>Ga0007854_10000666_pt1 | contig 22137 bp, 19 predicted proteins | sample CryBogCBH12Aug08_FD_60382 | JGI IMG/M metagenome (GOLD analysis project Ga0007854, IMG submission 60382) | Freshwater microbial communities from Crystal Bog, Wisconsin, USA - CBH12Aug08 | ecosystem: Environmental > Aquatic > Freshwater > Lake | place: Crystal Bog, Wisconsin, USA | collected... | reverse complement strand
GGCAGTGGGTCCGGTGCCACCCAGCTCCTCGGCGCGGTCCAGCAGAGAGCCCTTGGCGCCACCATAGGACGTGAACAGCGTATAAAGAACGACGACGCCAGCAAGCACCAGGCCCAGGCGAACAAGTTTCGGTTGCGTAAGCTTCATTCTATGTTTATACTGACGGAAAGACAAATTTCGCGATGACGAAGTTTTTGGATCCACTCATACAGGACGTCATTGAAAAATTAAAATCAGCCGAGATGCAGTCGGCGCTGGAGACAGAGGTTCTGCGCCCCCTTATTTCAAGGGTGCTCAACATCCTATATCCTTACTTATTTGGGGTCATGCTCCTCTGGCTGATGATGTTCGTTTGTCTTGCTCTTATCCTCATTATTCTGGTCCGGGGCAGCCTGATGGACGTTCTCGGGAAATAGCAGGGTGACCAGATCTCCCCGGCGACGACCCCAGATGCCCGACATGCCTCGTGCCTTTGCCTCTTGGCGAAGCTCGCGGATCGTCATCTTCTCCACCTTCATTGCCTGGGGGAGCTCGGGCATATTGAGAAGATTGACTAGTTCCTCCTTGGACTTGATATAATACATCTTAATACGGCGGGTCTTTGCGATGAGCTTGAGATCGGCAAGATACATTGAACTATAATCGGGGGTCTCCATGGTGGGGTTTCTTTTCGTTTGGTTGGAACCGATCCGTTTTGCCGACCGGACACTCTTTTCTCTCCACAAACACAAGTATGAAGAGAACCACAGCCCTGATCGCCTTTTTTGTTGCCGCCCTCCTTGCTGGGCTCTTTGTCAACTCGGCCATGATGACGGCCTCTCCGGCGGTTCAGGAGAAGTTCATGCAGCAGGAGAGGGGCATGCCTCTGCAGACCGGAACTGTCACGGGCTACTCCGGATCCTCTCCTATCCTGGGTGCCGAGCCGCTGCCGACCCCCGAGCACCCCTACGATCAGACCGATGATGCCGCCCTCTATGCCTTTGCCAACAACAAGCAGAGTGCCGAGTGCTGCCCGTCTCCCTTTTCCGGCGACCTGGGATGCGTGTGCCTGACCAACCAGCAGAAGGCTGAGTTTGCCGCTCGCGGAGGCAATCGTTCTGCTTAAAGAATATCCACCCTAGATCACCAATGATCCTTGATCTTGACATAGACCTTGACGAGCACAACACGTTTGACTATAACGTCGTCACACTTTCCTTGATAGGCCTGTTGCTTGGAATTGCACTTCGGTTCGTTGAATTCGCTTACAAGACTACTCTACTACAGTAATAAATGGAGCACCTGAGAAATCTGCTTCAGTACTTCAAGGAACGCATGCCGGACACCAAGTTCCCCAAGGCTACCGATGAACTTTTCGCTCACATTGAGAAGGAACTCCTTCCCCATTTGATGATGATCGTGAAGAAGGACAATACCCTCTTCACGGACAAGGACACGGCCCCTGAACTGTTTCCGGGCATTCAGGTGAAGTGGGACGGCTCGGACGAGGCCTGGCAGAAGGTCCGCATGGCACTGATGTATTCGGTGCTGAATGGCAATCCCAAGGAGAAGTTTGCGGCGATATTTGAGCAGATCAAGGGCGCCATTCCCGGTGGCCGTCAGGATGAGGTCATGGCCATTCTGGAGGATGAGGAGACCCAGAACTCTCTCAAGGAGATCCTTGACCTGGTCATGAATACTCGCCTGGCCTCGGTGATTGGCGACCTCGTGCAGTCAATCAAGTTTGAGGACCTGGACATCAACCTGGAGGACCCCGACGAGCTGATTCGCCTGATGCAGAACCCGCAGGATTCCGATGCGCTGAAGGAGATCATGAGCCGCGCACAAGAGATCCTGCGCGATCGCATTGAGACTGGCAAGATCAACCAACAGGAGCTCATTCGCGAGATTGAAATGCTGCGGGCAAAGATGACATCCTCGTTCGGCAAGTATATGAATGAGATGGTCGTCGGACAACGCGAGCAGCCGGCCACCGGAAATACGTCTCGCCAAATCCTCTCCAACTCGCCCGAGGCCCGTCGTGCTCGCATGATGGCACGCCTACAGAGGAAGCTTGGTGAAAAGTCTCGCAAGTGAAGATAAGAGAGATGTCAACCGAACCTTTTTGGTTTTCCGAACCAAGCGTCCTGCTCAGCCAGGAGACTTGGTACAAATTTGTTCCTACCGCCAATATGCCGGTCTCGGAGTCACTGAATGCAGTTGTTCGGTTTTCTATTTACCTTGGCGCTCTGCTGTTTCTGTCCAGCATGAACCCCATGTATCTGTTTATCATTCCTCTGGTCATGGCCACGACTGTGCTGCTGAATGGTCTCTTTCCGCAGGCAAAGAGAATTGTAGAGACCTTCGGTAATGGCCTTGTTGTCTCGGGCTATGTAGGCGACAAGGAGAGCCGTCCGTCAGATGATAATCCGTTCATGAACCCTCATCTTACAGACATTCTGGATGACCCCATGAAGCCGCCGGCTTCTGATATCACGCGCAAGGACATTCGCGACGAGGTGAATGCGGCCTTTGCCAAGACCTCCAACATCTACATGGACACCACTGATGTCTTCCAGATGGTTCAGGCCCAGCGCAATTTCCACACGGTTGTCACGGATGATCATGGGGGACTTCTCAAGTTTCTTGGTAAGGGACAGCGCACCGACAAGCTTCTCTCAGAAGGATACGTAGCTGCTAAGGGTACGGTGCCGGCTCTTCCGGCCGCCCCGTCTATTGACGTTCCGACGGGAACGCAGGCGACGTCTTCTGCCTCCGCTTGATTTCTTCGGCGCCTTCACGGCATCCAGTAATTCATCTCCCGTCTTTTTGCTTCCAGTGACAACTGTATCCTTACCGTCCTTGCTCTGATACTTGATTGTCGGGAAGCCAGACGTTGCTTCTCCCTCGGGCGTGGCCGACGATTCAATGGCAATCATCGGGATGTCCGTCTTTTCCTTTGCTTCCTTCCATGCATCATGCGTACCCTCGCATGCCGGGCACCCGTCCATAAAAAAGATAACAAGAAGAGGCCGTTGCTTGAGGGCTTTCATGGCTTCTTCTTTCTTGTCTCCGCCGCGGAGTCCGTCCTTGTAATATTCCGTCATTTATATAAAGGTAAGGAAATGACTTCAATTGCAGAATTAGCAGCATCCCAGCCCGTAAAACCCCATGATGGCCGGACACTTGCCCAATATACTGAATATACCCGCGCGCTGGCCGTCCAAACTCCGGCGACTGGGTTCAAGGAATTTGCGCCTCGGGATCCGGAGACGCAGTCCAAATATGATGCCATGGATTCCTCGTGGCAAGGTGTGGAATCCTCTAACAAGGCAATTGCGTCGGGTGTCTATGCACTTGACTATGCGTCCGATGACCGAAGCGTGCGCCCCAATGTCCAACCCAAGCTACCTCCAGCTGCTCCACCTAAAAAGGAGGAGACTTGGTTTTGTGTTGTTCAATAATAATGATTGAGTGGTTCGCACTCGCCTTATTCTTACTCATTGTCGTATGGTCTTTGCGCGAAACATTCGTAGATACCGAATACAAATCCGGTGGAGCCGTGGGCGTGGCAACGGCCGTCCAGCGTCCTCCAGATGACACAAAGTCCCCGCTCTATGCAGTGTGGAAGAGCAAGATTGACGCGCAGGCCCCCATCGGTGCCAATGATGCAGATTACATCAAGGCCGTTCAGATGTTCTACGACACGGTCTATTCTCCGGCCACCACAAAACCCACCACGGCTGATATTGAAAAGTTCCTCAATAGTTCTGCGATACTTGCTCTCCCCGTGGATCCCGGTGTGCTTCGTCTCGTTCTTGCGGATGGATTTCACATTCAATCGACAGAGAGCTCCGTCGCAAAGGAAAGGGAACAGGTCAAGTTTTCTCCTAGCAAAGCGCTGGAACCGGCAGATGGACGCGATGAAGTGCGGGTCAGAGAAGAAGAGGATTACTTTCCTGCCGATACTCGCACCGGTGGTCCGCTTCCCGAGGGATATTATGCGCCACTGGTTCAGCAAGCAAAGCCTCGCCGGTTAGGAGAGGCAGATTATCAAACAGTTGGAAAGACGGGGAACCTTTTCTACGATGTCTGCTCTGAAACAAAAAGTCCCGGGTGCATGGAAAACGTCTTGTAGGAAGACAATGAAGACAAAGTGGATTGTCCTTGCTGTGGCAGCCATAGCTCTCTTTTTGTGGACGGCCCGCGAGCCGTTTGAGGATACGGCATCTGTTCAGGGACCTCCGTATGGAAACACAGTTGCTTCGGCAGCGAAACTGATCTCCATCATGCCCCCGACCATGCTTACGAGTATCAAGGCCCAGGCGGGTGTCACCTCCACGACGCTTTCGGATGCGGAGAAAATCAAGATCGTATATGGCGATGGCACAAACAGCAGCCCGGTGGCCCAGGTCATGAGCAGCTTTTATTGGCAGGTCTATAAGCCAGCAACGTCTACCATCTCTCTTGCGCAGGTGAATACCTTTTTGGGCGTTCAGACGGATCCCTGGGTCAAGGCCAACCTTGCCGATGTGCGTGATTTCCTGACGCGCTATTTCATTCAGGGGCAGAATGGCGCTGCACAGTCGGGATACCTTGACGCGCTGGATACAGTGTGGGGCTCCATGGCTGTTAAGGCGGCGGCCACTCCGGAGGCCAAACCGGCAGCAGCCGCCACACCTGCACCGGCGCCCGTGGATAATACACTTCTCTACGTGGTGGTCGGCATCTCGGTCACGGCGCTTTTTGCCGTGGTCATGACACTTCTTCTTCCGCCGCGAAATGTCTTGTAAGAGTGTAATGAAGGCGTGGACTTTGGCTCTGCTGCTTCTTGTAGTGGCCTTGTTTATCTGGTCAATGTCTCGGGAAGGATTTCAGGATACAATTGCTCTTCACGGTCCGCCGTATGGCGATGCAGATTGCCCAATTGTGGTTGGAATGCTGCCCCCTACGCTGCTAAAGGCCCTTGAAAAGGCCAATAGTGCAGAGGCACCCGTGATGCCCACGGCGACAGATGAAGCAACAAAGACGAAATACGCTGCCGATCTTCTGTCCTATCAGCGAAAGCTGGTGAGCGGCTCCATCTTTGATGTCATGACCGACTTTCATGGAACTGTCTATCAACCGGCCACAACTCCGCTGACAATTGGAAATGTGGATACGTTTCTGACGACACATGCAAATACAGGGTTTCTCTTGGCAAACAAGGATGACATCAAGACCCTGCTTGTTGCCTACTTTGTGACCCAACCGGCGGGGGCTGCCAATGCAGAGTTGACCGCTGCGCAAATTGCCTCGGCCGGCGAGGCGGTGGCAAGCGGATATGCAGCAAGTCTTGCTGATGTTGGACAGAGTGCCGGTTACTCGTCTCCGGGCACGAGTGGTGGCACGCCGGACCCGACGTGCCCGTCAGGATACACACTTTCAGATGATAAGAAAACCTGCAAGGGTACAACAGCCTCCGATACAAAGACACCGACGTGCGCGACTGGATACACTTATGCAGCCGGAGCCTGTACACTGACCCCTGCCGCCAGCAGCACAGGTGGATCCTCTACGTTTTTGACGTCGAACTCGGGAGGCAACAAGGGAAATCTTTGGGGACCTGCCTTTGCAGGGATGGGTAACAATGCGGGTCCTGGTGCTGTAGCGGGTGGAACTCGTGATTACCCCACTCTTCTTGGACCGAAACCCAAGGACTCTACCATGGTGGAGGGTGCGGGAATTGTAAGTCCGTCGCAACACCAAACTCTGACGACATCGGGCGGACTGCCGAGTGCTGCGGGGACGGGATCGGATCCGAATAGTCAGTTCTTTGGTTCATCTAGAGTTCCGGGAGACCGCGATCTGTTTCCCAATCCCTACACTGAATTCACGCCGAGCACGGGATCGTCCAAAACGGAACCAGTTCCCTTCTTATCTGACTTCTCAGCGTTCTTCCGTTAAACATGGAGTCTCAACCAGTAACAATGAAGTCTTTCGGCCTGCGCAACCAGCGGGGATCCTGCTGGGTCAATGCTGCGCTCCAGGCTATCTTTCGCATCCCGGACCTGCAACAGCGTTTCCAGGATAAGAAGCATGACACGGAGAACCCAGTTGAAGTTTGCCTCTACGACATTTGGTCCACCTCGGGGGCCATGGGTCTCAAGGATCTGTATGCCTGCGTGAATACCACGCTGATGCCGGCCGGAGAGGGCATTGGCGATTCGCACGAGCTGCTGGAGTTTCTCTGTGACAAGGTGCCGATGCTGGACAAGCTCTTCCGCTTTGGTGTGGAGAACCGCCTCAAGTGTGACAATTGCCCTTACACGGATGGCAAGCGCGAGTCAATGATTGAGTTCCCGATTGTCCCGTCCAAGCCGAAGGAGGCGGTGGTGGATGCCATCATTGCCGCCGCGCAGCCTCATTCAATTCCGGACTGGACGTGCGAGAAGTGTGGCAAGAAAGGATGCACCAAGCAGTTTCTGCTGGCTGGGTTTCCCAAGATCCTTGCCTTTCATGTGACCTCGCTGAAATCCACAGTGACGTACTCTAGCATTCTGAGTTTGAACAAGATTGAGTATGCGCTCTTCGCCGTCGTCTGCTACAATGGAGGTCACTGGTGGACGTATGGCCGCGATATGCCGCCGGGGAAGACATGGGTCACCTACAATGACGAGCACGTTCACAGCCACGGACCCCAGCAGTTCCCCATGGCGGATACGATGCGGCTGCTAATGTATTATCGCCTCAACTAGTAATAAGGCATGCAGTCCATTGAAGCAACCCTTTTAATCTCGGCAGGGTTCGTCGGGATCCTTACCCTTTTTGTTCTTTTTACCACTGGATCTGTCATTGCTGTCTTTGCACTTTGGCTTGTCGCAGCAATGATCGTGCTCGTTCTGTGGTACTATGGGTTCATTGATATTTCATCTCTCACTGTGAGCAGCGCGCCCGCAGCCACGCCGCCTCCCGTAGCACCTGCACCGGCAGCCGCGCCGGCTACAACTGGAGCAGGACCTCAGGTGGGCAGTGAGGTGTTTCACATTTCTGATGCTCAGTTCACCTATGCAGATGCGCCTGCCGTGTGTGCCGCCTATGGTGCGGAGCTGGCCACACTTGAGCAGATAATTGATGCCTACAATCACGGTGCAGAATGGTGCAGCTACGGTTGGTCGGCAGGTGGATTTGCTCTGTACCCCACACAGCGCGGAACATGGCAGTCTCTGCAGAGTGAGCCCGATACGGTGCGTCGTACAGCCTGCGGTCGTCCGGGTGTGAACGGTGGCTACTTTGACCCGAATACCAAGTTTGGTGTCAATTGCTTCGGGTTCAAGCCCACTGGCAAGACTGAGCTGCCCCTTCCTCCTCCGGGTTCTGATCCGACCGCCTTCAAGGCTGCCGTAGCAAAGTTCAAGGCAATGCTGAACAGTATTAACCTGATGCCGTATTCCCGCACCGAGTGGTCTGGATACGATTCCACGACTGCCGGACAGCTTGCCAATTACGGACAGCAGTTTACGCAGCCGGGTGTTGCCGAGCATTTTACTCAGGGGGATCAAACAGTCTCGGAGGCACCCATCACAACATCGGCCGGAACTGCGGCACCGTATGGACTGAAGGGCGATACTGGACCGGCTGGACCCCCTGGACCGGCTGGCCCTGCCGGCACAGCTCCTGGACCCCCCGGACCCGCCGGACCCGCCGGACCCGCCGGACCCGCTGGGCCGCTGGGACCTCCGGGATCTCCTGGACCGGCTGGCCCGATTGGCGGCGTTGGACCGCAGGGTATCAAGGGAGACAAGGGAGACAAGGGAGACAAGGGCGACAGAGGTCTTCAGGGAGTTCCCGGAACAGCTGGGTCTACGGTGGGTGTAGTTGGAGACAAGGGCGACAAGGGTGACAAGGGCGATAAGGGAGACAAGGGAGATCAGGGACTTCAGGGTGTTGCTGGGACGCCCGGAGCGCCGGGAACACCCGGCACCAACGGGAAGGATGCGCCGCAGGGGAGAATTATGTATGCTACGTATGGTGCTGGGCCGACCCAGGTTGATGTCACTGGTCATTTTACACAAGACGTGATGCAGGCATCAGACCCCAAGTTTGCGGCGGCACTTCCTAAACTGGGACTGCCATCTGACTTCGCATACACTGGGCCGGCAGACAGAATGTATGACCACGTAGGAGATGTTGCGTATGGAAAAAAGAAGTATGTTAATTACGGATATACCGATGCATCTGGGGGATACCACCAAGATGTTATCGACGATACTTTTGGAACTGTTCCCGGGACGCTCATCAAGTCTCTGCGACAGACGATGGGTCTGCAGGACGCCACAGCCCCCAGCGCATTCCAGCAACAGACAGCCGCCAATGCAGCGTGGCAGGCAACGCAGCCTACAAAGTAATCAGAACAGCGTATACTTGCCCACGATACGAGCCAAGGATGGAATGCGCCCAACACCGCGGTCATACGTAATTGCGCCACCGCCATAGCACAGATACGGCATTCCCTTCATGTGCTCCTTCAAGTTCGGATCCTCGGACGGAGGACACTTTTTGTAGCACATTCCATCTATCTTGTCCGGATGATCATCGGGACATATACCTCCGCTGTTTAGACGACCTACGACGTTCCCTCCTATAATGGGCTGACAGTGAGTGTGGCAAAATCCACCATCACTCCAACTCCAATTTCCATCGCAGTGTGTCTCGCACTGACCGCCTCCAAGGGGCTGGCGGCAGGTCAGTCCGTCATTGTTGTAGCCTCCCTGATCTTGATGGGGCAAATCGGGTAAATTGTGAGCTTTGCGACCCGCTGCATCGCAGGGCTCAAGAAGCACCGGCACTCCGACACCGATGGATCGCGAGTCGGCTGTACAGATCGTCAGGTGTCCGTGGTAGCCGGATTTGCACTTCGGGTAGCAAAGACCTGCCTCTTCTTCTTCATCGGGTCTGCACGTCTCTTCACCGAAAAGAGAGATATTCACAATTTCACGTCCAAGCACCGAAAAGTGTTCTCTAGGCCAATAAAGATACGCAAAGAGAACGGCAATGATCCCGAGGAGGACCCACAACATTATTTTGACGTCATATTTTAATGGATCCTAGGCTCCCACCTGTTGTCCCGACACCGTCATTTAATAGGCAAAAAATGCAGACAGCAACCGAGGTGCCGGTTGAGAAGAACGGGAAGCCGAGCACATATGCTTTTCAATGGTTACTGTTCAAGCCCCAGTCGCATGCGGTGGTTCCGTTTCCTACGAATGAACAATCGCGGCTTACGAATACATCCCGAGACTAGTTAGGAAGAAGCCAATCCGAGACCTCGCGGATAGACGCCTCATCTGTGCGCCCATCCAGGTGCTCGTGAATGATCTTGGCCAGACGGTAGCGGATAGACTCCTCGCTGCGACCGAGCGTGGCCGCCATAATGTCCGGCGTCATCTCCGTATGACGGCACATGCGAATGAGTGTGCGCTCATCCGCGGTCGTCCACTTCTTGTTGTTGTTGCGAGGCGTGAGATCAAACGTCATCGTTTGACCCTGCCCACCAGGATGGAGGACGTAGACCGGATTACTTCCGGTGGCAGCGGCATGGATGGCGGCAGCAGCGGCGTAATAGGAGCGAGTAGAAGAACGAGTAGTAGCAGGCATTTTGTGTGGAATAAACCTGCTTGGCAAAAGGCATATCCATTTTGTCTCGCACGATACACAAATGGAGGTCGCAATGCTAGTCGGCTTAGCCGCCCTTGGATATGCTCTCTCCACGCAACCGGCTCCCCGTGGAGAAAAGGTGTCTAAGATCAGTCCGATGGAGACCTTTATCAATCCGGAGATTGAGGAGTCGGCAACAGACAAGGTGACGATCCTGCAGGCACAAACGGGCCACGGAAACATGGTGCCCTTTTTCGGTGGAAAGCAGACACAGTCCATGTATTCTGGGGCCACCGAGGGAGTGCTTGACCTCTACACTGGCAAGGGAACCAGCACCTTCTTTCACAAGGAGGAAGCGCCTGCCTTCTTCAAGCCGGAGGCGGGCAACGGTCGCCCCTGGAAGACGCCTGTAGAGACGGACTGGGAGCAGGAGCGTCAGGTCACCTCGCTGGCCACCAAGAACACCTTCCCGATTGATCAGATTCAGGTTGGACCCGGTGTCAATGACGGGTACACGAACCTGCCGTCCGGTGGTTACCAGCAGGATGCGGCGCGCGAGTATGCCATGCCCAAGACAACCGACGAGCTTCGCGTCATTGGCCAGGAGAAGGTCTCGTACACCTCCCAGCCGACGCCGGGCAAGTTCTACATTACTGAGATGGGCCTGCAGGCTCCGGTCAAGAAGAACCGCCCCGATCGCTTCCAGGTCCTCACGGGTGCTGACGGCTCTCTGGATCACGTCAACACAACAGCGGGTCAGCAGGTGGCCAACTCGCTCTATCCTGAGCAGATGATGAAGCTTCAGAACCGCGAGTCCATGGGAATGCTCAATGCCAACCCTGCGACCACGGCTGCTGCAGGTGGCATGACCTACATTCGCGCATTCACGGAGCCGTTTCAGGAGTTCATGAAGCTCACCGTGGAGGGTCGTGCGCCGCCCGCTGGACCTGTGGGTGGCATGGCGATCCAGGCCGGCCCCCAGTCCTACAATGTACAGACGCACCGCGATGAGTCTCTTCACAACAATACCCGTGGATTTGAGGCTCCTCTGATGACCTTTGGCGGACAGGCACCGTCGGCTGCGCAGATGGGCTCGCAGCGGTACACGGTTCCTCTCAAGCAGGATGTCTACACGAACCGCAACGAGCAGCCGGGTCTGCTGGACGCTTTCAAAAATAACCCGTATACACACAGTCTCCAGTCGTCAGCGTAATGGACTACAATCTGCTCCGATACGCAGAAGGTGTACATACAGTCTGTACGAAAAACTGGACACGTCGCCAATTGTATGATCTCCAACGCTATGTATTCGTATATCCTCAAAAACTCCGTGTATGTTCGTGCGTGAAGAACCCGTGGGTCAAGGAGACGCTGTCGTTTCTTGGCGTACAATGGACTCCCGCTACAGAACAATGTACGTCGCAGGCTCCTCCGACAGCAGTCTCGTCGACACTTTTGACTTAGGTCGGATTGAAAGCAGTCTGCTTCAGCGAAAAAATGAACTCATTCAAGCTTCATCGTGGATGACAAACATCGTGATGCTTGTATTGGTCGCTGCCGGGTTTGGGTGCTTTTTGTATATTCAGTATCACGCCACTGCAAAGGAAGAGGAGGAGACAAAGCGCATACCCTTTGAGCCCGTTCCATGGTTGTCGGCGACGCGAAATGTTCGCATGGAAGAGTATGGACGCCAACTCAAGCCTCGTGAAGCTCAAACTGGATATGGTTTACCGGGACCTATCGATGGAGACGGCTTCAGCTCGGTTTACGGAGATTATACGTCCCGCGCAACCCGTGATTGAGAAACCCAAACCCAAGAAGAAGGTCGTAAAGGTCGTTGTGCCACGGCAATAAGTTAAACCAAACCTCTCAGTAGTAAGTAATGGCGTATCCCCAAAATCCAGACTTGGATGCCATTTCGGCATTTACTAAAAACGGGGACGGAACCGTAACTGCAACCGTATCCTTCACATACACATATGCGCCTTCGTATGTGTCTGGCGGCTCAAATGTGTACATTCCCGGGAGCAAGCTCTACGTCATCTGCTCAGAAACAGCCGCCAATAACGGAACGTGGATTGTCGTATCGTCAAACGGAAGCTCAGTCACGTATTCAAATGCCAATGGAGTTACGCAGTCAAATCAGTTTGCGCTCTGTTCGCCGGTCAACGTTTCCATGACCAAGAGCCTGACGAGCCCGACGACCATCACGGCCGCGACGCCATTTGACTATGGGTTTACTTCGCTCACGTCTTGGAACCCGCCGCCTGCTTATGATGTCAATGTGGTGCCCTCTACTACATTTGGAGGTACGTCTCCCGTCATCTCATCCACAACCGGAACTACAACCCACCTCGTGACGACCATTACAAGTACATCATTAACAACACCCAATGTCTCATATGCAAACATTGCCTATCAGAACCACGATCTGGCCAATCTGTATCCATACAAGTTCATTCCGTCGATTACGTTGCCGGTTGTGAGCGGCACTCTCTACGATGATGGAAGTAACTATCTGACATTTGACGGCGATGGCGTATATTCTAGGTTCTATTCCAAGTGCGATATCTTCACCGCCTACAAGGTGAATGCACCCACCGGTGTTGCATTTGATAGCGTGAATGGGATCCTCTATGTTGCCGATACGACGCAGAACGTTATCAAGAAAATCATTCTGTCCACTGGTGTTGAATCGATCATTGCTGGGGGCGCAGTATCCCTTGACAACCTCTTTGCTATGGACGGTTTTGGAACCTCTTCAATCATCAATACCCCGGTTGGTCTTGCTCTCGATCAAACAAACCACATACTCTACGTATCCGAGCAGGATACCGGATCGATCCGCAAGATCAACCTTGTGACACTTGAGGTTACGACCGAACGTCTGGGAGATTTCGTCAACCTTTCATTGGTCAATACTGCCTGTGGGCTTGCACTCAATTCTGCGACCAACACACTGTATATTGCGAACCAGGCGCAGAACCAGGTTGAGTTTTACGATATTGGGACCCAAACAACGACAACTCTTACGAATGACTTATTGCCGTATGCACTTGCATTGGACATCACGAACAATAAACTCTATTATACGGCTGCTGCAGAAGTAAAGGTTTTCGATCTTGGCACTTCATCAACCACTCTGCTATGGACGGGTTCAAGCCCCCAGGGTCTTGCAATTGACTCGGCCGCCGGTGTCCTCTATGTTAGCGACAGTAGCTACTACAATATTTACAGAATCATACTCAGTCCCCTTGGAGTAAGCCTCGTTGCGGGCAGCGGGGCACCAGGCAGTGCAGACGGCATTGGACCCCTGGCATCCTTCAATGAGCCTTACGGTATTGCGCTTGATGCAGTCAATCACACTCTCTACGTTGCCGATAATGTGAACAATTCCATTCGCAGGATTTCGCTATCTCCCGGAGCACCAGCCAATCTTGTCGCGACGGCGTCTGGTTTTCCTGGCTCGTACGCTGGATATCTGGGTACGGGATGTGCAATTGACAATACAAACTCGCTACTCTATGTTGCTGCTCCCGCCAGCAGCGCTATCCTGAAGTTCAATCTTGGGACAGGAGTCACGACACTCCTGTCGGGGACATGTGTTTCTCCAAACGGTCTTGTTCTCAATTCAGCTGGCACGCACCTATACTTTGCATCGCTCGGCGGCGTCATTTACAACGTAACAACTTCGTCTGGCGCCATTGCTACACTCACAGGAACGCTCGGATCTATGAGTGAACAAGATAGCGTCGGACTTCAGCCAAATAGTGATCCTATTAGCGGTAGCACGGCGGTATGGAATGTCGCCGGATGCTCGTCCGACGGAACGTACGTTGCCGCGGGGACGTCGGGAGGAGCGATTTGGGTAAGCTACGACTCGGGTTCGCACTGGGATCTTGGAACAGGTTTGCCCGGAAGTGGAACCTGGTCGGGTCTTGTCGTGGATCCAACTGGATATACCATGTACGCCACGATGTATGGTGGATACGTATATAAAAGCCTGAACCGCGGAGTATCTTGGGCAATTGACACTAACATTAACAGCGGAAATTCCGCAAACTGGATTGGCGTCGCAGTCAGTTCCTACAATACCTTTTATGTACTAGACGATGGATCGGCGAGCGCATCCAATCCCATTGTATGGAGAACGACAGACCTTGGGTATACATGGAACTCCGTCACACTCTCGATCCTAACTGCATCATCCATTGCGTGTTCGGGATCGCAGGTCATTGTTACACCTGCAGATGTAAGTGGCATTGTTGCCATCAGTACAAACGGTGGAGTCGACTGGTCATATGTGTTTGTCATAGCCGTGCAATTCAGCCATTGCGCTGCAGGGGGATCTGGGACCTATTTTGTTGCACAGAGTGGTGGCTATATCTACTCAACAAGAGATGGGGGGACAACATGGACCCAAGAAGTGAATGTGGGCAACCGTGTGTGGACCGGTATTTCAGTTGATGGGTATGGGGTTGTGGTTGCAACCTCTACGTCGGGCGTGTTCAGGAGTACTGCGCCAGGGACTTGGATTAATATCACGGCTGCAGATCGTCCCGGCACATCATGGGCGAATGTATTCATGTCTCAAGCTGGAGCCGGAAGCGTTATTACATCATCTAGCGCAAGTGCTTATGTCTATCACGTACAAACAGGTCAATCGCCATTGTTTCACAGTCCTCGGTGGATCGCACGAGACTCAACGAATAGCTACTTATATATCACATGCAGTCCCGCAAATACACTTCGGCGACTTGCCTTGGCAGACAGTACAGTCTCAACGATTGTATATGGACTAACCGATCCGAACGGTATCGTTATTGACAGCACAAACGCCTATGCATACATAGCCGACGGCAATAGGATCATCAAGGTAACGCTTGCGACGGGAGCAGTAACGGTCATTGCAGGAAGTGCGACTGCCGGCGAAACAGATGGAACCGGAACATCGGCAACCTTCCATGGACCGATTGGCCTTGCACTGGACTCTGCGCATGGACTACTCTATGTTGCAGACAATGGAGGGAACAAAATCAGGAAAATCACCTTATCAACTGCAGCTGTCGTCACGGTTGCCGGGTCGGGCTCTGCAGCCGAAATAGATGGAGCTGGAACGGCTGCAGCTTTTAACGCTCCAACCGGAATGGTAATTGGCAGCACTCTATCAACACTGTATGTTGTTGATTACACTCAAAGCAAACTGAGAACAATTGACGTGGGCATCTACGCGACTGTGACAACGGATGTCCTCAGCGCCATTCCGTCTGGAAACAATGCAATCACAATTAGTGGCGTAACCCATATCTACAGCTCGTCCCCAACGATTACATGTGTCCCTGGAAATGATGTGGCGTCGTATACACTCGCATATAACGGAACCAATGGACTTCCTGTGAACGTTCTAGGACAGACATCCGAATCTCACTGTGGAGTACAGCTGCTCGTGAATTATACGGGTCTTTCTTCAACGCCATCTATTCAATTCAATTACTACGGTCCCCTTCGTATCTTTCAGGGAACTCATCCCGACGCCGACGTCCCGCTTGTTGAGGACGCCGGATCAAGCGCAGAGCTTATTCCTTTCATGAGTCCCCCATCTGCAGATTTCGCAATCTCAAGTGATGCTGGATTCACGTACATTCCAAGTGCGGCATTGACATATGTGCTTCAGCTCATCTCCGAATTCACAGGCGATATTTTTGAAACCTACACAAATACGATCACAGTAGTTGCAGTTCCGTTAACGATTGCGCCTCCCATCACATCTCCGCTTACGATCTATACGTATCAACCATTCTCTTATGTATTTTCCCTTCCCGACTACGTTGTGAATGCCATTCTGGATGCCATCTCCTACTCGTCGCCGGCGCTTGCACAGTATATCACAACCTCTTCAGATAATACGTCTATAACGTTTGCATCAACAGGAGCAACGACCTCGTTGCTGTCAGCAGCTCTCAACATCAATGCAACTGCTATTGGACACTCCGATTCAATCGGAAGCAATTATACGACGATAAATATCCTTCCATCCTATCTCGTCGTGACACCGCCTGTTCCATCGGGGGTTCCAATTGACCTGTATAAATATGAACCCTTTAGCTACACGTTTTCATTTGTGGGTGAGAACACATCCTTGACGCTTCGGTACAGCCGTTCCTCTGCACAGCTTAATCCTTACATTACGGCGACAACCAACCCATCGCAGATTGTATTTTCCGGAACGCCCGTTGCGTCGTATTCAACAACGTTTGTGCTCGCAATTGACCTCGTGAACGGAACGACTGTTGTTGGCTCAGTAAGCTACCCAGTGACCATCTCTGCTGGGCGTATCACGTTTCTGCCTGCATCTCCCTATGCACTCAATCAGTACGAAAACATCTCCAACACACTTGGATCTAATATTGCATGGTCATCTAGTAACTCGCCCGACAGCATCGTATCGGTGCCCACGCTTCCTACGGGTCTATCCTTTAGTAACTCGTTTATCACAGGCACTCCCCGGGGCCAGCAAGCGCAGAGAAACTATCAGCTCATTGCCAGCAATTCATTTGACGGGAGTATTTCAACAGCAAGCATTGCTATTAGCGTAGGCGTTCCGGTTGTTCGTATTAGTCCATCGTCCGTCAGCTTCACCGGACTGACGACCACCAGCACACCGACGGCCACATTCACAGCACTGCTTCCAGAAGACGATCACGTGATTCCGTTTCAGTATGCGTGGACCACACCTCCTAGCGGACTGTACTTTACGGACATTAGCAACAACCGTCTGCCAAATGCAACCTCCTTTGCGCCTACGGACCCATCAAACACAATCAAGTTGACAGGGACGCCGGACATGACCGATGCCTTCGGGTTCCCTTCATCCGGTCTTGTGAACGTCCAGTTGGCAGGGTACTTCAAGGATACGGCCAATGTCCAGACAATCGGAACGTCTACGATCTCTCTTCAGTTTGCTGAGGCGGTGCTCATGACAACGTCAGTCTCCTCCAAGCTCTACGTTGGAAAGGCGCTCGGGTCCAACGATGTCGTCATTACTGCCCAGAGTTACTTCCCGAATTCAAGTGCGATTAGCAACTTTGTTGTGGATGGGCTCCCGGCCGGGCTGTCTCTGGCAGGTGGCGCACCTTGGTATCTCACGGGAACTCCGACAAGCGCAGCGACAACCTCAAATGTGGCAACCGCAACAAACTTTAACGGCATCACCAACTCCATACCCCTCGTGATCACGATCAACCCCGATATTGTGACCTTTACAAAGACGCCGCCAGATCAGTCCTACATTGTATCTCTTCCTCTTGCCAGTGGCAGCAATGCCTTTCAGGTTCAAGCGGTGGCTACGTCCGGGTCAACCGTTACCTATTCATCCTCGTTGGATTTCAGCCTTTACGGATTGACATTCAACACTACCACCGGAGCTCTTTCAGGAGTTCCTCTTTCAGACCTTCCGACTACAACGGTCATCTTCACAGCTACAGATGCGCTGGGAGCCAGCGCCACATATTCGCCGCACTTCACAATTCAGCGCGATGTCTTTACCTGGCCTACCTACGCGCCTACGTATTTTCAGAGCCGACCGATTACTCCATACCAGATTGTTGTGAGCACCCTGAGCGGACGAGCTATTCAGTCCTTTTCGTCTACGGGCATGCCTCCGGGCTTGTTTTTAAGTTCGTCGGGACTGATCACAGGTACATTCACAGGTGCCGCGACCGGAACATTTACCGTTTCTGCGACAACGGGCTACCAGTCTCCCGCCACAACCGCAAGCCAGACGTATTCCTACACGGCAATTGCAGACAACCTGCTCATTTTGCAGAACAATGGAATTGATCCCATTGCCCTTACATTTTCCAATATCCCCTTTACCTGCATTCAGTACTCGTCTGACGCCATTGTGCATCCGGCGTACACTGTGACAAACATACAGCCCCCTGACCTTCCGTTACCTATTCTGACCATGTCTCCGTCCGGATTGATGTCTGGGGACTTTACTGGTATTCCCACTCCTGCGGCAACGTATCATGCGGACATTGTTGCCACGTACGCAGGTGTGACAAGCACGGCGACTGTAACACTCGCACTTAGCGCAGGGAACATGTTTATTCCTCCCGGTCCCCTGACCTTCACCCAACCCACGCAATCGAACTTTGTTCTGTACCAGTATGTACCGTATACAATTCCGGTGATCGCGACGGGAGCATCTGGGTTCATTTACTATTACGCAGTCGGTCTTCCGGTTGGTCTTCAGCTTGTGCTAGACCCAACGGGAACAACTGCGACCATCAGCGGACAGTCGGCAAGCAACGGGCAATCGTCTGTCACCCTCTATGCAAAAACGGGAACGTCGGCTGCCAGTGCATACAAGGTCTCTCTCAATACCGTGATCCCCTACTTTGCCAATCCCCAATCGGGCGCAGGCGCATCCACCGCCATTCTTCGCGAACAAGTGGAGGCCGATGCCGCACAGAATGCTCGTGACAACAGCGTGTTTCCTCAGGTGGATCCCCTGGCAGGGCCGTTCATGGCACCCAGGGCGCCTGATGTGGTGACACAGACCAATTGCTTTCTGAAGTTATGCAAAAAGCCCTGCCCCACCTGCAAGTCCACATTGTAAAAATTGAGTAAGTAAGAGTTTGTTTTGAGTTTCTAGTCCTTAGGCTGCTCCATGTCCTTGAACTTGGCCATGCCCACAATCCCTGTTCCTATGTCTTGACCTTCTCCTTCGGGGCGAAGAACTCCTTGGTGGGCGGCGGCATGTCCTTGAACTTGGCCATGCCCACATTTCCAACCTTCTTGTAGATGGGCGTCGACCATCCATCCTCTGACGTAAAGGGCTCGTAGACCCCGCCGTCATCGTCCACACCATACTCCTTCCCCTCAAACTCCACCGTCCACAATTCCTGATCCTGTGTCTTGGCCTTCTCCTTCGGGGCAAAGAACTCCGCCATGTGCGCCTCCATCTTCTTGAGATTATACGCCTTGTTGTCCAAGGCGTTCATCTCCGCAAGGAAGCGCTTCTTGTGGTCGTCCGTGAGGTCCACCTTGGCTTCGGCCGCGACCTTCTTCCACAACTTCTCCTGCGTGGGGTTCAACTTCTCCAAGTTGCCCACGAACTTGGCCTTGGGCTGTGTCGCCTTGGCCGCCTTCTCGGCTTCCTTGGCCGCGGCCTTTGCGGCCTTCTCAGCTTCCTTGGCCGCCGCCTTCTCGGCTTCCTTCGCAGCCTTCTCTGCCTCCTTTGCGGCCGCCTTCTCCTCCGCCGTCATCTTCGGCTTCGGCGCGGCCTTTGTCTTCACCTCCTTGACCGCGGGCTCAGGCGCGGCGGCAACCACCGGCTCGGGCTCAGCCACCACCGGAATAGAGGCCTCCTGCTTGACGGGCTCCTCCGGCTTGAGCCCGGTTGTCTCAATTGCCTCCGCAACCGAGAGGCCCTTGGACACCTCCGCGCGCATCCGGTCCATGAACTGATCGTTCATGTGGATCCGGAAATTGCCGCGAGGATTGTCCTCAAGCGTGACATACCCGTCCTCCGGGTAGAGCTCGTCCATCAGAAGCGTCGCTAGCTTCTTCAGGTCCATGGTCTTGATCTCCTCGTAGTCGTTGATCTTGCAGAGAGCGCGGTAGAAGCTGTTGATGATGATAGAAGTCATTTTGTTCGTGTGTTGGATGCCCAAGATCCATTCTTTTGACAGGCCGAAATCCGTTTTGGACGATCTGTCGCTCCCGCAAAATGGATCTCTTTCAGAACAGTAAATACAACCCCGATCAAAATGCCTCGCAATATGACTGGAGGCTCCGGCCACAAGTCTCAGAAGAACTCCGAGGGAAACAAGGCTCGCAACAATCGCCTCAAGGGAGATGCACTGCTTGACGACTACATTCGGGACGAGAACACGGACGGTGTTATCATTGGCAAGGTTGTCCGGCGACTTGGATGTGGTCGCATGGAGATTGCGCATTTCAGTGAACAAGGTGAGGGATCTCTTCTGCAGGCACCGCTGCGAGGCGGCATGCGCGGAAAGGGCAAGAAGTCAGTTTGGGTTGATATCGGTAGCCTGGTGATTGTGGCCGATACAGACCTGGGTGGCAAGACGCACGAGATTGTTGCCGTCATGACACCGGAGCAGGTTGCCCTCTATCGCAAGATTAAGCCCAATGCAGATCCTCGCCTGTTTCTCAAGGATGCCTCGGCGACGGAGGATACGAAGGAGGAGATTGTCTTTGAGGAGGACGATGCTGAGGTCAATGTGGATGCGATCTAATCGCAGGAACAGACAATGAAATTTGGAATCACCGGTATCTTCACCGCATTCTTTTTAACTTTTCTATTTTATACTTCCTATCAACAGTCTAGGCGTCCGGTTCTAGATCAGATCCCCAATGTGCCCGGATTTTTGGTTCCAGTTTCAACGGGTAAGGAGCGGGTTACATCCTCAGGCAATCGCGATGCATCCATGTATACACAATCGGTTCGCAGAAAGGCGACGGTGGACGGGTTCTGGGCATCTGGTCGGGTCATGAAGGAGACAACACATACGACCGGGTTCACGACAGGCGTGGTTGAAGTCTACGAGTTGTCCGATGTCTGCGTGCGGGTGTGCAAGCAAGTGCAAGCTGTCTGTGCGGCTGTCTTGGACGGTGGTAATGCCGGGTCCGAGTATTGTGCGGCCTACGATGGAGGCAATGCGCAAACCAACTACAATTCCTCGTTGGATGGCGGCAACGCATTCACGAATACATGTGGAGCTGTGTGTGCGGCAATCCTGGAAGGTGGAGATGCGATGGCTGCCTACTGCCAGGTGTACGATGGCAATGGTGGCGCTGGAGTAGATCTTGACGGTGGGAATGCGGATACAAATGTATGTGAAGTATAATAATGTCGGCACCGTGCTTGACGTCGCCCATCAAATTCCAATTGCGGAGAGACACAGCGTCAAACTGGAGCATCGCAAATCCAGTGCTGTTTGCTGGAGAACCGGGCGTAGAAACGAACACCGGCCAAATGAAGATTGGTGACGGTGTTCATGCCTGGAATGCACTACCGTATGTTGGATCGGGTGGCGCAACGGGTCCGACGGGTCCCATGGGCTCGGGTTCGGCAACAGCATCTAGTTACGGCTACTCGCAGACGCTTCCTATTTCAAACGGGCAGACAACTCTGTTTCCCTTTGATAGCACGTATATTGAACTTGGCACGCATCTTGCAACGAATGGATCTGGCGCACTTACTCGCATCGTCGTGGACTCGGGAGGCGTCTACGAGATTATCACGTCCATCCAGGTCAACAATACAAACGATACACCAACAAATGCCTACACATGGATCAAGATCAATGGTGTAGATGTTCCAGCTTCAAACGGCGGGCTTTTGATTCCAACAAGTGAGTCGGCGGCATCACTGATTGCCGTTCCGTACATGGCATCGCTATCTGCAGGAGATTACATCGAGGTGGCGATCACAGCTGCGTCAGCAAATGTATACGCGGTTGCCTTTGCGCAGGGGGTATATGGCGCAACACCTGACGGACCGTCAATTGCCGTGAATATCAAAAAAATAGCTGTAGATATCGGCACAACTGGACCCACGGGGCTGCCGTCAACTGTCACTGGACCCACAGGTGCCGTAGGTCCTACTGGATCCTATGCGCCAGTGCCCGTGTCCATGCTGGCCTATGTCACCAATGACAACCAGACCCTTCCGGCTGGATTGGATACACTCGTACCGTTCAATACGGTCGATGCCACGAATACAACTGGAACCACGGGATTTATGCTTTCCGGCATCAACTACATTTTTACAAACATCAAGTCCGTTTCGGTTCCCGTCTTACTTGACTGGTATGTTGATTTCACGGGATACACGGGGAATACCGTCGTCTATACGTATGCAGGCATCTACATTGATGTCTATACGACACCGACCTACCGGCAAGGTGAAATGTATGCTCAGTTTTCGGTGGGATCTGCTGCGTTTGTTGCCTCGTCGGCCATCCTTAACGTGCCAGCCGGAGCGTCCGTTGGTATCTATGTCAATAGCTCAGCAGCAGCAACTGTCCTGGGAGGGAGTTCGCGCATGACACTTGTGCCCTTGACGGGATTTGATGGAGCCACGGGATCTCTTGGCCCCACGGGTGCAACGGGACCCATGGGTGTGCGTGGTCCGGTTGGATATACCTTCACAGGTCCCACGGGAAATACGGGACCCACAGGCTGGACGGGACCCACTGGCCCTACGGGACCTACAGGCTGGACTGGACCCACTGGCCCTACGGGACCCACGGGTTGGACTGGACCCACTGGGCCCACAGGCTGGACGGGACCCACTGGCCCTACGGGACCTACAGGTTGGACGGGACCCACGGGACCCACAGGGCCTACGGGTTGGACGGGACCTACGGGACCTACGGGTTGGACGGGACCTACGGGACCTACGGGACCTACGGGTTGGACGGGACCTACGGGACCTACGGGACCTACGGGTTGGACTGGACCCACTGGACCTACGGGTTGGACGGG
>Ga0007854_10000662_pt1 | contig 22177 bp, 22 predicted proteins | sample CryBogCBH12Aug08_FD_60382 | JGI IMG/M metagenome (GOLD analysis project Ga0007854, IMG submission 60382) | Freshwater microbial communities from Crystal Bog, Wisconsin, USA - CBH12Aug08 | ecosystem: Environmental > Aquatic > Freshwater > Lake | place: Crystal Bog, Wisconsin, USA | collected... | reverse complement strand
GTACGTTGGCGAATGCGCGTTCCATTCCGCTTGCCAAGGCTATTGCCGAACGTTTTGATAGCATCGATTTTCAACATGATATCGGCGAAATCGAACTGAACATGTCGGGCTGTATCAACGCCTGCGGCCATCATCATATTGGGCATATAGGGATTCTTGGCGTCGACAAGGAGGGGGTCGAATGGAATCAGGTTTCGATTGGCGGTTCTCAGGGTAATACTGCCAGCCTGGGTAAAGTCATCGGGCGTGCATTCAGTTTTGCACAGATACCTGAAGTGATCGCGCGTTTGCTGGAAGTCTATGTACGCGAACGTTTTGAGGATGAACGTTTCATCGATACCGTGCGCAGAATGGGTGCCGAACCCTTCAAGGAACATGTTTACGCAACTCCGGTGGCTGAAGATCCCAAATTGGCCGGAGCCGACTATGCCCTGCTGGATAAAAACAAGGGCACACCTTACGACACGCCCTATTATTCTCCGAGGTTCTGATGATTATTAAAAACAAATCGGTCGTCAATGACGATTGGACTGTGCTGCGTCTGGGCGAAGGCGACACGCCTGAATCCGTCGCCGTGCCCTCCGGAAAGATCATTGTGCCGCTGACCGTTTGGCAGGCACAACGCGAGACACTACAACAGCGTTCTGAAGTGGGCGTGTGGCTGGCAAGTGACCAACGAGCGGAGGAGTTACAGAATGATCTGGCCAAATTTTCAGTGATTGCAGTCGATTTCCCCAAATTTGGCGATGGGCGCGGTTACTCTCTGGCCTACCATTTACGTACCCGTTTGAATTATCATGGCGAGTTGCGCGCCATAGGCGATGTACTGCGTGACCAATTGTTTTATATGCAGCGTGTGGGGTTCGATGCCTTCGCTCCGCGTGCCGATAAAGACATTCACGAAGCCTTAAAAGGCCTGAGTGATTTCTCATTGGTTTACCAAGCATCAGTCGATCAACCTTCGCCATTGTTCAGACGTGTTCAGCGAGGAAATAGGCTGTGAGTACTTTGCAACCAAAAATTGAACAAGTTAAAGGGGTCTTGGCGGAGGCCGTAGTTAATTTTTCGCCGGTGACCTTTGCCAACAGTCTTGGGGCGGAAGATATGGTACTGACCGACCTGATCGCCCGCTATCAGCCCGACATCGAAATGTTCAGCCTCGATACCGGACGTCTGCCCCAAGAGACGTATGACCTGATGCAGGAGGTTCGGCAACGTTACAGCGTGCCTCTGGTGATCTATTTCCCGGACAGAGTTTTGATTGAGGAATACGTTGCCCAAAACGGCATCAATGGCTTTTATGATAGCGTCGAGTCGCGCAAAGGCTGTTGCTATATCCGCAAGGTCGAGCCGCTCAAGCGTGCCCTGAACGGCAAACGCGCCTGGCTCACCGGCATGCGCCGCGATCAGGCGGTGACACGCGGGAATTTGGATGTATCTTCTTTCGATGCCGATCACGGCTTGCAAAAAATCAATCCCCTGCTGGACTGGACGAACGCCGAAGTGTGGGAATACATCAAACAAAATAATGTTCCCTACAATAAGTTACATGACCGGTTTTTCCCCAGCATCGGCTGCGCGCCCTGCACGCGCTCAGTTACACCCGGCGAAGATATTCGTTCCGGCAGGTGGTGGTGGGAAAATCCGGAGAATAAGGAATGTGGCCTGCATTTAACCAGCACGCCTTTGGCAAGGCCTTAAAGAGAGCTGACCCGTTTTGAAGTTTGAAGAAGTGAAAGATAATTGAAGATGACTGCACATACCTTTACCCATTTGGATGCGCTGGAAAGCGAATCAATCCACATCATGCGCGAAGTCGCGGCGGAATGTAAAAATCCGGCACTGTTATTCTCCGGCGGCAAAGATTCCATCGTCATGTTGCGGATTGCCGAGAAAGCCTTCCGCCCGGCCAAATTTCCCTTTCCGCTGGTGCATATCGACACCGAGCACAACTTTCCCGAAGTGATCGCCTGCCGCGACAAACTGGCTGCCGATCTCGGTGAACGACTGATTGTAAGGTCGCTGGAAGATTCCATCAAACGCGGCACGATCGTGATTAAGGATTTGGACAAGCCGCGTAATCCCTACCAGTCCGTCACCCTGCTGGAAACGATTGCCGAATTCGGTTTCGATGCCTGCATGGGCGGTGCCCGCCGCGATGAGGAAAAGGCACGCGCAAAAGAGCGCATCTTTTCATTCCGTGATGAATTCGGCCAGTGGGATCCCAAGAATCAGCGCCCCGAACTTTGGGACACTTACAACACCCGCGTGCATAACGGCGAAAACATCCGTGTCTTCCCGATCAGCAATTGGACCGAGATGGACATCTGGGAATATATTGGTCGTGAGAATTTATTTATTCCCGAAATTTACTACGCGCATGAACGTGAAGTGATCCGCCGTGGCAATTCCGTAATTCCGGTTTCACATCTGGTGCAACCCAAGGCCGGTGAAAAGGTGGAAGTGCTGTCGGTTCGGTTCCGTACTGTAGGTGACATGACCTGTACCGCACCGGTTGAATCGACCGCACGCAATGTTCAGGAAATCATCGAGGAAACGGCCACCACGCGCATCACCGAGCGCGGCGCAACCCGTATGGATGACCAGACTTCTGATGCCTCGATGGAATTAAGAAAAAAAGAAGGGTACTTTTAATATTATGAGCAACGCGACACAACTTCTTCGATTCATCACTGCCGGTAGCGTGGACGATGGCAAAAGCACGCTGATCGGGCGCCTGTTGCACGATTCAAAATCCATTTTTGAGGATCAGCTCTCCGCCATTTCCAAAACCAGCGAAAAGCGCGGCATGGCTGCGGTTGATCTTTCGCTGCTGACCGACGGTCTGCAAGCCGAGCGTGAACAGGGCATCACCATCGACGTAGCCTACCGCTACTTCGCCACCCCCAAGCGCAAATTCATCATTGGCGACACACCGGGACATGAACAATATACCCGCAACATGGTGACTGCCGCGAGTACCGCCAATTTGGTGGTTATTCTGATTGATGCGCGCAAAGGCGTACTCACGCAAACCCGCCGCCATACCTTTCTTGCCAGCCTGGTCGGTGTGCCTCACATCGTGCTCGCCGTGAACAAAATGGATATGGTGGATTATTCCGAAGATACTTTTAACGCCATTGTCACTGAGTATCGCGCCTTTGCCTCTCAACTCGGAATTCATGAGATCACTTGCATTCCGATGTCTGCCCTGAATGGAGACATGGTGGTCGAACATGGCGACAATCTAAGTTGGTACAAAGGTGCACCCTTGCTGGAATTTCTCGAAAATGTAGTGATTGATTATGATGTCAACACCGCCGACTTCCGCTTTCCTGTGCAATGGGTTTGCCGCCCTCAAACTCAGGAATTTCATGATTTTCGCGGTTACATGGGCCGCATTGAGTCGGGTGAAATTGCCGTGGGCGACGAAGTCACCGTGCTACCCTCCGGACGCACCAGCAAGATCAAAGAAATCGTTACCTATGACGGTAACCTGCAACGCGCCTACGCTCCCCAATCCATCACACTGACTTTGTCGGATGAGATAGACATCTCCCGTGGCGACATGTTTGTAAAAGCCGACGCGATACCGCAAGTCACCAGGGAATTTGAAGCCATGCTGTGCTGGCTGGCCGAATCGCCCCTGGATTTAAATCGGAAATACATCATCAAACACACCACTCGTATGGTGAAGTGCCTGTTCTCGCGTTTGGAATACCGCGTTGACGTTAACACCCTCGCCCATCATCAAACTACGCTGTTGAACATGAACGATATTGCCCGTGTGGTGATGAAAGTGCAACAGCCTTTGGCGCTCGACCATTATAAGAAAAATCGTTTTACCGGCAGCTTTATTGTAATCGATGAAGCAACTAATAATACCGTTGCAGCAGGAATGATTGCTTAAAGCTGAAAAAAGATATCTTGCGCAAGGTCAGTCATTGCTGGCTCCATAAGCGCGAATTTGGATAGTTGCCTCAAACCAATCCAAAACCGGCATATTAAGATCCGTCCAAACGAGGTCGGGTGAGGCCTGCTTGAAAAGGCTTACTCCGATCTGACCACTCTCCGCCAGTAAAACTTCATGGCCAAGTATTTTTAACTTGGCTGACAGCAATGCTGCAACTGCTAGGGTATCTTCAACCAGTAAATTTTCATGCAGATTTTCTCGATCTAAAATTTATATACACCAATAAGGTTAAAACCATAACAGAAATTATGTTAGTAAAATAGCCGATTGGGCTGAGTCTTGCACAAATAATTCACAAAACATTCACTGTTCAGTAAAACCTGAATATTAGTATATTTGCATTGCACCCCAAGGAATTACCATGATCACTCACACAAATGAATTACCTATCACAGACATAACTGACCCTTATGATGAATGGCAGTTCCAAATGGAAATAGCCAGGATGACTCCAGAAGGCGAAGAATTACTCCGCACGCTTCTTGATGGCATGATTGCCAAAAATATGCAGACTTCACTTCAACCCCTCTATCTCACAGGTAATTGATATGCCGACGCTATCACGTTTTGAAAAAAAGATAATATCAATGCTCCAAGATTTGTCCCCAAGCCAACAGGAAACTGCATTGACAAAGATGGAACAGTTGGTTGCGGAATGCCTCGCCCATCCGACAACAAAAGACCAGTATAGGGGTGAATGTCCTGATGCAACAAAAAGTGAACTACCCCCGTTTGCCAGTGCAATCAACGCGAACTATTCCGCGCTATTTCATCGTTGAAGTTCGCATATTGAACCGAACAACTAAAATCCGTTAGCAAACGAAAAACAGATATGATTTGCCAGACTGGCAAGATAATCCTAAAATATCGTCCCCTAGTGATGACCCTTTTGACGAAGGAATTTGCAAATGAGACGATCACCATCAGAAGAATATCTCCAGAAAGCTAAATCATTGCCTAAAGAGCATGCAGAACTTTTGCTCATGCGAACGCGCGCCCATTTAGTAGTCAAGCATGATGAACACGAACCTGCTAATTTAGAAGATTTAGCAATCCTTCTCGAGATTGAGGAGGAACATCTCAATGAATGGCGCAAGAGATTTGCGGAAGCCAAAGCACGGCTTGAACACTAGAAGTCTTTCCTATTAGTTCGGGGAAAGTTCAAAATTGTGGAAACGAGTAGATGGCCGAAGCTGCGCCATTCATACCCCATTGGGGAGAGCGCCGAGAAAGCTATCAGGTAAACATACTCAGCCACCTCCAGTACTGGCTTTATTCCCACGCCGATTACACCGTGCTTACATGATCTGCTACTGATATTAAAATGAATCCAGACCTCGCCTTTTTACAGCCTTATCCGTTCCAGAAACTCGCCAAGCTGTTCGGTGAAGTGAAGCCCAACCCGGACTATCATGCCATTAGCCTGCATATCGGTGAGCCCAAGCACCCCACGCCCCAATTCATTAAAGATGCGCTAATCGCCAATCTTAACGGCCTCGCGAATTATCCAACCACTGCGGGCAACGACACGTTGCGCAACTGCATCTCCAACTGGCTGCATCGTCGCTATGGCATTCCTGCTCCCGATCCCAAAACACAAGTGTTACCGGTAAATGGTAGCCGGGAAGCACTGTTTGCGTTTGCCCAAACAATCATCGACCGTACTCGCAATGCACCTGTCGTGGTATGTCCAAATCCGTTTTATCAGATTTACGAAGGAGCTGCGCTATTGGCTGGCGCAAGGCCGTTTTTCCTCAACACCCTGCAAGCAGACAACTTCGCGCTGAATGTGGCGCAACTGCCGGAGGAAGTTTGGCAACGCACCCAACTCATTTATGTTTGCTCTCCTGGCAATCCAAATGGTCATGTGATGCCGCTGGAAGAATGGAAGACCCTGTTCGAAATGTCTGACCGCTATGGCTTCGTCATCGCCTCGGACGAATGCTATTCGGAAATCTATTTTGATACGCCACCCCTCGGCGCTCTGCAAGCGGCACAGCAACTGGGGCGGATTAATTATAATAATCTGGTAGTATTTTCCAGCTTGTCAAAGCGCTCAAACGTACCTGGTATGCGCTCAGGTTTCGTAGCAGGCGATGCCAAAATAATTGAAAAATTTGCGCTGTATCGTACCTATCATGGCTGTGCCATGAATCCGACAGTTCAGGCAGCCAGCATCGCAGCTTGGCAGGATGAAGTCCACGTCGCTGAAAACCGCCGTCTTTATGCCGAAAAATTTTCCCGCGTCATCGAAATTCTTAAAACAGTAGCGCCGGTAAAACAGCCTGATGCGAGTTTTTACTTCTGGCTTCCCGTGCCCGTGTCGGACACCGTCTTCGCGCAACGGCTTTATCGCGATTATAATGTAAGTGTACTGCCGGGAAGTTTTTTTGCCCGTGAAGCGCATGGTATGAATCCGGGAGCCAACTTTGTGCGTATCGCACTGGTTGCGCCTCTTGCGGAGTGCATCGAAGCAGCAGGACGTATTCAGAAATTTATGCAATCTCTTTAATTCAACTGGAAATTACATCATGGAACAACTAAAAGCCATTATCGACAACGCCTTTGAACATCGCGCTGAAATTACTCCGCGAACAGTGGATGCCAAACTGAAAGAATCCATCACCAGTGTCATTGAGCTTCTCGATCAAGGAAAGCTTCGCGTGGCTGAAAAAATTGAGGGTCAATGGATCACACACCAATGGCTCAAAAAAGCGGTATTACTGTCGTTCCGGATGGAAGACAACTCTTTCATCAAGGGGGGTTACACCAATTATTATGATAAGGTGCAGTCCAAATTCGCAGATTACAATTCAAAGGAATTTCGTGATGGCGGATTCCGCGTTGTGCCACCTGCTGCTGCGCGCAAAGGTGCATTCCTCGCTAAAAACGTCGTATTGATGCCCTCATACGTAAATATCGGGGCCTATGTGGACGAAGGTGTTATGGTGGACACTTGGGCCACCGTGGGTTCCTGCGCGCAGATTGGCAAGAATGTTCACCTGAGCGGCGGAGTTGGAATTGGCGGCGTACTTGAACCTTTGCAAGCCAACCCAACGATCATTGAAGACAATTGTTTTATCGGTGCCCGTTCGGAAGTGGTCGAAGGAGTCATTGTAGAAGAAGGTTCCGTAATCTCGATGGGCGTATTCATAGGCCAGAGCACCAAGATTTATGACCGCGAAACAGGCGAAATAAGCTACGGACGCGTCCCGGCCGGCTCGGTGGTAGTCAGCGGCAACTTGCCTTCCAAAGATGGCAACTACAGTCTTTATTGTGCAGTTATTGTCAAGAAGGTTGATGAGAAAACGCGCGGCAAAGTGGGAATTAATGAGTTATTAAGAAGTATTTAATTAACTCGGCAAGTTTTACCAATTATTGAGCTTTCCAAAGCACATGGCACTGTTACCCCAAGCCCCCTTCCTAGCCCTCCCCCGTTGTGAGAAGGTTCTGTCCCCTCTCCCAACGGGGGAGGGCAGAGAGGGGGCAAAACTGTCACCTATTATGGAAACATCAATAGTCTGTATCCATCTACAGGCTACCAACTGCTGGGACTTCATATGATCATTACGCCGCTGCTACAGCTCGCTGCCGACAAGCTGGCATCTGATCTCTTTCTCTCGGTTGGTGCGCCCATCAACATCAAGATTGATGGCGTAGCCATGCCGGTGAACGCCCAAGTGCTGGATGCGCCAACCCTCAAGCGCATCGCATATGAAATGATGACGCAGGAGCAAATTGCCTATTTTGAGACCCATATGGAGATGAATTTCTCTCATCGCTCCAGTGGGGTAGGCAGTTTTCGCGTCAACGTCTTCCGGCAGCGCGGTGATATAGCCGTCGTCATCCGCTACGTCAGGGGGAAAATACTGAACGTGGAAGAATTAAACCTGCCTGTTGTCCTAAAAGACCTGATCATGGAAAAGCGTGGTTTGGTCCTGATGGTAGGGGCAACCGGTTCCGGAAAATCGACCACTCTGGCTTCAATGATCGCCCACCGCAACATGACTACCAGCGGGCACATTCTGACCATTGAAGACCCCATCGAATATTTATACACTCACGACAAATGCATCGTGAACCAACGAGAAATCGGCTCCGACACAGCGTCATACGACAACGCCCTGATCAGTGCAATGCGTGAAGCACCCGATGTACTGATGATCGGCGAGATAAGGGACCGGGACACACTCAAACACGCACTCATATTTGCACAGACCGGCCACCTATGCCTGTCAACATTACACGCCAATAACAGTTATCACGCGCTCAACCGAATAGTTAATTTTTTCCCTTACGACGCACGTCAATCGGTACTTTCCGACTTGGCAATGTGCTTGCGTGCCGTTATTTCACAGCGACTGATTAGGGACATCAACGGCAAACTGGTTCCCGCTGTCGAAATATTACTCAACACTTCACTTATTGCCGATCTGATCAAGAACGACGAAATCGACAAGATCCGTGATGCAATCAGCCAGAGTGTGTCCGCAGGCTCGCAAACCTTTGAACAAGCACTCTATAAAATGTTCAAGAATGGCCAAATCACTCGTGAAGAAGCCATGCGCAACGCTGACTCTGCTAGCAATCTTGCCACTTTGGTCGATTTTTCCCAAACCGCAAAAATGAAGGCCTACTCAGCCGAAGAATTAGAAGCTCCAGCCCCGTCAAGCACGGTTGACTTTGACGGAATTACACTGAATCTTGACCAGACTCATCCACATTCATGAAACTATACGGTATCCCCAACTGCAATACGGTAAAGAAGGCTCGCACATGGCTGGAAGCACATGACATCGCTTATGAGTTTCATGACTTAAAAAAACATGGCGTTACACAAATCCTGTTATCTGGCTGGCTCAATCAAATCGGCTGGCAAAAATTACTCAAGAAAACCGGTCCAACCTGGGGGCAATTACCTGATGAGGTGAAAAAGTCCATCACAGATGATGCAACGGCACTTGGGCTGATGCTGGAGAAACCCAACATCATCAAGCGCCCTGTTCTAGAACGCAACGGCACCGTACTAGCGACAGGCTTCAATGAAGCCGATTACGACAAACTAAATTTATGAGAATCTCAGAATGAGTAAAACACTCGAACTCACACAACAGCTCATCTCACGACGCTCACTCACTCCGCGTGATGAAGGCTGCCTGACTCTCATAAGTACGCGCCTTGAACCACTCGGATTTAAACTGGAAATGCACCCATGCGGTAATGTGGATAATCTGTGGGCACGTCGCGGCAATACTGCCCCGGTGATTTGCTTCGCTGGTCACACGGATGTTGTGCCAACCGGCCCGGCTGAAAAATGGCAGAGCGACCCGTTCACCCCGAACCTCCGCGATGGCATGCTATACGGACGCGGTGCATCTGACATGAAAGGTTCACTAGCGGCTTTTGTCACCAGCATAGAAAATTTTGTAGCCGCGCATCCCAACCATCCAGGATCGATTGCATTACTGCTAACCTCCGACGAGGAAGGCGTGGCTGTAGATGGCACGGTGCGAGTTGTGGAAGCCCTGCAAGCACGCGGCGAGAAATTGGACTATTGCATCGTCGGCGAACCTACTTCAGTTGCCAAAACCGGCGACACGATCAAGAACGGACGGCGCGGTTCTCTTTCCGGTACTTTGACAGTCAAAGGGATTCAAGGTCATATCGCCTATCCTCACCTGATAAAAAACCCCATTCATCTGGCGGCTCCGGCCATCGCAGAATTGGCCGCGACCACATGGGATACCGGTAACGAATATTTCCCGCCAACTTCCTGGCAAATCTCCAACATTAATGGTGGTACAGGGGCAACTAACGTGGTACCCGGCACAGTTGAGATTATGTTTAACTTCCGTTTCTCTACCGCCAGCACTGTGGAAACTTTAAGAACTCTTGTGCATGAAATTCTTGACCGCCACAAGCTGGACTATGATTTAAGCTGGGAACTTTCCGGCAAGCCCTACCTTACGCCGCGCGGTAACTTGGTCGATGCGGTGAGTGCCGCCATTCAACAGGTCGTTGGTATTGAAACCGAACTGTCGACCAGCGGCGGCACTTCGGATGGGCGCTTTATTGCTGACATCTGCCCGCAAGTCATAGAACTCGGCCCTCTCAACGCAACCATTCATAAAATCGATGAATGTATTCCGGTTGCCGATCTCGATGCACTCTCTGAAATTTACCGGCTCACACTGGAAAATATTTTGGTGAAACCGGCATGAACGCCTTGCACAATTTCAACGACACCAGCGAACTGCATACCCTTCGCGACTGGTTGCGCTTTACGGTAAGTGCCTTTAACGAAGCAGAGCTGAGTTTCGGACATGGATCGGCGAATGCCTATGACGAAGCAGTTTATCTGATCCTGCACACCCTGCATTTGCCGCTGGATACGTTGGAGCCGTTTATGGATACACGTCTCACCTCGCACGAAAAGAAAACGCTCTCGGCGCTGCTCACTCAGCGCGTGGAAACACGTTTACCGGCTGCTTACCTGACGCACGAAGCCTGGCTGGGCGAATTCCGTTTCTATGTGGATGAACGCGTCATCGTGCCACGCTCTTTCATTTCAGAATTATTGCGCGAGCAATTCAGACCCTGGATAGAAGATCCGGATTCGATCAATTACGTGCTCGATTTGTGCACCGGCAGCGGATGCCTCGCCATTATTGCAGCCCATGCCTTTCCTTATGCTGAGGTGGATGCGGTTGATCTGTCAACGGATGCTCTGACCGTCGCCCAACAGAATATCTCGGATTATGGCTTGCAAGAGCGCGTGCATATGATTGCTTCCGATCTGTTTAGCAACCTGAATGGAAGACAATACGATCTGATTATCAGCAACCCTCCATATGTGGATGCCGAATCGGTCGCTTCTCTTCCCCCGGAATACCTGCACGAACCGGAACTGGCTCTCAGAAGCGGCAAAGACGGACTGGATGCCACCCGATCCATACTCGAAAATGCCGCACGATGCCTCTCTGAAAATGGTGTATTGGTAGTCGAAATCGGCCACAATCGTGAGATACTCGAAGAAGCCTACCCTGACCTGCCGTTTACCTGGCTGGATGTGGCTGCGGGCGATCAATTTGTGTTTATGCTGCACCGCAACGACCTGCTCTGAACAATAAACATTCCCCATGGCCGTTGACCACTACGAAAATTTCCCGGTCGCCTCACTCCTGTTGCCCAAGCATCTGCGTCGACCGGTTGAGATCATCTACAACTTCGCGCGCCAGGCAGACGATTTTGCAGATGAAGGCGACATGCCCGATGAAGAACGATTGTCCAGGCTAAATGACTTTCGGAGCGAGCTCAATCGCATTGCCAGCAATGAGATTCCTCTGACACCGTTGTTTCGTGAAGTAGCAGATGTGGTTGCCAAACATCAGTTGCCGCTTCAGCTCTTCCATGATCTGCTGAACGCTTTTTCGCAGGACGTAGTCAAAAAGCGCTATGCTAATTTTGGTGAACTGCTCGATTACTGCAGCCGATCCGCCAATCCGGTGGGCAGACTTCTTCTGTACTTATATCAGAAAGCTACGCCACAAAACTTGCTTTATTCCGATTCAATTTGCACCTCGCTGCAACTGATCAATTTCTGGCAAGACGTAAAAAAAGACTACGCCATAGGGCGTATCTACCTGCCGCGAGATGAAATGGCTCGTTTTGGCGTAACCGAAGATCAGATTGCACAAGGCTTATCCGGCAAGGCGTGGCGAGACCTCATGCGCTTTCAGGTGGACCGTAGCAGCGACATGATGAAGCACGGAGCACCGCTTGGTACAATTCTCGCCGGTCGTATCGGGTTAGAGATGCGCCTGATTATTGCCGGAGGTATGCGCATTCTGGACAAAATCCGTTCTGTTAATTTTGATATCTTTGACCGGCGTCCCGTGTTGCGTTTACACGATTGGGTTATTATGCTACTGCATAGTGCTCCTTTTAACTTTTTAAAATAACCTCCCGTATCCGGCAAGGAAGGTTGGCGCCCAGTAATCTGGTGTCAACGCGGGTAGAGCCTGACCCGAAATTATTATGACCCCAGACCAATATTGCCAGGATAAAGCTGCAGCGAGCGGTTCCAGCTTTTATTACAGCTTCAAGTTTTTACCGCAGGAAAAACGCCGCGCCATTACTGCACTTTATGCCTTTTGCCGTGAAGTGGATGATGTGGTGGACGAATGTTCTGACGAGAACGTGGCACGCATCACGCTCAATTGGTGGCGCACCGAAGTCACCGCCATTTATGCAGGCAAACCTCAACATCCGGTTGGGCAAGCAATAGCACCGCTAGTCAAACGATTTAATCTGTCACAAGAGCACTTCCTGGAAATCATAGATGGCATGGAGATGGATCTCTCCCAGCATACATACGACAACTTCAAGGCGCTGCAGCTATATTGTTATCGAGTGGCATCGGTCGTGGGTTTGCTGGCTGCGGAAATTTTTGGTTACTCCGACCGTAAAACGCTCCAATATGCAAATGATCTCGGTATGGCATTTCAACTCACCAACATTATCCGCGACGTGGGTGAGGATGCGCGGCGCGGCCGTATCTACCTGCCGTTGGACGAACTGGCCCGCTTCGGTGTTCATACCGGCGACATCCTCGACGCAAAGGAAAATGACGGTTTTCAGCAATTGATGGCATTTCAGGTTGAGCGTGCAGAGCATTTCTATGAACAAGCGTTAGGGCAACTTCCCGATGCAGATCGAAAATCCCAACGCACCGGGCTCATTATGGCAGCCATCTACCGGGCTACGCTGAATGAAGTGGTTGCCAGCGGTTGCCATGTATTGAAAGAACGGGTTTCACTAACACCGCTGCGTAAATTGTGGCTGGCTTATACGACGTGGCTGAAAAACTAAACGTAGGAATTATCGGTGGCGGCTACGGGGGGATGGCTGCCGCAGTCAAGTTGGCTGAACAAGGCATACCGGTAACCGTATTCGAGAGCGCCAAGCAGCTCGGCGGTCGCGCAAGAGGCATGCTGTATAACCAGACCCAGCTCGATAATGGCCAACATATTTTACTGGGATGTTATCGCCACACCCTGCAACTCATCGAGCAAGTTGGTGGGAATATCCGGCGTGATTTTTTGCGCCTCCCGCTGCAACTAACCCTGAATAATTGTTTTGAACTGAAAGCGCCTGCCCTGCACGCTCCGTTTCATCTCTTGGTCGGATTGCTAAGTGCGAAAGGTTTGTCATTTACTCAAAGAGTCTCTGCAGCCCGTTTCATGCTTGCGATGCGTCGCATCAATTATTCTTTGCCGCACGACAAAATCGCTTTAAAGTTATTGCATGAATATGGACAGGACGATCAACTGATTCGCCTGTTATGGGAACCCATCTGCATATCCGCACTCAATACTCCGGTGTTTAAAGCCTCTGCTCAAATTTTGCTGAACGTGTTGCGCGACAGTTTGAACGGTCCACGAAGCGACAGCGACATGCTGCTGCCGCGAGTCGATTTTTCCACCTTGTTTCCGGATAGGGCGGCAGAATACATCACGCAACATGGCGGGCAAGTGATCACCTCTTGTGGCGTAGATCAGATCACGACTATTGCTAATGAAATTGAACTGGTCACCGCCAGTGGATCGCAACGATTCAGTCATGTAATTTGTGCCGCATCGCCCGCCAATTCCTCACGTCTATTCGGGACGGTGCCTGAACTATCCAAAATTTCTGCACAAATTGAAGCACTCAATTTCCAGCCCATTTACACCGTGTATTTGCAATATCCCGAATCGGTACGGCTGCCCAACGCCATGCTGGGTTTGGATCAATGTTTCACCCAATGGCTATTTGACAAAGGCCGGATCGCCGGTCAACACGGACTGATTGCAGCCGTCATCAGCGCGGAAGGACTGCACCAAAGATTGGTACACGCCGAGCTCGCACAAGAAGTGGCACGAGAACTACGGGAAGAACTGGGTATCACTGATACACCCTTGTGGCAACATGTTATCGCCGAAAAACGCGCCACTTTCTCATGTGAACCTGAATTATTGCGACCTTCCCACACGACACCAATGCCGAATTTATTTTTGGCGGGTGATTACACCGCAGGAGATTATCCGGCAACACTGGAGGGTGCCGTAATGAGTGGCATCAGATGCGCGCAGTCTATTTTGAATTCCAGAAGCGTTATCTGAGATAACATCTGCTTACGGAATCAAGCTTTTTTACTATCCATTGGCTCTAAATCAAAAAATGAAATGCATATTCAACTTGCGATAAATCGTGAGTCCTCGCAAAATATGGCTATAGACGGTGTTCACTTTTCACCCCGGAGCAAAAATGAGCGAAACAGACAGTATTACTAATGCCATCCAGGCAAGCCTGGCTAATTTCACGCAGCGTCTCGAAGATGTTTCGTCCGACCGGTTCAACGAAATGAGAAAATGCTCATTTTTTGATCCTTTTCCAAGCAAATGCCTAGCCGAGATAGCTAAAGTTTCGGAAGTTAAAACATTGGCAGCCGGCCAGAAAATCACAAGCGAAGGTGACACCATGGACGCCTTCCATGTCCTCCTGTACGGTACTGCTACAGTGTACGTTAATAACAAAGTAGTCGGTATTATACGAAGCGGTGAGTGCATTGGCGAAGGCACTTTCTTTGGTAACCAGTTGGTTAGACGCTCGGCTACGGTCATAACAGATGGGGAAGCCATCGTAGTTGAAATCAGAAAAGCGGTTGTTGATAAAATGGAAGGCGAAATTAAATCCTATATGGATAAGGCACTCCTTCTGGCTCTATTCGGGAAATTGCAGGCTGCCAATAAAAAAATAGGGGAGTTGCTTCAGGAGAAAGATATCTATCAAAGTGTTCCGGCAATTCCCATATTTATTCAGGAGTAAAACTTTTCGGCCCTATTTTTTCTACTCATGCCCCCAAAAACTATATTCATGAAGTCATGAACCATCTGAACAAACCTTTTCAAGGCCAATCAAAACGTTGGTTATGGTTGCTGCTGGCAGTGACAATCATTTGGTTTAGTAACCTCGAATACCGCAAACTCATCAAACCGGACGAAGGTCGCTACGCCGAGATTCCGCGTGAGATGGTAGTGAGTGGTGATTGGGTTACTCCGCGTCTGAACGATCTCAAATATTTCGAAAAACCCCCGCTGCAGTACTGGACGACCGCGGTGGCTTACAAAATATTCGGGGAACACCAATGGACTTCCCGTCTGTGGACCGCTTTAACCGGCTTCGCGGGCATTTTTCTGGCCTGGTTCGCGGGAACACAACTGTTTGGTTATGCAGCCGGGCGCTATGCCGCCATGCTACTTGGCAGCAGCATGTTGTATGCCTTGATGGCCCACATCAACACGCTGGATATGGGCGTCACTTTTTTTATTACGCTCGGCATAGTTAGTTTATTGTTGGGACAAAAAACTGAAAATAATGAACGCACCCGCCGCAACTGGATGATACTGGCTTGGGGAGCCATGGCACTCGCCGTGTTGAGTAAAGGGTTGATGGGATTGGTGCTGCCGGGTGCCGCCCTGTTTCTGTATTCTATTTTCCAGCGCGACATTCGCGTGTGGAAGAATATGCACTGGAGTCTCGGGCTGTTAATGTTTTTTCTGCTCGCTTCGCCTTGGTTCTATCTGGTCATGAAAGCCAATCCGGAATTTTTCCAGAAGTTTTTCATTTACGAGCACTACACACGCTTCACCACCAAGGAGCTGGGGCGCTATCAACCCTGGTATTACTTCGTTCCCATCCTGCTTTTTGGCATGATGCCTTGGACCGTGGTGATGTTCGATACCCTGCTGCGCACATGGAACGAAAACACCCGCACCGGCAACGCCTTCAACCCTGAACGTTTTTTGTTAATCTGGGCCGTATTCATCTATCTGTTCTTTTCTGTATCGGGCTCTAAACTACCGTCCTATTTATTGCCAATGTTCCCCGCTCTGGCGCTGCTGATGGGTAAGCAGGTGGCTACGATGAACGAGCGTCGATTGTTCTGGCTGATCATCCCCATTCTGCCACTGGTGGTGGTTGCCGTTTTGGGCATGGGGCTTGCTCCTTATTTTATGGGGCGACTGGCGGATACGCCCTTGCAACACCAGATGTATAGTGAATATAGCCATTGGCTATTGGCGGCGTCGCTAATCTGGTTGTTGGGCGTGATTAGTGGACTTGTATTATTGAGGCGCGCGAACAAGCCTTGGGCTGTTTTTGCGCTGGCTTTAAGCACACTGCTTGCTGCGCAGCTATTTACTTCCGGTTACAACACCATAGCCAAGGAACGCTCAGCCTATCTGATCGCCGATGCAATACGCCCCGTGGTCAAGACAGACGTTCCGTTTTACTCGGTCGCCATGTACGAACAGACTTTGCCGTTTTATTTGAAACGTACCTTCACACTGGTCAACTTTCAGGATGAAATGGGATTCGGGATTACCCAGGAACCGCAGCGATGGATACCCGACATTCCAGGCTTGGCAAAGGTATGGCAAACGCAACCCGCAGCGTATGCAATCATGCCGGTTGATTACTACCCGCAACTGCAGAAGGCAGGATTGACGATGAAAACCATTTACGCGGACACGCAATATATTGTGGTGAGCAAACCATGAACTTTGTGAGTTTTGCTCTGATTTTTACCGGCGTGATGCTCAACGCCACCGCGCAGATACTCATGAAAGCCGGGACCAACGCGATTGGCCATTTCGAATTCAACCTGGAAAATGTGCTGCCGATCGGCTGGAAACTGGCCACCGAATGGCATATTATTACTGCCCTGTTTTGCTATGCGCTGAGCGTGGTTATCTGGATACTCGCCTTGTCGCGCGTTCCTGTCAGTATCGCTTTTCCTATGCTGTCCATGGCCTACGTGGTCAATGCACTGGCTGCATGGTATCTGCTTGGGGAAGCATTTAACCCAAGCAAGCTGGTTGGCATGGGCGTGATTATCCTGGGTGTGATTATTATTTCGCGTGCATAAGAACCCAAGTTTGCGAGTATCCTATGGATTAACTGCTTACCCCACTTCGTCGCCATGCTACGTTGCTCACAAAATAATTACTCCTTACATATATAAAGTATGCCGCGTCGCAATTTTTTGCTCGCACCTTTCCTGACTTATAACCAGCCACTTGGTTTTCGTCTTTTGATAACCTAGTGGAATGGCTAGTAGTTTTATCAGAAAATTGAATTTTTAGAGGTTATCTCATGAGCAACTTTTTACCTTTCTCCCGCCCCACCATTGACGAAGCCACCATCGCGTCCGTAGGCGATGTGCTTCGTTCCGGCTGGATTACCACCGGACCTAAAGTGCTGGAATTTGAAAAACAACTTTCTGACTACTTTGGCGGGCGTCCGGTGCGAACCTTCAATTCCGGCACCTGCACCATGGAAATTGCCTTGCGCATTGCTGGCATCGGCGCTGGCGATGAAGTCATTACCACGCCGATTTCCTGGGTAGCCACTTCAAATGTAATCCTCGAAGTGGGTGCAACCCCGGTGTTTGCCGACATTGATCCTATTACACGAAATATCGACCTGGATCAGCTTGAAACCGTCATTACTGCCCGTACCAAAGCAATCATCCCGGTCTATCTGGCGGGCAAGCCGGTGGATATGGACCGACTCTATGCGATTGCGAAAAAGTATGAATTACGCGTCATAGAAGATGCCGCTCAAGCTTTGGGTTCAACATGGCAAGGCCAACCCATCGGTTCGTTCGGCGATTTTGTTTCATTCAGTTTTCAAGCCAACAAAAACATCACCAGCTCCGAAGGAGGCTGTTTGGTACTAAACAATGCTGAAGAAGCCACCCTCGCAGAAAAATACCGGCTGCAAGGTGTTTCCCGCAGCGGGTGGGACGGCATCGAAGTCGATGTGCTGGGTGGCAAGTACAACATGACCGACGTTGCCGCCGCCATTGGTTTGGGACAATTCACCCAACTCAATGCCATCACCGCGCACCGGCGCAAACTGGCGCAGCATTATTTTGCGACGCTCGGCAAAGAGTTTGAAGCGCAAACAGGTGCGCAACTTCCCCCGGAGGATTATGTCAACACCAACTGGCATCTGTTCCAGATTGTCCTGCCGGATAGCATCACTCGTCCGGAGTTCATGGCACGCATGAAGGAGAGAAATATTGGTATCGGTTTTCACTATGCACCGATTCATTTATTTAAACTTTATCGCGCTCTGGGTTTCAGGGAAGGGATGTTCCCTGTTTCCGAGCGCGTCGGCAAGCAGATCGTTTCCTTGCCGATGTTTTATGCCATGAATGAAAGTGATGTTGAGCGCAGTTGCAAGGCAATGCGGGAAGTGCTGATTTAGATCAAAACAGGAGCTGCCCATGAATATTGAACTCGGTGCCCTGCTTGGCTATCCTGCTGCCATCCTGACCACAGTCGCTTTTGTGCCGCAAGCACTGCATTCATGGCGCACGCGTGACCTTTCGGGCATTTCGCTGCCAATGTATGCGCTTTTCACTCTGGGAGTAGCACTGTGGTTAGGCTATGGTTTTGTGATCAACAGCCTGCCTGTCATCGTAGGTAATGCGATCACACTGGTATTGGCGTCATTGGTTTTGTGGTTAAAGATTTTGGCAGTACTAAACAAATCAAATTAAAGTCATGTGGTAGGAACAAACTCGTTCCCGACTACCGAATCATCGAATTCCTCACAGGGTAAGCTCAACCCTGTTACCCTGTCCCATGATTCTCCTTTCGGTTTTCTTTACCCTCGGTGCCTGGTTGTTGCAGCAGCAAGACCTTCTTCCTGAATCCATTTGGGGATGGATGCCTGCATTGCTGGCTCCTGCTCTGCTCTTGCCGCATAACTCGCAGTGGCAACGCATTGCTAGAAATCTGCTGTTGGCACTGCTTGCCTGTTCACTCGGCTTTTTTTATGCCGCCTTCATTGCACAGCAACGGTTGGCCGACAGTCTGCCCGCAGAATGGGAAGGCAAGGATATCGAGGTTATTGGCATCGTGGCAGAGTTGCCACGACAGCATGCGGGAGGGTTGAGTTTTGCCTTCGATGTAGAAAAAGTGCTCAACCCGGAGGCGCACGTCCCCCCGCATGTTCTGCTATCCACCTACGACAACGAAGGCGATGCGCCTTTGCCGCTGCATGCAGGGGAACGCTGGCAATTTAGTTTGCGCCTCAAGCAACCGCATGGTTCGAGTAACCCGCACGGCTTCGATTTCGAGGCGTGGATGCTGGAAAATCAATTACGCGCCAGCGGTTACGTACGTGCCGATGAAAACAACAAACGTTTGGATGAAACGGTCAGTTCGCCCAACTATCTCATTGAAAGAATGCGTGAAGCTGTTCGCACTCATTTTCAGAAAGTGCTTGGCGATGAGCCCTACACGGGAGTGCTAGCTGCGCTCACCATTGGTGACCAGAGCAGTATTTCTGCCTCCCAGTGGCAAGTATTCACGCGCACCGGAGTGAATCACTTAATGAGCATTTCAGGGCTTCATATCACTATGCTGGCCGGTTTCGCTTTTGCTCTGGTATATCGGGCGTGGAAACAAAGTGTCCGCCTGACCCTATGGTTGCCTGCGCGCAAGGCCGCCGCCGTGGTCGGCTTAATAGTAGCCTTGGCTTACACGCTGCTATCCGGGTTTTCAGTGCCTGCCCAACGCACGGTTTATATGCTGGGCACGGTGGCGTTCGCACTTTTTCTTTCTCGCAGTGTTGCCGCCTCACAAATACTCGCCGCTGCTTTGCTGGTGGTTTTGCTTCTCGACCCGTGGGCAGTTTTATCGCCCGGATTCTGGCTATCGTTCGGCGCTGTAGGGCTAATACTTTATGTATCTGCCAACCGTATCGGTCGCCCGCATTGGCTGGTCGAATACAGCCGCGTGCAATGGGCAATGATGATCGGCCTGATCCCGCCACTACTGGCCATGTTTCAGCAAATATCCTTGGTGTCGCCCCTCGCCAATGCCTTTGCCATCCCCATGGTGGAGTTCGTGGTGGTGCCGATCACGTTGCTGGGCGCGGTAATTCCTTTCGACTGGATTTTGCATCTTGCGCATTTCTCCATGCGAATATGTATGGTGGCACTGGAATGGCTCAATCAATTGCCGGATGCCGTGTGGACGCAACATGCACCGCCCGTATGGACAATCGTACTGGGCATGATCGGAGTGCTGTGGTGTCTGTTGCCGCGCGGCTTTCCCTCACGCTGGCTGGGTCTGTTGATGGCGCTGCCGATGTTTTTGATTCTGCCCACCCCGCCGCCGGAAGGTGCTTTGCACATGGTCGTCTTCGATGTCGGCCAAGGATTATCGGTCATCGCACAGACTCATGATCATGCCCTGCTCTATGACACCGGTCCGGGTTACTCCGAGGATGCCAACAGCGGCAACCGTATTCTGATTCCTTCACTACGCGCACAGGGAATCGTAGACCTGGATGAATTAATCTTAACCCATGATGACACCGATCATACCGGTGGCGCGCTTTCCGTCATGCAGGCCATGCCCATCGGTTTACTGTCTTCGTCGCTACCCGAAGACAGTCCCATTCTGCTGCAATCGCATACCCATCAACGTTGCGTAGACGGTCAGAATTGGGATTGGGACGGCATTCACTTTGAAATCCTGCATCCGGCGCGGAATAGCTATGCAATTGAAAAAGTCAGCAAAAATAATCGCGGTTGCACGTTGAGAATCAGCGCGGGCAAGAACAGTATTTTGCTCGCCGCCGACATTGAAAAAAAATCCGAACAACGCCTGCTCGAATTACATCCTGAAAAACTCCCGGCAACCATGCTCATCGTTCCGCACCATGGAAGCAAGACCTCATCCACTCAACCTTTCGTGGATGCTGTTCATCCCCGTTATGCGGTTTTTACCTCAGGCTACAGAAACAAATTCGGACATCCCAAACCGGAAGTCGTCGAGCGTTATCGGGCAGCAGGTAGTGAGTTATTGCGCTCGGATGTCGATGGCGCGATTATGGTGGATATGGATGCGGGAAATTTCACTGTGGAGAAGTATCGCAAAACCCACACAAGATATTGGACGCACACCATTACCGGATTGCCTTGAATGCAAATAAGCAATCCCGCGGCAAGCCACAGGGTATTCAGAACAGCTCGTGTGAAGGTCTTGGTGAAGTTTCAGATAAGTCTTGGGCCGTTAAATCGCAAATTAACCAGATTGAGTGGTGTTTATTTATTCGCAGAATAGTTTTATAGTTGACCCGCTTTTGGGCCACTATCGAAAATTCAATTAAGCCCTCTTTGAATCTTAAAATCAGCCCGCGCTTGAAGTGGAATCAATTCGAACTCCCTACATATGTCTGTAATTTATGCAGTTTCATAAGATTTGACTTGTTACTCCTGGCAAGGGATAATAATGGATTAAAGGGCAACAGGCGCGGCGCGCACGTGTAGCTCGGTTGGTTGTATCACTTTGACACAGTTCATTTGCATTAAATATTGATACAGCGTGTAGTATAGATTAAGTGTGGTATGGATTAATGGTAACCACTAAAAAAAACTAGCAGAGAGCACAATAAGAAGGTACTAATTAGCATAGGATTTGAAAATCCTCTGCTTTTATAGGCGGTTAGCTCAGTTGGTTAGAGCGCTTGGTCGACATCCAAGAGGTCAGCAGTTCGAGTCTGCTACTGCCTACCACCTCAACTCCTCACCGATGGTCTTTGAGACCCTGTCATGCTTTCCTTGTCCCTATTTGGAAACCCTCAACAACTTTACACAATTGTCTTTGCAAAGTAGCATTGGACGTTCAGTGAAATCATTTTCTTTACATTAGTATTAATCAAGGAAATCTATATGGCACGGCCAAATTTTCAGTGGGATGATGCGTTACTGCTTAATGATCAGTTAACTGAGGAAGAGCGAATGATCCGCGATGCAGCTTATCAGTATTGTCAGGACAAACTTCAGACCCGCGTCTTGCTGGCAAACCGGCATGAAAAGTTTGAGCGCGAAATCATGAACGAACTGGGGGAATTGGGGTTTCTGGGATCGACTATCGATGGCTACGGTTGCGCAGGTGTGAACTACGTCGCGTATGGTCTCGTGGCACGTGAAGTTGAGCGTGTTGATTCCGGCTATCGCTCTGCCATGAGCGTACAAAGCTCGCTGGTGATGCACCCTATTAACGAGTATGGCACCGAGGCGCAACGGCAAAAATATTTGCCCAAACTGGCAACCGGCGAATGGATAGGTTGCTTCGG
>Ga0007854_10000660_pt1 | contig 22203 bp, 26 predicted proteins | sample CryBogCBH12Aug08_FD_60382 | JGI IMG/M metagenome (GOLD analysis project Ga0007854, IMG submission 60382) | Freshwater microbial communities from Crystal Bog, Wisconsin, USA - CBH12Aug08 | ecosystem: Environmental > Aquatic > Freshwater > Lake | place: Crystal Bog, Wisconsin, USA | collected... | reverse complement strand
GCGGAAGTCGTTCAACCAGATTGTTACCATCATCCAAAACAAACCACAAACATATCCTTCTGACTTTAGCTATTGTCTGGGCTGGCGTCAATGGTGTACAAAGCAATTTCAAAAAATTTGATATTTAGTTATATGCCCAACTCCCATCTTCTTGAACGATCACTGGCTTCTGTCTGGCACCCATGTACACAAATGAAGAGGCATGAAAGTTTACCGCTAATCCCGATAAACTATGGGGAAGGAGTGTGGCTGGTTGATTTCGAAGGTAACCGTTATATGGATGCCGTAAGCTCGTGGTGGGTAAATCTATTTGGACACTGCAATCCGCGTATTAATACAGCTATTATCGATCAGTTGGGCAAATTGGAGCATGTCATGCTGGCCGGTTTTACTCATGAACCGGCAGTGCAGTTGGCGGAACGATTGATTCAGCTTGCACCTCAGGGACTTGGGCATTGCTTCTATGCATCGGACGGAGCTTCGGCGACGGAAATTGCACTAAAGATGAGTGCACATTATTGGCGGAATAGTGGCAAAGAACAAAAAAACCAGTTTATCAGCCTAAAAAATAGTTATCACGGAGAAACATTAGGGGCGCTTTCGGTTACGGATGTGGCCCTATTCAAAGACGCGTATGGCCCTCTGGTCATACAAAACGTTTCAGTACCCAGCCCTGACTGGCGCGAGGCGGAAACAGGGGAAAATGCGCAGAGTTTTGCCTTGCGTTGTGCCGAAGGACTGGAGTTGCACCTGCAACAGCACCATCAATCCGTTGCAGCATTCATTGTGGAGCCCTTGGTGCAGGGCGCTGCAGGTATGGCAATGTACCACCCGGATTATTTGAAAAAAGCAAGGGAATTATGCGATCAGTATGAAGTGCATCTGATTGCTGATGAAATTGCAGTCGGAATGGGGCGAACCGGAACAATGTTTGCTTGCGAACAAGCTGGCATCGTACCCGATTATCTTCTTCTGTCAAAAGGGATAACAGGAGGTTATCTGCCGCTGTCAGTCGTAATGACTACAGATATTATTTATCAGGCATTCTATTCGGATGAGGTGACTCGGGGTTTTCTACACTCGCATTCTTATACCGGCAATCCACTGGCTTGCCGTGCAGCATTGGCAACACTCGATATATTTAACGAGGATGATGTGCTAAATGTAAATCAAACTAAAAATCTACGTTTTAATGTGTTGTTGGAGCCGATACGTCAACATTCTAAAGTACGAAATTTCCGTAATACAGGAATGATCTGGGCATGGGAAGTTGATACGCCCTACATAGATTTTGCACAGCAGTGCTTTTCACTGGGATTGCAATTGGGAATCTTGCTAAGACCAATGGGCAATACCATGTACATTATGCCTCCTTACATACTTGCCGAGGAAGAAATAATCATATTAATCAAACAGGCGATATTAATTCTGGACAAATTAACCTGAGTAAAAGACGACGTTGATTTTTTATACAAATTTCATGTTTGATAGTAGTAGTAGACCTACAATTAAAAAGGCCTTGCATAGCAAATAATTGCAGTGTTAGAATCGGAGAGCTTTAAAAAAAAACAATAAGTATCGGGAACATTTTTTAATAATGCAGTTCGGATATGGAGGATGAGATATGCTCGAGCCAGATGTAACAACAAGCCAGGTACTTTTGATGTATGCGGGTATATTTGTATTCTTTTTCGGTTTGGCGGCAATCTTGCTTAAAAAGAATTCGTAAGAGCTGGCTGCATGCTGTTCAAGGCAGTATCTTTCGCCAAAATCATATGAAGAAGCGGATGGCTGAATGAACTGGCAAACAAGTTTTTAAGGGAAATCTTAAATCAATTAAGAGCTCATATAGGGGTGAGGGAAATGCGCAATTCAAAATTCATATTATCGTCATGGCTTACGGTGGTTGCCACTTTACTGGCTTTAGGAGTTCCAACAGCCGAGGCTGCAGGTGGTTCTCCTAATGCCGCTAATGGACTAAAAATATTCTCTGAAGGAAAAGGTGATGCTGTTCAGCCTTGTCAAACTTGTCACGGGGAAAAAGCGCAAGGCAACGATTCAATGGGTGCTCCACGTTTGGCTAACATCGGTTATGGATATGTTGTCAAGCAACTTACAAACTTGGCTGAAGACAAACGCACTCCTGGAGGCGTTGGTGTTGTGATGCCTGGTTTTGCCAAAGCTTTAAGCGAACAAGAAAGACGAGATGTTGCAGCATATGTGAACTCGCTTAAAACAGCTCCTGAATTGTCAGATCTTAAAGAGTTGAAGGCAGGTGGAACGCCCGTGGGTGAGCCGTTCAAAGGTGCTGAAATTGCTGAACATGGCACGAGTAAAGTGTCAGCATGTTCATCTTGCCATGCATACAACGGTCGCGGTGCTGACCCAGTTTTTCCACGTATTGGTCAGCAAAAATATGTATATCTGATCAACCAGTTGCATAATTGGCGTGCAAGTGACGCCGATATAGCAGGTGGTGCTGTCGCCAGAACCAACGACCCAGCTGGTATGATGCGCGGGATTGCAAAGAAACTGAGTGACGAAGATATTCTAAATGTTGCCGCTTATCTTTCATTCGCTTCGCCAACCAAGGGAGCGGGTGATGCAGCTCCTGATAATGCAATGTTGTTGCATGCAGTATCCAAGTGATATCTAATAAATAAATAGTCAAGCTGCTGCACTAAATTTACAGGTAACCCCCGCGCCGCTTTATTGGGTGCGGGGGTTTTGCATTTAAGATGAAAACAGCATCAACTAAAGGATATTAGGGTATGGCAACAAGTGGTTTGAAGCGTGGAGAAAAAATCTTGTTTGGGGTGGTTGGACTGATAGGTGTTTTTGCGATTGCCAGTTTTATCATGCTGGAGGTTGTCAGGTCCCGCATGGATAAACCGATGTATCCCAGCCATATTCATTATGATTTTTCAGCCGTGGGATTGCGCGGTTCTAACACCTTTCGCAAAGCTGAATGTACTCAGTGCCACCGCGCAATTCAAAACGGTACAAGCGCAGGGGTCGATTTAGATGGTATCGGCTCGAAGCGTACTCTCCAATATTTGCGCGATTTTCTGAAAAATCCCGAAGCAACCTATGCAGCGGCTACAATAGATCATGGCCCATCCCCGAAGGGAGCAGCCTATGTAGCAAAAATGCCGGAGTCCGATTTAGAGGATATTGCCATTTTCCTGTCTGAGTTACGTGCGGATCAGGGATCAGCTGTAGCACGACTTCCTATGGAGGGTAGATCGGGATTTATCGACGAGATGGTTAAGGTATGGGCGCCGGATAGTTGGAAGTCCGATTATAAGGATGTGCGTGAAGAAGTGAAATCAAACGAAAAAGGTAAGGAAAATGAATCAGGAAAATAATGAGCCTTGGGTTCATGATAAAGAATACACAAAGTACACTTTGTGGTTTCTTTACGCATGTATCATCTACAGTATTATCGGTTTTTCATGGGGCGCACTGATGGGAGGGATCCCCGCATTCAGGAATATGGTAGATTACAGCCCGCCGCATGGTCACCGGATTGTATTGGCACATACCCACATTAATTTGTTGGGTTGGGTGGAAATGGCTATTTTCGGTGCCGTTTATTATCTCATTCCACGATTAGTTCGCCGCCCAATATACAGTATGCGTCTGGTTAAGGTACACTTTTGGACGCATAATTTTGGTTTGCTAGGGGTTGTAGTATTTTTTACAGCTGCAGGAGTAGCAGGAGTTTATTCTCAGGATCCAAGTGATCATACCGCTTCACACTTCATGGCACTATCGGGGATTTTTGGTAGTCTGGTACTGTTGGCAAATATAATCTGGGGATATAACATTTTCCTTACATGCTCAGGCTGGGACAAGCAAAAATGAGAGGTATTTTGCTACATCTGCTGGTAGCCGGTTTGCTTATTCTGATCAGTGGTTGTGGAGAGGAATATTCTTCAGGTTTAAAAAAGGGATCATTAGCCCCGAGGTTACCCACTAAAACGCTGGCGGATGTTGGTGGTGATATGAGCAGAATAACCACATACCGGCAACCCGACGCACGCATGTACCAATACTCTTTAGATAATGCGTTGGCGTTGGGCAAGCCAATTGTACTTGAATTTGCTACCCCTGGACATTGCACCGTGTGCGATGAACAGCTGCAAGCTATTAAGGCCTTGTTGGGAAAGTATCAGAATCAGGTTTTGTTCCTGCATATGGACCAATATCAAAATCCTCAAGCATTCAAGGCATATCGGGTAATGGGTGATCCGTGGACTTTCTTTATTGACGAAAAAGGAATTGTCCGCCAGTCCCGACCGGGACGTATGCTTTATGAAGAAATGGAGCTTGGAATTAAGTCCATACTAGTTTCAGAAACTGGAAACCGCGCCAGTTGAAATTTAATTATAAAGTGTCATCAAAATCATGAGTGATACACGCTTTAATTTGTCGCGAGATACCAAGGGAATGATATGGGATCTGCTCCTTTATATTCCAACCGTTGTGGCTTTGTTGTCTATGGCTGCAAAGTTCTGGTATGGAGACGATGCAAACTTGGCATATTTATTAGTTTTCCTGGCAAGCTTCTTTTGTATTGCCGGAGCAAACAGAGTATTGAAAACACGACTAATGATATTGCCTACCGCACCCGTCGCGATTGAAATTGACCAAGGTGCTCCGCAGCTCCTTCTGAATAATGGCAAGCGCGTCGAACTAGTGAAAGAATTAAAATTTTATTCAGATTATGCAGGTCGCACTTTTGGCTTAACAGGTATTGATAACGCTGGTCATCGACTGCAGTTTGTGTTTCACAAGGGACAGTTTGCAGATCCTAATAACTACCAAGCGGTGCAGGATAAACTTAGAAAGTGTTGCTAAATAACCTAATTTGGAAGTCTATTTTTATGACTTAATTGTCAAAAATTAGGACGTACAAAGAATATAACATCACTGCAACAAACAATCCTACTGCAATCCTCACTGCCTTTTCAGCATGCTTGCTTTGCTGGGAGAACAATTCTTCGTCATCAAGTTTATCGCTCAAGGTGAACCTCATATAAATTATAATTGCAGACCATTTTTGCAGGTCTGATATGGTACCAAGCGTCAATGCAGTAAAAACTTATCAAATTTATTTAAGCCCATTGCGACGTCTGATTACATCTCTAGCCATTAACGAAATTGCAATCAGGTCAATAAAACAAATAAGGATAATGAGCATTTCTTCAGTCTCCGGACTCACCAATCCTCCAACCAGCATATGCATGACAAAGCCCATAATAAACAGTGAACTAATCGCTACAACTAGATAGACGACGGCTTCTTGTATTATCTTGTTCATTTGCGGGTTACTTCCCTGAACTGGCTGTCCCAGTGTCCTTAAACTGCAAGAGAACTCCACCCGTTTGCAAAGCAACCGTTTCTACTACATCTCCGCCAACTGAAGCAAGATTGCGGGCGAGTAAAATGTTCTCCGGACGTCTTGGGTCAAACAGTAAATGAGTAAAGCCATGTAACATTGCAAGTTGCGATTGGGGATCTTTGGCGGCAGGAGGCAGAGGAAAGGTATCGCATTTGCAAGCAATCATAGTACGACTTGGCCATTGACTGGCAACTCGCAAACGATTCGAAACCGAACTATTTTCAAGTGTGCCAGTTTTCCGGGCATTTTCAGATGCATCGGAAAGAAGTTTAATTAATTGATCCTGATCAGACAATATTCCAAGCTGCCGAACTGTATATTGGGATTTATCGGCTTGCATAAACAGGATTGAAAGTAGCATGATGAAAAACAGCGCAACTCCGCGCTGGTGAATAACTCCTCCGTTTGGAGACTTGGCTGCTCCTAAAAGAAGAGGAAATCCAAAATATAAAATAACAATTAGCGCGATTAAAACCCATGCAGAATCACTGGTTGTTGCGCCAATAATTAAGCCTGTAAATAGGCTTTGGCCAATAAAGTCCCGTCGGATAAGATGAAATTGTTTAAAAACAACAATGACAAGGGTAAGTAATACAAGAGATCCGACAATCCAGCGCATTGACGTTGCTTCATTACTTGGAATCGAGCCAAGGGTGACTGTGGAGAGGTTAATGATTGGATTTTGAAACCAGTCCAAACTATTCCAACCTAAGCGTATAAGCAGGGTAGCTATAACTACAAAGACGATACCAATAAAAAAATATTTTTGTTGCTTTTTATCAATTGGTTGTCTATACCATGTCCATAACAAAGCTAAGGGGTAGGCCAAGCCAATGGGGTGCAAGCTGACACCAAGTGCGCAAATGAACAGTTGGGCGAAAAACCATCCGCCGAAAGGAAAGGGAGCGCTACGATAGGACTTGTCCAGCCAGGAGCCCAACAAAAAAACCAGCAACAAATACACGCCGGGAGAAAGAGTGTCTGTGAGAAAAAGAGGCAAGGGAGAGATAATAAATAATCCGGTAGCAATCAACGCTGTTTCTGAATCAGATTGATTTAGCTTCCATGTGTACAATAACGAAGCAGCTAGGGAAAGAAAAAAAACCGTGAAAATTTTGGCCGCAAAAATACTTCCGGTCCAGATAAATCCCGCAGGTATAAAAAGCAAAATACGAAGATCTGGGGCACCAAAATGCACAGCGGAACTGGCTACCTGATCGGCAACTGACCAAACCAACAAAAGGCATCTAGCAGCACCTTCATCAAGGTTATAAGCGTCCTGCCGAAACAAGAAAAGAATAGCGATTCCCCAAAAGAGCAAGACAGAATAATGCCAAAATCGCGGGGAAAATCGAGATATAAAATTAACGTTCATACTTTATGATTATTTTAATATTGACATGGTTTAAATTTGAGTTTATACAGCAAACCATAACCAATAAGTATCGGGGTTTGTAAATAATTTTTAAGTAAATCTTGCAGTAAAAAGCAAGTGTTGAAATTACTGTTTATTTATTCTTGACAATGCTGCATGCAGGGTCTTATTATATCAGTTATTTCGTCTTAACGGGCTTGCTATGCTTGTCGCGTAAGGGAGATTAAAGATGCTGTATAGCTAAATGCATCAAAAAGCCGGGTCAGTTTCTAAAAGATTTCATGGTTAATTAACGGGGGGTGTATATGGCAAAAAAGTCAATAATATCTAGGTCCTTTTGGCTGATCGTTATTGCGGGAATGACAACAGGCATGGGAAACGGGAGTGTGTTTGGTGCGGCAATGATGTGTTTGTTGGGTCGCGGCCCTTTTGCAAATTGGGGTGGGGATGGTGTATCTGCCTATGATCCTTCCACGTTTACAGGCTTTATTGACATGGCAATGATTCTGTTCGGCATCGCATTTTGTATTATTCTTGTTGTCGGTTTGTCCAAGCATGATGCGATAGAGAATGCATAGTTAATCAACATTCTGGATACTAAAAAATAGGGAGGGAAGAATTATGGCTACAATAGCAGGGTTGCTTGGATGTCTTTTAGCATTTTCAAGTATGTTACTTTCACTTTATGTTTTAACGCCGAAGAAGAAAAAATAATTCACAATAGCGTTAACGCGAGTTGCAGTTGTCATTAAAGCCTGTCTAGAGGAGATGCAGTATGCTCAAATATTTGTTTGCTAAAAATGAAGATATTCCGGCCGGGTCAGCGGCGATATACTGGGGGTTTTCTTCCATTCTTTGGTTTGTCATAGGAACTGGGTTGGGTTCATTCAATGCAGCAAAGCTTGCATTTCCGGATTTTGTTACTGGAAATGAATTTTTTGCTTTTGGTCACATGCGTCAGGTTCACGTGCATGCAGTGATTTTCGGCTGGATTTCAATGGCATTTGGTATGGCAATGATGTATATCACACCAGCCCTTGGCAATACCAAGCTGTGGTCAGAAAAACTGGGTTTGTGGAATGCACTGTCGTGGAATATAGGTCTGTCACTGGGTTTGACACTGCTCTGGGCAGGTATGACTTCCGGGCGTGAATATTCCGATTTTCCATGGGTCATTGACCTCTACATCGCTTTGTTCATGGCAGTGCCTTTGGCTATCAATGTATGGATGACCATATTGACTCGCCGTACTCAAGGAATTTATACAACCAACTGGTTTTTTGCAGCAGCGGTGTTTATGGTATGTATCGTTTTCATCGTAGGAAATTTACCGGAATGGTTTCATCTGACCGGTTTGACAGAAGCCTATCTAACATGGTGGTTCGCGCACAATGTGCTGGGCTTGTGGATTACTCCGGTTGCGGCTGCTATTGCTTACTACACTATTCCCAAAGTAACAGGAAACCCACTCTATTCACATCGCATAGGACATTTGCACTTCTGGTCCGTCGTTGTTTTTTATTCCACTCCCGCTGCGCACCATCTGATGTCGGCGCCTTTGCCAGAATGGCTTAAATCCTTCGCATCGGTGGAGGGGGTGTTGATTCTGGTTCCTGCGATTGCATTTGTGTCCAACATTATGTTGACCATGCAAGGTAAGTGGAACATGTTCGTTGAGAATCTTGAAGTTCGATTCACGGTCACAGGAGTGCTGCTGGCCATTCCGCTGAACATGCAAGGCGGTTTTCAGCAGACGCGTGCAATTAACTGGTACGTGCACGGTACGGGCTGGATAGTTGCTCATGCACACTTGGCGTTGTTGGGTTTCTCAACCTTCCTTGAAGGAGCTGCTGTTTACTTGGGATTGCAAACTCTGATGAAGCGGAAGCTGTATTCGCTGACTCTCGGAAATATGCATTTCTGGATGTTGCTGATTGGCTTTAGTATCTACTGGACTTCGATGACGATTGCCGGCTTGATTCAAGGCGCAGGCAAGATTTACGAAGTGCCTTATATTGACGTTGTTATAGCAGAGCATCCTTACATGATTGCACGCTGGATCGGTGGAACCATGGTGTTCATCTCGAATATCATTTGGTTGTATAACATGTGGATGACTGCACGCGAAGGAACTGTAGTTCCAGCCGGGCGCTTGCCGCACGAAATCGCGTACGAACGCTAAACCTAAGCCGATCCGGGAGAATAATTATGGCATTTAGAGAATATAAAGTCGGTGCTCGCATGTTCGGTTTTTCGCTGGGCACGTCAATGTGCATTACCTTGTTGTTGCCAAGTTTTGATATTGCAGCATCGGTATCGACTGATGTGGCTTTGGATAAACAACTGTCCGCAGGGTGGGATGCTGGCTTTCAACTGAAAGATCCCTTGCTGTTGGGGTGGAACAAACCGTTGAAAGTACTGGTTAAGAATGATCCAAAAACAAACCAGCCCTTGGTCGAGCCTACGTATGTATACGTCTATCAGGCGGGTACTTCGCTGCCGAATGGTGTAACGCATACCAATAGTTTGGGCGAGGGCGTCAAACAGTTGAGCATTGAAAAGGGGCGGGTAACAGAGGCCAAAGAATCAAGTGGTGCAGTATTCCTGATTAACAAGAGCGAAAAACTGCCTTACATGGAAAATGCAACTGCAACCAAGGGCTGGACTCCTGGTGATGTGCTGAAAGCAGCAGCCGATGAAGATATTTCACACGTAGGAGCAGGGAAAACCATGTTCGTGCGTGAAGGTTGCTGGTGGTGTCATACGCTGTTGCCAGAGCAAACGCAAGACTGGCAAGTGTTTGGTGCACCTCCAATGCTTGGGGACTTCAATGGCGAATCACCCACAGCTTTTGGTTCTGACCGTAAGGGGCCGGATTTGCTGCATGTGGGATCTCGCAATGCTTCAAGAGAATGGATGATGCTCCACTTTTTTAACCCACGTTTGGTTCAGCCTCACTCAATCATGCCTCGTTTTGATTATTTATGGGGTGAGAAGGACGCAAGTGGACAAAAGATTGACTTTGCTAAATGGCGTGCTGAGTATGACGACTATCGCGAAGGTAAAAACCCTAATCCACCTGACGTGCCAGTACCCGCAAAAGATAGCGAGGCTCGTAAGCTGATCGACTTCATTCTGAGTCTTAAATAAATAGGGAGACAATAAGATGGCATATATAATGGATAATCCGCTGATTACTACAAATACTCCAGAGCAAAATGAGCTGGACAAAAAATTGTGGGAAGCAGAAGACTTGGGCGGAATCACTGAAGACAATAACCGCATGCCTGTTCCAGTTGTTTGGTTACTGTTGTTGACAGTGTTAACGGCTTTCGCAATTACATTTCCATTGTGGGGACAACGACCCACAGCGAAAATATATGAGGGGTTTATCAAAGAACTGGATGACCCAGCGATTCAATCTATGGCTGACGATGCTGCCATGGCGAAGATTGTGGCTAAGCATAAAGGAGATGAATTGGCCTTTCAGCAAGAGCGCCATCCGGTTACCATGGACGAGTTGCGTGCACTGAAGCCGAAAATTGAAGCGCTTGAAAAACAGGGCGTTGATATGCAGGACTACACCGTAGTTGGCGTAGATATTGTTCTAGCCAATTTTGAAGGTAACTTTGCGAACGGTACTCATGAAATTCCTGCTATCCTCGGCGGTAAATTGAATGAAAGTGGTGTTCGGCAAAGGCATCAACCATGGTGGGATGATGGTTATACAATCGATATATTCTATGTAACTATCTTCTTTCTGGGTGTGACAGCAGTTGTCAAGAGATTGCCTCCATCAAGCTGGACGCCTACACACGGACATGAGCATTAATTTTAAAATAAATTTTGGAGGTGACAAATGATTGATTTTGATTATGCACCAACTTGCTTTGCAGTGGTTATAGCCGTAGTGTTTTTGTGCCCATTTTTGTACAGTCTTTTCGTGGACAAATATGATAAGCAAACACCTCAAGTGATTGCAGATAAGCAAAAAAGATAGTAAGTTGCTAATGAAATAGCAGAGCAAGGGATGCCGCCCGCAAGAGCGGCATCATCTTTTTTTAAGCTTTAATAATTAGTATATTGAATAAAGGGAGGCAGCTATATATTCGCTTCTCAATAATCTGAAACTGAATCAAATCTTTTCCGTTTTGGCAAATAGCGACTCATCCCCCAGGTTGGATCTGAGTATTGAAGGTATGCGCAGCCAGCAATTTAGTGTTGGCGTGTTCATATTCATGTTGTTAACAATTTTCGTATTCTCAGCAATAGTCTACTCAGTCGTCTTTGGGAAATATGCACCAAAAACGATGCGGTTGGGTGAAAAAATATTATTTGGCGCAATAATTCTTGGTATTGTGGTGGCCATCATTTTTGGTGCAACACAGATGTTGGGTGGTTTTCTATTCTAGGAAATAACAGAGGTAAATATGCAATTCTTTGAATCACTAGGTGATGGTTGGACAATTTATCTTTGGCTTATCATTGGCGCAATGATAATTGCTGCATGTATTTATTGGATACGCTGGGCAGCTAAAAACGAGCAATTTGATGAAGATATCAAATATCTGGTTTTTGATGAGGGTGACAAGGATAAAATGTCCCCTACAGAATTTGCCAAAAGCCGTGAGGTACTAGCGACGCAGGAGCAAAGCAGAGTGCGAGTTTTGAGGCAACAAGAAGAAGAACATAACCAGAGGCAAAAGTGAAACGTGGTGAAAAAGCTGTATTTATTGGTATTGTAGTTTTTGTAATAATCATGATGGGAAGAAATCTCTGGAATGTTGAAACAAACAAAGAGGTTGATAAAGGGATTCCATATTACACAACAGCCTCTGCCGATTTGACTCGTGATGCGATGGATGTGTACCACAAGCAAAATTGTAAAAATTGCCATTCCTTATGGACTGTTCGTAATATGCTGGATAACGTTCCGGCACCCATTCTAGATGGATTGGGTTCATTGCATAGCGAAGAATGGTTCTACCAGTATTTTTCATCAGATAATCCACAGTCAATTGTTCCGTCTCGACTTAAGCAAGAATTCCGTATGCCATCGTATTCAAAACTGACAGAATCAGACCGCCATGCACTGGCTGGTTATATGGCTAGCCTGAAAGTAAAGGATTGGTACCTGGAAGAAACTCGCAAAGCTGAATTTGAAAAATTAACCGGCAAAGAATACAAACCGTGAGGAACCGATGACAATTTTGGCTGGTCAAGATCGAACAAGGTATTTAAAAGGCTTGGTAGCGTTGCTACTGGGCTGTGCGCTGAACTATTTTGGCGATCAACTGCTTGGAGCGCAAATAGAGTTATATCGTGGAATAACTGGTTTTGGCGGATTGTGGACAACTGATGTATTTATTTTACCTTTTTTTGTAGGATTACTGGTATCAGCCATTTTCGGAATGGGTGGAAAATGGCTAAGCTATATTCCCCCCCTTATTGTTCGCAGCATAAGCTATTACGGATTTATGGATAATATCGGAACCATTCCGCAAGGAGCCTCACTTGCCCCAATAGGCTGGTGGGGATTTTTTGTGATTCTGGCAGTCGAAGCTTCGGCTTTTGGAGGCATCATGGGTGAAATCATGATGAAAGGAACTTATGGCAGAAGCCCGAGAGATAAAATCTACAAAGAAAAAACTAGCAAAAATGAAAGTGACATTGAAGCATGATGCCTGATGTCAAAGGCAAGAGAATAGAGCTTACGGAAGAAGAACGGGCGAGACGTAAGCGCTACCTTTCAGCGACACTGATAACATGCGTTGTATTGGCATTAATAGGGGGAAGCCTGCACGTTGTTCAGCTTGGTGCAAACCGCATGGCAGATATGCGCAAGGCAGCCACCTATGATCTGAAAGAAGAAAAAGCCCGAATTCGCGCGGCAGGAGAAGATATTGTGATCCATGCAGCACACGAGGCCAATATGCGCAACGGGGCAGGATATGGATTGTCAGATGTTGAAACATTGCTCACCAAAGACGAATGGGCTGAGCTCAACAGCATGGTACAGATACCGGCTGGCCCCTTCATAATGGGAACAAACTACGATAGGGCTGACCCGCAAGATCGCCCGCAACATACCGTCAAATTGCCCTCCTACTGGATGGATAAATATCTTGTAACCAATGCACAATATGCAAAATTTGTAGCTAGTACTTCACATCGACCCCCGCTAAACTGGAAAAATGGGGTGATTCCCAATGGTGAAAAAATGCGTCCTGTCACGATGATCACTTGGTACGATGCAAGTGCCTATGCAAAATGGGCGGGAAAGCGATTGCCCACCGAAGCGGAATGGGAAAAAGCAGCAAGGGGAACGGATGGACGTCGCTGGCCATGGGGCAACAAGATGGAACCGGAAAGGGTTAACACCTACTACAATATGGGCTCGGCGACCAATGTTAATGCCTTCCCCAATGGAATAAGTCCATACGGAGCGCTGGACATGGCCGGCAATGTCGACGAATGGACTGCGGATGATTTTGCTCCTTATCCGGGAGGAGATGCACCCGTCGATTTGTTCCAGGGAAAAATTCCGGTGGTGACCAGCGAAAAAGACAAAGAGTTGAAAGTGGTTGATATGGTGCCCACTACGCTCAAGGGAAAATACAAAGTGTTGCGCGGGGGGTCGTGGAAGGGAGATCCATTCTCAACTGCAACCTATCACCGCAAACCTGACTGGGCAAATTACGCTTCCGATTTTTACGGATTCCGTTGCGCAAGTGATGCACCGCAAACCAAGTGAAAATAAAGATGCAAAGATTAATTAAGAGACTAAGTCATATTTCGGCGCTCGCGCTATCATGGATCAACCCATGTTTTTCAATGGATAGTTACAGATTCTTGCATGTAACTATAGATACCCCTTGGTCAATATTTGTATTTTTATTGTTAACGATATTTGCACCGTTTGTGCTGATGGCAGTGCTGGTATGGCGCTATGCAGAACGTAAAGTTGAAAAAAGCGATAATCACGCAAAGCAGACTGAAAGCAAAGAATGATGACAAAGGTGATTCTGAATCGTTCAAACCTATGGTTGATTGTGGCTTTATTAATAGCAATTTTTACAATACCTTCAGTCCAGGCAGCAGATGAAACGCCACCAAAAGGTGACAGCGTACAGATCATGGAAGCGTTTGATCGCAATGCTACACGGATTGATGATGCCAATGTTTTAAGCGACCATAAAAAACATGTAGTCATGTTTCTGATGGGTGTGCCACTCTTGATTTTGGTGCTAATCACCGGTGCACTGGGGATTGCAATGGTGGTATTTAACAAACAAGTTTTTATGCTGCACATGATTTGTGCAGGGCTAACAGTCACTTTGGCTCTGGTACACTTAGTAACAGGAATGGTTTGGTTTTATCCATTTTAGAGCAACAGGCGGATTTTCATTAGAAGTTCTCTCTAGCGTTCACACGGAAGCCGACTTCTAATTCATGCACGGAAACTCCACAGTTCAAACCGGAGAAAAACCGGATATCACTCAAGCATACTGGCTGTTGACAGCACTATATAGTTTGTCAGGACTGACCAGCGTAGCATATGAAGTGCTATGGGCGCGGATGCTTTCTTTGCAATTCGGTGTAAGTGTCTTTGCCGTCGTTCTGACTGTTTCAGCATTCATGTTGGGGCTGGGAGCAGGAAGTCTGTACGTGGGACGTCAGATTTCACAAATCAGAAAACCTTTGCTGTGGTTAGGCATACTGGAATGTAGCATAGCTCTATATGCACTGCTGTTACCCTGGTTGTTGCAAATATCATCCGCGTGGATAGAACGTGCTTCGGCACAGCTCACCCTATTTCAATGGTACGGACTCATAGCAGGAGCCGCGTTATGTTTACTGGTGCTACCAGCATTTGCAATGGGTGCAGGATTACCGCTGGTCATAAAAGCGTTGGGGAATCAAACCGAAGATTTGGGAAGAATTTACGGCCTGAATACACTGGGGGCGGCATGCGGTGCGTTATTGCCGCTCTGGTTGCTTCCGGAACTGGGATGGAGTGATGGAGTCAGAGTAGTCGCTGGAATAGGAATATTAATCGGTGTGGCAATGCTACTGCTGTCATCCCGTACATCACAAATATTCTCTGAAAAAATAGTGGCTTCAGAAAGTAGAAATGATGAGCCTACTACAAATAAACTCGGATTGTCAGGCTTATTGGCTTATGCAGTAATTGGAGCCGCCAGCCTAGTACTGGAAATTGCCTGGACAAGATTATTTGGCATGGTGATGTTACGCACCGAATACGTGCTTGCAGTTATTCTGGCGGCATTTCTGCTTGGGATTGGTCTAGGCAGTCTTTTCGCTCCGCGTCAGCACAGGCAATCGTGGTTTATTGCCTTGCCGCTTGTGGCTGGCGGATTTTCATTATTAAGTCTTTGGTTGCTTCCCAGTCTGTCGGCTTGGATAGAGCGGGCTGAGTTTACTTCTTTATTCGTAGCCATGGTAATACAAGGGACAACGCTGATTTTATTGACCCTGCCAGTTACCCTGGCACTGGGTGCCTGGCTACCTCTATTAAATAATCGCTTTAATGGGGGAGGCGTGTGGCTGTATGGTGCAAACTCGTTGGGGGCAGCGATAGGTTCAGTCATTGCAGGCTTGGTGCTAATCCCGCAGCTGGGTAGCGCCGGTGCCGTGGTAGCGGCAGCTTCAGTATTATTGATTCTAGGCTTGCTCTGGTCGAAATCTCGGTTAGCCTGTTTGGCGGTTCCCGTGTTTATTGCCGCTGCCTGGCCGGTTTTAAAATTGCCTCAAGTCAGCGCTCTACAACCACAGGCGCAGGCAGGAAGCCAAAATTTATATGTCTACGAAGATGCCATTTCAATTTCTCACGTTGTTGAACAACTGGATGGCCAAAGGGTATTGCTGACCGATTTGCAAAGAATGGACGCGTCAACTGATCCAACCGCAGTATTCGTTCAGTCTAATCAGGCACGTCTTCCCTTGCTGCTGCACGAACATCCGCACACAGTATTGTTTCTTGGTTTGGGTACTGGAATTTCTGTTGCGGGTTCGCTGCCGTTTCCAGATTTGCAACGTAATGCCGTTGAACTGTCACAAGGCTCGATTAATTCAGCAGAGCGCTGGTTTTCACCCTTGAATCATGGAGTATTAAAGCAAACCAAAGTCGACAGGGACGATGCGAGACATTTTTTAAGCGCTACACAAAGCAAATACGACGTGATTATAGGGGACGTATTCCATCCTGATCTGGTAGGGTTGGGCTCACTGTTGTCAGTGCAGCAGTTTCAGCGTGCAAAAAATTGTTTGAACAGTAATGGGCTGTTTGTTCAATGGTTGGCAATAAATCAGTTCGATGGAGAATCGCTGGCAATCATTCTACGAAGCTTTAGTCGTGTATTTCCCGATGCTCAGTTATTCCTCGATGGAATGCATCTGGCTTTAGTAGGGCCAAATAAGAAATTTAACGGAGCGCCGGGCCTATTGCAAAATTTGCAGCGGATCCCACTGAACCAGCAGGCAACGGTGACGGCAGGGGAAGGAGGATGGACTTGGCTCGGCCGTTATTGGGGACCTCTTGAAGAGTCAAAAGGGCCGGTTCAAGACGAGTGGTCGCCTGTGCTAGAGTTTCGTTTGCCGCGTGCACGATATGCGGGTCAATTGAATGTTTCATCAACCTTGCGCACATTATTGAAAAATCGACCGACAATGTCACAAGCAGAAACTTTGCTTGATGTGCAGGCTCATGACAAAGAAATGTTTGAGCGCGCTTTTGGCGCTACTGAGTTAATGGTGCGCAGTTGGCTAGCCTCTTCGCAGGGTGCATCCGAACAGGCTAACAGGTTAATGTATTTAGCTTACCAAGCGAACCAGAAAGATCGCTGGATTGCTTATGCAATGGCTGATACTATGTTCTCTTCATTGGCGCAAGCACGCCAGCATGGAATGAGCGAGCAAAATGCCCTGGAACAAATTGTGCATCTCAATCCACAGCATGTTGAGTCCTTGCGTGCATTGTGGCGAATGAAATGTCAAGCGGGTGATGTGGAGGCGGAGCCGCTACGTAAACGCTTACTGGAATTGAGTCCGCTCGACCGCGAAGCACGGATGGCAGGGAATTAAGTTATGTCCGGCAGTATCAACCAGAAATCGATTTCATCCATTCCTATCAAGGTAATCGGCACCCAACCTGTGTCTGCGCGTTTTCATTGGAAACGGCGGGCTGCACAAGCCTTGGCCATCACTCTTGCGATTCTCATTCCCGCGACGGGTTTATTCCGTATCGATGTGGAGGCGGGCGCATTTGTATTACTGGATCGGCAGATATGGTACTCCGATTTTTTTCTGATGGCCGGATTCTGGATATTCTCGTTAAGTTGCCTGGTGATGCTTTATTCGACCGCAGGAACGGTCATTTGCGGCTGGGTTTGCCCGCAAAATACTTTGTCAGAATGGGCCAATAATCTGACGACCCAACTTTTGGGAAAGCGTGCGGAAGTAAGCATGACCGGCAACGCCCTCGTGGTGTCGGCAACCAAAAATAAAATACTCAACTGGTTGTTGCTTGGAACTGCATTTTTAGCAGCGTCCATGTTTTTTGCACTGATCCCGCTGTTTTATTTTTATCCACCCGCTTTGGTGTGGTCGTTTATTACCTGGCAAGACAATGCCAAACTGGCCGGTTCGCTGCACTGGATATATGGAATATGTGTGCTGATCATGTTTCTGGATATTGCCATCATCAGACATTTCTGGTGCCGCTACTCGTGTATCTACCGGGTTTGGCAACACTCCTTCAAAACAAAACAAACGCTGCATGTTAAATATGATGCCACACGCGCCGAAGAATGTTCCAAGTGCAATTATTGTGTGACCACCTGCTTTATTAATCTCGATCCGCGCAAGACAGAGATATATGACAGTTGCATCAATTGCGGCGAATGCATCGATGCGTGCAACCAGTTGCAAAGTAAGAAGGAAAGACCCGGTTTGCTGCGTTTTGAACTGGGCGAGCGCAAAGTGAAAAGCCCGGGTAAATTTAGAACCGCAGCTGTTTCCCTGCTTTCAAGAGCCAGCTGGATGGCACCGCTTGCGGTCTGTAGTGCGGCGATGTTCATCTGGGGATTGTGGACCTACCAGCCATATCATGTTGTTGTTGGCCGGGCGGATACTCAACAAGATCATTCAGTGCAGGATTACCGCATCGCGATTTCAAATAAATTGTATCGTCCGGAGGAGGTGCATGTGCGTGTTCGAGGCTTGCCTGAAGGCAGTTACCACCTCAGCGCGGACGATATCAAGATGCTACCGGCTGGGCGCGAATCGCTTATCCTGTCGATTGCACAGAGCTTGCCGCATGGACTCCATTCTTTTGTTGTTGAAGTCAGTGCAGCTGATGGTTGGACAGGACACTTTAACATACAGCATTTTACAGAATAGGAGAACGCTATGGTCGCCAGGGAAATTGAAGATACGGGGATGACAGAAACGAGGTCTTCCAGTTGGGGTGAAGAAACCAGCGATCATTTTGGCTATGCTTCGGATGAAGAACGCTTGGCTAAGCGCGGAATGGAAGATTGGGAATTGGTAGAAAAAATTCCCGATTCACAAAAGGGAATTCCTTACTGGTTTGGTGCAATTGTCGTGGCGGTGCTGTTGGTCGCCGTTGGTTTGAGTTTCCCTTTCTGGGGGAATCGTCCCGGTTATGAACGTGAATGGGTTGATTGGGGTTTTGTGGCAGCTATTTTTTATATTTCAGCCGCAGCGACACTGGTCTATTTTATGGTTCAGCTTTACGGGTCTTCTGAAGGCGGAAAGCTTGATTCGGATAAAGGCAAAGATCCACAGACAGTGAAAAATGAGACTCAATAATTTAGCTACCGCAATAACAGAATTTAAGAAACGCATTAGACAATACGCAGCGGCTATTCTGGTTGTCAGTTTGACGGCATGCGGAGCTAATCCTTCGCAAGATGCTCCTGTACAAAAATGGCAAGGAATTGAGATTCGTGTCGAATCGCGTCCTAGTCCTCCAAGCCCGGGCATGAATGAGTTTTTGGTAATGACAACAGGCGAACACGGCAGGCCTGTATATGACATGATTGTGTCGTTACGTACAGACGATCACGATGAATGGAAGCAAGCTATACAGGATGGGCAGGTGGGTGTTTATCGCAGAGCAGCAGAAGTTGAACCGGGAACCCGTTCAGTATTGCAAGTACAAATAAAACATAACGGCACTGAAAGCGTCTTGAGCTTTCCATTAAATTTGGCGCGTTAGCAGAGGAGCAGGATGCTAATAGTTGCATTTTGCGGGTAATCAATCAGGTGGCCGACAAATCAGGGCGCTTTTTCAGCGAAAGTATAATATTGGCAAGAAAGAAGCAAAAGCCAGTTGCCATGGCAATCCCGGAACTGGCCACAATCGGGCCATAGTAATGGTGAATATGGGGCAACTCGCTTGGGTTACTGAGTAGTGCATTCCCTTCCAGAATACCAAAAGTAATCTGGGTAAAATAAAAATAAAACTGACCAATGGCGGTCCACCAAAGTGACTGGTTTACTAGACGCAGTGAATAGATCGATTTTCCGCTGAAGATGGGGAGCAGATAATAGGAAGTGCCCATTGCAAGGATAACCACTCCTCCCACCAGATTCATGTGGGCATGTGCCAATGGATCGATCATGTGGCCGGGGCCGCCGTAAGGGCTGCCTATCGAGTCAAGCCAGGCCCGTATGGGGGGCAACACTTGCAACATACCGTGCATCGCGCCGATAAAAAATGAAACGGCGGAAACAAGCAGAAACTTAACTAAATGTGGCTGAGCGTTTTTTAAAGGCATGGAGATAAAAATTTGGAAGCTAAAGATATAAAAGCACGGCCAAATATGACCGTGCTTTTATTTGCAGCATGATGGCAAAAAGCTGCCAGCCAGACTTTAAGACCTGCCTAAATTCTTGCTCTTCTGAGATTCAGGAAAGTCGTGCTGAGCATCCTTGAAAGGAGCAATATACGCAGCAGTACGTCCCAACTGATCTTCACCGTGAAGCTGGCGACCCTCAAGTATCCTCTGAATGCCAAGGTTCGTGGCTAACAGTGAAATAATGATGCCGAGAACAAAAATCCCAACTGGAACTAGTAATTCCATAACGTGGCTCTCCTTAAAGTTTTCATTTTTATTAATTTCCTCCCTGCCCAGCTAACCCTACAAATACTTACGTAAGAAGTTTAACTAATAATAATTAATTGTGCAAGCTTTTCTATGTAGTATGCCATAAGTAAGATCAAACGCATTTTTAAAGCTCGCTGGCATATAATCTATCCCGAATACTTACCGAATAACGGAATTGCCATGTCATCAAGTTTGCAAGCATCGCCTGGGCTGGAAGTGGATTTGGAACTGATTCGTAGGCTGGACAAGAATGGCCCGCGTTATACCTCCTATCCCACAGCCGACCGTTTCGTCGATACTTTCAATGCCGATTCGTATAGTAATTGGTGTTCGAAGCGCGAAAGCAACCGGCCTTTGTCGCTATACTTCCATATTCCGTTCTGTAATACGCTGTGTTTTTACTGCGCCTGTAACAAAGTCATCACCAAGGATCGCAGCCTGTCTGAAAAATATGTTCAGTACATGATCAAGGAATTATCCATGCAGGCTGCTGTACTGGGTAAAGGCCAGCGCGTGGAGCAATTACACTGGGGCGGTGGCACACCCACCTTTCTAAGCGACAATCAGATGCGCGAGTTGATGGATGCAACCCGTAAATATTTCACGCTGGTTGATGATGGCGAATACTCCATCGAAATTGATCCGCGTAAAGTGAGTGATGAAACCGTAGTTCTTCTGGCGGAACTTGGCTTCAACCGAATCAGCATCGGCGTGCAGGATTTTGATCCGTTGGTGCAAAAGGCGGTTAACCGAATTCAGAGCGAAGAGGAAACTCTGCAAGTCATTCATGCCGCACGCGCGAACGGTTTCAAGTCGGTGAGTATTGATCTGATTTATGGCCTGCCCAAGCAGACTCTTTCCGGGATCAAGGCCACCCTGGACAAGGTGATTTCTGCCAATCCTGACCGCCTGTCGATTTACAACTATGCGCACATGCCCACTCTGTTCATGCCGCAACGGCGCATCAATGAAACCGATTTGCCTGCGCCGCAGATCAAGCTGGACATCCTGAGTCTGGCTGTCAAAACCCTGACCGATGCGGGATATGTTTATATCGGCATGGATCATTTTGCCAAGCCGGATGACGAGCTTGCGGTGGCTCAGCGCCAGCGCAGATTGCACCGCAACTTTCAGGGATATTCAACCCATTCAGATTGCGATCTGGTTGCAATAGGCGTGAGCTCGATCGGGAAGATTGGTCCCACCTACAGCCAGAATTTTCGCGAACCTGACGACTATTATGCGGCACTGGATCGTGATGTATTACCCATCATGCGCGGTATGGAGTTGAATGGAGATGATTTGATACGTCGCGCGATCATCCAGGATTTGATGTGTCACTTCGAGCTTGAAAAAGAATCCATCAACACGGCCTATCAGATCGATTTTGACAGTTATTTTGCAACCGAAATGGATGAACTGCGCGAATACGAACGCGAAGGTCTGCTAACGCTCACCGCAGATACAGTCAGTGTCACGCCCAAGGGGCGCATGCTTATTCGAAATATCTGCATGGTATTTGACCAATATTTACGCACACGGCAGAAACATGCTATTTATTCCAAAGTCATATAAGGCTGATTAGCAAAGGATGGAAATGAAACGCGTAGATGATTTCCGCTTGCATTTCGGCAAGCAGGAGTTGGTGCCAATTATGGTCGGCGGAATGGGCGTTGATATTTCAACCGCCGAGCTTGCGATAGAAGTCGCCCGACTGGGTGGGGTAGGCCACATCTCCGATGCAATGTTGCCTACGGTGGCGGATCGTCGTTATGACACTGACTTCGTCAAGGATAAGCTCCAGCAGTACAAATACAACATAGAAAATACTAATAAATCTGCCGTTAAATTCGATTTGGGCCAAGTTGCCGAGGCCACCCATTTGCATGTGAGCCATTCCATGGAAGCCAAAGGTAGCTCCGGGATGATTTTCATCAACTGCATGGAAAAACTCACGATGAATGCCCCGCGTGAAACGCTTACCGTGCGTCTGCGCAGCGCCCTGGATGCGGGTATTGATGGGATCACGCTGGCGGCAGGTTTGCATTTGGGTTCTTTCGCATTGATGGAAGATCATCCCCGTTTTCGCGATGCCAAACTTGGTATTATTGTGTCCAGCCTGCGTGCACTGCAATTGTTTCTGCGAAAAAATGCCAGAACCAGCCGCCTGCCGGATTACATCGTGGTCGAAGGCCCGCTGGCAGGAGGTCATCTGGGGTTTGGAATGGATTGGGCTAAATATGACTTGCGCACGATCGTCAATGAAA
>Ga0007854_10000657_pt1 | contig 22257 bp, 17 predicted proteins | sample CryBogCBH12Aug08_FD_60382 | JGI IMG/M metagenome (GOLD analysis project Ga0007854, IMG submission 60382) | Freshwater microbial communities from Crystal Bog, Wisconsin, USA - CBH12Aug08 | ecosystem: Environmental > Aquatic > Freshwater > Lake | place: Crystal Bog, Wisconsin, USA | collected... | reverse complement strand
CCGCTCTGCCTGAACCGGCAAAGTTAACAGCGGGAGACTTGGGTGAGTGGTTTAAACCAGCAGTCTTGAAAACTGCCGACGGGTAACCGTCCGTGAGTTCGAATCTCACAGTCTCCGCCAGACATTCCGGACACTCTGCAGTGCACACGCCCTATTTGCAGAAGAGCCCCGCTTGGCGCGGATTACGTTTTTCATTTTTTCATCGGTCCGCTTTCATGGGCCAGGCTTGTTCAGTTCAGTTGCGGATCCCTGTTCGGTATTCGTTACTTTCTTGAGAGCAAGGAAATCGCGAAAGTCGTAGTCAGAATAGACAATGTGGTCCACGAGCCAGTGCTTGCAAAACTTTTGTATGTCAGATGCAATAACGGGTTTTTTGGCGCAAAACTCCTCATACAGAGCAAAAACCGACTCTACAAGCTTTGCATGTTCCTGCTGGTGCTGAGGTAATTTTGGATAGTTTTCTTCCTCCATTATTTTTTCTTCGTGGAGAAAGTGATTTTCTGCATATTGAATCAGCCTATTCAGCACAATGGATATTTCCTTCGTGTCTCTGCGCTCGGTCCAATGGGAATGAAACTCGTTGACTACTTCAAACAGTTGCCTGTGCTCCTCGTCAATGATCCAGTTTCCTATCAAATATTGATCATGCCAGGACAATATGGTCATTGAATTCCCCTTTTGCAATTAATAGTCTGTTGCCGACAACCCAAAAAAGGGCATCGGACGTCATGTGTGGTTTTTAAATTTCAACGCACGCTCAATAAGCTCTTTGAGGGCATTCGCGTTAGGCGGCTTGGGAAGATGCCCGAAAATTCCCAACGGAACCGACAATTGAAATGTTTTGTCATTGTCATCTGCACTCAACATAATTACAGCGGTCTTGCTAAGCGCCCTATTGGGAAGGGCACGCAATTGCCGCACAAACTCCATTCCACTCATCGGCGACATGTGAACATCTGACAGGATGACATCCGGAAGAAACTCGCTTGCTGTTGCCAGAGCCTGTGCTCCATCAGGTACATCACGGATCTCGTGAACGCAGATTTTGTTTAAAGTGATAGCGATGAACCTGCGCATCAGCGGGTCGTCATCGACCACTAGCACCTTTGCATCATTCAGATTCATATAGCACGCTCCAGTATCAGCTTTTGATTTTTGTCGGGTAACTCACGGCGCGCAAGCTTCAAATGCAATTGCTTTCCATTTACTTCGTTGCCGCTCACGATGTTGACGGGAATGGCTCTCCTATGCGCCACCAGCAAACTGTTCAACAGCCTCAACTCTATAGACTCTTGACTAATTCTGATAACAGGTTAACAATTTAAAGCAAAAAAAAGAGAAGGTCTTTGACCTGAATCATAGGCCGGTCACACGCTGAATAAAATCGAAATCTTACCGATGGCGCTGGTGCTTTAAATTGATTATCAGGTGTAATTTTTTCGCCATCACCACGCTGGAATTGGGCTGGTTGCAATGATTGATAAATGTGTACTTCGCCAGAACGTCTTGAAAGCAGCGAGGGTGCTATTCATGGAAGTGGGTTACGACGCCGTCGGGATGCGGGATATTGCGCGCGCTGTGGGCAAGCAACCTCCGCAGTTGTATCGCTTGCAACTCACTAAATCGGACATCCTGGCTGAAATCATCATCGAACTAAATCAAGAGCAAATTGACGTTTTGCCAGTGCTTTTGGCTACGGTCGAAGGGGGAAATGCTTTTGAGCGCACCTGCTCTTACCTTGTCGGGCTATATGCATCAGACATTGCCTACAAACCGATACGATCGATCGGTGCTGCATTTGGCTGGACGTGGCAAGCGCCGTACGAAGATGCTGTGATAGCGCAGGTGATGCAGTTGCTTGCGCCGGTTGCAGACTGGTTGCGAAGAGATGGGTTTGATGAAATCGAAAGTCGATGCTATGGAATCTGGTCTCTGTATTACGTGGGCTATCGGCGTGCTGTCATGCGTAGCGCAAGTGCGCGCGAATGTCTGGATGAAATTCTTGGCCCCCTCAGGTTGCTGTTTCAGAAAAATGCATACACAAAATAAGACTATTCCGATTCGACAACAAATTAACGACAGAATGAACGCCTATTACAACGACCCATTATGAGCACTGCACAATACAAAACGGCACTTGACCGGCGCCGCGCCAAGGTTGACGATCTCACCGGTTTGCCAGGGCGCGATGCGCTGCTCGGGCGCCTCGCCACTTTGCCCGATATGCCCGCCTGTGCAATGTTGTGCGTAGATATTGACCAGTTGGCTTCGTTGAATGAAGCCATGGGGCTATCGGCGGGCGACCTGCTTATTGTGGAAGTAGCCAGACGCATTAGGGCGTGCGCGGGCCCGTCGGATCTGTTGGTGCGCATGGATGGAGATGAGTTTGCGTTGCTGGTGGAGCCGCTGGTTAATGCTGAGTCTGTGGAAAAGACAGCAGCCGCATTGGTACATGCATTGTGCATTCCATATGTGATTGCAGGGCGCGAAGTGTTTGTCAGTGCAACGATTGGTGTAGCGTCTGGCGGCAAGTTGTTGTTGCAGCATGCGGAGGCGGCACTGGCTCGCGCCAAAGAATCCGCGCGTGGCAGCTGGGTAATGTACACAGACGACATGGCCCGCTCTCTGGGCGATCGTTTTCATCTGGAAACTGAATTACGCCATGCAATAGAAGCCAATCAGTTTTTAGTTTACTACCAGCCCAAAGCGTCTTGTAGAACCGGAGAAGTGTCTGGTTTTGAAGCGCTATTGCGCTGGAATCACGCTGACCGTGGTGTGGTATCGCCATCTGAGTTTGTACCGACTCTGGAAAGAACGGGGTTGATCCAGCGCGTTGGTACGTGGGTCTTTCGCACGGCATGTGCGCAGCTCATGGATTGGATACAAGCGGGTTACACCGATCTGCACATGGCTATTAACCTGTCGGTGCGACAAATGGCAGATGCCGATTTTGTAGACCAAGTGCAGGCTATCCTGACCGAACTGAAAGTCCCGGTAGCGCAAATTGAGCTGGAAATTACGGAAAGTATGCTGGTCCACGACGTCAGTCGTTCCGAGAAAACATTGCGCCGACTGAAGGCGCTTGGCTTACAGCTCTCCATTGACGACTTTGGTACGGGGTATTCCAGTCTGTCTTATTTGAAACGCCTGCCCATTGATACCATCAAGGTAGATCGCTCGTTTGTGCAGGATATCAACATAGATCCAAACGATGCGTCTATTACGCGCGCCATCATCAGCATGGCGCACAGTCTGAAGTTGAAGGTTGTGGCGGAGGGCATTGAGACGGAAGCGCAGTTGGCGATGCTGGTGGCCGAGCAGTGCGAAACTGTTCAAGGCTACTATGTCAGCAAGCCACTTGACGCCGATGCGGCGACCCAATTTCTGGCCAGTGGCTGGACTATCGCGCCCCACCTTCTGACTCGACCAGTTGGCGAACGCACGCTATTACTGATCGATGATGAGGAAAGTATTTTGCAGGCACTGCGGCGTCAGTTGCGACGGGAGGGTTATCGTATTCTGAGTGGCAGATCCGGTGCCGAAGGGTTGGACATCCTCGCCAAAAACGACGTCGACGTCGTTGTGTCGGATCAGCGAATGCCAGGTATGACGGGTGAAGACTTTCTGCGGCGCGTGAAGGAGTTGTATCCGAATACGGTGCGCATGGTACTTTCCGGGTATGCGGATATGAACTCGATTACCAACTCCATCAATCAGGGTGCAATCTATAAATTTATAAGTAAGCCTTGGGACGATCAGACCCTGAAAGACGTAATTCTGGAAGCATTTCAGCGCAAGGAATTGAATGATGCGCGCTTGCGCCGAGCCGCAGAAATCGCGGCAGCCAATGTACGCTTGCAAGAAAGCAACCAATCGCTCAGTTTGAAGCTTGCCGAGCAGTCGCAGACGGCCATGATCAGCCAGGCCGCATTGTTCATTGCACAGGAGAATCTGGCCAAGTTACCGGTCCCGGTCATGGGACTCGATTCCAGTGGAACGGTCGTGTTACGCAACGAAGCCATTGGTGGAGTGTCGCTCCCCGCCCAGGCCGTTACTAGTCTGATTGAACAGTTTCCTGATAATCAGAATCAGGATCCATTTCAGCTGTTTTACCGCGAACCTGAAGGTGCTAACTGGCGCATCGTTGCGCGGCATTTGACGCTGGAAGAGCAGCATCAGGGAACGGTACTTGCCTTTATCAAAGCTGAGCCGTGAGTCTCCCAAAGACGGGAACCAAGCGTCCCGGATCAAAGGCTCCACCTGCGTTGACCACTGCCAGCAAAATTGATTGGATTCAGATCATGATGTGACGCTATTCACCGCCTTCGGAAGTAGATGCCATGCCGGATTCAGCCTGGTACGGATTCGCCGGAGACTGCGTCCACCGCCAATAAAATTAATTTATGCAGAGAAAATCAAAAAAGCCACTCTCGCAGTCGCGATTTAACCGCTTTGTCATATAAGATATTTAGGCCAGAACAATGAATCTGGACTGCATGAATTCGGCCAAGCCATATTGGTAGAAAACATCAGCAAATTCTGATAGCGACAAGGGAGGAAATCATGAAATCCAAATTTAACATAGCGGTTCTTTTTTGTGCCAGCGTGTTTTTTCAAGCGGCACATGCTGATCAGGTCTATTCCTACACAGAAGGGTTCGGCAGCACATTAGTAGGTTCGTTTGTCTTATCTGGAACCTTCAGCGAAGCCGCCAACGGTGTACTGACCAGCCTGACATCAAACGTTGTGGAAAACGGTACTTTCGCGGCAACGCTTAACGTTGATACCATTGCGGCCGGGTTCTACTTTACTTACCCTGAGGTATTGACCAACGGTTTGCCATTGGAGCTGGATGGTTATTTCATCGGCGCCTCTGGAAACAGAAATAGTATCGCAACCTGTGGCCAGGTATTTCTGAATGGCAACGGATGCGCAACGTGGCAGGCTTCGATACCAGCCATTCCCTTCCAGGGACTCACCGATAGACGCACAAGTGGCGCAACCGCCGATGGTCCACTCATTGCCACTGCAAATTTTGCGCAGACCAGCGCCCTCCAAATAGCACCAGTGCCTGAGCCAAGCAGCATGGCCATGCTGTTTGCAGGTCTTGCGATGATTGCGATTCGTCGCCGCCCCAAGCATTGATAAATTAATCAGCGCTCAGGCTGCGCGGAGTTCTTTTGCAGCGGACTTTGGTATAAAAATAGAAATCAGTGCGGCCAGCAATGCCATTCCAAAGGACATCAGCCAAAGCCCCTGATAACTCCTGAAAGCATCAAACACAAAGCCGCCCGCAACGGCGCCAATGGCAGCGCCCAGAGAATGTCCGGCGCCCAGCAGGCCCATTGACAGGCCCATAACCCTGACGCCCAGATGTGACGCCACAAGGCTTCCCACCACCGGAACCGTTGCATAGTCAAAAAGCCCGAACTGGGCTGAAAACAAATACAGCAATGACAGGTCATTGCCCACTTGTATTAGCAGGATAAAACTCACCGACCGGATTACATAAATACCGGCCAATAACAAGGGCCGGTTCATGCGGTCGGCAAGCCAGCCGGCGCAGAGTACGCCAATCAGATTGATACCCGACAAAAAACCATAGGCCCCGGCTGCCGTTACGCCGTTAAATCCGCAAAGTGCGGCGTAAGGCAGAAAGTGCGTTTCAATCACACCCGAACTGGTAAATCCGCAGAGAAAAAATCCCCAGAACAGCAAGTTGAATATCGGACTGAAAATCAGGGTTCGCAGACTATGCATCAGGTCCCCGTCCTTGGAAACATTACTCTGCGGCAGGTTGCCCGATGTTGCCGGCAACCACTTCCATGCAAAGGGTGCCATTACCATGCAAGAGAATGCCATCACCAAAAATTCGATGCGCCACCCGAATCCCTTCAAAAACCATGCGGCGACCGGAACCAGTATGAGTGGGCCTACGGTGGTGCCCGAGTCGACAACGGCAATTGCAAAACCACGTTGCGTATCAAAATAGGGGGCGATAGCAGCAAAGAAAACATTGACGGCCACTATTCCGAATCCGACTCCAGAAATCAGTCCAAAACTGATCAGCAAGTGCCAGGGAGCTACCGATACCGTGGTGAGAAACAGGCCCAACCCCAACGTGATCAAACCGGCCGTCAATAATTTGCGCGGACCAAAACGGTCGATGAAATTTCCGGCAGCCGGTGCAGTCACCGCCATCACCAGCAAAGTAAGGGCGCCGGTGGCCGAGACCAGACTGCGGGACCAGCCTTGCTCGGATTCCCACAATGGCATGGCCAGACTGAGCAGCGTGCGTGCTGTGGCTGAAATGGCGACCGCCAGAAAGCCATAAGCAACAATGCTCCAGCCGACCAGACTGGCATGCGGAACCGGCTTGGCGCCTGACGCGCCCGAAGCTCCCGGGGCTCCCGGGGCTCCCGTTTTATCTTCCATTGCGGACACCCCTTCGACCTTTGAAAATCAAATTATGGTCGAACTGGTGTCCACACGTTTACACGACTGAACTATGGCTCGTTCAGCCTCAGACTTATTTCTGCTTGATTCAGAACTCACCACGGTTACGGTTGCCAGCAAGGCGGGGGCGTGCTTCGCAAAATGGAATATGCCGATGAGAAGTTACCGGTGTGTAAAGCAGCGGTCTGTAAAGGCAACCCGTTGTCAGCGCAGGATTTCCCAGGTAATGTGCCGAAGTTGGGTTGCTCGCGACGGCGGATTTATTTCAGTGACCAGTGGCGTCGTGCCAGAGCCTTGTGTCATTAGGTAGGCTTTGTTACCAACGACTATTCGGGTAGGAGTTCCTACCGCACTGAGTCCGATACCAGCAACATTACCCAGCGTTCGATTGCTGGCGGTTGCGCTGGCGAAGTAGGAAGTGAGCGGAGCGGTGCCCTGATCGGGCAAAACTGCCATGGTAAATCCACTGTGAGGCACAACGCTGCCGCACGACAGAACCTGTTGGTCAGAGGGAATCAGGGTTGAAATAACAAAAAGTCCATCCAGCAAAACCGGGTTATAGACCGCCTGTTCCAAATTCCCTGTCAGTGCCATGCGCCAGCCAAACTGATTGTTCTGAAGCGGCGCGCGGCAAGTTCCTGAACCATTCCAGCAGACTGGATTTTGGCTGACCGTTCGTACTCCGTTTATCGACCCGCTCTGGAACACTGCATTGGTCGTAATAGTTTGCGACTGCAGTTGCGCCGGGCTCAACGTGATGGTGGCAGGAACCCCTGCAGCGCTCCTGCTTAAAGCCACATAATTCGAGCCTGCCAGCTGATTCCAGCCGGTTTGATCCCAGTCCCAGACTCCGAACAGATACTGCTGCTGTGGGTTGGGCACCGATCCGGTAATGGTGGTTTGCGGCTGAACCTGACCAGTACCAAAATTTAGAATGATTCGCGAATTTCCCAACGCATCAACAACCGGCGTAGCAAGAATCCGCGTCGTTACGGGCAAGCGCCCGGTCTGAAACACCGGTTCAGTGCGAACGTGCCAGTTGGCCGGAACGTTGCTGGTCAGATCAAACCGCCACACATTTCCAAACAAATCGCCCGCGTATAAAAAGTCGATCACGTTGTCGTAGTCAAGATCAACCGGAGTCACGTAGGCGATGCCATTGCGATCCGCCGTTGACCCGCTACCGGTGTCCAGGAACCGAAAGGTCCTGGCACCGCTAACACTGTCTACGCGCATGATGAATACGCCCGCGTGGCCGCTGACGCTGTTATATCCGTTACCAAAAATAACCGCCCAGTTGCCATCGTGCAAACGCCGAATTGTGGGAGTGCCGTACGTGCTGCCCAGGTTATCGGCACAATGGACCGCTGGCGTATCAGTCACGCATTGCAAACTGTCGGAGCGCCAGTCTCCAAGGACAAGCCTGCTGGCGTTGGCTTCGCTGAAAATGCCCGGGTTAGTGATGTCCAACGCAAACAGGGCGCCGCTTGCCACGCTGGTGCGATCTGCCACTACACCAGCAGTATTTCCGCCAGCCCCAAGGCCACTGACCAGCCAGGTGTGCCATGCGCCCTGATAATACAAATCCCCCACCGCCGGTGTGGCATCCACGTAGGCATTGTGCGCATATAGCTGACCACCAAAAAACAACTGTGGCGTATGCGAACTCAAAGTTCGCACAGCGGAATAAGGCACGTAGGCCAGAAGTTCTTTGCCATCATTTTGCGCAGTGGTATCAAATGCGCCTGATGCCGTATAGGCACCGCTGCGAAAACCGTGCAACATCCCGTCATTGGCGCCCACATAGACCACATTGGTGCGTGTTGCCGTGGCGGTCATGAAATCGGCGTAATAGGTTCCCTCGGGCGCGATTGTCTGGGGATTCAACGCATCCTTCCATCGGGTGGCATAGGCGGATTGCATGGCTGGACCAACCCATACAGGGCTGGAATTCATCACGTCGCCCAACAAACTGGTGCGACTGCGCAAGGATGCGGAAGCAAAGCCCTCCAGGCTCCTGTCGCCACGCAGATAATTCACAAATAACGGCGCAGTGCTTGCGCCCGCCGCCAGCGCCGTACGTTGGTCAGGCGCAAGACTACCCGACTGAAAGGGCACGCCCTGCGTTCCGTCAAAACTGAGAATAGTGCGGGTCAATGGGGATTGTGCCGTCAAACTTTGACCAGTAACGGCGCATATACCACCGGTCAGCACGCAACTCGCGTCCCAACTCGCAACAGGATTCACGGATACTGTTCCGGTAATAGTGTCCACCAGAATATCCTGCGCCGTGACTTCTCCCCACCAGTTTTGGGTATGGTAATAAGCCACATAGACTTGTGAGCCAGCCTGTACCTTGGCCGTCAGCAGCAAATTGACACCCGCAGAACTACCGGAAGTTGTGGTGTCTGAAGCGTTGAAGCACACAATTTCGTGAAAGTTGGTTCCTGCACCGCTACCAGCGGAGAAACCAAAGTGATAGTTTGTTGGCAACACGCCATTGGACTGTTTGATCGGGAAGTTGGTCAGCACCGGGTTGACCAGTCCGCCCTGACGGCTGAACGAAACGTTGAGTAGTCCCTCAGGTGTGATGAGCAAGCTAAAGGTGATGGGCGCTGCAGCACTGCGGGTTAGCGCCGAAGCCGAGGAAATATTCGCCCCCAGGGTCACGCCCGCAATGTAGGTAAAGTGAGTTGCCTGCGAACTACGCAGGGAAATGGTATTGGGCAGAAACCCGGGCCCCACGGTACCGTTATCCACCGGATTGCTGAAATTTCCGTACTCATCAATGCCAATGCCAAGATAGCCACCCACGATGCCCGTATCCCAACCGCCGCGTGACGAGTAGCCTAAAGCACCACCCAAAGCACCGAGGTGGGTAGAACTGCCAATAACCGGGACCTGATCCGCATCAATCAGGAAAAAGGCCATTCCGTCTGCGCCGGTTCCACCAAGATTGTTTCCACCGTACGTCACCGAAGTAAACGTTACCTGCATGCCGCGATTGGCTGGAAACGAAAACTTGGATATCACCCCGCCCGCGCGAGACCCGCCGTTATCCGTGAGTCGCAATGCGCCTTTGCCAGGTAAATCTGCTGGCGCATTCATAAATCCGGTGGAAATACACGAAGGAATACTTCCGGTATTGTTTCCCGCCGTGAGACACGCCCCCCCGATGGCCTGCCACGGATAACTCGACGTGGCACCCTGCAGATTTTCCGTCAGCAGCGTTTGCGACCACGCCATCAAGGGGATGAGCAGAATGGGGGAAAAACTCCAACGGCGCGCATGCATAGACGATCCTGACAACCATGTTGCAGACCATCATCTCGATGCCACCCTGAAGCAGTAACGTAAAAATTGCCCCGGAGGAACAAACTTAACCAGAAACAACGTCGCCAGTCACAAAAAACTGTCCGCCTGCAACATGGTGAATCGTGCGAAGTTCGTTTTGAGGCTCGCCGAAATTCCATCGGCCGTCGCGAAATACGCGATCGTCTGCCCAAGCGGCCACCACCTCTCCAATGAACAGATCGTAGGTGTTCTGGTTGTGTGGTTCAGATAATAGCCTGCAGGCCAACCAGCCCACGCAACCCTCTATTAACGGGAGGTCCAACCCCGGCGCTGAGAATAGTCCGACGCCCAGTTTTTCCAGCTTATGCGGTTCATCCGCTGCACTCACGCTGCCTAGAGCGTGCGTTAAAGAGGCCATAGCCCGGGTGGGCAACTGAAGCACAAAATAGCCACTCGACTCAATAAGCCTGCGGGTAAAGGTCGACTTGTCCAGCACCACGGTCACCTTGGTCGAACTACCGTAATCAAGCACGCACGCCCACGCAGCGGCCATGGCGTTTTGAATACCCGCGTGGCGAGCGGATACGAGCACCGTGGGGCCATGATTCATGAGCCGGGAAGACTTTTCCAGGGGTACAGGAGCGAAGTGTTTGTGGTTATTCATGTGGTTAATCATGTGGCTATGCACTTGGCAGTTCAGCCGCCAGTTCATCCGGCAGTTCTTCCAGCAACTTTTTACATAGTTGCGCAGCGTTTACAAAATCAAGTTGGCGCATAGGCCGCGCCATGTCGCCATCGCCAATACCCGTTGCATTCGCAAAACGCGACTCAATCACCGACAACACATCCATCGCGCGCATGTCCTGACTTTCCAGCAAGTCCAGCAGCGCCTGAAGCATTGGGCGCAGGGCCTTGGCATCAACCACCTGCTGCTTTTCTTGCCCCTTTATCTGCTCCGTTTCTTGTCCATTTTCCTGAACAGCTTCGGATGCAAGCAGCCCTGCGGCGGCGGACGCTTGCTTTAAAAATGACTGAAGTTGCCCGACCGCCTTCGCCGCCTGAATTTCAAGCTCTTTAAGTGCATCTGCCAGCGCGAGAGGCTCACCCGCCTTGACCCTCGCTTCGGCCTGGGCTGCGCTACGCGCCAGAGCCATGGCCCCCACAGTGCCCGAAAGTCCTTTCAAGGTGTGCAGGCTGCGTGCAGCATCGGGCATCGCCCCCTTTCCCACCTGCTGCAAGGCCTGAGCAACCTGCGCCATTGCTTCTTTGCAGAATGCCTCGGCGATCTGGCTATAAAGCTCCATATTTCCATCGAGCCGTTCCATTGCGCCCGCTGTGTCAAGCTCTGGCTGAACAGCAACAGCGCCCTGCGGCCTGTCCACCTGTGGGACCGCCTGAACGGGCGAGCGTCCGGTATGACGACGCACAGAGCCAATCAGTTGCTCGAGGTCGATGGGCTTGCTGACATGGTCCACCATTCCGGCCTGCCGGCAGGCTTGCCGGTCCGACTCCATGGCGTTAGCGGTCATGGCGATGATGGGAATCTGGCGCATGGAATCAACGGCCCTGATCCGCCGGGTAGCCTCCAGCCCGTCAATATCGGGCATTTGCATGTCCATCAATATTGCATCGAAAGGTGGCTGCGCAGACAGTGCCATGGCAACACCGTCGATACCTCCGCTGGCCAGTTGAACGGACGCGCCATTGCGGGTCAACAATTCCATCGCGATCTGCTGATTCAGCAAATTGTCTTCGACCACCAGCAAGCGCAATCCTTCCAGACCCCGATTTCGCGCCCGGGCGGGAGATTCTGACGGCAGTCTTTGCTCCGCGTTTTCATCGGCGTCGAAACGGGCCAGATTCCATGCATTTTCCAGCATGCGCGCCGTGAATGGCTTGGTCAGGAAGCCGTGAACCCTTTTATTGTCGTGCGCCCATTGAGCATCCAGGGCGCTCTGCTCGCTGACACTCAGCAGGATCACGCGTGGCAATTCTGACGCCGCCGTTTGCGCAAATAGCAGACGCAGCGTTTCTTCTGCTGCGGGCTTAATAATTGCGGCGTCAATCAGAATGAGTTGGAAAGGCTGCGCCGCAGACTTTTGGTAAAAGGATTCTGCCTGTTCACCGCTGCCCACACAGACGCAGTCCCATCCAAGCGTGTCAGCCATGGAGCGCATTATTTCGAGCGCGTTGGGGTTGTCGTCAACAATCAGGACCCTGAGTCGTTGCTGCGGCACAGTTTGGCGGGTCGACTCGTCTGACTTGCCCAGAGTCAGGTCAAAGAAAAACTGACTGCCTCGCCCCAGTTCGCTCGACGCCTGAAGATCGCCCCCCATCAGACCCACTAGCCGCTTGCTGATAGCCAGACCCAGCCCGCTGCCACCAAACCTGCGCGAAGTGGTGGCCTCGGCCTGACTGAAGCCGCTGAATATATAGTCGATCTTGTCATTGGCAATGCCAATACCGCTGTCACGCACCTTGAATGACAACCCCACCTGATCGGCTGACTGCGCAGTGACGTGCACACTGAGCACCACTTCGCCGGAATTTGTGAACTTGATGGCATTGCCAGTCAGGTTCAGCAAAACCTGACGCAGACGCAACGCGTCGCCCCGCAGCATGGGCGGCAAATGGGGATCAATGTCAAACAGCACATCCACATTCTTGTCGCCTGTCTGGCCCGCCAGAACCACCGATAAATCCCGCAGGACATCGTTCAGATCAAATGGCTCGCTTTCAATTTCAAACTTGCCGGACTCCACTTTCGAGAAGTCGAGTATGTCGTTGATAATGCCCAGCAACGCACGCGTCGCGCTTTGAGCCTTGTGGGCGTAATCAAGCTGATGGGGCGTCAGGTTGGTATGTTCCAGCAATTGAAGCATGCCGAGAATTCCGTTCATCGGCGTGCGTATTTCATGGCTCATGGTTGCCAGGAAATTTGTCTTGGCCTGATTAGCAGTATCCGAGGCTTCCTGCGCCAGTTTGTGGGGAGTGATGTCAATCTGAAAACATACCGTCTGCCCCAACGCGGTTCTGCGCTCAACCATGCGCAACCAGCGGCCGTCATTGAGCCTGACTTCGGCGTCCAGATTGCCGCGTCGGTGTGCAGTCAGTCGTTTGTCAACCCAGTCTTCAAACGCATCGCCAGTTCCACCATACAGAATTTTGGCCTCGGCAAGACGCAATATTTCCTCGTAACCGGCACCAGGCACCAGAATCTGCTCGGACTGCGAATACATGCGACGATATCTTTCATTGCAGAAAAGCAGTTTGTCATCAACGTCATACACGACAAATGACTCACCAACTGCATCTATTGCGGCGATCAGCATGGTTTCCGTTTCAAGCCTGATCTCATTGAGTTGCTGCAATTCCCTGGCTGCGGTCCTCTGCAACTGAAGGGCCGCGAGGTGGTTGTTGAAGCCTTCCACCAACTGTCCAATTTCGTCCTTTGAGGCCGCCTCAGGCAAACTTTCATGCGTTTCGTCGGGTGCATTCGCCAACCGCTTGAATCCCTCGGAAACCATTCGAATGGGCCTGGCAACACGACGGAAAAAGTGCCACGTAAGCGCCAGAATAACGGCCAGTCCGGTCAACAGCAGCCCAAAAGTTGCAACCGCAAGGCTCTGAACTTTCTGGGTTAGCAGGCGTTTGGGTGTCAGGGTTAGCACAACGCGATGCTGACGGTCCTGAGGTGTCACATTCAGTAACACGGGTTCGCCATCCAGCGTCAATTGATGCACAGGGTTTGCAGACCGGACCAGAGAATTTAATGCCGGCACCAGCGGCTGCGCATATTTTGAGGGATCGGAATGCAGCGCAATAACACCGTTGCGATCCACCTCCATCAACTGCATCCCGTCGGCCAGAGGCGCGCCTTGCAGATAACTGCGCACAATTTCATCATTCAGGCTGATAACCAGAACGCCGACCGTATCCGACTTGCCGCTGACCGGAGAAAACTCTTGAATCGACCGTGTAACGCTGATAACTTTCTTTTGACGGGACCTGCTGTTGAGATTGTCATCAATACCGCGCCACAATACCTGAGCCGGATTACCCTGCAATTCATTCAGCAGTTTGAGTGATGTCCCGGGCGCAATATCTGCCACGTCGAGCGTTTCGCCGACGTGAAAATGCGCACCGCGTACGGTAAGAATATCCAGAGATACCAGACCTTTGACCCGAATGTAATCATTCAGGAGCCGGCCCATCTGGGCATTCATATTCAGCCGACCAAAGTTTCCGGTCCCTACCTCATCGGCACGACGCAAATTGTCAGCAATGGTTTCATTGCCAGCAATTGCTGCCGCAATATCTTCAACCTGATCACTGTAAAGTCGCAGATACGACGCAAACTGCCCCACCAGCCGCGCGTTGTCCTCTTCTGCCTGCGCAATGACAATCTCCTTGGAGATTTCAAATGCAGCAAATCCCAGCAGCATCAGCGGCAGTATTCCGGCCACCAGCAGGTAGGCCAGCATTCTCACGGTGATATTGATGCGCCACTTCAATCTGCCGGCCCCTTATAAGTGGACGTCGCGCTTACGCCTATTTGGTAGTTGAAGAAGTAACCAGCAATGTGTCAATCATGGTCACTTTAGGCACACTGCTTCCCTGCAGCAGTTTCAAAGCGAGTGCCACACCCTGATAACCCTGCTCAGCCGCCTGCTGATCTACGGTTGCAGCCATATTTCCAGTCTTTATGGAGTCCACAGCTTCTGACAGTGCATCAAACCCAGCCACCTTAACGCGTCCGGCACGTCCGCTTTCTGTCAAATACTGCAACGCACCCAATGCCATCATGTCGTTGGCAGCAAACAACAACCTGACATTCGGATGCTTTTTGAATATCTCTTTGGCTGCATCGTGCGCCAGATTAATTTCCCAGTTTGCCGACTGCGAAGCAACAATTTTGATCTGCTTGTTTTCCTGCAAGGCCCGGCGTGCCCCTTCCATCCGCTGGCGCGCGTTGTCGGCGCTGCGAATTCCTTCGATGATCGCTGCTTCGGTGCTTTGCGATACGCCCTCAGCCAAAAATTTGCCTGCCTTATAAGCGCCTGCTTCATTGTCCACGCTGACAAACGGAGGCGGTTCCAACCCAGCCTGTGTGAGGGCCTGCGGATCGAGCCGATTGTCAATATTGACTATCTTCAACCCTGCATCGGCGGCCCGCTTGAGCGCCGGTATGAGCCGCACAGAGTCGCCCGGGGCAATGACAATAGCATCAACTTTTGCAGCGACCAGATCGTCCACGAGTTGAATCTGTTGCTCGATAGACGTTTCCTGCGCAGCAGTTTTTACGATCAGATTGACACCCAGTTCAGTTTCCGCACGCCGCGCGCCTTTTTCCATTTCGACAAAGAAAGGATTGGTGAGTGTCTTCATCACCAGTCCGATTCGCTTCTTGACGGGGGCCGCGGGAGCCGAATTGGGAGCCGAAGCCGGAGTCGCGCTGGTTGTAATTTCCGGACCGTTGGACTGACCACAGGCCACCAACCCCAACCCGAGGCTCAGGCCCATAGAAAGCGAAGCCAAAATGCGTTGAATTCTCATACCCGTCCTTAAGGTTTTAACCACTGGGAACCTGGCGCAGCATTTTCAAAAGTGACTGCGCGAACCGACCATACCGTATTTGATAAAATTATATCTGTCGCCACCAACAAACCATACTCGCGTTATTGGTTCCCTGTGTGCATAAATGGCATACATGCCAACGATGCGCATCATCAGGAAATAACCCGTGTATCGCAGGGCGCGGTTACTTCAGATTACGAAATAGAAGCGAATAGAGGCTGCAACCGGGTACAGAATCGTGCTGCGCCGCACTAAACTATCAGAGATAGCCGTCACCACCTGAGCTCCAGGTACTCTTGGTACTTCATGTACTTCATGTACTTCATGTACTAAACGTACCTCAAGAAATTCAAGCAATTCACACTCATTCATGCTCTCCTTGCACTCGATGCTATTTAGGCAAACCTCCCTGCTTCGGACCTGCTGCCGGTCTGGACCCAGCGGATGCGCCACTCAGCCCATCACACGCGAGTGCGTGATGCGCGTGATCCGCTTGGCATGAGTGACATGAGTGGCATGAATAAAGCGTCCGGCAATTCCGCTCAAAACCCGAAGAAACCCAGCCCGTGGGACACAAGTTCTGCCGGCTGGACACTTCCACGCGGTCCGATTACCTACACCCTGCTTGCATCGCTTGTGCTGCATGCAATGCTGCTCCTGTTGGAGCTCGATACGGCCGGGCTGGGACTCCCAGGAACCCTGTTTGATAAAAGCGAACGCCGCGCCACCGAGCCTGCGTTGCAACTTAAGCTGGAACCTCTTCCAGCTGCCGCCAGCGACAGCAACGCAACCACCCCGGGCGCGCCACCGGATTCGGTCGAAGCGATCGACCCCGGCACGTTGCGCATGCTTGCACCGGAGCTGCGTGCAGCGCATATTGCCGCCTTGCGTCAGGAAGCGCAAAGACTGCAAGCCAACGCCCGACTGGCGGCAAAACGACTGGAGGCGTCACAACGCAAGGCAGAGCAGGAAGCCAAAGATACTCCGCTACCGGTGCCAGAGGTGCAGCCGCCTGAAGATGTCAAGCCGGACGAGGCCGCAGCACAAGCTGAAGCATTAAAACAGGCAGCTGAAAAGCAGGCTGCTTTGGCCGAAGCTCAGCGTCAGGCGGCTGAACAACAGGCAGTTTTGGTGGAAGCGCAGCGTCAGGCTGCAGAAAACCAGGCAGCGTTGGCTGAAGCCCAGCGGCAAGCGGCTGAAAAGCAGGCTGCGTTAGTAGAAGCGCAGCGTCAGGCGGCTGAACAACAGGCAGCTGAACGGCAAGCAGCAGAAAAGCAGGCAGCATTGGTCGAAGCGCAACGTGCGGAGTTGCAAAAGCAGGAGGCCGCACAACTCGCAGAAAAACGTGCGGCGGAGGCTCGGATTGAAATTGCCCGACAGGAAGCAGCGCGACAGGAAGTGCTGCGACAGGAGTTGGCGCGTGAGCAGGAAGCGCGTCGCATAGACGCGGCCCGAGCGGAAGCTGCCCGACAGGAAGTAGAACGTCAGGAAGCTGCACGCAAAGAAGCGCAAAAGCAGGCAGCGACTCGGGCAGAGGCGGCGAAAGCAGAGGCAGCAAGGGCTGAGGCGGCAAGGGTGGAAGCTGCACGTGCCGAGGCAGTTGCGAAAGCAGAAGCAGCCAAGGTTGAAGCAGCACGCGCCGAGGCTGCAAAGGCGGAAGCTGCGAGGGCTGAGGCCGCACGGGCAGAAACTGCACGCGCTGAGGCTGTAAGAGCTGAAGCCGCGAGGGATGAGGCTGCAAGAGCGGAAGCGGCTAGGGCTGAAACGGCACGCGCCGAAGCTGCAAAAGCTGAAGCAGCTAGGGCCGAAGCTGCGCGGGCTGAGGCGGCACGCGCCGAGGCTGCAAGAGCTGAAGCGGCTAGGGCTGACGCTGCACGGGCTGAGGCGGCACGCGCCGAGGCTGCAAGAGCTGAAGCGGCTAGGGCCGACGCTGCACGGGCCGAAGCAGCACGCGCTGAGGCTGCGAGAGCGGAAGCGGCTAGGGCCGACGCTGCACGGGCCGAAGCAGCACGCGCTGAGGCTGCGAGAGCGGAAGCGGCAAGAGAGGAAGCAGCACGCGCCGAGGCTGCGAAGGCTGAAGCAGCACGCGCTGAAGCGTTAAGACAGCAATTACTAAAACAGGAATCGGCCGCGATTCCCAGTCCGCAGCAACAGCCACAGCCGCAACCACAGCCCGTCGCGCAAACGCAGCAGGAAGCAGAAAAGCCCCGGCGCCGGACTATTATCGGACGACCGGACCGCGACCTCAGAGTCCAAATGTTCAATGAAAAGTGGGCTCAGAAAGTTCAGCGCAGCGGTGATTTTGAGGCATTGGACGCAGCCAAAGACGGCCCCTATACGGACCCCATCGTCACCGTAACGCTGCACGCCGACGGTAGTGTTGAAAGCATCACTATTTCGCGTTCTACAGGCCAACCGGCGCTGGATGATGCTATCCGTAAAGTCATCCTGTCGATGGCTCCGTATAGCCCTTTGCCGTCCGAACTGGCAATGGATTACGATGCCGTGGAAATTACACGCCTGTGGCGTTTTGCCAGTGGCTTGCGATTATTTCAGGTCGGAAGATAAGCTATTTGGCAGTTGCGATAATAGCGACCATGGCAAGACCCGAATTTGTCAGTAAGATGAGGGTGAGGCTACTATTTGTAATGGCCCGGGTCAGTCAAAATGACAAAGAAAAACATCTCCTCCGTCGCAGAATCTCAAATCAATGACGCGGCCCTCGACGACATCGTCAAAAGCCTGTCGATCCCGCCACAGCCTATAGTTCTGCAGCAATTGCAGGCCGAAATGGGAAAGGCCGAGCCCGACGTCCGCAAGGCGGCACGCATTGTCAGTCAGGACGTAGGACTCACGGTCGCCGTGCTAAAAACAGTTAACTCCCCCATGTATGGCTTGCTGCGCAAGGCAGAAACTGTCGATCAGGCCGTCAGCCTGATCGGGCTCTCTCATTTGTCCTCATTGGTGGCGGCCATTGCAGTTCGGGGCGTCATGCAGCACGACAACAGTGCCCTCAACCGCTTTTACGATAGTGCCTCCCGGCGCGCTTATACTCTGGGACGTCTGGCACGGGAGTCCAAGCACATCGACGTTCCCAAAGCACAAATGTTCGGCCTCTTTTGCGATGTCGCCATTCCATTGCTGATAGCACGATTTCCCACCTATTCTCAAACGCTGAATAGTGCTGAGCACGATGAGAAAAGCAGTTTTTCTGCAATAGAACACGCAGCCCACCATACGGACCACGCTCTGGTCGGCGCGTTGATGGCAAAAACATGGGGCTTGCCAAAAAATGTCTGTCTGGCTATTCGCCTGCACCACGAATATTCCGTATTTCTTGACGCCAAGGTGCATCGGGATATCTGCGTGATGATAGCCATGGGCCTGATAGCGGACGCCGCTATACACCGCCATGCTGGCACCCAGTCGGTGGAATGGATCAAGGGGGGCGACTATGTTGCCGGTGCTCTGGTACTGGCACCCGAAGAGGTTGAAGACTGGATCCGGCAACTGGTAGAAGATTTTGCGGCCGGAATAGAATAATTCAGGTCCACAGATCCAGCGGCGGATCGGCAACTACCGCATGCAGGATGTCGGTACGGGACACAAATCCGATAACCCTCCCGTGCGTATCCGACACCGGCAGCCCCGGTAAACCAGTGTCCAGTAATACGCGGGCAAGTCGCCGAATATCGGTCTCCGGATCAACGCTGGGAATGGGCGTCACCATGCAATCAGAAACAGGCTTCAGCAGCATTGCTTTCCACACCAGTGCATGCGCCTGCGGCCCAGGCAACTGATCAACCCGCATCAATTCAGCGCGGGTCAACATACCCACCAGCATGGCGTGCTGGTTGACCACCGGCGCCTGACCCAGATTGTGCTTTGCCAGGGTGGTCCAGGCCTCACCTAGAGGTGCAGTTTCCTGCAAGGCGATGACATCGGTTGACATGATGTCGGCAACCCGGGTCAGCGGGCGGCGAACCACCTCTTCGCGCACCGTACTGGCGTAGGCTGCCACCGCGCTGCGGTGCGACAAATCGTGGTCGCTGTGCAACATAGGGCCCGGCATTGCCACGGTTGCGGTAACACGACTACTGCGCGCCAGCGCCGCTACCGGGGATATTTTGGCCATGTCTTCCATGGAGCCCGAAAATATACGCCCCGATTTACTAAATACCGAGAACATGTTTGCCCCCTCAGTAGCGCCGCGTTACAGGCAGCGTTCAGGAAGCATTGGACAGGAAAATTTCCTGCAAGTCATTCAAAAAATCAAAACCACGTTGCGTCGGACGCACGTTGTACAGATCGCGCTCAATCAGCCCTCTGGCTTCCGCTTGAAGCAGCGCAGCCTCCAGCACGCCGGTGTTCAGCCCGGTGCGCTCCGTAAATTCGCGCAGATTAAAGCCATGGCGCAAGCGCAAGGCGTTCAGCATATATTCGAATGGCAGAGCATCCCGTGCCACGTCTTCGTCCTGCGCCAGCGCGTTGCCTGCCAGCGCATGATTCATATATAAATCGGGCTGACGCAGGCGAACCTGACGCACTATTCGGTGCGCAAAACTCAGTTTGCTGTGGGCGCCGGCACCCAGCCCCAGATAGTCGCCAAACTGCCAATAGTTAAGATTGTGCCGGCAGCGGTGGCCGTCACGCGCAAAGGCCGACACCTCGTAGCGGACCAACCCGTCCTGAGCCGTCCGCTCGATAATGCAATCCAGCATAGCGTAGGCATCGTCGTCATCAATCAGCTTGGGTGGGTATTTGGCGAAATAGGTATTGGGCTCAATCGTCAGGTGATAGACCGATAAATGAGGCGGGCTGAATGACAGCGCTATTTTCAGATCTTCCTGCAACTGCGACAGGTCCTGTCCGGGCAGTGCGTACATCAGGTCCAGATTAAACGTTGCAAAGGACCGGGCAGCCTCTTCCACCGCGGCCAACGCCTGCGCGCGGTCGTGCACCCGGCCCACCGCTTTCAGATGCGCATCGTTGAAACTCTGCACTCCAATCGACAGACGCGTCACACCGGCAGCCCGGTAAGCCGCAAAACGTTCCCGCTCAAAGGTGCCGGGATTGGCCTCCAGCGTAATTTCACAATCCGCACTGAGCCGCAACCTTGCCCGAACGGCGCCCAGCAAGCCATCGATAACCTCTGGCTCGAATAGGCTGGGCGTACCACCACCCAAAAATATGCTATTCACCGTGCGCCCCCAGACCAGCGGCAGCGCGGCTTCCATGTCGGCAACCAGAGCCTGCACATAACGCTGCTGAGGTATGTCCGACCGGCCTAATTCATGCGAATTGAAATCGCAATACGGGCACTTTTTAAGGCACCACGGCAGGTGCAGGTACAGGCTGAGGGGGGGCAAAGCCTGCAACTGCAAAAGACCCGGGCGCATATAGTGCTTCACGTCATGCAACGGCACTGGCACAGCCGACTTATCAACAATTGGCAAACGGCTCACGCAGGAGTCTCTTGAAACCAGCGCTCGCGCATCAGGGCGACCATTGCAGCAGCGGCCTTTCCGCGATGGCTATTTGCATTTTTTACCGCGACAGGCAGTTCTGCAAAGGTCTTACCAAACGCCGGAATCCACATCACCGGATCAAAACCAAAGCCGTTTTCGCCCACCGGCTCGCGGGTGATAAGGCCTGGCGCGCGTCCACTGGCTATCAGCGGCTCGGGATCTTCGGGCGAACGCACCGCAACCAGAACGCTGACCAGCGCGGCGCGCCTATCCTGCACGTCGCGCATCTGTTCGAGCAAGGCCAACACGTTGTTGTTGTCACCTTTCGCATATCCAAAACGGGTGGCGTAATAGGCGGTGTCGACGCCCGGCAATCCGCCAAATGCCTCGACGCACAAACCGGCGTCGTCTGCCAGCGCAGGTAGTCCGCTGTGCTGCGCTGCATTGCGCGCCTTGGCCAACGCGTTTTCCACAAACGTGCGATGGGGTTCGGGAGCCTCAGGAACGCCCAGCGATTGCTGCGTCAGCAGCGTGAAGCCCAGCGGCGCAAACAGCGCCTGCAATTCGGCCAGTTTGCCCTGATTGCCAGACGCCAGAACAATCTGCTGCGACAAGTGTCGTGTCCCTCGAAATTTGCGTCAGGCAGCCAGCGCTTGCTGCTGCAGAGCCATCAGTTCGACAATGCCGCGCTCCGCAAGTGCCAGCAAGGCATTCAACTCGTCGCGCGTGAATGCACAGCCTTCGGCCGTTCCCTGCACTTCCACAAAGTGTCCGGCACCGGTCATGACCACATTCATGTCGGTATCGCAGGCCGAATCTTCCACGTATTCCAGATCCAGCAAGGGCGTACCCTGCACAATCCCGACCGATATTGCGGCCACTGAAGCAACAATCGGGCTCTGCGTCAACTTGCCACTGGATAACAGGCCATTGACTGCGTCTTGCGCCGCTACAAATGCGCCGGTAATAGCGGCCGTGCGGGTGCCGCCGTCGGCCTGCAGCACGTCGCAATCGAGGTGAATAGTGCGTTCACCGAGTTTCGAGAGGTCAAAAACGGCGCGCAATGAACGACCTATCAGCCGCTGTATTTCCTGCGTGCGCCCGCTTTGCTTGCCGCGCGCCGCCTCACGGTCACTGCGCGTGTGCGTGGACCGCGGCAACATGCCGTATTCGGCAGTGACCCAACCCTCACCCGAGCCGCGTTTGTGGGGCGGCACCTTCTCTTCCACAGATGCCGTGCATAACACGCGGGTGGCACCAAACTCTATCAGCACCGAGCCCTCTGCATGCACCGTATAGCCGCGGGTAATGCGCACCGGGCGCAAGGCATTGGCCTCGCGGCCAGCGCTTCGAACAAATTCAGTCATGATTTTTTCCGTCACACATTGCGCACCGATGAGCGCCGTATAGCGTCCCGGATCTCGGCGATCGAACGCTCAATGGCGTCGTCATCAAGCGCCTC
>Ga0007854_10000656_pt1 | contig 22259 bp, 12 predicted proteins | sample CryBogCBH12Aug08_FD_60382 | JGI IMG/M metagenome (GOLD analysis project Ga0007854, IMG submission 60382) | Freshwater microbial communities from Crystal Bog, Wisconsin, USA - CBH12Aug08 | ecosystem: Environmental > Aquatic > Freshwater > Lake | place: Crystal Bog, Wisconsin, USA | collected... | reverse complement strand
GTGAACACCACCGTCGGAGCGCCCGAGTAACCTGCCCCGCCCGAGTTAACGTACACGTCCGTTACCTTGAGCGAACTGGCTGCCGGGTTCAGCGGTGTCACCCACTTGCAATTTGCGCACGTAGCCGTGGCTTTTGGCAGCACGGTGTAGCCCTTGCCTGCATTGGTCAGGGTTATCTTGGTGACGTGGTACAAGTTAAGGCCCAGAATTCGACCCACCGTGGCTGTACCAGTAGCCGTGACACAAGCCGCTGGCTGCGTCGCACATACCGCACTGCTAGGCGCATCGAAGGTCACCGGTATTGTGCCCGGAGGCGTTGTGTTTCCGGCACCCGTTCCAGTCCAGGTAAAGGAGTTGAGACCGTTATAGCCTTGTCCATTCACAGCCATCAGTGCAGTGGCAGTGGCCTGCGTCGCTGCACCCTGAATGCCCACGGTGAGGTTGGTCAGTGCCGAGTTGCCGGTATTGGTAACTGTCAGCGTCTGAGTGCCGCTGGTCGTGCCAGTCTGCCAGTTGCCAAAGTTGATGTCGGTCGGGCTGACAGTCGCCTCATAGGTTGCGGCAACGGTATCTGCCACCAGAGTTACCGGCGAATTTGCCACGCCCGCTATCGTGATAGTTCCGCTGACCGCAGTGGGGGTTGCGGGCACAGTCCACTGCACACGCAACGTGCACGAGGTACCCACAGCCACAGAGTTGCCGCAACTAGGCAGTCCGTTAAACGAACCTGTCGTCACACGGCTAAAGCCTGCCACCGAGAACTGCGGCGCACCGATCGTCTGTGCTGCCGTGCCGTTGTTGGTCAGCACCAGATCACGCGTAACAGTTCCGGTACCCGCGACGACATCGGTGAACTCCAGTGGCGACGGATTGGCCGCCACCAGCGTTGCACCTGCAGTTGCCTGGAACTCCACCGCGCCAATGTCAACCGGGCTGGCGGTGGTGTTATGCCGGGCGTTACCAAAGTAATCCACCGTAGGCGCAACCGAGTTGTTACCCCGGTTGACTGCAGGCGACGTTCCAGGAATGGAGTACGCGCCACCTGCAGATCCCGTCAGGCTGGAAGCAATCATCAGCTCTGGTGCAGCAGCCTGCGGTCCTGAAGCCAGCACCGTGCGGTTCAGGGTCAACGGTCCGTAGGACAAGTTCAACCAATTGTGGCCCTCATCCACCGTAGCGGTTGGCTTGATGCCATTGAACACAAACACCTGGGCCAGACCCGTGGTTTCCGAAGCACCTGCAGGCGCGTTATAGCCATTGCACGACTGGCCGGAACCAGACGCAAGTTGCGAGCAGCTTTCAGGCGCCGTACGGGCACCATTGCAGAACTGCGCCACCACGGGTGAGCTGTTGGCGGTGACCATGTTGCTACCGGTCAAACTGGTTGCAGCACTCACGATCGAATAGCTGATAGGCAACGTAGAGGTGCCGATCATCGGATCCGAGCGCCAGCCAATATCCCAGTAGTTAGCGCCCGTTGCACACGCGCCAGTGCTGCTCTGATTGAGCGCCGGAGTCAGCGCAATCAGATTCTGCTGCGACTGCAGCCCGGTTCCTGTGGGCGTCGTGGTGCCCTGGTTGGCCACCGGCTTGCCACTGGCGTCGACAATGTTCACGCTGAACGCGCGGTTCTGCCAGAACAGGTCATTCTCCATCAGCGGTTTGGACACCGTGCGGCAATCAGCGTTGGTCAGGTTGCCTTGTCCGCTTCCACCCACATAACCAAAGCCACTTGGGCACACCAGTTGCGGTCCAATGGCCGCTTGCAGGTTGGGCGTGTGGGCCATGGTTACCAGACCAGCAGGCTGCGGGCTGTGCGGTGCATCAGGAATGGTGCAGTTCGGATTCTGCGGTTGGGTCGGGTCCGACGTTGGAGTGCATCCGGGCGGCGGCGAGGCGGCCATGATTGCACCCAGCGTCTTGAACAGAGCCCCGGCAGACGCCGTGGTGTCGTTGGAGACAACCGTATTGTTGATAAAGTTTACCTTCAGGGCATCCTGCATGGACACACCGCCGCCATCCCAGCCAGCCACGTTGTTGGCAATGATGTTGTTGGTTACGGTCAGGTCGTACCACAGGGTCGGATTGGCGTTGAATGCACCCATTTCCGTTCCGTTGATCTGCTGGATTCGCAAACCACCACCGCTACCGCTCTCGGCACTGTTGCCAAGAATCAGGTTGCCGTCTATGACCAGACCGGCACCTGCGCCCTCACCCAGTCCGGGCGGGCAATCGACGTCGGTTGTACTGCCGCACTCGGTACCGTTCACCAGGCGGTCGAGGTTGGCGCCTTCAATGATGATACCGCCGCCATTGGTTGGCAACGTCGGGTTGGTGGTCTGGTTAAAAAGCACGTAGTTATTGCGGATCTCACCCTTGAAGCTCAGCCCCAGATGCTGCAGACCGCCACCGTCGCCGGTAGACAGGTTACCCGCTATCCAGTTGTGATCAATCAGGTAGCCGTCAGAACCCGCACTGACCGTAATAGCACCTGCACCGGACGGAGTGCCCGAGAACAGAGCATCACCAATCGACGCGTTGTTATAGAGCATGTTGTGGTGAATCCGCACTGACGTATTGAACTGGAACGGCAACACCGTGTTCAGCACTGTGCCATAAGTATTCCAGACTGGCGGGCAGGTCTGAACAGCGGGCGATACGCCACACTCCACCTGGTCGTAGATGAATGCATCTGGCGTTTCACCGTTGCCCAGGTTGATGGCGCCTGCCAGCGTACCCTGATTGGCCGAGATGCGATCATTTGCTAGCTGCAGGTTATGGCCCCAGCCGTGTACAAACACAGCACCACCGCCCTGCGAGCTGTTAATCACCGAGACGCCATCAATCGCCGACGGGTTGCAATAGAAGTTGGAGGTACCGTAATCGGTGCCGTCTACCACAGTCTTGCTAGCTGCACAGTCTGCTGCGCTATTTCCCAGATAGGTGCTGCCGTCCGTGAAGGCGCCGGCGCCACCCGTTGCATTAATTCCCCACCAATCGGTGCTAGTTGCCGGTATACGGATACCACGACCCAGCACCGTGACGCCTGCACCTTCATAGGCACCCATCAACGTGGGTTCCTGCAGAACCTGAGCCAGATTTCCGTTACCCGCTGTATCCCATCCTACGATGGCTTCAAACGGTATCCGGTCCACACGCTGGTGCATCGGAGCCGGGCAACTGTATTGGCCGCTCGGGTCAAAAGCAGCGTCGCCCGGGTTTGGCACACCTTGCAATGTCAGACCAAATACGCAGTTGATCTGACGACGCCACTGATCCATCTTACCGGCAGGCTGTGCATCCGCATTGATCACCACAGAAGCGGCGCCCACACCCTGCAGGCGTACAGGCTTCCACATAATCAGGTTTTCTCGGTAGGAACCAGGCTGAACGAGAATCAGGTCGCCGGGGTCAGCACTGTCAATTGCCACCTGGACGTAACTTGTTCCCATGCGGCCAAAATTGACCCCATAGTCGTTCACTGTCTTGCCCGCTGGCGGAGTCACGCCGGTGGGAGAAACCAACCATGGCGCACTGCCACCGATAGTCACGGTGATAGCATCAATCGAGCGGCGTCCGTTGTCGCCACGCGTAATCACCAACTCACCGCACTGGCTTGCAGGCGCACCACGCTGCTGTATCGGGCAAGCAGGCAGGCCGGTGGGCACATTTCCGGTGATCACCATATCGCTCCACACCACATTGGTGAGGGGATGGGCTGTGCCATCGGGTCCTACCAGAGCAACCGTGCTGTTGGGGTTTGCCGCTCCAAATCCATAGTGACGCGTAATGGTCTTCTGGTTAAACGGTGCCGTTGTGGCATTCGGACCTGCAAAGAACGGATTCTGAACCGTTTTGTCACCCAGTGCCGTAATCGTCAGATCGGTGGTTCCACCGGCCGCCGCAGCGCCGCCCGCAAGAGTCGACTTGACTGATGTAGTGGCTCCAGCATGTGCAAAGTTCAATGTAACCGTTGAGCCATTCGGCGTAGCACCGCTACTGGCCGGAGCCGTAACAGTCACATTGGCGCCGCTGGCAGCAGCGGTATATCCGGTATTGCCCGTTTTGGCATTGATGCTGGCTGCCAACGCGGTGGCCAGCGTCGAAGTGCGCTGACTCTGATTCTTGCCGGAGCAGTTGTTGGTTGCACCGTTGCAAGTGACCTGGCTACCCAGAATAGTTGTACCCACCACAACCGAGCTGACACTGTCGTTTTGTGACACAGAAGGCAGAGTCAACACCGCACTTGCGGCCTGGGCTGCAACCGGTGGCAACACCCACGGACCATGCGACACCGAATTGGTAACGCTGGCAATGGCAGGCGTCTGGTCCGGATACTCGGAGTCAGGCAGGTTGTAGTTGTCTGCAAACGACTGGGTCGGAATAACCGGTGTATCCATGTAGGCCGTAAAGCCAGGCATGAACGGAGTCTCGTAGCAGAAATTGCTATAGGCAGGGTTATAGGCCGGGTCGGTCACCATGGTGCCGTTGGTCCCCGGTATAGGACCTGGATCGTTCATGCAGGCAATAGCCATCTGTGGTGCATAGCCCGTCGGGTTGGGCGGGTTCACACTCCAGGTCGAGAAATAGAGTCCGTTATAGGCGCCCCACTGATCCGAATAGACACGCGCCACCGGGTTGCCGTTGAAGTCGCGGAATCCCACAGGAAGATTCGGCGGGCCAAATTTTTCGCCAAATTGCGGCGAGAACGGATCAAATTCGGAGGCAAAGTCGTTCGTAATAGAGCCCGTAAAGTGACCGGCAATCGGGGTTGAGCTGAAGATATAGAACTTGGCCAGAACTGCCGACTGATCGTTCAGTTGCACTTCCTTGCGGTCGCACAGGCGGCGCTTGGCACCAGCGAATGGTGATGCCTGACCAGCCTGCGGGAACAAGGCATTGAGGTCCGGAACAATGCGCTCAGCACCTGCACACGGCCAGTATTCTTCAATGCTGCCGGTGTCACCCTGATGGCGCGGGAACGTTACAGAACCCAAATTGCTGGTCTTGTTCAGTCCACCCGGGCTATTGGCATTGTAGGAAGCCCCCACTGCGGCCTGATCAGGCATGATAAATACATTGCCCAGTCCGGCAAACTGCTGGGTTACAGGCGCAATCATCACATCGCCCATCAGAATATTCTTGTCTTCTTCCTTCACCAGTTCGTAGCCCTGAGGCACGATAACTTCGACAACATATTTTCCTGGCGCAAGCATCGGGGCGTTGTAGTTCAAGTCGGTTGTGGCCGCTGCAGTATTCGGCACGCATCCCCAAGGCTCAGCCGTGCTGTACATGTGGCAGTTGGTTCCCGCCGCCTTGCCATTGGTCGGATCAATGTTGGTTACGCTCGGGAAGTTATACAGCCCGTCGTACGGAGCAGGCTGAATCTGGTTCAGCATGGCCCAGCCGTCAAAGCACTTGAACTGTGAGTGATAGGCCAGAGGCTTCTTCGCACCTGTTACAGGATCGGGCGTGTCCAGCCACTGCTTGCTGTCCTTCAGGGTCTGGAAGAATGGGCTGCCGCCATCCTGCCCAGGGCAACTGATATTCGGAATATAGCCAGCGCCAGCACTCGACTGCATCAGATTACCACTGGCATCACGACGGAAGCCTTGTGCCCAGTCGTCAAAACTGGTAGTCAGCGTGCTATCAACGAGTTGCAGTTTGGTAAGTCCGGACGCATCGACAGACTCAGCATACAGATTGACTTTAACCCGCGGAACAGCCGGCTCCCACTGATTTTGCAACAGCAAACTGGGGTCATCAAACGGACGGGTGGATGCATATATCACGCTACCGTGAACACCACCGTTTTCGCCTGCGTTATAGGGCTTGACACCAAATTCCAGGAAACTGTTCTGGCCCAGCAGACCTTGCCAGCCCATGGTGGTACCCCAAGGCATGGGCGGGAATACGGTACCCGAAGACTTGCCACCCAGCGAGTCGTTGGGAGGGCAATCTGCGTTGTCGCAGTACTTGGCACCAGGAACCCGCAAATCAACCGGCAGCGGCACGCGCGCATTGGTATTCGCCAGATTTGCTGCAACGGTCGTACACGGCATACCGGCAGCTGTAGATTGTTTGGAACAGTCAACAGGACCGCCGGCGTCATAGACCGCGTGCACGCCGGTTGGTTTGAAGCGGGTGCTCGAAGTTTCGACCACCAGCCAGTTCATAAACGGGAATACCTCGTTGAAACCGGCGTAACCGTTCAGGTCGGTCGAGTTAAAGAAGCCCACACTACCGTCACGATAATGCACATTGGTATTCACAAGTGCCAGGCCTGGCTTGCTGTCGTCAGACACGCCGGTTCCGGCCTGGTCAATGAAAGTGCGGGTGTACAGATTGGTACGCCATTGCGTAACCGGATACACCTTGGTCGTTGCGTCGCCGTCAACCGTCACCGTAGACACCAAGCCGTCGAGCATGACGTCGTTCCACTCGTCAAACACCGACATCTTGAAGGTGCCCAAAGGCATGTTGGTAAACGTAACGGTACCGTCCGGTGCACACTTCTGGAATGCAAAATCTTCTGCATCGGCAGGTCCCACAGACACGTAGCACTGGGTAAAACTGTAGTGGTCGTAGGTCTCGCTGCTATAGGTGCGCGCATCCGGTGTACGACTCATATGCGCGTTGGTGACCTGCACTTTCAACGTCGCGTTACAAGGAATACCTGCGCAATAGCCGGCCTTGCGATCGTTGATGATCTTGGGGTTTGCGAATCCGATGGACACGTGGAAACCACCAGGTCCAAACTCCTGGAAATAGCCAGGTTCATTGGGCTTGATAAATGCCTCGTGCGGTTTGCCACCGTCCAGCGTATTGGTTTGCAGCCATTCCTCACCCTGACCAATGCGGTCGGCAGCGGGGTAGGCCTGCACTTCATACAAACCGGGGTACAAATTGGCAACCACAGCCTGACCGGCAAGTGGCGACAACGTAACGCCATCCGATTCAAATTTGGGGCACACCGGAATCATTCCGACAAGCCCATCAGGACGCGCCGTAATAGGACAGCTATTAAGACCTGTCATGGGATCTATCATTCCCGCCAGCGCATTGGAAACCGGCATATTGAACATGTCGTATGTAATCTGACCGGTGTTATCACCCAGACCCCCGCCCTGGTCGAATAGCTTGATCTCAAACCCTCCCAGACCGGGCTCCTGTGGTGCCAGAACGTCTACTCCACCGCCGGCATCGTTCTCACCATTCAGGGGGTTATCGTCCTCATAGACAAACACCGATATCTTGGCCGTTGGCAACGGAGTTTGCTGAAGCGAAATATTCACGGCGGGCTGGTTTGGTGCGAGCTGCGCACCACCCATTTCATGTCCGCACAATGCGCCAGCACCAGCGGGCTCCCAGGCTCCGGTCGGACCCGTGTAGGGACCGCAGGCCGAGCTGATCTTGAACGGGTTGCCACTGGCATCCGGTGCACCGGCCTTGCCTATCGTCGGATTGATGGCGTCTCCCGGGAGCACGGAAATAAAGTAGCGTTTGGTCGGGTCAAGGTAGACCGATTTAGGATCTATAGGCGTCTTTTGTCCCGCCGTTGCATCGGTACGGCAAACGCCATTGCCGATGTCACAAGTGGCTGGCACACCACCCAGGGTCTGCCCCGATTCGCAGGACGCTGTTCCTACACATCCCTGTGCTACAACCGGCATATGCGCCGTGTGGAAGTTGTAGCCCAGGCTCTCGACTGGCAACGGCGGGCAGCTCGCAGGTCGAACAGTCGGGTCCGTAGAATTAATCTGGCACTTGGGATCAACCCACATCGTGCGGTCTTCTTCTATGACCCAGCGGTAGTCGGAAATCGCTACGCCACTAAGCGCATCTTTTACATTCACGACCAGATTGGAGGCGGGTAAAAATACCACGGTAGCCTGGGCCGAATTGCTCAATGTTCCCTGAGCGTTTGCCACCTGATAGGAAAAATTAACACAGGTAGATCCAGCTATCAAACCGGTCAGGCCTGCCGGACAGGCTCCGCTATTGCCAGGCCCGGTCGCAATGAAAGATCCATCGGCGTTCAGCGTAACGCCGGCACCGCCGCCAGAGGCAGTCAGGCTAAGGCCACTCGGGTTTGTAATGTTTGCTCCGAGCACGCCCGGAGGTGGAGAACTGTATTGCGTTGAAATATTGCTATAGAACACAACGCTATTCGCAACCGGGGCGCTTGCGAGGCAAGTACCAGTGCATGCATTCAGGTGAACCGTAGCAATTATTCCCGTCGAGCAAACCCCGCCCACAGCGGTCCCATTAGCACAATACTGGAACGTATCTGCAGTAACACCTGCTCCTGGCGTATACGAAAAGGTACCGTCACGGTTTAGGTTTACCGAGCTTCCGGTGCTGCCCGGACCGGCTAACAAACTGACACCATATACGCCCACGTTGTTCGCAATCACGCCCATGGAAGGCTCTGCTATCACGAGAGTCTGGTTGGGAATGAATTTATAAAACGCGTCGTTGGCTTTGGCAGTATTGGCAGTTTGACCCGCACCACCATTGACGTTGATAAGCGCCTGCATACCACCATCACGCTGGTTATTTGTGGACAAACCAAGCGCACGGTCAAACACCGGATAGGTTGCTGCGTCGTAAGAACCGGGCGACGCCAGTTGCGTCGGCGCAATAGTCACATCGTAGGCTTTGCCTGCCGCCAGAAAGACTGAATTCTGTACGCGCGCTGCGCCTGGCAGCCGGTTTCCGTCTTCAGCTACCAACGTCATGGATGAACCCACTACCGAAGGAATATGCATCCGCAAACCAGCGTTTACAAAGCGCAACATCACCCTGCCCTGTGTTGCCGCCTGAGGAACCGATAAAGAAGAGTTGGCGGGGGCGGTACTGTCAAACGACTGCCCGTTTACCAGGAAATACAAAGGGCTATAGTTGACTGCAGGTGGATAGCAGGTATTTGCAACGCCCGGTACAGAGGTAGCGGACGGTGGTACGTCGCCGCACTGACCTGCCTGTCCGTTCCAGACTCTGGTATCGCTAAAGCCAGACGTGTGGACCGCGTTATTAACCGAGTTATTCTGAACCGGATCAATTTCACTTAAAAGCAACGGCACATCCTGATCAAATGTCTGCCCATAGGCCTGTTGTGCGCCATTGCTATTCAAGGGTTCTGTAACGACCAGAATACCGTACAAACCCATCGGGCCCTGAATAGATGGTTCTGTACCCGATTCCAGTAAATAGGTACCCGGACGAAGGTTGGCCGCAGTCCAGACCAGCGCTGCACTCGATCCGGCCGACACCTCCGTAGCCATCGATCGCACACGCTGAGGTTGCGCAGGCGGCGTAAATACCGGATTGCCTGGTGCTGTGCTGCCCAATGTAGTGGGCCAAGTAACACCCTGAGCAGCGTGCGCCGGACTGGCCATCATCGCACGGTTTAAGCCCAGGCCGCCACCCAACTGCCCGACTATCACAAGGGACGTAGGCACTGCGTTGGTAGACGCGGAGTTAGCAATACTGAAGATCAACTGGTTGTTAAGGTTGATCGTTAACTGCTGACCGGCAGGTACGCGGATCAGCGGTGGCTGCCACGCACCAGCGGTTTGCGCCTGGCCATTTGCTGCCGTGCAACTGACTCCGGCGGCAGACGTAACACCACCATTGGAAACCGTTCCGCAACTGAGTCCCCACATAGGAACTGCCTGCCCGTCCGGCAATGTGGCTGTGGCCGGCATGGCAGTCAGATTGACGACGCTTTGTGCATGCGCAACGCCCATGCCCATACCAGTACCTAGCAGCGCTGCCACGAAACCGAGGCTTGCCGCGGACTTGGTGATAAGTGAATGAATTTTCACGATCGTTTCCCCCGCCTTAGTTGGACTCATCAATTACATAGACCCAGGGATCAACCAGCATCATCATCAGCATGCCACCCGGGAAAATGTTGTCAGTCGTAATCTCACGCTCATTGTGTGAGTGCCACATAAACGCAAAGCCAGCTTCCGACTTCGGACTATTTGCAATGGTGCCGGTAGGAGGCAATGGCGTGTTGCCCACAGCCCGTTGCGTGGCATCCGGGCCCAGATACGGGCTACCGCTATACCATGCGCCGTTTTGCAGCACGTTGGGGTCCGGCAAGGTCACAGGACCGCCGCTGCCTACATCACCAAACGCATGTGCCTCCAGGGGCTTCTCATGGTCCAGGCACCATTCGTAATAGTTGTGAGCCGTGGGTGGCGCCGGCGGATTGCTTGCGGTTGTGTAATAGCCATTGGCATCCGGATAGCAGGGCTCGGTATCGACCCCCGGTGTGCCACCTTTCACGTGACCATACACATCCCAGTTAAGGCCCTTGGCGGTCCATTGGTAGACACCATCCAGCGTTATGCCGGGAGTAGTCGTTGTAGTGAACAGCAACGGGCCGGCCAAGCTATTCGAGCCCTGAGTCTGACTCAGCAGCAAATTGCCATCACGCGCCAGCAAGCGCACATGATTGCCGTGTTCGTGGAACGGGTGCTGCATGCGTCCCTGACCGATGATCCGGAGCAAAGTAATCTCGCCGGGATGCATATGCGGGTTGCCGTTATAGGGCTGATTGGGGTATTGCACTGCGTAATGCGAGTCCATGTCGTCCGGCATGGAGCGGCCATTGATCATGAAATAGGCTGCTTTGTAGGGTTCGATCGCTATCGTCATGCAACCAGTCGGGCTGGCGCACGACAGGTTCGATTGCTGATCAGCCTGCACATGGATGCGTGGATCCATTTCGGAAAACTGGAAAAGATATTCCCTGTCGTAGCACGCGGCCGGATTGTCATAGGCCGCCGCAGCAAGACGGAAGTCCGTCTGTCCGCTCGGAGAGGTTGCACTCACAGCACGGCAGGTCACCGGCAATCCGGCAGGCGTTGTATAGCCTGTAGGAATGCCACCGTTCAGTTTCGGCAACACAATCAGGGCACCATAGAGTCCCATCTCAATCTGCAAATCACCGCGGGTGCCACTGTAATAGGAGTGCGTGCCCGGAGTGGAAGCCACAAAGGAATAGGTTACCGAGTAACCATGCGGCGCCTCCCGAGTCAGCACTCCGGGTGCTCCGTTGGTCGCTGTAACCTGAAAGCCTGGAAACAGGATCGACGTATTTCCCGCAGCAGCCGGAAGATTATTGGTAAGCGTTACCGTTACCGTGTCGCCCTGATTAACGATCAGCGTAGGTCCAGGCAGTTGCATCGCGCCCGATGGACAATTTGCGCCTTGCACGGCGGTTGGGGCAAAGCTTGTAGGCGCCCCATTGCAGCCGTAACCCCACGCATATACCGACGCACCATCAGGCTGACTGATACGTCCGGCTGCAGCCACAAGGTTGAAACTGGGCCCGGTAATACCTGGCACAGCAGCGTCAACCGCCTGCAGACAGAGACTGGTTGCAGCAACCGCGGCAACACGCAGCAGCTGGCGCACGGAAAACATCATTGCATGCATGGCAACGCTCCTAGTTGATTCTGACTTCGGTCATCATTCCGCCGAAGTTCTCGGCGTCATTTGACAGGTGGTCAAGTTGCTGGGTATACAAATAGAAAATCGAACCGGCCGGATACTTTGTGGTGTCGGTCGCATCGAGAATCACGTCCACCGATTCACCGCCGGCCAGCGTGACTGAATTGGTGTAGTAGTCGGTGTTGTTGCCATCCATGTCCCGCAGCAGGCGGGCGTTATAGGCCACCACGTGCATCGGAATTCCGAGCGAAGCCAGAGTGTGGTATTCCGTCACGTTCAGGTCGGAAAAACGCAACAAGGCTTTTTTGCCTGCCGGAATATTTATCAGCGAAGGCAATGGTTGCGAGAAATGGGGCGTACCGTCGCTAGCCTGTGTATTCAAAGGCCCAGACACCGTTGTATCCGGATAACTGCGACCATTCATCAGGAAGAACTTGTCCTTGGTGTCGACAAAAGACTCTGGATTAAAGGTCATCCCGACAAAGTGAAAATTAGGATCAAAGCCGTGTAACTGAATCGGGTATTCGACGTCGTAGCCGCTGACTCCGTCGCCATCGTTATAGGCATACATGCGTCCAGGAACTGCAACTTTTCCGGTGGCTCCGGTGCTTGGATTCGCCCCTGCCGGCAACGGCATCTGCAAGGCACACAGCACGTCATTGCACTTGACTCCATTGGAGCCCGGGCTGGACTGATTAGCCGCCTTCAGTGCCACACCCAGATCAGTTCCAGAGGCCACCGAGTTTTGCCGTGGGCGAACATAAAGTTGGCCCACCATGCCCATCTGCAAGTGCTCAGGCGGAGAAATGTGGCAGTGCCACATATAGGTTCCGGCCTCAGGAGCCAGGTAGTAATAGGTAAAGCTGGCTCCAATATTGATAGCCACCGACGCGTCTGGTACGCCGTCGTAAAACGACGAGGCATTTGGATATCCGTGGAAGTGCAGCGTATGACGCTCAAACAGGTCGGGCCGCATGATCATGCCGACGTTGGTGAGGGTCAGGAATAGTTCGTCACCCTCGTCTATCGCAATCAGGGGAGCCGGAATATTTCCATTCATCACACCGACGTCCATGATCAGACGTGGGTCCACGTGGCCGTCTATCAGATTAGGCGGCGTAGACGTTGGGTCAGGCACCAGACCAATTGCGCCGTTGAATGCGTAACTGGCGTCTGGAGCGCCCACTTTGATGGCATCCAGAACGTTGCCGCTTGCATCCACGTTGCTTTGATTGAATACAGCGGATGGCTGGGTTCCTGGCTTACCGTTGACAATATCGGCTAGTCCGGACAACGGACCAAACGAGAACATATATATCTGCGTGCCGTCAGCCATGGTGGCGTAACCATCGCCGCCAGAAACCTGCTGACACTTGATATGCGGATTTGGATATATATCTGCCGACGTTCCGGTCACCACGCCGTTTAGATTTACCAGCGGATGCAACGTCGTGCTGGTCGGACATTGCGTGCGGAAATTTTGAGCCTGCGCGGCCCCGCCCGCCATCAATCCGGCCACAACCAAAAACTTAAAGCCCAAGCGTGCGAAACTAGACATGGCTAACCCTCCATCGAACCTGCAAATTTCTGAAGCGCGGTGTTCCATAGCGTCAAACCTCCCGGGTATCAATGAAGACTGACCTGGTGGTCGAAAGCCGGCAATTCGGCCAGCAACTGATCTGCCGTGGCGAAACCGTCAATACGCACCCAGGCCTCACCCGGGCGTGCGCGCAATAAGGTGACGGGGGCGTGGTCCATCTTGTCGCCCCGATAAACATCAAACGCACGCTGGGCACGGATGCTGGCAGCCAGCGTGCCGGTGTAATACTGCCACTCAGAAGCGGCCCCAAAGCGTGCTGAATAGGCCCGCAACCTTTGCGGAGTGTCGTATTCCGGGTCAATAGAAATAGACACCACGTGCACCGATTCACGGGCCGGCCCCAGACGCTCGAGCATTTCGCCCAGAGTGGCACTAGTCATCGGACAAACCGTGGTGCAACTGGTATAGATAAAACTCAGAACAACCGGCCGCGAATCGGCAAGCTCATCCGACAGAATGACGCTTTTGCCGTCCGAACGGAGCAATTTGACATCCGGCACGGCGTAGTTAATCAAACTGCGGGAATATTGAGGCGCCGCGCTGTGGTGGTGATGCATATGGGATTGCATCTGGCTGTCTTCATTCGCCACCGGCTGCGCCGACGCATCGGATGATGCGGCCTGGGCCGACGCCAGCGTCATGGTCAGGCCAGCGCAGAGCCACATAAATACCGAAAACACCGCCACGCGCGGGGTGTTGCCAGCCGCTATTCGCGACATGAATTTCCTGATCATTCGGTGCCCCCTATTTGCCAAAGGTCCGTTGAGTGCGACACATCGCACGCTCTAACGAACGGATGACCAATAGTAGGCAGACCGCGCCAGCAATATCAGTATGTAATTCCCGACGAGCGGGCCCTACAACTTCCTACGGAATCAGGGAAAAGGGGGGGGATTTCGGTACAACCTTAAGCGAAGCTTAAGATCAGGCAGGAAAATCGATCCGAACCCGCAAACCACCAAGTGCAGACGTCATCAACTCAATCTGTGCACCGTGCAGGCGAACCGCCTGGCGAACAATAGCCAAGCCCAATCCGAGCCCATCCGTGTTGCTTGACTGCAGGCGCACATAGCGCTCAAAAACACGTTCACGCTCAGCCTCGGGCACGCCGGGTCCGGAGTCCTCAACTGCGAGCACCAGATTTTGGCCCTGCATCTCGCAACTGATTTCAACCGTCCCACATTCAGGGGTGTACCGCATGGCATTTGAAACAAGGTTGCGCAAGATCAAGAAAATTGCATATTCAACGCCAGGGAAGCGCAAATTTTGGGTTTTATCGATGAGATTGATGCGCTTTGCACGCAACTGCGGCTCAAGTTCGACGATCACCTCACGGCAAACTGCCTGTAAATCGACCGGGCAAAACAAATCAGAAGGCCTCTGCTCCGACCCGTGCCCCATTCCTTCCATCCGCGCAAAGGCCAGCAGCTGATCAAACACCCGTGCGGCCCGGTCTACGCCCCAGATTACATTGTTCAGCGCCTCTTTTACCTCCGCTGGCGACTCCGCCTCTCCCGCGAGTTGGGCCTGTGCCCGAATACCTGCCAACGGCGAACGCAGTTCGTGGGCAGCTAGCGACGCAAAGCGTTGCTCCAGCAATGCAAAGCCTGCAGCGCGGTGCACGAGTTGATTCACCGAGGTTAGCAACGGGGTCATTTCAGTTGGCAAATCGGGCGATTCCACCACCGCATCAGATCCATCAGGATTAAATTTATCAACGTCAGCCGCGAGTCGCCTCAGCGTTATCAACGAGCGCTGGATAAGGGCCTTGGAAAATAGCCAGACCAGATAAACCGGCACGCATAACGCAAACAGATAAGTTACCAACAGGACCTTGCGAATAGGATAGCGGTCTCCGATTTTGCTTTCCACATTCACGGTAAAAGATCCGTCGTGGCTAATCAGCGCATAGACCCTATAAGGATCATCACGCAGACGGACATCAAAATAGCCCTGCTGCTCCGGCGCTATCACTGGAGCCTGAACCGGCAACTGGTTACTTTGGTGGAGCATCCGTCCATCCCGGGACCACACCTGATAAAGCAAAGACGCATCAATCTGAATCAGATGATTTTCATGACCTTGGGAGACGGGGGCGACCAATGCATTTCTGTCGGCACCCTGACGGTCGCTCCCATGCAACTCATCGGGACCTAGAGCTTCATCGACCTCGGCAGACTCAGCGGCCTCTATGGCTTCGGCAAATTGCCGCAACTGGCGGTCGTAGGCTTCTCTGAGGGCCAATTCATCCACCACCAGCACCATCAGGGTACCGATAAGCAAAGCCACGCACGCCGCTATCAGGAATTGCAGCGTATACCGCTGCAAAAGCGACCACTCAGCTAAGTAGTGGTCGGGCATTTTCTAATGAAGACGCCAACTGATATCCAACCCCACGAATAGTATGAATCAGCCCTGGGCTGAGCTTGTTGCGCAGGTGGTGCACATAGACCTCCACCGCGTTGCTTTCCACTTCCTCACCCCAAGCGTATAGCGCATCCTGAATTTCAGACCGGCTAACCACCTTGTGGCGCTTTCGGACCAGCACATCAAGTAACCAGAACTCGCGTTGCGTCAACTTGACGTCACGGCCATGCAGACTGGCACAAAACCGCTGCGCAAACAGACGCAAGGGCCCATGCTCTGCCGATGCATCTTCGTATTTATCTTCGGGTACACGGCGCAAAACACAAGAAATGCGGGCCTTGAGTTCGTCCAGATCAAGCGGTTTAACCAAAAAATCGTCGGCTCCGTCTCGCAGCACATCTACGCGCTTGTGTACTTCAGACGAGGCTGAAACAACAATGATCGGCAAGCGAGGCAAAACACTGCGCGTGTGCCGCAGCAACAATTCGCCGCTCTTGTCGGGCAGGCACAAGTCCAAAACCGCGAAGTCATAATTATTGCAGGCAATGGCCTCACAATAGCTCGCACCGTTGGATACCCAGTCCACTGCGTACCCCATCCGGCCCAGCGACTTTTGAACAGCTCCGCCAAACAGGCGGTCATCTTCGGCTAGTATTAATCGCATCTGAACCCCGCTAATCATATACACACTTATTTCTGCCAAATGCCTGATCCAAATCAAACACCGGTTGTAACGATTTGTATCAGACTTGCGTCAATCTTGCAAGATGGAACATTCCCTACCTTTTAGGACCGCAAAAAAATGGCTCCAGCATTTCAACTGGAGCCACTCGATGCCGAAAAGGCGAAAATCAGGCGAAATTAGCCTCGGCAAACGACCAGTTCACCAACTTGTCAAAGAAAGTTTCAACAAACTTCTGACGCAGGTTGCGGTAATCGATGTAGTAAGCGTGTTCCCACACGTCAACCGTCAACAGCGCGGTGTCGGTGGTGGTGAGGGGCGTTCCGGCGGCTCCGGTGTTGACGATATCCACACTGCCATCAGCCTTCTTGACCAGCCAGGTCCAGCCTGAACCGAAATTGCCAACGGCCGACTTCACAAACGCTTCCTTAAACGCGGCGTAGCTGCCCCACTTGGCGTTGATGGCTGCAGCCAGCGCACCGCTTGGCTCTCCTCCGCCTTGTGGCTTCATGCCATTCCAGAAGAATGTGTGATTCCAGATTTGCGCTGCATTGTTGTAAATGCCGCCCGTTGCTTTCTTAATAATTTCTTCCAGCGTCAGGCTCTCAAACTCGGTGCCCTTTTGCAGGTTGTTGAGGTTTACCACATAAGCGTTGTGGTGTTTGCCGTGGTGAAATTCCAGGGTTTCCCGGGAGTAAGCTGGCGCCAGCGCGTCAATGGCGTATGGCAGGGCGGGCAAGGTATGTTCCATGAATTCACTCTCTCTGAAGGTGTTGATAGGTGTTGAACAAAAGGCTGAAAACATAAAAGGGTTAACAACTTGCCGGAAAGTGGGAAATTGGAATAGCAATCCGGCAGGTGAAAATCCCTCTCACATCGTATTGTAAAAACTAAACCGGATGCGTGCTGAGCACCTCCAGTTTTGCGGCTCCATCCTGCAAGGTAGCCTGTAGCGCCTGGCCCGGACGTAGCTCCGCAACCGAACCAATGGCCCTGCCCGTTTCGTCGCTCAGCCAGGCGTAGCCACGCTGCAAAACCAGCGCCGGATTAAGCGAATGCAAGCGCACTTGTGCGGAGGCAATCGCGTTCTGGTGCCTTGTTAGCGTCTTATGCAGTGCATCTGGCAATTGCACAGCCTGCCGCTGCAATGCGTATTGGCGCTGCTGTAACTGCATTTGCATGGCATGCCGTATGGACTGCTCGGCCGACTGCAGGCGTGTTTGCTGCCGCTCCAACGCCCCGGACAACCGCCCGATACGCGAGGCCAGGCGGTCCACCTTTTGCGCCTGCCGGTCGAGTTGGCGCTGCAATGCCAGTTGCAGACGCGCGGCCCCCTCGCGAAGGGCATCGAGTGCGGCCTGCGTGCTGATGCTCACCATTTCGGCAGCGGCGGTGGGCGTCGGGGCGCGCAGGTCGGCCACAAAGTCTGCAATCGTAAAGTCGGTTTCATGGCCAATTCCGGCAATCACCGGCACCGGGCTTTGCGCAATGGTACGCGCCAGCAATTCGTCGTTGAACGACCACAAATCCTCCAGCGCGCCACCCCCACGTACCAGCAAAATGGCATCAATCGGCACCTGCGCACGGGGATCGACAGCAAAGGCATACAGCGTGTTGAGCGCACGCACCAGTTCCGCCGCCGATTGTTCGCCCTGAACAGATGCGCCCACCAACACCACGGGCAAATGGGGCGCACGACGCTGCAAGGCTGTCAAAACATCGTGCAAAGCCGCTGCACCCGGCGAGGTCACGATTCCTATTCCACGTGGCAGTGCAGGCACAGGCTTTTTGCGCCCGGCATCAAACAGCCCCTCTTTTTCAAGGCGTGCCTTGCGCTCCAGAAACTGCTCAAACAGCGTGCCCTGGCCGGCACGGCGCAGGTTTTCCACAATCAGCTGCAATTCGCCCCGCGCCTCGTACACCCCCAGTCGGGCATGTACTTCAACCCAGTCGCCATCGCGCGGCAATTGCGTCAGCGTGCTGGCCGCGCGCCGGAACATGGCGCAACGCAGCTGACCGCTTACATCCTTTAACGAAAAATAACAATGACCGCTCGCTGCACGCGAAAAGCCGCTCACCTCACCGGCCACCCGAATCGGGTTGAAACGCTGGTCCAGCGACTGCGCAATAGCCTGACAGAGGGCGCCAACGGCCCACACCGTTTCATCGGGTTGTCGGCCGGCGCCAAAAATTCCGCTAACGCCGTTATCGCGCATGTAACGGCCCCCTCATGCAGTGGCCTCCAGCCAGACCCTGCCAAAGCAATCGGTCAACAACGGTATGGCCACCGAAAGCGCCATTTTCACCCCCCTGTGAAACGTCGCAATTTCGTCCAACATGGTTGATTTCATTGAATTTTTTCATGCTGCAAATGTCATCAAAGTGTCAAAGCGCGCATTTTTAGGCACTTGGCGACCCGGTCAGGCACAGTTTTACACAAAGTTATCCACACAAACTGTGTGTCAACAGGATTGCCAAACCGAGTCCCAACTGGGCCATAATCAAACGGCAATTCTTCTGTTGGAGTGTTTTCTTGTTTTCTATCATACAAGCCGCCGGTTGGCCCATCTGGTCCCTGATTGCCTGCTCAATTTTCGCTCTGGCCATCATCATTGAACGATTCATCAGCCTGCGCACATCCCGGGTAGCACCGCCACGTCTGCTCGAAGAAGTGCTCAGCGTCACGCGCCATGGCTTACCGGCCAGCGATGTGATTGCGCAGCTGGAAAGCAATTCTGCGCTAGGCGAAGTGCTGGCCAGCGGGTTGAGCACACTGACCGAAAATCCGCATTGCAGCGATGAAGACCTTCGTGCAAACATGGAAAGCAGCGGTCGAAAAGTGGCGCACCGGTTGGAGCACTATCTCAACGCGCTGGCCACCATTGCGTCTGCTGCGCCGCTGATGGGCCTTTTTGGCACCGTGGTGGGCATGATCGAAATTTTTGGTTCACAGGCACCTTCAGGCGGCGGCAACCCGGCTTTGCTGGCACATGGTATTTCGACCGCGCTATACAACACGGCATTTGGCCTGATAGTAGCTATTCCATCGCTTATTTTCTGGCGCTATTTCCGTGGCTTAGTCGACGCCTATCTACTCGACCTCGAACTCTCCGCAGACCGACTGGTACGCCACCTCAAGGCCCTGCGCAGCTGAGAGCGGAATCGAACACCATGAATTTTCGGCCCCGCTCCAAAGAAGAACCCGAGATCAACCTGATCCCGTTCATCGACGTATTGCTGGTGATATTGATCTTTCTGATGCTGTCCACCACGTATAGCAAATACACCGAAATGCAGCTGCGACTGCCCGTAGCAGACACCGAAGCGCAACGCGAATATCCCAAGGAACTGGTGATTTCGGTGGGCTCTGACGGAAGCTACAGCGTCGACAAGGTTGCCATCGAAGGTCGGGGCCTCGAGGCTATCAGCGCAGCCATTGCCGACAGCGCAAAAGGCGGCAAAGACACGGTTGTGGTAATCAGCGCAGACGCCAACGCCAAGCACCAGTCGGTGGTAACCGTGATGGAAGCAGCACGCCGCGCCGGGCTCAGCCAGATTACTTTCGCTACCCAGTCATCGCAAAGTGGCCGCTGAGGGGCGAAAGGCGCACAGCGGGCTCAGTGGCCATGACGGGCTCAGTGGGCCTGACCAGCGTCAGGGGCTAAAGGGACTGCTGCAGGCCAGCTGGTACCGCCCCGGAATACTCACATTTTTGCTGCTGCCGGTAAGTTTGCTATACCGGTTAATAGTGCGCCTGCGCTACTGGCTTTACCGACTGGGCGTCCTGAAGTCGCAAAAAATAGATTGCTGCGTTCTGGTTGTTGGCAATGTGATTGTCGGCGGCGCCGGTAAGACGCCCACCGTAATTGCCATCGTGCAGCATCTGCAAAGTCTGGGTCTGCGGGTTGGCGTTATTTCCCGCGGTTATGGGCGCAAACAGGATGGCGTGCACGAAATATCCGCAACCTCCCTGGCCACTGAAGCTGGCGACGAGCCACTGCTCATAGCCCGCGCCACCGGCGCACCGGTGTTTGTCGGGCGCGATCGGGTGGAAGCCGCCCGCGCATTGCTGGACACCTTTCCTACGACCGCAATAATTGTCTGCGACGACGGGCTGCAGCATTACCGACTGTGGCGCGATGTGGAAATTTGCGTGTTTGATGATCGGGGCGCCGGCAACGGCTCGCTGCTTCCAAGCGGTCCCCTGCGCGAGACGTGGCCACGCACTTTACTGGCGCAGGCTGGCCAAAGCGCTGCAAACTCGCTGCTGCTTCACACCGGGCGGCATCCGGCCTTCGAAGGTTTTACGGCCCGTCGGCAACTAGCCACCAGCGCCCGGCGCGCGGATGGCACCGAAATAGCGCTTTCCGAAATAACTAAATTAACGAATCAGGGCCCGCTATGCGCCGTTGCGGGAATAGCGCAACCCGCACAATTTTTTGAGATGCTGCGCGAAAACGGATTGGAACTGGCGGCCTGCCTGCCCCTGCCAGATCATTGCGACTATAGCCAGATAGCGTTGCAGGAATGGTCGGGCTATCAGCTGATCTGTACCGAAAAAGATGCTGTCAAACTATGGGAATATGTGCCGGACGCGCTGGCCGTGGCCCTGATTCAGACCCTTGAACCGGCGTTTTACCAACAACTGGACCAGCTTTTGCAACAGTTGCCCAACAGCCCGCTATCATCGCGGCATGGACACCAAACTGCTTGAACTTATTGTTTGCCCGGTCACCAAGGGTCGGCTTGAATATGACCGTGAAAATCAGGAACTTATATCCCGGGCAGCACGCCTGGCCTATCCGGTGCGCGACGGTATTCCGGTTCTGCTGGAAAACGAGGCACGTACGCTGACCGACGACGAAATAGAACGCGCCTGACATGACAACGCGCCCTATCGTCCTGATTCCGGCGCGAATGGCCTCCACGCGCCTGCCCAATAAACCGCTGGCAGATATAGCAGGCACGCCAATGGTGGTGCGCGTGGCCCAACGTGTTGCACAAGGTCGCGCAGAGGCTCCAAGGGTAGTGGTGGCGGCCGATCATCCGGATATTGTTCAGGCCTGTGCGCATCACCAGATAGAGGCGGTGCTCACGCGCACCGATCACCCTTCCGGCAGCGACCGACTGGCCGAAGCATGCGATTTGCTGCAACTCCACGACGACCAGATCGTGGTGAACGTGCAGGGCGACGAACCCCTGATCGACCCCTCTCTGGTGGAATCGGTTGGCAACTTGCTGCATGCGCGCCCTGAGGCCAGCATGGGCACTGCAGTGCACACGATCGACGTGATGGAAGATTTTCTGAACCCCAACGTGGTCAAGGTAGTTACCACCGCGAGCAATCTGGCCATGTATTTCAGCCGTGCCCCGATTGCCTGGTGGCGCGATGGTTTTGCGCAGAATATTCAGCAGTTGCCCCAGCCGCTGCCGTTGCGGCATATCGGTATTTATGCCTATCGGGTCGGATTTTTACGACTATTCCCAAAGCTACCTCAGGCGCCTCAGGAACAATGCGAAGCGCTTGAGCAACTGCGCGCGCTCTGGCACGGTTACGCCATCGCGGTTCATGTAGCTTCAAGCGCTCCGGGCGCTGGCGTGGATACGCCCGCAGACCTTGAGCGCGTGCGTGCGCTATTTGCCAAAAATCCACGGCCGCTGTAAGGTTTGCAGCAGGCGCGCATGCTATCCTCAAAGGCTATTCGCGTATTTCGTATCCAAAGAACTATGCGGCTTTGGCCGGCACCGCGTGGGCGGCATTGTCACAGAAAATAACAGAGGGGTTCCATGAGACTGATTTTGTTGGGCGCGCCGGGCGCAGGTAAAGGCACTCAAGCCAATTTCATTTGCCAGAAATACGGCATTCCGCAAATCTCTACTGGCGACATGCTGCGTGCCGCGGTCAAAGCCGGATCGCCGTTGGGCCTGGAGGCAAAGGCCGTTATGGCGGCTGGCGGGTTGGTCAGCGATGGGCTGATCATCAATCTGGTCAAAGAACGTCTGACCCAGCCGGATTGTGCCAACGGATTCCTTTTTGATGGTTTCCCCCGCACTATTCCGCAGGCCGACGCCATGAAGGAAGCCGGCGTTACGCTGGATTACGTGCTGGAAATAGATGTGCCTTTCGAAGCTATCATCGAG
>Ga0007854_10000653_pt1 | contig 22361 bp, 20 predicted proteins | sample CryBogCBH12Aug08_FD_60382 | JGI IMG/M metagenome (GOLD analysis project Ga0007854, IMG submission 60382) | Freshwater microbial communities from Crystal Bog, Wisconsin, USA - CBH12Aug08 | ecosystem: Environmental > Aquatic > Freshwater > Lake | place: Crystal Bog, Wisconsin, USA | collected... | reverse complement strand
GCCATAAAAGTTGGGATTGAACAGATTCTATCCGGCTTTATAGTGAGCCGAATATATCAAGTCAATGACACTTACCACTGCTGAAATCGCAAAACTGCTCGCCGGGGAAGTTCTCGGCGACGCGAACGCCCCGCTCACCGGCTTTGCCAACGCCGACGCCGCCCAACCCGGCGACCTGACGTTTGCCGAAAACGCCGAATATTTTGCCGCCGCCGAAGCGAGCGCCGCCACCGCCATCATCGCGGGCAAAGACGCGGCTTCGACGAGGAAAATCGTCATCCGCGTGGCGAATCCGCGCGTGGCGTTTGCCAAGGCGCTCGCCATCTTTTTCCCGGAACCGAAATTTGCACCGGGCATCCATCCGTCTGCCGCCATCGCCGCGACGGCGCAGATTGACCCTACCGCGCACATCGGGCCGCATTGCACGATTGGCGAGCGCGTGAAGATTGGCGCGAACACGGTTTTGCAATCGGGCAATTTTGTTGGCGACGATTCCGTCCTCGGTGAAGGCACAAATCTGTTTCCGAATGCGACGATTTATTCGCGCACGCAAATCGGCAAGCGCGTCCGCATCCATTCCGGCGCGGTCATCGGCTCGGACGGCTTCGGCTATGTTTTCGACACGAGCTTTCACCGCAAGGTGCCGCAGATCGGCAACGTCATCATCGGCGACGATGTGGAGATTGGCTCCAATTCGTCGGTGGATCGCGGCGCGCTCGGCTCGACGGTCATCGGCAAAGGCACGAAAATTGACAACCTCGTGCAGGTCGCTCACAACGTGGAGATTGGCGAGCATTGCATTCTCTGCTCGCAGGTCGGCATCGCCGGCAGCGCGAAGCTCGGCAGCTATTGTGTGCTGGCCGGTCAGGTTGGCATCGCCGGGCATTTGAAGATTGGCAACAAGGTCACGGTCGGTTCCAAGGCCGGCGTGATGCACAACATTCCCGACGGCGAAATGTGGCTGGGCATTCCCGCGCAGCCGGACAAGCAGGCCAAGCGCATCATGATCGCGATGCAACGGCTGCCTGACCTATTCAAAAAAATTGCTGAGTGGGAAAAGAAATTGACCGGCAACTGATTCTTCTGCGTGTCCACTTCACCGCCGAATTCCCGCCGCGCCGCGCCAGCGTTTTCCGAGGCCGGCGCGTGGCGTGATGTCGGCAAGGGCTGGCAGCCGCTCTTCGGCAGTTTTCACGGCGCGGGTTACAGCATCGAGTGGCACGATTTTTTGGCGAAGCGCGAATTTGATTGGGCTGCGAGTTTTCATCCCGGCTGCGTGGAACTTTGCCTGAACCTCGCCGGCAATGGCTTCGTGGAGTGCAAACACAAGCGCACGGACTTTGCGCCGGGCACGGTTGGATTTTATCATCGCAAGGACGAACCGCTCGCGGCGAAGCGCGCGGCGAAGGAGCAGCACCAGTTTCTCACGGTGGAATTTTCCTGTGCGTTTCTCGCCAAGCATCTCGCGGGCATGGAAACGATGCTGCATCCGCTGGTGCGCGCGGCCATCGAAAATAAGCCGTGCGAACTCGTTTCCGGTGCGACCGTGCGGCTCACGGCGGCGCAGCAGCAGCTCATCGCCACGCTGCGGCAGCCGCCGGTTTATGCGACCGCACAGCCGTTGTGGTATCAATGCAAGGCGCTGGAACTGGCGGTAACGTTTCTGCTCCAGCCGCCGCCGGAGCAGGAAATGTTTTGTTCCCGCCAGCAGCGGCTCGCGCAGGAACGCGTCGAGCAGGTGATTTTTTTACTGAAGCAAAATCTGGTCGAGCCGCCGGCGTTGGAAGAACTCGGCAAAAAGATCGGTTGCAGCCATTTTTATTTGAGCCGAATTTTTTCCGCGCAGACCGGCCACACCATCACGCAGCATCTTCGTCAGTTGCGCATGGAACGCGCTGCGGAACTGCTCAAGTCTGGCGAATACAATGTCACCGAGGCAGCGATGGAAGTCGGCTACAACAGCCTGAGCCATTTCAGCGCGGCGTTTCACGAGACCTTCGGCTGCTGTCCGGGTTTGTATCCGCTGAAAACGCCGGCGCAGAAAAACGGCTGATTTTACGCGGTGGAAATCTTCACCAGCAGGTTGCCGTTTTCATCCGTGGACAATTTATACGCCGGCAAATTACGCCGCGCCGGGCCTTGAGTGACTTTGCCGTCCGCGTCGAACGTCGAGCCGTGGCAGGGACAGTAAAAAGTTTTGTCCGCTTCGGCGTCCAGCTTGCATTTGCGGTGCGTGCAGATCGCCGAAAGCGCAAACAGATTCGCGCCGCGCCGCACGAGAAAAAATCCCAGATCGTGGTAGCGCGCATAAACGCCGTCGGCCAGATATTGCGCGGCGGGGCCGGCGTTGACGGTGCGTTCACGATTGGCGGAAGAAAAATTAGCGCCGCCGGGCGCGGCGCACCCGGCGGCAAACGCCGCGCTCAAAAACAAAAAACTTCGGCGGTTGATGCCCATTTCAAAATTCAAACACCAGACTCGTCATGATGCCCCAATGCTGGTCTGCGCGCGAATTGCTGTCCAACGGAAAAACGAACACGAGGCCGGGGCGCGGCTGGATGCGGCCGATGGTCTTGAGGTTCACGCGCAGGCCAACGTCGGCGGTGAGGTTGTTCTGGCCGGCAGCGGATTTGTTCAACTGCGTTTCGCCGGACAGCTCAAGCACGGGAATGATTTTGTCCACGCCGGGCAGCGGCAAGGTTTTGTGCGGAATGTCGTAGCCGAACACGAAGCCATATTCAAACGTGTTCACGCCACCGTCGGCACTGGGGCCGAACAACATCGAGTAGCCGAAAATGGATTGCGCGGTGAAATTGCCGATTTTCAAATCGTCAAAAATTTTCGGCACCAGCTCGGCATTCTTACTCACGTCCGAACCCGTGGGAATGCCGGCTTCCACCGCTGCGCCCATGGTGGTGTCGAACAGCCCGTTGCGTGCGACAAATTGATAAAACGGATAACGCGCGCCGACATCAATGTTCGCCAGGCCATCAGTGATTTGGCCGGCGGTCGCGTCGCGTTCGTAGGGTATTTCGAGTTCGAGCGTCATCAGGCCGAGGCCGTATTCGATTTCGGGATGGATGATGTCCGTGTGGTCGCTGCCGCTGGCGGTGTGGAGCCAGTCGAGCCGAAACTCGCCGGTTTCCAAATCGGAATCGTCCACCAAAAACGGTTCGGCATAGACGCCCTGGCCGTAGCTGCTGCGATGGTCGAGTCCGTCAAACAAACCGTAGCGCGTGTCTGGTGCCGACTGGTCATCGGCAAAAACTTTACCGCCCGCCAGCGCGGCCAGACTTAATCCACAACCGAGAAAAAAGATATTTTTTATGCCGCGAAATTAGCAGGTAAAAAAATTCGTGCTGTCGTGCGCTTGCAATTTGTTGGCGGCAAGTTGTCTTGACGTTTTGGCGAAACCATTTCACCAGATGCTGGCGAAATGCCCGCCACAATGAATCCACTGCGGACCCCAAGCCAGCTGGAGGTGGTGGTGGCAGCGCGAAATGAAAGGATCTTTCCTCAACGTCCAGTGGCTTCAAGGCTTCGTGCGATTACCATCCGGTTACGTCCGGTTACAATGGAACGTTGGCCGATGACCATACCACATCGTCCAATGACTATGGAATTAAGTTTTCGAGTCATGCAGCAGCACGGGAACGTCTCACAACTGGAAAGAAAGGCAACAAAACACGGTTTTTTTGATGATTTTAGGCAAAAACCACCTAATCCGCCGTCAGTCTAGGATCTTCCTCACGCCGCCGGGCGGGGCGGTTCCGGTGCCGGCTTGATAGGTGGCTTGGACGGGGCGGACGCCACCGTCGGGTTTTTGTCCATCCGCAATTTCAATCCGTCCGAGGCGTTCGCGGCCTGCTGGGTTTTCTTGATGTAATCCAGCCGCTGGTGCATGGCCGATTTATTGATGCAGTAGAGCAGCGCGGTTTCCTCGGTGATCAAATCCGCCTCGAAGCTTTTGAGGAGCGACTGTTCAAAGCTGTGCCAGCCGGCGGTGCTGCCGGCCTCGATGATGTCGGTGAGCCGGCGATTTTCATTTTCGCCCAGCGCAATGGCCTCGCGCGAACGCAGATTGCAGCCGAGCAACTCCGTCGCGAGCAGGCGGCCGCCGCCTTTTTTCGGCACGAGCCGCTGGCTGATGACGTAGCGCAGCGAACCGACGAGCCGCTCGCGCACCTGTTGTTCCTCGTCCTTGGTGAACATACCGAGGATGCGGTTAATGGTCTGCCCCGCGCTGATGGTGTGCAGCGTGCTGTAAACGACGTGGCCGGTCTCGCCGGCGGTCAAAGCGATTTCCATCGTCTCGCGGTCGCGGATTTCGCCGACGAAAATAATTTTCGGCGCCTGCCGCAGCGCGGCGCGGAGGCCGTCGGGGAAATTAAAAAAATCCCGGCCCAGCTCCCGCTGGCTGAACGTGGCCTGATTGTGCGGATGGAGAAATTCAATCGGATCCTCCAGCGTCACGACGTGCACCTCGTCGTGCTGGTTGATCTCGTTCAGCAGCGCCGCCAGCGTGGTCGTCTTGCCGCTGCCAGTGCCGCCAGTGAGAAAAATCAGGCCGGTCTTTTCCTTGATGACCTCGCGAAAAACCGGCGGGAGATTCAACGCTTCCAGCGTCGGAATTTTGGACTGGAGCCGGCGCAGCACCATCGCGAAGTTGCCGTTTTGCCGGTAAATATTGACGCGAAAACGGCAATTGTTCTGCAACGAATAACTGCAGTCGCACGAGCCGCGCTCGGCCAAATCCTGCAGCAGCCGCGCGTTGTCGCGGATGATGAGCCGCGCCAGCCGCTCGATCTGCTCGCTGGTCAGGATGTTCTCCGGCGTCTCCGGCGCGTAGGGTTTGAGCCGTCCGTGAACCTCGATGCGCGGCACGCGCGTGGCGACAAAAATCAGGTCGGAAATTCCCTCGGCACTTTGAATCATGGCCGTGAGCAGGGCGTCGAGGTCTGTTGTTGAAATAGTTTCCATTTGCGGTGGCAGATTCTTATCGGAAATTCTTCTCGATGCAATTATTTCCCCTCATTTCAAAAAATAAAAACGCCGGGACGATTTTTCGTCACGGCGCGGGTGATTCGTCGGGGGAACTTACGATTTCTTGCAGCACTTTGCACAACCGGCGGCGTCCGTGCAGCATTTCGCGCAGGTGGCCGGGTCGCTGCAACAGGCACCGGTGCAGGCGGTGGCGGCGGGCTTGCAGCACGAACTGTCTTTCTTGCAGCAGGTCGAGCAGCCGGTGGTCATCAGGATGGCGGCGGCACAAACCGCAGCGAATAGGAGCATTGTCTTCATATTAGTTATTTAGTTTGGTTGTCCGTGGACTTGTTATTACCCATAGCATCCACGGCTGCTATCGGCAAATTTTAATTTGTCACACCTGCCTGCGGTTTCAACCCGCGCCCACGCCACAAAAAATAAATCGCCGGATACACCGCCAATTCCATGATGGTGGAGGTGATGACGCCGCCGACCATCGGCGTGGCGATGCGTTTCATCACGTCCGCGCCCGCGCCGTGGCTCCACAAAATCGGCGCGAGGCCGGCGATGATGACGCAGGCGGTCATGGCTTTCGGGCGGACACGTTTCACCGCGCCGTGATAGATCGCGTCGCGCAGATCGCCGGTGGTGTTGAGCGCGCCGCGTCTTTTCCAATCGGCGAAGGCGAGGTCGAGATAGAGCAGCATCACCACGCCGGTCTCGGCGTCGAGCCCGGCGAGCGCGATGATGCCCACCCACACGGCCACGCTCAAATTGTAGCCGCACAGGTAAATCGCCCAGAACGCGCCGACGAGAGAGAAAGGCACCGCGAGCATCACGATAGCGGTCTTGATGGCGGATTTCGTGTTCAGGTAAATGATGAGCGTGATGAGCAGCAGCGTCAGCGGCACAACGATCATCAGCCGTTCCCTGGCGCGCAGCATGTATTCGTATTGGCCGCTCCAGAAAATGTTGTAGCCGCCGGGCAGCTTGATGTCGCCGTGCGCCACGGCTTCGTTCACGGCGCGCATGGCCATCTGCACATACGTCCCGATGTCCACGCCGCGGATGTCCACATAGACCCACGCGTTCGGCACCGCGCCCTCGCTCTTGATGCCCATCGGACCGTCCACGACTTTCACCGTCGCGAGCTGACCGAGCGGAATTTGCGCGCCGGTTGGCGTGGGCACCACGATGTCCTCGCGCAGCGCCCGCAGGTCGGAACGAAAATCTCGGTCGTAACGCAAATTAATCGTGTAGCGTTGCAAGCCCTCGACCGTCGTCGTCAACGGCATCCCGCCGAGCGCGACGGACAAAACATCCTGCACGTCGGCGAGCGTCAAGCCGTAGCGCGCGATGGCTTCGCGATCAATTTCAAATTCGATGAACCGCCCGCCCATCACGCGCTCGGCGAACACGCTCGTGGTGCCGGGAACTTTGCGGACCACCGCCTCGACCTCGGTGCCGATGCGTTCGAGCGTGGCCAGATCCGCGCCGGCAATCTTGATGCCGACCGGCGTCTTGATGCCGGTGGAAAGCATGTCAATGCGCGTTCGGATGGGCATCGTCCACGCATTGTTCAGGCCGGGAATCTGCACGACGTTGTTCAGCGCGTCGGTGAGTTCATCCGGCGTGCGCTTGCGGTGCGCGATGACTTTGCCGTCGTCGTCCTGAATGTCCACGGCGGGCCATGCCGACTCGGGCTTGAGGCGGATGGTCGTTTCAATCATGTCCATCGGCGCGGGATCGGTGGCGGTCTCGGCGCGGCCGGCTTTGCCAAAAACCTCTGCAACTTCGGGAAACGATTTGATGAGCCGGTCCGTGACCTGCAAGATTTCGCGCGCCTTCGTCGGCGAGATGCCGGGAAAGGTCGTCGGCATGTAAAGCAGGTCGCCCTCGTAAAGCGGCGGCATGAATTCAGAGCCAATGTTTTGAAAGGGAAATAATTTTCCGGCGCTGAACGCCGCATCACGCACCTTGCCTTCGGGCAGCGTGCGCTCGACGATCCAATTCCACGGCAAAAACACCCAAATGATGATCGCACCGGCACTGATAATCACCGCCCAGCGCCGCTTGATGACAAAATCCAGCAGCGGGTGATAAATCCAGATGAGTAGGCGGTTGAGCGGATTCTTTTCTTCCGACGGAATTCTGCCGCGGATGAACCAGCCCATCAGCACCGGCGCGAGCGTGATGGACAGCAGCGCGGCGGCGGCCATGGAATATGTTTTGGTGAACGCCAGCGGCTTGAACAGCCGGCCTTCCTGTTCCTGCAGCGTGAACACCGGCAGGAACGAAACCGTGATGACCAGTAGCGAATAAAACAGTGTCGGCCCGACTTCCACCGCCGCGTCGCGGATGATTTCCCAGTGCGGCTTCTTGCCCTGGTCGCGCTCGAGATGCTTGTGCGCGTTCTCGATCATGATGATGACCGCGTCCACCATCGCGCCGATGGCGATGGCGATGCCGCCGAGCGACATGATATTGGAACTGATGCCCTGCCCGAACATCACCAGAAGCGCAATCAGCACGGCGACCGGCAAAATAATGATCGCCACCAGCGCACTGCGCAGGTGCAGCAGAAACGCCAGGCAGACGAGCGCGACGACAATGCTTTCCTCGATAAGCTTGTCCTGGAGCGTCTTCACCGCGCGATCAATCAGCTCGGTGCGATCGTAGTTCACCGTGACTTTCACGTCGTCCGGCAAGGCCTTCATTGCCGTTGCCAGCCGCGATTTCACGTCTTGAATTACTTGGTAAGCATTCGCGCCGTAGCGCACGATGACGATGCCGCCCACCGTTTCGCCCTCGCCATTAGCCTCGGCAATGCCGCGGCGCATATCGGGACCGAATTGCACCGTCGCCACGTCGCGCAGCAAAATCGGCACGCCTTTGTCGCCAATGCCGACGGCGATTTTTTTCAGATCGTCGAGACTGGTGACGTAGCCTTTGACGCGCAAGATGAATTCGCGCTCCGCCAGTTCCAGCGAGCGTCCGCCGACTTCGCCGTTGCTACGTTCGATGGCCGTGCTGACGTCTTTCAACGCGAGGTTGTAGGCGCGCAGCTTGGTCGGGTCCACCGTCACCTGATATTGTTTTACGAAACCGCCGACGGACGCGACTTCCGACACGCCGGGCACGGCGGTGAGCTGATATTTCAAATACCAGTCCTGGAGGGAGCGCAGTTCGGCGAGGTCGCGGTTCGTGGAGTTGAGCGAATACATGAACGCCCAGCCCACGCCCGTGGCGTCCGGGCCGAGCGACGGCGTGACGCCCTTCGGCAACTGGCTGCCGATGCTGCTCAAATATTCCAGCACGCGGCTGCGCGCCCAATACGGATCGGTTCCGTCTTCAAAAATCACATACACGAACGAGAAGCCGTAAAACGAATAGCCGCGCACGACTTTGGACCGCGGCACTGAGAGCATTTTGGTCGTGATCGGATAAGTAACCTGATTCTCGACGATGTTCGGCGCCTGGCCTTCCCACGGCGTGTAGATGATGACCTGCGTGTCCGAGAGATCGGGAATGGCATCCAGCGGAATGTGCCGCGCCGCGTAAATGCCGCCGAGGAGCAAGGTCGCCGTCGCGAGCACGACGAGAAACTTGTTCCGCAGCGAAAAATCTATGATGCGTTGGAGCATGGAAAATTAATTTGATTTCACCGGCACCAGCTCCATTTCGCAGATCGGGCATTTGCCCGGCTGGTTGGTGACGATCTCCGGATGCATGGGACAGGTGTAAAGTTGCTTCGCCGCCGGATTTGGGCTGGAGACAGAATCGGGTTTCGACGGCATTAAACTCGTGGAAGCGTCCGGCTGCGCCATCACCGGAATCAGCGTCATGCCGCAGCGCGGACATTTGCCCGGCTTGTCCTCGTGAACGCTGGCGTCCTCCGGCATCGGGCAGGTGTAGTAAAGCACCTTGCCGCCGGGCTGGATTTTTTTAAGCTCCGACGGCGTGACCGGCACCAGTGCCATGCCGCAGATGGGACAGTTGCCCGCATGATCGTAAACAATCGAAACGTGTTCCGGCATCGGACAAACATAGACCGTTGCTTCTGCTATTTCCGGCTGGTGGGGCGAGCGTCCTCGCGAGCCGTCGACGATGGGGGAATTGGTGGTGGCATCCGGCTCGCCTGGAGTCTCGCCCCACCTGGTCGGGCCGCGCATCTTGTCAATCGCCTCGCGCAACTGGCTTTCTGAATCGAGCAGAAACTGCCCTGACGTCACGATGCGTTCGCCCGCGCTCAAGCCGCTGATCACCTGGATCAAATCGTTCTCCGCCTCCACACCCAGCGTCACGTCGCGCGCCTCGAACCTGCCGCCGGCCAGCGCGACAAACACCGTGTTCTTCGCGCCGCTCCGCAACGCCGCCGCTTCGGGAACCAGCACCGCCGAATCCGCCAATTCCGCCTGAATCTGCGCGGAGACAAACATTCCCGGTTTCAAAAAATAACCCGGATTCTCAAACTCCAGCCGCACTTTGGCCGTCCGCGTTTTCTCATCCACCGTCGGATAAACGAAGGTTACGCGGCCGCGAAATTCGCGGTCCGGCATGGACGCCACCTTCACGACGACTTCCTGGCCGAGCTGCACGAACGGCAAATCCTGCTCGTAAATTTGTGCCAGCACCCAGACGATGCCGAGGTCGGCGATGCGGTATAGTTTGATGCCCGCGTCCACCATCTGGCCTTGCACGGCGTTTTTTTCAATGACGAAGCCGGAGATCGGCGCGGTGATCTTGAAGGTCTTGAGCACCTGCCGGTTCGTTTCGATTTCAGCGATTTGGCCGTCCTGAAAACCAATGAGTTTCAGGTTGCGCACCGCGTTGGTGTATTGGGCTTTGACGCTGCGGAACGCTTTGAATTTGTTCGTGACCGCCAGCAGGAAATCCAGTTGCGGCTGGTAAAGGTCGGGCGACGACACCTCGAACAGCGGTTCGCCGCGATGCACTAACTGGCCGGTGGCGTCCACGTCCAGTTTCTCGATCCAGCCCTTGAACCGCGTCGTCACGTCCACCAGCGCCGTCTCGTTGTAGTCAATCGTGCCGACGGTGCGGATGGTTTTGCGCAGCGGGCCGCGCTGAATTTCCGCCGTGCGGAGATTCATGTTTTGCCGCGTCGCCGCATCCACCGCGATGGCGGACGAACTGGCGGCGTTGGTGTCCGCGCCTGCGCCATTGCGAATCGGCGTCAGCTTCATGCCGCAGATCGGGCAATTGCCGGGATGATCCAAAATGACCTGCGGATGCATGCCGCAGGTGTAAAGCGTCTTGGAATTCTCGCTCCGCGCGTCTGCCGCCAGCCAGAGCAGTGTCGACAAAACCAAAAAAACAGAAATAATTTTTCTCATAAAATAACGACCCGTTCCAATCGCCGCCCGAAAAATGGCGCGCGAAAAATTCTCTCCGCGCGCCGGAGACAAACGCGTTGCCCGCCGCCGGTCACTTCTTGTCCGCCGCGCGGATGAGCTTGAGGTATTTTTCCGGGTTCTTGTCGAAATCTTTTTTGCAGCCTTTGCAGCAGAGCTTCACTTCCTGATCCTTATAGGTGAACGTGTAGGGCTTGCCCATCTCGCCGAGTTTTTCGCCGGAGACCGGGCAGGTTGCGAGCAAATCGGGCACGCCGTTGGTGCCGGCATCGCTCGCCATCGGGGTGGTCATACCGCCACAGCAGGACGGCATGGCGATGTCCGCCGCAGAAAGTTTCGGGGTGAGCACCGCGACGCAAAGGACGCCGGCGGCCAGGAGGATGATTTGGTTCTTTTTTTTCATGATTAATCAAAGGTTGTTCGTTGTGTTGTTTGTTGTGATGCTCGCTTGAACAACAGTCTTACACCGCCACCGGCAAAATCCCGCAAATAATCTGCCGAATGTTCACCGCGCAATTTTAGCCAGCGCGCGCAAAAAGTCGCATCCTCTCATGCTGAAAGCATAAAAAACCTTTGGAAACAGGCCTGCTGGCGTTTGGCACGCCACTTGCATTTGGTTCATCATACGGTTCAGAAAAAATGCAGTCTGCCGACAGTCCTACATAGCAGCTTCATTCTTCCAGTCCCAGTCAGCGGGTCACCTACCTGACGGGGGCTTGTCTTTTTTTGGGGGGATTTCTCCGAGGCCGGGGTATTACAGGCATCAGCAACGCAATGAAGCGCTGCCTGAACCAAAAGAAAGAAACGATATGAAGACTAAAATCCTCCTCCTCGGCGTGATTGTGGCCGCATTCACCTACAGCACGTTTGCCGGTGATTTATTTCTCTCGCCGCGCGCCCAAGGCAACCAAACCAAGGTTGTCAGTGGCATGAACAATGATGTCAACTCGGCCTTGGCCTGTCGCAAGATGATGACCGGCAGCCCAAAAGCCGTCGTGGCCTACGCGGACAATCCAAGCCGCCAGGACTGCAATGCCATGACCGTCGCCGACGCGAAATGACCTCGCCGGTTGTCCCGGCAGGACAACCCTGCTAAACTGCGGGCGGCAGGAACAATCTCTGCCGTCTGCCACAAACTGGAAAACATGAACTCCGACGACAACAAACTACAGGAACTGTTGCGCGGCAGCCGTCCGGCACCCGCGCTGCCGCCGCGTTTCCAGCAAAATGTCTGGCGGCGCATCGAGGACGCCGAGGCATCCGCGCAACCGGCCTCGTGGCTGGATGCGCTCGCGAATTTGATTTTGCGTCCGCGCTTTGCCCTGGCCGCCGCCGCCGTCCTGCTGCTGACGGGAGTTTTCGCCGGCACGCTGGAAGGCCGGCAGGTGGCGCGGCACGAAGCGCAGATGAATTATCTCGCCGCCGTCGCGCCGCACGCCGCGCGCTGAACCATGAATCGCGCGCTGCTCATTCTCGTTAGTGCACTGGCGCTGGGCGCGGTGATTTTTGCGTGCTCATTTTTTGCCACCCGGCACGCCACGGTGATGTGCTGCGCTGCGCCCGCTGACGATTTGAACTGGCTGCGGCTCGAATTTCATCTGGGCGCCGCGGACATGGCCCGCATCCGCGAACTGCACGAAGGCTATCTGCCGAAATGCGCCGAGATGTGCGCGAAGATCGCCGCCGTCAAACGCGAACTTGATTCGCTCGTCGGCACCAATGCCAATCTCACCGCCGAGGCGCAGGCCAAGTTGAATGAAGTCGCCAGCTTGCGGGCGCAATGCCAGGCGCAGATGCTCCAACATTTTGTCACCGTCAGCCAAGTGATGCCGCCGGAACAAGGTGCTCGCTATCTGGCCGAGATGAAAAAACTCGCGCTCGGCGACGACGGGCAGATGGAACAATCCATGTCGGGCGAAACCGGCCATGAGCACCAGCACTGACGCCCAGCCATCGTCGAATTCCCGCGACCGGGCGGACATGGAGCGGCTCGCTGCCGGCAATGATGCCGCGCTTAACGATTTGATGGAGCGCCACGCCACGCCGGTCTTTCATTTTCTCTGCCGCATGGTCGGCAATGAAGATGACGCAAGCGATCTCGCGCAGGAAACCTTCGTCCGCGTTTTCAAGTCCTGCAAAAGTTTTCGCGCGGAACAAAGATTTTCCACCTGGCTGTTCACCATCGCCGCCAATCTGGCGTGGAACCATTTTCGCTGGCGCTCGCGGCATCCGAATCTTTCGCTCGACGCGCAGAACGCGGAGACCGAACAATCCCTCGGCGACACTTTGCCGGCCAATTTGCCGACGCCAAAAGAATCCGCGCTCGCTGGCGAACGCGCCGCCGCCGTCCGCGCGGCCGTGAGAAATCTGCCGGAAGATTTGCGCGAGGCAATCGTGCTTTGTGAATGGGAAGAGCGCAGCGTGGCCGAAGCCGCAACCATTTTGGAAGCCACGCCGAAGGCCGTGGAATCGCGGCTCTATCGCGCCCGGACAATTTTGCGCGAGCGGCTCAAAGGCTGGTTGTGAGAATTATTCTGCCGCTTGCGCCGCTTCAAATTCCGCCAGTTCAGCCACGGCTTTTTCCCATTCAGCATTCGCGGCCTCGAGGCGGGTGGTCACATGGGACAACTCGCGATTGATCTGCGTCGCGCGGCCGCCGGAATGATACGTCTCTGGCTTTTCCAACTCTGCCGCGTAGTCGCGTTCCTTCGCTTCGAGGTCGGCGATTTCTTTTTCCAGCGCGGCGATGCGTTTTGGAATTTCGTTTTTTTTGTCCGAACGCGCCTGCCGCTGCGCGGCTTCCAAACGCTTCTGTTCCTTGCGATCCACTTTTGGCGCGGTCGGCCGGCTGACGGCGCTGCCAAAGCTCGAACTCGTTAGCGCCGCGCGTGCCGACTGCGCGGTCTTGTCCAAATAATATTGATAGCCGCCGCCAAAATGCCGGAGCTGGCCGGCCTCCACGCGCACGACGTGCGTGGACAATTCGCGGATGAAATGCACATCGTGGCTGATGAAAACCAGCGTGCCTTGAAATTGTTTCAACGCGACAATCAGCGCGTCAACACTAGCCAAATCCAGATGCGTTGTCGGTTCATCCATCAGCAAAAGATTTGGCGGATCGAGCAATAACTTCACCAGCGCGAGCCGGCTTTTTTCGCCGCCGCTCAACACGCTGACCGGTTTGTAAATGTCATCGCCACGAAAAAGAAAACTGCCCAGCACCGTGCGGATCGCTTGCTCGGTGATGCGCTGCGGCGTGTCCAGCGCCTCCTGAAAAACCGTATGCTTGGGATTCAGCATCGCCGCGCGATGTTGGGCGAAGTAACCGTATTTCGTGTTGTGACCCAGTTTGTGCACGCCCGAAATCGGCTTGAGCACTTCCGCCAAAAGTTTTAGCAAAGTGGATTTGCCTGCGCCGTTCGGGCCGACGAGCACGATGCGCTGATCGCGCTCCACTTCAAAATCCAGATTCTCGTAAAGCAGTTTCACCGGCGGATGGTCCGGCGTCGGTTGCGCCGCTTCGTCCTCCAAAATGTGCGCTGCCGGCGTCGCGACTTTGCTGTAGCCGAACGAAATTTTCTCCAGCGTGATCACGCGCTGACCGCTGCGTTGCGGCTGCGGAAAACGAAAACCCATCGTGGATTCCGGGCCGTCAGGCACTTCCACCATGTCTTCTTTGATGCGCTCAATCTGTTTGCGTTTGCTCTGCGCCTGCGACGCCTTGCTGGCCTTCGCACCAAAACGGTCGGCGAACAATTGCAACCGGTCAATGTCCCGCTGCTGCGCCTTGGCCGTGGCGATCAGCGTCGCCTCCATCGCTGCGCGCTGCACCAGATACTCGTCGTAATTGCCCGTGTAGCGCATGATTTTCGCAGACCGCAGTTCCGCGATGTGCGTGCAAAGATTGTTCAAAAATTCGCGGTCGTGCGAAATCAGCAGGATCGCGCCGGGATAATATTTCAGATAATCCTGAAACCAGATGAGCGTTTCAAGATCCAGATGGTTCGTCGGCTCGTCGAGCATCAGCAGGTCGGGTTCCTCCGCGAGCAGCCGCGCGAGGTGCGCGCGCATGATCCAGCCGCCGGACATTTCCTTTGCCGGTCGGTCGTGATCCGTCTGCTTGAAACCGAGGCTGGCGAGAATCTGTTTTACCTTCGCGATGAACTGGCCGTCGTGTTCGTGCTGGTGCGGCACGGCGACGTCCATCACGGTTTCATTGCCCGCCGGCTCGCTTTCCTGCGGCAAATATCCGACGCGCGTGCCGCGAATGAACGACACGCTGCCGCCATCCGGCTCCTCTTTGCCGAGGATGATTTTGATGAGCGTGGATTTGCCCGCGCCGTTCGGCCCGGTGATTGCGATGCGGTCGCCCGCCATGATGTTCAACGAAACGTCGTCGAACAGTTCACGTCCGCCAAAAGATTTGGAAAGTCCAGCAACAGTAAGCATGAGATAAATTCGGGCGCGATGATTTACGAAGAATGACTTTGGGAAAGCAAATCAGGCCGGTTCGCAGCGTGGTTTCACGACGAAGGAACCGGCAACAAAAATTTCCGCAAGGGCATCAAGACCATTCACCCGCACAATATCGCAAGAAACACCCCGGTGTTCAAGCAATGCCGTCAGGCCGGTCAATCCGCCAGCCGGGCAATTATGTTTGAATTTATCCGTTCCTTACCGCTAAAATCCGCGCTGCCTTATGTCCATCCAGCTTCGTGACAAATCCACCTGCACCTACGACCAGATTTCCCTCGGCGAAGTCATGCTTCGCCTCGATCCCGGCGAAGGGCGCATCCGCACCGCGCGCCATTTCACCGCGTGGGAAGGCGGCGGCGAATACAACACTTCGCGCGGTCTGCGCAAATGTTTCGGCCTGAAGACGGCGGTTTGCACTGCATTCGTGGACAACGAAGTCGGACATCTCGTCGAGGATTTCATCATGCAGGGCGGCGTCTGCACCGACTTCATCCAGTGGCGCGAAGACGACGGCATTGGACGCAACATTCGCAACGGGCTGAATTTCACCGAGCGCGGTTTTGGCATTCGTGGAGCGGTGGGGGTTTCGGATCGCGGCAATTCCGCCGCGTCACAACTCAAGCCCGGCGATTTCGACTGGGATTTGATTTTCGGAAAAATCGGCACGCGCTGGCTGCACACCGGCGGCATTTTCGCCGCGTTGTCGGAAACCACGGCGGCGCTGACCATCGAAGCGGTCAAGGCGGCGAAAAAACACGGCGTTATCGTCAGCTACGATTTGAATTATCGTCCATCGCTCTGGAAATCCATCGGCGGCCTGAAGAAAGCGCAGGAAGTGAACCGCGAAATCGCGAAGTATGTGGACGTGATGATCGGCAACGAGGAGGATTTCACCGCGTCGCTCGGTTTCGAGGTGAAAGGTGCGGATCACAATTTGAGCAACATCGAGACGGATGCGTTCAAGGCGATGATTGAAACTGCGGTAAAAGAATTTCCAAATTTCAAGGTGGCCGCTACGACGTTGCGCCGTGTCATCACCGCGACGAAAAACGACTGGAGCGCGATTCTCTGGCACGACGGGAAATTTTTCGAGAGCCGCAAATATCCGGAGCTGGAAATCCTCGACCGCGTCGGCGGCGGCGACAGTTTCGCGAGCGGTCTGCAATTTGGTTTTCTTGAATTTAATGACGCGCAAAAAGCCGTCGAATACGGCGCGGCGCACGGAGCTTTGGCTTCGACGACGCCCGGCGACACGAGCATGACCACGCGCAAGGAAGTGGAAAAGACCTTCGGCGGCGGAAGCGCCCGTGTTCAACGTTAATCAAAAATAAATTTATGAAAACACCAGCAGAACTGTTCTCCCTCAAAGGTAAAGTGGCGGTCGTCATCGGCGGCACAGGCGTGCTGTGCGGCGAGATGGCCGAAGGTCTGGCCATCGCCGGCGCGACCGTGGCACTCGTTGGCCGCGACGCGGCCAAAGCCAAGACGCGTTTGGATTCCATCGCCAAAGGCGGCGGCAAGGCGGAATTTTTTCCGTGCGAGGCGACTTCCAAATCTGCCTTGCAACACTTACTCGCCGACGTGCTGAAGAAATTTGGCCGCGTGGACATTTTGGTGAACGGTGCGGGCATTAATTCGCCGACGCCGTTTTTTGACATTCCCGAAGATGAGTTCGATCGCATCATCACGGTGAATTTGAAGGGCGTCGTGCTGGCGTGCCAGATTTTCGGCAAGCATCTGGTCGAACAGAAATCCGGCAGCATCATCAATCTCGGATCGGCGTCTGGTCTCACCCCGTTGTCGCGCGTGTTCACCTACTCGGCGTCGAAGGCGGCGGTGCACAACCTCTCCAAAAATCTCGCGCGCGAGTGGGCGACGAGCGGCGTGCGCGTGAATATCCTGGTGCCCGGATTTTTCCCGGCGGAACAAAATCGCAAGGTGCTGAATCCCGAACGCGTGGCGCAAATCATGGGCAAGACGCCGATGAAACGCTTTGGCGAGGCGCATGAATTGGTCGGCGCGACGCTGCTGCTGGCGTCGGACGCGGGCAGTTTTATCACCGGCGCGGAAATAGTCGTGGACGGCGGATTTGATGCGATGAGCATTTGATAATTCTAAAAATAGAAAAGCCCGTTGAAGCGAAACTTCAACGGGCTTTTTGTTTGGGAATTTTTTAGATGTCGGTGATGGGCTTGTGGCGCGGCACCAGCATTTTCATTCCGGCCCACGCGATCAAATAACTCCCGGCGCAAATGACGAACATGATGAGGTAGGCGGTTTGCGGCGTGGATTTGTAAGTGTCAGTCAGCGTGCCGGCGATGAGTTGCACGATGACGCCGCCGAGGCCGCCGGCCATCGCGCCGATGCCGGTGACGGAGCCGACGCTCGTTTTTGGAAACATATCGGAAACGGTTGTGAACAAATTCGCCGACCAAGCCTGATGCGCGGCGGCGCCTATGCAGATGACGGCCACGGCGTAGTATTTTGCCATGTCGCCGAAATGCTCGACGTTGCCGAAATACTGAGTGGACAGCACGACGAGCGGACACAACGCGATGAGAAACATCGCCGTCATGCGGGCTTTGTAAACTGGCATTCCGCGCTTCATCAGCGTCATCGGAATGCTGCCGCCGTAAACGCTGCCGATGATGGCGACGCCGTAAACAATGAAGGTCGGCCACATCGTGTCGTGAATTTTCATGTTGAACTGCTTCACCAAATAGTCCGGCAGCCAGAAAAGATAAAACCACCAGATGCCGTCGGTCATGAGTTTGCCGACGAAGAAAGACCACGTCTGGCGGTGTCCGAGCAGGCCGGGGCTGCCGACGTTTCCAAATTGATTTGGCTCGGCAACGCCCGCGCTGAAGCCGGCAACGACCATCGCCAACAGTGCCAATGTAACGCCAACGAGATAAATCTGGTTTTCAAACCCAAGCACAATCACCGAGACAAATCCCGCCACCACCGGGATGAGATACGTCAGCGCGAGCCAGCCGGATTTGTTTTGGTCGTGCCAGCGGCGGACGTGCAGTGCCATGCTTGCCGCGACCGCAACCGCGACCGTCACCGCGAAAAAAATCAGCGACGGTTTGTTTTGCAGCACGTCGGCACCGACAATTTTTTTAGTGATGAAATAAATGAAGACGCACAGGATGTGAATCATGATGGTCATGCCCCAAAACGCGGAACGCGGCAGACGGCCAGCGAAGGAAAAAATATTCGTCGCCGGTTTTTTCACCGGCTTTTCAGCAGCTTGAACTTCATCCTTGTCGCTGTGGATGTAGTCGTATTCCGCCGGCGACAGGCGTTTGCTTTTGCTCGGCGTGTCGTAAAGCCAGAACCAAAAAATCAGCCAGATGAAACCGACCGCGCCGGTGAGGATGAAGGCCATCTTCCAGCCTTTTTCGTTGCCGAAATAAACGAGACACCATGGCACGAACAGCGCTGCGATCATCGCGCCAAAGTTGGAGCCGCTGTTAAAAATACCGGTGGCCAGAGCGCGTTCGCGTTTTGGGAACCACTCGGCGACGGTCTTGATTGAGGCCGGAAAATTACCGGCTTCACCGATGCCAAATGCGCTGCGCACCAAGACGTGCATCATCACCAGCCGCCCGACAAAGGCGTTCGCCATGCCGAACACCGACCAGACGATGAGTGAGAGTGCCAGTCCCATTTTCGTTCCGATTTTATCAATAACCCAGCCGGCCAGAATCGTCATGCCGGCGTAAAAGCCGGTGAAGAACGCGGTCAGATGGGAAAAGTCCGTGTTGGACCAGCCGAAGCCGCCCGCTTCCGCCGGCGTGCAAAAATATTCCTTGAGATAGCTGATGACCTGCCGGTCCATGTAGTTGACGGTCGTGGCAAAAAACAGCAATGCGCAGATGATCCAGCGAAAGTTGCCGCCGGCAGAAGCAGGTTTAGGGGAACTCATGCGCGGGAGGATTACGCAAACGCGCTGGTGGTTCAAGCTGGAATCAACTTTACAAGTCGGCGGGTTTGCGTAGATTTGACGCATGAATTTGAAGAAGCTTTTGCCGTTTCTGCCGGTGCTTTTGCTGGCCGGTTGCAGCACCTCCGCCACCTTCACCCGCATGACGCCCAGCGTGCAGCCGCGCAATGCCGATAATCTTTACCCTGTCGAAGTCGCGTTCACTTCCGGGCAGCAGTCGCTCCGCTGGGACACGGTTCGTCCGTGCGTGCTAGTGCAGGGCCAGCAATATCCTTTGCGTCCGGTGCCGGTCGTGAAGAACCGCTGGGAAGGTCTGGTTCCCGTTCCGCCGACCGCGAGTTCGATCACCTATCGGTTCAAGTTTGACTACCTTTACAACACCTTCGGGAGCGATCCCAAGCCGGACAGTTCGTGGTCGTCGGCCTATACGTTGAAAATCGTTGAACAGAAATAAATTTTAACGGCAAAACCAAAAGCGCGGACAGATTTCTGTCCGCGCTTTTTTTGGGGAAAAATTCAGTGCTTTTTCGGCCGGAGCAGTAACACTTTTTTCTCCGTGCCGTCCACTTCCACGCTTTGCGTCTCGATGTCCGGGTCGTCCTTGAGCGCTTGGTGCACGATGCGACGGTCGAAGGCGTTGAGCGGCTCCAGTTCCACCGCGTCGCCCCAGCGCTTCACTTTTTCGGCGGCGTCCTTGGCCTTTTTGATGAGCGCATCGCGTGCCTGTCCGCGATAGCCGCCCACGTCCAGCATCACTTTCGGCGCGCTTTGATCCGCCTGAAACAGGATGCGGTTTACGATGTATTGCAAATCGGCGAGCGTCTGGCCTTGGCGACCAATCAGGCGTCCTGACTCTTCCGTTTTCACGTCGAGCATCAGGTCGTCGCCGAGCTTGTGTTCCTCCACAGTCGCGGCAAAGCCGAGCGTGCCGAGGATTTTTTCAACGATGGCTTTCGGTTGTGCGGGCATAAGAAAATTATTTTTTCTTTTTCGCCGTCGGCGTCAAGGCCGGATTCGTCGCCGGCGCGGCGGGCAGCAGCGGACTGATGTTCTTCGTCAGCTTCGTCTGCAAAATCGTCAGCAGGTTGTTGACCGTCCAGTAAAGCGCGAGGCCGGACGAATAATTGTAGAGGAACAATATAAACATCGCCGGCATCCAGCGCATCATTTTTTGCTGCGCCGGATCCATGCCCGGCGACGCCGGCGTGAGGTGCGATTGCCACAGCATCGCGCCGCCCATCAACAGCGGCAGCAGATTGAATGGCAGTCCGTCCGGCGTGCTGATGAACGGCAGAAACGTGATGCCGTGAATCATGAATAGCGTGTCCGGCTTGGACAAATCCGCCGCCCACAGGAAATGCGCACCGCGCAGTTCGATCGCGCTGCGAATCATCGTGAAAAATCCAATGAACACCGGCATCTGGATGAGCATCGGCAGACAGCCGCTCATCGGATTCACCTTGTTCTGCTTGTAAAGTTCCCATTGCTTCGACGTGAGTTTTTGCACGTCGTCCTTGTATTTTTCCTTGAGTTCCGCCAGTTGCGGCGCGAGCGCCTGCATCCGCTTCATCGAGCGCGTGCTCGCTGCCGTGAGCGGCCAGAACAACAATTTGATCAAAACCGTGATCAGCACAATCGTCAGGCCGTAGCCGACGCCGATCAAATCATGCAGCGCGTTCATCGCCGACAGCAGCAGCTTCGCGAAAAACGTGCCGACGCCCCAGAAACTGCCGAAGCCCGAGCCAAAATTCATCACCGCGTCGGCGTGGTTGCCGAACTCCTCGCCGACCTGCGCCAGCACGCGATATTCCTTCGGGCCGGCGAACAAAACGAAATTTCGTTCCAGCGTGGAATTCGCCGTCAGCGTGCCCGGCGCGTAAAGCAGCGCCGTCTGGATGCCTTTGGGCGCGACCACCGTGTTCGTTGCGCCGACATTTTGAAACAGCGGCAGCGTCACCGTCCGCGCAATCATCTGCGGTGCCGGTTCGTTAGTCCGCGTCATCAGTTCCAGCGCAAAAAACTGGTTGTGTGCCGCCGCCCAATAAACATTGCCGCTGCCCGCGAGCAGTTGCGGTTTCGGCGCGGAACGGCTACAGCCGCCGCCCGTGAACAGCGTCAGCGGCTCGTTCACCGCCGTCTGACCGTCGCACCACATCGCGCCGCCGTAGCTGATGAAATTATTGTCGTCCGCGTCCATCGGCGCCGCCGTGCCGACGACGATTTCCTGTGCCGGCAAAGCCAGCGCCTTGTCCGAGCCATTCTCCAAACGCACGCTCGCGTTCACGAGGAAATTGGAGCTGAACTGAAAATTTTTCACGACACGCAGCCCGCCGGCCAAAGTTTTTTCCGCGCGCACGCCGCCCGTGGTTTGCGTCAATGCGAAATTGCCGTCGCCGACCAGACTGTCGCCGCCGAGCACCGCCAGCACCGGCACATCCACGCGGGCGTTCAAAACCGCCACGCTCGCGGAATTTGTAATCTGGCCTTTCCAGCGCGCGGAAATTGTTTCGGGATAATCCAGCAAGTCCACCTGCTTCAAACCGCCGCCGCGCGAAGTGAACACATAGCGCGCCCAATTTTTGTGCGACTGGCCGTTCGTGATCACCAGCGTCTGCTCCGGTGCGCTGGGATCGAAAACCACTGGCGTTGCCGGCGTGGTAACCACGGTGTTATTTGCCGAAGCGGTCGTCGCGGCGGGCGCGTTCGTCGCCGTGGCAACGGGATGGGCGCGCTCATATTCCGCCCGTTGCTTGGCAATTTTGTTCTGATCCACAAACCACCACACGAGCAGCGCGCCGCAGAGTGAAACAACGATGATTCCTGTTTTATCCATGAAATTAAATCCTGACTCCTGTTTTTCCCGGCACTGGATCGTGGCCACATTCGGCCCACGGATGACAGCGGCAAATCCGCTTCGTCGTTAAAATGCTTCCTTTCATCGCGCCATGTTCGCGCAGCGCGTCAATCGCGTAAACCGAGCATGTCGGCGTGAACCGGCAGCCGGAGCCGCCGCCAAATAAAAAAATCTGCGCCGGCGAAATCGTCAGGCGATAAACGCGCACCGCAAAAATGAGGATGTGCTGGAGCGGGTTCACGTCAGTTTTTCAGCAGTTTGGCGCGTTGCAGCGCGGCGAGAAAATCTTTTTCCACCCCGGCAAAATCCTTTTGAACGATGGAATTGCGCGCCACCAAAACCAAATCCACCGGCTGCGCAAAATCATGCTGGTGCAGCCGGAAACTTTCGCGGAGCAAGCGCCGGGCGCGACTGCGAGCCGGCGCATTGCCGATTTTTTTGCTGGTGACGACGCCGAGTTTCGGGCGTTCACCTTCGGGAAGTTTGCTCCAATTAGCAATGAGACAGCCCAAAACGAGCCGTTCCCCCCGCTGCCGGACGCGCGCAAAATCGCGGTTTTGCGCGAGCCGCGACGAGCGACTCAAGCGCAGGCGTTGCGGCGCGGCGTTCACGGAATCAAACCGGCGTGAGGCGTTTGCGGCCCGCGCGACGGCGGCGCGCGATGGTGGCCGCGCCACGCTTGGTCTTGTTGCGGGCGAGGAAGCCGTGCTGGCGTTTCCGGCGG
>Ga0007854_10000650_pt1 | contig 22404 bp, 20 predicted proteins | sample CryBogCBH12Aug08_FD_60382 | JGI IMG/M metagenome (GOLD analysis project Ga0007854, IMG submission 60382) | Freshwater microbial communities from Crystal Bog, Wisconsin, USA - CBH12Aug08 | ecosystem: Environmental > Aquatic > Freshwater > Lake | place: Crystal Bog, Wisconsin, USA | collected... | reverse complement strand
AAATATATTTGGATGCAGGCAATAGTGGTTGCTTTGTACGGAGTATTTTTCTGGAAATCAATCCCCGCGCTCATATTGGGGATTGTCCTTTATTGCGTTTTCTATACGGTGACTTATTGGCGCATTATGCAGTGGAAGAGTGATCGCTGTCTGCCATTTTCACTTTTATATAGGACGCCTCAAAAAATAAAGCAAACGAAATAATATAGAGAAATGTGTACACGAGGTGAATGTGCCAAGGCAGATTGTTCTGGAATGCCTGTCCAGTTTGAACCGAAATTCGCCCCCGCAATTACAGGCACAAAAAATAAAATCCGTCGGAGCGGATTTATTTAAGTAGGATTAGTTTAAGCAGCAATACGCCATCCCGTGCTACTTTCTTCAGCGGTAATGCGTTCATATTCCGCTTGATCTGTATCGTTTAAACGAGCAATGGTAGTTATTATCGGGACGTTACCGCCAATATGTTCAAGATAGACTAAGCGCATCATTCGGTCTGCTATCTTTGGAATTTTGCCCGTTTTCTCCCATTTTGCAACAGCTTGATCGGTGTTGCCAAATAAATTTCCAAGAGCTTTTTGGGACATATCAATTTCTTTTCTAAGGAAGCGAAACTCCGCACCAGTGAGTTTTGCTTTTTTAGCTAGTGTTTCGCCTATTGCCTTATGCAATCCTTCAAGGTTATGAATGGATACACCCGTGCCGTAGTCTGTCTCTACCATCTTAAAACCACTGGCTAACCAGATATTTTTTAATCCGCATTCTGTGTAGTGGTAGCTCATGTCATCACCGTAATTACGATTGCGTTGTTGTTAATCGCTACTGCGACTTTAATCATGTCTCCTGCGCTGCGGTGAATCAAAGTAGCCTTCCAATTACCTTTCATATCCAGGCATGGAGATTCATCTATAAATTCCTTTGCGCAAGCACGCGATTACTTGGATAAAAGAAACTTTACGTTCTTTCATGCGTTGTTTTGCATGAGGAATTAGAATTATTTTTGAAGTATCTTCGGCGATTAAACGTAACTCGCTCAAGAACTTTCCATCATTCATTGTATGGGGTAGCGGAATCACTTTTGCGCGTTTCATGCCTATACATTATATAGGTAACTTGAAAAATAGCAATCATCCATAAATCGCTTAAATCGCAGGGCAGTAAATTAGCGGAAAGGATATCTGCTTGGCTTCTTGTTGGCTGTGCTTTGTGTGTTTCTTCTCGTGCGTAATCTAATTGTTATCGCTTGGTTTCCTCTGCTGCTATTTATCCACCCAGTGTATGAAACGCTCTTTTCCGTTTACAGAAGAAAATATCTGCGGGGATGTTCACCTGGCAAACCGGATGGAATACATTTCCATACACTGATCTACAAACGCATCGTGCCACGCGAAGCATGCCCCGGTGAAAGATTCAGCAATCTTCAACGTAATAGCCGTGTGGCTAAATATATTTGGATGCAGGCAATGGTAGTTGCCCTGTACGGAGTGATATTTTGGAAATCAATCCCCGTGCTGATATCGGGAATAATCTTATATTGCGTTCTTTATGTTGTGGCTTATCAGCGGATAGTGAAATGAATTGCAGATAGTTGCAAAAGTATGAATACCAAACCAAGATTATCAATTTAGGGGTGGAGACGATTTGCAATTTTCTTGGAATTGCTTAATGGCAAATTTAGCAAAATGGCTCAAACTAAGAGGGTAGGATTTTCGCCACCATCATCGTTCGATAACGATTAATCATTAGTAACGCAGGGAGTAAATGGATCTTTTAAATAGGGTAGAGACTGATCGCATCTAGGGTTGTGGGCATTCATTATGGTTGGCTGATAGTTAATACACATATTCTATTGTTAAAAGAATCGTTGCTCTGATCTACTATCTGGAGCGAAACAATCCAGTTGGTTCTGGTGACATAATTAATCCAGACAAGTCTGCGTGTTGCTGTTTATTTGAAGGATTAAGGTTTTTCCATAGCTCGTTACTCCACCAATTAGCTAGCTCATGCCTGTGGCGCACATAGTAGATATCGTTTTGGACAGCATTGTTGCCATCACTGTGCGCCAGCATATCCTCCACGAATTCGTGCCGATAGAAACTGCGGTGTCTGGCCATTGCTATAAAAAAATTCCTGAAAACATTGGGTTCACTGGGGTAATTTAGCCCTATGCTCTCAATGGCTTTTGAAATTAGCTTGTCACGACCATGCTTCGCTAGCTATCCAGCCACATGGTCAGCCAATATTTTAGCGTCAGCAGTACTATATTTTTCTGCAGCGCTAATGTGGAGTCTCGATTGGAAAGTTAATAGGGGCATGACATTTTCATTTCAAGAAGAAGGTTGGCCTGACGTTCCTGCAAATGCACAATTCACCAAAATATTTTGGGTGGCTTTACCATTCATTTTTCTTGTAGCAGCTTCGGCTTTATACTTTGTTTTGCCCAGATTGATTTAATTCAGAAAAAGACCAAATTCTATTTGGCGTCCACGAAGGTAATTGTTAGAGTGATTTAATAACATCTTTTGATATTTCATACTTAATGTGTTGAAGCATTTCATAGGAATCAGTAGTTTTCATGCATAAACATAACATGCCTGTTGCCTCGATAGACTCCAAAAGTAGCAAGTGCTGAGGTGCTAGGTAAGTAGGTTGGTCCATTCGTTGTGAGAATTACACTTCCCCTACCTGTGATTATTCCGTTGGGACTGGACAAGGTCGCAGAAAATATCCCATTGTTTGCTGTTCCATTGGATAGCGCAGGAGTTGTTGTCCAGCTATCGGACAAATGAAAGGTGTATGAGGAGAGTACGAGGTTTGAGGTTAACAAAATCGTATTGTTGTCTCCCAGGCTAGTCACATAGTCTGAGCCATTCCAATACTGGGCTGCCATGCTGATTGGCATCATTAGAAACTGAGAACCCACTGCATTGGAGATTTTCAGTCGCCCATAACGCAGGGCAGTGGTTCCAATCAAGGCATGATCATTTGTTCCGTCATTATTGGTATCCAGATTAAGTGTACCCATCGTGACGCTGTCTGAATCCATCGGTGCAATTCCAATATTGACTGCATTGTAGGGGCCAACCGTCGAAGAGCCGCGAGCTATGGCAAAGGGAGCAGAAATAGTCGCGTTGCCTGAGGAAAAACTTCCCGATGCTGTGCCGTAAGTCGTATAGTCAACCGTCAGGGGAGTGTGAGCAATGCTATCGATTGCCCCCAATCCCAAAGGGTTGCCAGAATTTGAGAGGGGTAATTTGGCAAAGCCATTGGCAGTTGTGTAATTTTGTGTGGTTGTAACCCCATCATTAGCCTTCGCGGTCAAGGTAAACCCGGCGGTCATTTGCTCTCCCATGTAAGAGAAGGCACCACAACCTGCAATAGCACATGCGGCAATATCCGTGCGATTTGAGATTAATCCACCGGACACTGCAAATTGGGCCGGATAAAAACGACCGATATTGCCCGTGGTCGTTCCCGTGACATTACCAGCTACTCCCATATAGTTAGCGGACAGTAGGCTGGGGGTCAGGGTAATGATACCCACCTCGTTCCAGCTAAAGGCAGTACCCGTTGCGACACCATTGTTGAACGAACCAAACGTACCTGAGATATTGGGATTATTGCTTAATCCCAATCCAGTCGCCATGGTCGGAGTGAGAGTGACACTTTCCGGGCTGGTTTCATTACCAAAACTGGGTGTGGTTGTTCCACTGGACGTGGTTGCTGTAACTGTCACGCTAAAAGCCTCACCTGCTTTGACGAATTTAGCGCCAGTGGCATTAGTCGCTACAGGGTTCACCAAATTCGGTGAAGCTGTTTGTTTGATCCCGCTCAATACGAAGCCTCCCGGCTTGGCAACAAAAGCATTCGAGACACCAAGCAACGTAGAGGAGTTGACAGTCGCGGTGGCAAATAATGTCACTTGCCCTACATCACTGTATAACAATGTCACTGGAGCATTTCCGTTAGAATCGAAAGTCAAATTGACGCCTGTGGAACTGGATAAATTCCCATTGTTGTTTCGTGCAACCGTGGTAGCAGTCCCCCCATTTACACTCATCAGATTCGAGGTGTAACAAGTTGCAGGATTATTACACTGATACCCAATATTGATAGTTTGCGTTCCCACCAATGCTGCTTGGCAAGCCATAGTGGTGGTGTTCGTTTGAACTGCCCGCAGATAATAAGTGGACGAAGCTGTTCCAGCTGTTTGTGTTGGAATCGCCACAGCACTTCCTCCCGCAGAACTGGAAAGTAGAAAGCCTGCCGTATTAAATGTGGTTGAGCAGCTATTGGCTACTGAACAGTTTGCTCCATTAGGGCAACATTTGCTGGAATTGGCGGGAGAAAGTTGCTCATTTGCCAAGGAAACAGCAACCGCAACTGCATTTGATGCGGATGGATAACTTATTGTAGTGGAGGCCGTACCCGTTGAGCCAAAGGTTATTGTTGAAGACCCAAGTGTTCCAACGCTGGTTGAAAGTGTGGCAGTTTTACCAATTGCTGAAGCGAAGGGATTGGAACAAGGACTGCTTGTATCAGCGCAGGCTGTTACGGTGACGGTAGTTGGCAGGCAGCTGAGGCTGGATGTTGGCAACGAGATTTCATAATGATCTGGAATAGGCGTGCTGTTGCAAACTCGTGTTGTGCCGTCCCAGTTTTTCCCGGCGTTTTCATTACTGTAGATAGTGCTGATCGTGGTAACTGAAAGTGCAGAGTTAAACAGCTTCAGTTCGTCGATCTGGCCGCTGAAGAATATATTGTCCGTTGACGTAAAAGCAGTATTATTATCCCAAGAGCCTGCACCCCAATAGCCTTCTTTACCAACGGTTCGAACACCGTAACTGGTAAACCCGGCGGTGGACGACAAGGAGACTGATCCAACCGAGGTACCATCTACAAAAGAGGTGAACTTCGAAGTCGCAGGGTTGAATGTTATAGCAAGGAAATGCCATGCCCCGTTGTTCACCACGGGTCCCGAGCTGAAATAGCCTATATTCCCGGAGTTATCTCTTAAAATCGGTACGAATTGACCTCCACCGGCAGTTATCGCACCATTATAACCAAGCGATAAATCGATAACGACCTGACCGCCGTCACCCGTATTACGTAAGCTTACGATCCCACCGTATGCATCTGTTGTCTTGATCCAAGTAGTAATTGTAAAACCGATACCCGAGCCAAAATTCAGGTCTGAGGTATTGGGCAGTAGCAAATTCTGGTTGGTGCCATTGAAGCTACCTGCGTTGCACAGCTTTCCCGTGGTAGTGGTGGCACCATTTACTGCGACAGCATTGTTGCCGTTGCCCGTTGAGTCAACAATCTCGCCTGCCGTGCCGTTCCAGCTAAGCTCATCCATCCTGTATTCGGCGACAACTACTATTGCGGAACAACTGGGATAGCTCGCAGGGCTGCTGGTGGAATTGCTGTTCGAAGTACATACACCATAAACTTTACTTGTGCTGTCAATGCTCAATGCCGATGACCAGCTACCGGCCGTAACATTGCCGTAAACGGTTGTTCCGGAAGAAATATTGACAATATTATTGTTGCTAATCGTAACGGAAAAAGATGCTGATCCTATCTTGCTATTAGAAATTGAGATGGTATTGTTAGACGCGGTGATGTTGCCGCTTGTCATGGTCACACTGCTGATGGTAATTCCGTTACCTGTAATCGTCCCCGATATTGTTCCTCCGGAAATGGAGAGCGAACTATTATTACTCGTCACGCCGTTACTCAGATTTGTGTTGGTGGTGGTTACGCCATTTCCACTTATGTTGCCCGCAACGGAGCCTCCCGAAAGGCTTATCGAATTGTTTGGAGATGAAATGGTGCCTCCGAACACCGTGCTGTTTGTCGAGGACACACCATTTCCGTTCACGTTGCCGGCAACAGAGCCTCCTGAAACAATGACGGAACCATTTGTAGAAGTAATGCTGCCGCCAAATACAGTACCTCCGGTCGAGGTTACTCCATTGCTTCCGCTCACGATGCCCGAAATGTTGCCGCCGCTGAGATTGATCGAACCGGAAGTTGAAATGGCACCGGTTACGGCGGTGGAGCTCAGGGTAAAGTTAGAGCTTCCGCTGACGCTGCCATAAATGGTGCTGGTTCCGCTAATGACGACGTTGCCAGAACTGGTTTGCAAGTTGACTGTATTGCTGCTACTGCCGACCGTATTTGAACCATTGAAAGTCATTCCTCCAGTCGCGTCGATGGTCAGACTGGATCCGGGGTTGATAGTGTCACCGGAATTCAGCGTAAAACTTCCGTTGCAGGTCCAAGTGCTTCCGGATTGGCTCCAAACTCCGTTCGAGCAAGCTGGAAAAGAACTTCCGGAAAATGTGTAGTTCACGGCTTGAGCCATGCCGCTAAACAGGAGCAGAAATAGGAAAAACCAGTTGATTTTCAACAGATTGGCACAGCTAATATAAAGCCGCTGCATGTTAGTTCAATTCCACGTCAGCAAAATTTGATGTGTCTAACAATTATCGACACATGTGGAAAGATTATTGCATGTGCTTTATTGCATATGCAAATTTTTCAGAAAGTCTAGATCCTCCTATCACATAGCGGTCGATATGAGATGAATCAACTGTAGCATGCAACGCTGCACTTGATCGATAATGCAGTCCCTTTGTCTGTTGAAGGGCAAAGCCCTTTTTACTCAGCTGATATCGGTATATATCAATAGGCGTCTCAGTCATGCTGATATATCTGACGAATGAAATCCGGCAGTGGTTGGGAATTGCCGGTACGTGGGTTCCACCAAACAATTTTGGCGGCACCTTCCGCGTAGAGCGTGGTATCGTCTTCAGCGCGGCGGATTTCAAAATAGCTAGGCAAACTGCTGCGACCCGGTTTGCCTATCAGCATTGCAACGTCCACGATCGCCGGATATGCAATCGGTTTAAGGAAGGTGCAGCTCGTATTGATGATCACAGGACCACTGTCTGCATTGACGATATCGCTGATACCGAATGTTTCGAGCCACTCAATTCTGGTCTGTTCAGCAAAGCGAAAGTAAACCGTGTTGTTGACGTGACCAAGGGCATCCATGTCGCCCCAACGGACAGGAATGCGCGAAGTATGTACGAGTATGCGATGATCTTCCATGATTTATAGTATTTCCTGATTGCTTTTGAATACAGGTTTCCTCTTTTCGATAAAGGCAGTGACCCCTTCCGCAAATTCTCTGCTCATCGCGCAAGCCACAAAGCTTTCTTGTTCGGCGCGCAATTGTTCATCCAGATTTCGGTTAAGCGATTCGTTGAGCAACCGCTTTGTTCGGCCCAGCGCCTGAGTGGGGCCTTGGGCAAGGCGTTTGGCGAGATCACTGGTTGCCGTGGCCAACTCGTCGACTGGAACGATTCGGTTGATCAGACCCAGCCTGAGCGCTGTCTCCGCGTCGAAACGATCACCCAGCAGAGCGATTTCCATGGCTTGCTTCAACCCGACCAGTCGCGGTAAACCATAGGTGCCACCCCCGTCTGGCGATGTCCCGATATGGCAGTATGCAAGGGTGAAGTAGCTGTCGGAAGCGGCTATAGCTAGGTCGCACGCGTTCATGAGTGATAGACCGAAGCCCGCTACGGCTCCACGCACGCTGGCGAGAACCGGCTTTTCCATACTGCGGATGCGGATCACGGATTCATGTACTTTGCCGATCATCCCTTCGAGAATCTCCCGGCGGCGAGAGTCGGTGTTATTAAGTGTCGAATAAAAATACTTGATATCACCGCCCGCCATGAAGTGGGGGCCGGCCCCTTCGATTACTACAGCACGCACGGCATTGTTGTCGGCAACTTGCGCAGTAGCCTCGTCAAAAGCTGCCACCATGGCCTGATTTAACGCATTAAGCGCTTGCGGCCGATTCAGGGTGATAGTGGAAATTCCGCTCGCCTCATCGATATTCAGCAGTACAGCAGCGTCATCCATATTTATTCTTTCGATTAACCTTTGTTCAATTAAATTTGTTTTGTCATTATCTAACGCTGAAGCATACAAATTGTAATTCTTTAAGCACTATGAAATTGGAAGTTTCCAAACTGTTCCCGCAATTTCATCTTCTGGAGCTTGCCTGTCGCGGTATGCGGAAGTTGATCGACAAACACTACATCATCGGGGAGCGACCATTTTGCAACTTTATCTCCCAGATAGTCCAATAGTTCCTGCTTGGTAACTGCACAGTCATTCTTGGTTACGACGATCATTAATGGACGTTCCTGCCATTTGGGGTGAGCAATGGCAATGACCGCTGCCTCTGCTATAGAAGGATGTCTCGTTGCAGCATTTTCCAGAGCGATGGACGAAATCCATTCGCCACCGGATTTGATAAGATCTTTGGCACGGTCTGTAATCTGCATATAACCATCCTCATCAATTGTAGCTATGTCTCCCGTGTCAAACCAATTTTCTTCATTAACAATGGATTTTCCTTCCGCATGATAATATGAGGATGCCACCCAGTGGCCGCGTGTCAGTAAGTGTCCGCTGGTCTCTCCATCGTGCGCCAGCGTTTTTCCATTGTCATCGGTAAGCTTGATGTTTACCCCGAACAGGACACGGCCCTGCTTGGCCTGCAGTTTGATACGTTCATCCGAACTTGCTCCATGATGCTTTGATAGTGGATTACACAGTGTGACGAATGGCGATGTTTCGGTCATTCCCCAGGCATGGATTACTCGAACACCAAAGGATTTTTCGAATGTCTCCACGACCACTTGCGGAACTGCTGCGCCACCACTAAGCACCCGATTGAGAATGAGATCCTGTTTGGGCTGCAACTTCTTTTCTTCGACATATTGCTGAAATGCCATCCAAACGGTAGGGACACCCATGGATACCGTAACGGACTCATCGATCATCGAGCGGTATATGCTTGCGCCATCCAGCGCAGCGCCAGGAAGAACCATCTTTGCCCCGGTCATGGCACAGGCGTAGGGCATTCCCCAAGCATTAACATGGAACATGGGAGCCGCCATGAAAAGTGTGTCTGTCGCAGATAATCCCATACTATCGGGCATGCAGGTCTGCATGGCATGCAAAAGAGTCGATCGATGAGAATAGAGCACGCCTTTAGGATTACCTGTGGTGCCCGAGGTGTAACACAGTGAAGAGGCCGAATTTTCGTCCAGTTTCGGCCAGTCATACTCACCAATTTGGTCTGTGATTAGATCCTCGTAGCACAGGAGATTAGGAATGTTCAAAGTTGGCATGTTAGTCCGATACGTCAGGGGAATAAAACCCTTGACGGTTTTAAACGTGGGTGCCAATTGCTCAATGAGCGATGAAAAGGCCAAGTCGAAAAAAATATATTGGTCTTCCGCATGATTAACGATATATTCAATCTGTTCCGGAAACAGGCGTGGATTAACCGTGTGTATTACAGCCCCCATTCCGGATATTCCAAAAAACAGTTCCATGTGCCGGTAACCATTCAAAGCCAATGTTCCTACTCGGTCACCTTCCCGGATACCGAGTGCAGTCAATGCGCCGGCAATTTTCTTGGCGCGTCGGTTTATGTCGAGGTAGGTGCATCGATGAGTAGGATTGTCTGTCGAATAAGAGACTATTTGTGACTTCGAATGTGCACTCGCGGCATGTTCAATCAGTGACGAAATCAGTAGTGGATGATGCTGCATCAGTCCAAGCATTTTCTTGCCCCCTTATTTGAATATACAACACATCAGATTGCACTACCGATCAAACGGAACGTCGTGTCGATGTCGGAGAGGTGCTGAACTCGTGAAACCTTGCGGCGGCTGGAAACGCGGATGCCCTCGTTGAACAGCATCAAGAAACTTGCAAATTCGGCGGCACGTTTCGGTGCGAGTCCGGCATCAAGAAGGCATCTTTCAAATTCCGCCTGAATTTCTGCCAAAAGACCGCTGGCTCGGGTGCTAAGGTCATCGTCGACACCCGCCAGTTCAAGCACGGTATTGACGAGCATGCATCCCAATTCGCAATTTTGGCCGAGTTGTCCGGTAGCAGTATATTCAAAGAAGTTCCGCAGAGCGTCCAAAGGAGGATTGTCTTTGCGCGCCCGCAGCAGGATGTCCTTGGTGCGTTTGCCAAATATGTCCAGGCATTTGAGGTAAAGACTGCGTTTATCACCGAATGTTGCGTAGAAACTGCTGCGACCGATTTCCATTGCCTGCAAGAGTTGGGAAAGAGAAGCCGCCTGGTAACCTTTGCTCCAGAACAGCACGAGGGCTTTGTTCAATGCCTTTGTTTGATTGAATTCTAATGTTCTTGCCATGATTAATATTTGGACTATTCAGTACAGTATGGTTAATACTAGATCGATCGGTACAGAATGTCAAGCATGCAGAGCGATCTCAATGATCTTGCTGCGTCTGATTGGGAGTTGGCTGTCGGTCATGAATCCCAAAGCGGGATTGACCGGTTTTGTTCTGACTGAAATTGTCAGGCAGGGTATGAGTGATCACCATTCCGCCGACTGTGTTTTTTGCCATCAGCCGGTATGCCAGACAGCTATCTGCGCTCTCTTTTCATTGCTTGCTGGGCTTCACGCTTGCCCTCGCGTTCTTTTTCGGTGGCGCGCTTGTCATGTTCTTTTTTGCCCTTTGCCAGCCCGATATTCAGTTTGACGCGGCCACCCTTGTAATGCATGTCCAGCGGCATTAAAGTGTAGCCGGCGCGTTGTACCTTGCCAATTAACTTGTTGATTTCTGCCGCATGCAACAACAATTTGCGAGTCCGCAACGGTTCCGGAAGGATATGGGTAGAAGCGGTGGTCAGCGGGCTGATGTGTGAGCCGAACAGGTACAATTCACCATTGTTTATGGTGACGTAGGCTTCCTTGAGGTTGGCTCGTCCGGCCCGGATCGCCTTGACTTCCCAGCCTTGCAGCACGATTCCCGCTTCGTAACGATCTTCGACGAAGAAATCGTGAAATGCTTTTTTATTTTGGATGATACTCATATATCGTATATTCTACCAGCTTTGGTTTAAGAATCAGATTGTGCAATGGCGCTAGTCGAAAAATCAATGTTGGTTCCCTATAGCGCAGAGCAAATGTTTGTGCTGGTGGATGGCGTGGCAGACTATCCGAAGTTTCTGCCATGGTGCGGCGGGTCGAGCGTTACTTCGGTTGATGGGAATACTGTGCATGCTACTGTGCATATTGATTACCATCATATCAAGCAAAGTTTTACCACGGAAAATGTGCGGTCGGCACCGCATCGTATCGACATCAGGCTAAAGGATGGGCCTTTCCAGAAACTGGAAGGAAATTGGCAATTCAAGCCACTTTCCGATTCTGCCTGTAAAATAGAGTTTCGTTTGAACTACGAATTTTCCCATAAGTTACTGGAAAAAATGTTCGGGCCGGTTTTTCATTATATTGCGAATAGTTTTGTGGATGCGTTTATCCAGCGTGCAGAAAAGGTTTATGGGTGTCCGTAAAATGGTTGAGCAACTGAATATTGAAGTCGTTTATGCCCTGCCGAATGAGCAGAAATTATTCAAGGTGGTGGTTCAGCAGGGGGCGACTGTGATTGACGCCATCAAACTTTCAGGTGTGTTGAAGATGCATCCCGAGATTGATTTTGAAATAAACAAGCTTGGCATTTATGGCAAGCTGGGTAAAGCCGATACTATATTGCGTGACAAGGATCGTGTAGAGATTTACCGCCCGTTGGTCGCGGATCCAAAAGAAATCCGTCGTCGGCGTGCGGCTGAGGGAAAAATCATGAAGAAGGGTGGCTAAGCTTAATGCTGGATTATGATTTACATTGTCACTCCAAGGTATCTGATGGATTGCTGTCGCCCTTGGAATTGGTTGCCCGTGCTGCAGAACGGGGAGTGAAAGTTCTGGCCTTGACCGACCATGACGATGTTGCCGGACTAAACGAGGCAGAAGAAGCGGCAGCCGGATACGGGATGAAGTTTGTCAACGGAGTGGAAATTTCGGTAAGTTGGCGCGGACGTTCGTTGCATTTCGTTGGTCTTAATATCGACCCTGACTATCCGGCGCTGGTTGAAGGATTGCAGGGTATCCGTAACGGACGTGGAGCGCGTGCGCAATTGATGGCTGATTCGCTGGCCAGAAGCGGTATTGGCGGTGCGCTGGAAGGGGCTTACCGCTATGCGAATAACCCGTCGCTCATCGGGCGCACGCATTTTGCGCGGTTTCTGGTTGAAAATGGCCACTCCAAAGATGTTGCCAGCGTGTTCAAGAATTATCTGGTTAAAGGTAAACCGGGCTTTGTTGCTCACGAATGGGCAAGCTTGTCTGATGCAGTCGGATGGATCACGGGTAGCGGTGGCGTCGCTGTACTGGCGCATCCCGGACGGTACAAGGTGGCAGGCAAGAAAATGGGTCGTACCTTGCTACGCGATTTGTTGCGTGATTTTGTTGAGTTGGGCGGGCGCGGAATTGAAGTGGTAAGCGGCAGCCACACGCCGGAACAATATGCCGAATTTGCACGCTACGCTGAGGAATTTGATTTGTTTGCCTCCTGTGGTTCGGATTTTCACGGACCCGGAGAGAGCTACCGTGATTTAGGGCGCTTGCCTGATTTTCCGTTAAATTGCCGACCGGTTTGGCAGGCTTGGGAAAAGGATTTTGGCTACGCCCCCCTCGCTACGCTCTCCCCGCTTGCGGGAGAGGGGCAGGGGAGAGGGTAAGCTAATGGCACAATTTTTTACCGTTCACCCGACTAATCCGCAATCGCGCCTGATTAAACAGGCTGCAGCGATGATTCGCGATGGGGCAGTGATTGCCTATCCAACAGACTCCTGCTACGCGCTGGGGTGTCATCTGGGTGACAAGGATGCGGTATCACGCATTCGCCGCATTCGCGGACTGGACGATAACCACTTCATGACGTTAATGTGTCGGGACTTGTCCGAATTGGCGCATTACGCACGTGTGGACAACGTGCAATTCCGGCTGCTTAAAAACAATACACCGGGCAGTTATACTTTTATCCTGGATGCAACCAAGGAAGTGCCACGGCGGCTCCAGCATCCGAAACGCAACGCTGTGGGAATTCGTATTCCCGATCATCCGGTGGCGTTGGCGTTGCTGGAAGAATTGGGTGAACCCCTGTTAAGTTCCACTCTGATTTTGCCGGGAGAAAAACAGGCTCTGAACGATGCGGAAGAAATTCGCAGTCGGCTCGATCAAGCTCTGGATTTGATTCTGGACGGGGGAGCTACCGGCTTGGAGGCAACCACAGTGATTGATTTGACCGGCGAAACGCCTGTGCTGATGCGACGCGGCAAGGGCGATATTGCCCCCTTTGAAATTGAGAGCTAAATGCACATTGAACAGTTAATCCAGACCATCGCAATCGCGGCGATTCCGATTCTATTTGCGATCACCTTGCACGAGGCCGCACACGGATACGTTGCCCGTTACTTTGGCGATATGACCGCAGCACGGGAGGGTCGCATTAGCCTCAATCCCATCCATCATATCGACATGGTCGGTACAATTCTGCTGCCGATGTTGACTCTGTGGCTGGGCGGCGTTCTATTTGGCTGGGCGAAACCGGTGCCGGTCAACTTTGGCGCCTTGCGTCATCCCAAGAAAGATATGCTGTGGGTGGCATTGGCCGGGCCTGCATCGAATTTATTTATGGCCCTTGGCTGGGGGTTGTTAGCCAAGTTGGCCTTGTCTGCCCAGGATAATTATTTTGCCGAACCGATGATGGAAATGGCACAAATCGGGATTAAAATTAACCTCGTGCTTATTGCTTTGAACATGTTGCCGCTGCCACCGCTGGATGGTGGACGCGTTGCAGTCAGTCTGTTGCCGCACAAACAGGCGGTCATGCTGGCAAGATTGGAACCGTATGGCATGTTTATCCTGATATTCATGGTGATGACCCCGTTGCTGGGCTGGGTGCTGATGCCGATCGTGTCGGGGCTAACCGCATTAATCAATTTTATTTTTGGACTATAAAGTAGAGCTATGTTTGCTGATCGCGTGTTATCCGGGATGCGTCCCACCGGAAGTTTGCATTTGGGGCATTACCACGGTGTATTGAAAAACTGGGTGGAGATGCAGCAGGAATTTGAATGCCTGTTCTTCGTCGCCGACTGGCATGCCCTGACCACTCATTACGACACCCCTGAAGTCATCGAGCAGAGTGTATGGGATATGGTGATTGACTGGCTGGCTGCGGGAGTCGATCCGGCGCGGGCTACGCTGTTCATTCAGTCGCGGGTGCCGGAGCATGCCGAATTGAATTTGCTGCTGTCCATGATCACCCCTTTGGGTTGGTTGGAGCGAGTGCCTACTTACAAAGATCAACAGGAAAAACTCACTTCCAAAGATCTCACGACTTATGGTTTTCTAGGTTATCCGTTGTTGATGAGTGCGGATATTTTAATCTATCGTGCGACTCAGGTTCCGGTTGGCGAAGACCAGATTCCCCATATTGAATTCACGCGGGAACTGGCGCGTCGCTTTAATCATATGTATGGGCGCGAACCGGGCTTTGAGGAAAAAGCCGAAGCGGCAATAAAAAAACTGGGCAGCAAAAAGGCAAAACTTTATACTGAGTTGCGCACACGTTTTCAGGAGCAGGGTGACGACGAAGCGCTGGAATCAGCCCAATCCTTGCTCGACGAGCAGCAAAGTCTCAGCATTGGTGATCGCGAGCGATTATTTGGCTACCTCGAAGGCGGCGGAAAGATGATTCTTTCCGAACCGGATGCCATGCTTACGAAGGCTTCGAGAATGCCTGGCCTGGATGGGCAGAAGATGTCGAAATCCTATAACAACACTATCACGCTACGCGAAGACGAAGCCAGTGTGACCAAGAAAATTCGTACCATGCCGACTGACCCGGCGCGTGTACGTCGAACTGATCCCGGCACCCCGGAAAAATGTCCGGTATGGGCATTGCATCAAGTCTATTCCAGCGAGGAGACCATGAGATGGGTGCGTCAGGGGTGTACCACAGCCGGTATGGGTTGCATCGAATGCAAACAACCGGTGATCGCCTCTGTACTGGAAGAGCAGAAACCGATGCGTGAACGTGCACAGCTCTATCTGGATGATCCCACGCTGGTCAAAAGTATTGTTGCGGATGGTTGCGAGAAGGCACGCAAGCTGGCAGGAGAAACCATGCGCGATGTGCGTGAAGTGATGGGGTTGAGCTACAGTTGATTGCAGCATGAGTCAAACCGAACTACAACTTGTTCCACAGGCGTTTATTCATGGCGAGCCGATGCTGGAGATGCCGCGCGATCTCTACATTCCGCCGGATGCGCTGGAGTTGGTGCTTGAAACGTTCCAGGGGCCGCTTGATCTGTTGCTGTACCTGATCCGCAAGCACAATCTGGATGTGCTGGATATTCCAATGGCGCAGCTCACGCAGCAATACATGACTTATATCGAAGTCATGCAGCGCAACCGCCTGGAGTTGGCCGCCGAGTATTTGCTGATGGCGGCGGTGCTGATCGAAATCAAGTCGCGCATGTTGTTGCCGCGTCCGCCCAAAGCCAGTGAAGAGAGTGTGGAAGACCCTCGTGCCGAGTTGATGCGTCGCTTGCTGGAATATGAGCAAATGAAGCTTGCCGCGCAGAAACTGAACGAACTTCCCCAGGCCGGACGTGACTTCGAATTGGTGCAAGTGCTGATCGAGCGGACTGTGGAACAGAGGTTGCCCCATGTAACGGTGAACGATTTGCGTCTGGCCTGGCTGGCGCTGTTGGCGCGAGCCAAATTGAATACCCACCATAAGGTCAGGCGTGATGAATTATCGGTGCGCGAACAGATGACACGTGTACTGCGTCAATTGAGTCACGGCGAATTCGAGGCTTTCGAAAAACTGTTCGACGTGAGCGGCGGCATTCCGCAGTTGGTAGTGACTTTTATCGCCATTCTGGAGTTGGCCAAAGAGACTTTGGTCGAAATTACACAAACTGAAACGCTGGGGAATATTTATGTCCGGGCTAATTTTACCCTCACCACAGCCGAATAATCTGACGGCCTCACCGGAGGCTGTGGTTGAGGAAAGTTCACAAGAGATCGTTGCGGATTCGGTGAAATTACCGCAAGTTACTTTTACCGAAGCAGCTAAAGTGCAAATAATTCGGGTGTTTGAAGCCGCACTACTTACTACGGTGGAGCCCCTGTCTTTAACAGAACTGAAAAAACTGAGCGACGCCCCTTTAGAGAACCGGCTTGTCGAAGAATTGCTGGATCAGTTGGCTGCACAATATGCGAGCAGTGGCGTGGAATTAAATCGTGTTGCCAATGGCTGGCGCTTCCGCGCACGTCCCGAACTGCAAGTTTATCTGGATAGATTAAGTCCGGAGAAACCGCCCAGGTATTCCCGCGCAGTGATGGAAACGCTTGCGATCATTGCTTACCGCCAGCCGGTTACACGCGGTGATATTGAGGAGATTCGGGGGGTAGGTGTGTCCGCGCAAATTCTGAAAACGCTTGAGGCGCGCGGCTGGATTGATGTGATCGGCACACGCGATGTACCCGGTAAACCGGCGCTATTCGCCACCACCAAGCAACTGCTGGATGACCTGAATTTGCGATCCCTGCAAGAGTTGCCGTCGCTGGAAGAAATGGGTGGATTGCTGGAGCAGAATGGAAGTTAATCCCATATCAATCAGGATGAAGCATATTTCCTCGCGCGACAATCCTTTTTTTAAGGAGTTGCTGAAACTCAGCGGGTCTTCACGTCACAGAAAAAAGATCGGGCAGACGCTGCTGGATGGCGTGCATCTGGTTCAATCGTATCTGGATTCGGGTGGTACGCCGCAACACTTGATATTGACAGAGGCTGCGTTACAAGATGTTGAAATTGCTGCGTTACTAAAAAATCTTTCCGGTGTCGCCGTGACTCGTCTCGACGATAAACTTTTTGCCGAAATTTCAGAACTCAAAACGCCCAGCGGTATAATCGCGCCAATTACCGAACCTACTCCTTCTGTATCGCTTGGGCAAAGTCAGTTTTGTTTATTGCTGGAAGATATTCAAGATCCTGGCAATCTGGGGTCCATGCTACGTTCAGCGGCGGCGGCCGGGTGCGATGCGGTGTTTCTATCCCGGGGATGCACGGATGCCTGGTCACCCAAGGTGTTGCGTGCTGGAATGGGGGGGCATTTTGTGATGAGTATTCACGAATCGGCCGATTTGCTTGAGGTGGCCAAGTTATTTGAAGGGAAGTTACTTTCTACGTCACTCAATGCAAAGACTAGTTTGTACGAGTATGATCTATGCGGAAAACTGGCTTTCGCATTTGGGAATGAAGGGGCGGGGCTGTCAGAAAGTTTGCTGGCAGCAACCCGTCACCACATTACTATTCCCATGCCCGGAAGAGTTGAATCTTTGAATGCTGCCGCTGCAACAGCCGTGTGTTTGTTCGAGGCAGCAAGACAGCGCAAGTAGCGTATTTTTCATAACGTAATAATTTTTCTGTAAATTCTTTCCGGAAGCATAACTCATTACGCATTGTGGCTTATTAAATGTATGTCTGGAATGGTTTTTTTTGGAATAGTGGTATACTTTCTTAAAAGTGATTCCCTTGGAACTGACTACTGCCATTACTAAATTAGTGCGATGAATGCACTGTCTGAATTAAAGAATTCAACACGAGCCAACAATTACATCCGGTATTAAAAATCATGAGTCAACACTATCTTAATTCCCTTTTTTCCCCAAAGTCTGTCGCAGTGTTTGGTGCCAGTGACCGGATTGATTCGGTCGGGCAGATCGTATTTCAGAACATGCTGGAAAGCGATTTTAAGGGAGCACTGTATCCGATTAACACTAAAAATCCAGAGGTGCAGGGACACAAGGCCTATAGTGCAATATCCAAGATAGAAGGCCCCGTGGAATTGGTGGTCATAGCTACCCCGCCGCAAACCGTGCCTGACATTATCGAAGAATGCGGAAAGCATGGCGTCAAGGCAGCAGTTATTATTACGGCAGGCTTTGGTGAGACGGGGCCGGAAGGACAGGCACTTGAGCGGGCGGTGCTGGAAAACGCAAAACGCTATGGTATTCGGTTAATCGGCCCGAACTGTCTCGGGGTCATGCGTCCCGACATCGGGCTCAATGCCACGTTCAATAAAGGCGGAGCAAACACGGGCCACCTTGCTTTTATATCGCAATCCGGCGCACTGTGCACCGCTATTCTGGATTGGGCACAGGCCAATGACATCGGCTTCTCCAGCGTAGTCTCGATGGGCGCTTCTGCCGATGTGGATTTCGGCGAAATCCTCGACTATCTGGTTTCTGACCCGCAGACGCATAGTATATTGATGTACATCGAAGGAATTCGCAATGCGCGCAGTTTTATGAGCGCTATCCGTGCTGCAGCCCGCGTCAAACCGGTGATTCTGGTCAAGGTGGGGCGCCATGCGGCAGGTTCCAAAGCAGCCATGTCGCACACCGCATCCTTGGTTGGTTCGGACGATGCCTTTGACGCCGCCGTACGCCGTGCAGGCGTAGTGCGGGTGCAGACCATTACGCAAATGTTCGCCGCAGCCAAGGCGATGGCAGTGGGCTTCCGCCCCACCGGCAACCGTTTGGCAATCGTTACCAATGGCGGCGGCCCGGGTGTGATCGCAACCGACCGTGCCGGAGATCTGGGATTGAATCTTGCCAAATTATCCGATGCCACGATGGAGCAACTGAACAAGGTGTTGCCCCCAAATTGGTCGCATGGTAACCCTGTAGATATAATTGGAGATGCTCAGGCAGATCGTTATTACAATTCAGTCAAAGCTTGTTTGGAAGACCCGAATGTGGATGGCGTGTTAACCATCCTCACACCGCAAGCCATGACCAAACCGCTGGAAGCGGCGCAAGCAATCATGGATCTTTCCTTGCAATACAAAAAACCTTTGCTGAGCTGCTGGTTGGGCGAAGCTCAGGTTGCTGAATCGCGTAAAGCTTTTAATCATGCCAAACGCCCGAATTTCCGTACGCTTGAAGCTGCTGTGGAAGTGTTCTCCTGTCTTGCTGATTATTACCAGAATCAGAAACTGCTGGAACAAATGCCTGCTCCGGTCAGCCATCATCTGGAGCCGGATATCGAAGGCGCGCGCCTGATTATCGAGGGAGCGCTTCAGGATAGACGCAAGGTACTGAACGAAATGGAATCGAAAGCGCTGTTGTCCGCTTTTCATATTCCAGTGGCGCAAACGATGGTTGCCCATTCACCCAATGAAGCGTTACTTATTGCTCAGCAACTGGGCTACCCGGTAGCCATGAAAATAAACTCACGTGATATCACCCACAAGAGTGATGCTGGCGGGGTCAAGCTGAATTTGGGCAATGCACTGGACGTACGTGCCGCGTATCAGGAAATCATGGATAACGTGAAACGCAATCGCCCCGATGCACGTATTGACGGAATAGCCATTCAACCCATGATCATGAAAGAACATGGCCGTGAATTGATGCTTGGAGTGACCAATGACCCGGTTTTTGGGCCGGTGATTACTTTTGGGGCGGGTGGAGTTCTGGTTGAAGTGATGGGAGACCGTGCCGTGGCGTTGCCGCCGCTTAATAGTTTTCTGGTCAAGGATCTGATCAAGGGCACCCACGTATTCAAAATGCTGGGGGCCTTCCGCAACATGCCTCCGGTGAATATGGAGGCTCTCGAAAGCGTGCTGCTGCGTGTTTCAGAAATGGTGTGCGAGCTGCCGATGCTGATGGAAATGGACATCAATCCACTGATCGTGGATGAGCATGGCGCGCTGGCGGCTGATGCCAGAGTGCTGGTAGAACCCCGACAGCCTACCGCTGACCGCTATGCCCACATGGCTATTTACCCGTATCCCACGCATCTGGTCAGTTATTGGCAACTTGCCGATGGCACCGATATTACCATCCGTCCGATTCGCCCTGAAGATGCCGAACTGACTCAAGAATTCGTGCGCAGTTTGTCGGCAGAGTCGCGTTATTTCCGTTATATGAACAGTGTTCAGGAGCTCTCTCATTCGATGCTGGTTCGCTTTACTCAAATTGACTATAGCCGGGAAATGGCGCTGATTGCGGTGGCAGAGGAAAATGGCAAGGAAGTCGAGTTGGGCGTGTCGCGTTTTAACATTAATCCTGACGGTGAAACTTGCGAGTTTGCACTGGTCATTTCTGACACGATGCGTGGCATCGGATTGGGTCCCAAGTTGATGACGGCTTTACTCGATGCGGCGCGTTCCAAGGGGCTGAAAGTCATGGAAGGCGAAGTTTTGAAAAACAATAGCAGCATGCTTCATTTGATGACTCGCTTGGGCTTTACCATCGAATCCAGCGAGGAAGACGACGGTATAAAAGTCGTTCGCAAGATTTTGTAATTCCGGACGGACAATTATCCCTGATCACTGGGCGAACATATTGGTTCCATTGGCACCAACAGCGGCATAGCCGAAGTGATTGGCATACTGACCTCCGGAATAGAAAGTGGGTAATACTGTGTTGAGGTTAGGCAGTAAGGGCGAGTCATTGTGAGTTGTCGACCATGTAAGACCGTCGATACTGGTAAATATGCTTCCGCCATCCCCGACCGCAACAAATTCATGTCCATAGGTGACCGCATTGATCGAGTTTGACTGAATCGGATTTTGTGTTGACCAAGTTATTCCGTCCTGACTGGTTAACACGGTTCCATTGACACCCGCCGCGACAAAGGTTGCGAGTGGCGGGGTCTGGAGGGTGTATCCGTTCTGGGGCGTAAACAAATAATACAATTCGGCTAACTGGGGCGCTCCGTAGGCAACGCTTTTAAGGTCTGGTAGCGGCGATGGATGTTGCGTTGTTTCCTGCCAGGTGACGCCGTTATCCGAGCTGTAAACGAATGTGCCACCTGCACCAACAGCCACGAGCATACCAGCTCCATAAGAGATTCCGTAAAGTGTTTGAGTTGTTGGTGAAGATCGAGTCCACTTAGCACCACCGCCGCTACTGGTAAGGATAGTCCCGGAATCTCCAACGGCAATAAATTCGAGTCCAACATTTGAAACGGCATAAAGATTATGCGTGTCTGCGTTCGGCTCGGGGGTCCAGTTTGTTCCGTCAGAGCTGAGAAGAATTGCCCCTCCGTCACCTACAGCCAGAAACTTTCCGTTGTTAAAGGTTACTGCGTTAAGATTGTTATGGGATGAGGTATAACTGGAAGGTGCCCATGAGATTGATCCGTCGATGCTTGAAACCAGCCCCGAAAAAAGCGAGCCATTGTTTCCGGCGGCAACAAAAATACCTGCACTCCCAAGGCTGACCAAATTTGCGGTCAAGGTGTTGACCGATGGAACGCCATAAGCAATGCCATGCAAATCTTCTTGCGTATTCAAGGCTGGCGGCTGTTTCCATGTTGATATTCCATTTATGTCTAAACCGCCCGCCAATCTGGGGGTAACAGAGATGGACGTGGAACCTGAGCCCCCCGGGCCGCCACCGCTTCTCCCATTGATTGTAAAGGCATACGCCTGCCCGTTGACCAACCCTGTGATGACTGTAGGGGAGGTCGCCTGCACGAGCGTTGTACAGGCCGAGGTGCAACTGGGTATATTGATGGAAGTTCCGAGTGTTTTCCAAATCCAGTATTCAACGCCGGGTTGAGCGTCCCATGAAATGGTCACGCTGGAGTCTCCGGCGACGATATTGACATTTGTGGGGGCGGATGATGCCGACCCTTTACCACCGCAACTTGACAACAGTAGCGTGACAATCAGCAAAAAAATAATTACAAAAAATCTTTTCATTTCAATGACCGTAATATGGATGCCGTATTGGCTATTTTTCCAAGACTTGGAGGAAAGAAAGTATATTCCCAAGTGGAAACGAGTATTCTGCTAGCTATACAGAAAAAGGCGTAATTAGGCCTATTAGCTGTCATGTTGTCAAGGCCTGGGGAGTGGATGAGAACCATGGTTGCGCAAATATCACTATCCGAAAGTGAGCAGTAACTTGGAGACAGGGTTAGTTCCGTATAATATACTCCACCTTACGGTTATGATTTTAACATGCTATTATTTTCAACTCTCAAAAGATTGCTTAAATCAACTACGTAGTCATTCAGCTGCCCCTGATTAATATGCACACCGCTTACATTACCCACTCGGCCTGCCTTAAACATGAAATGGGGGATGATCATCCGGAATGTCCCGCACGTATTCACGCGGTCGAAGATCAGCTAATCTCATCAGGTTTGCTGCCCTTTCTTGAACGGCACGATGCGCCTCTGGTAAAAAGAGAGCAGTTGGAGCGTGTCCATGGACTCGCCCACATTGAACAGGTTTTTTCTGAAGCGCCCATCGACGGCACGATTCATATCGATCCGGATACAGTGATGAATCCGTATACTCTGGAAGCAGCACTGCGCTCCGCAGTGGCTGCGGTGATGGCAACCGATCTGGTGATTTCCGGGCAAGTGGAAAACGCCTTTTGTAATATTC
>Ga0007854_10000649_pt1 | contig 22407 bp, 26 predicted proteins | sample CryBogCBH12Aug08_FD_60382 | JGI IMG/M metagenome (GOLD analysis project Ga0007854, IMG submission 60382) | Freshwater microbial communities from Crystal Bog, Wisconsin, USA - CBH12Aug08 | ecosystem: Environmental > Aquatic > Freshwater > Lake | place: Crystal Bog, Wisconsin, USA | collected... | reverse complement strand
TGGTCTAGAATAATGAGTGGTTTTTTTATGATAGATGGAAAGCCCTGACTGGCCTTAAGATTATCTAGTAGGGATTCAGCGCTGCAGTCTACCAATATTGAAATGTCGAATTGTGATGGCATCTCATTATTAACCCTATCCCAACCTTCGAGGTATCTTAGATATTTAGGCATCTCCAAACTGCAATACATATAAGTATTTTTACCCATATCACCTAATATCTGTTCAAGTGCAAGTGAACTCGCTAAACTATCAGCATCTGGATTATCCGCCTGCAGTATTAGGATATTAGAAGATTTCTCAATTAAAGACTTTATATGTAAAAAGTTTTTATAATTTATCATAAGACAGTCCTACCATCCATTGCACGCCCTAATGTAATTTGGTCTGCATATTCCAAATCAACACCTATAGGAAGACCTCTAGCAAGACGAGTGACTTTAACTCCTGTGTCGTTTAAGGATTGATTAATGTAAAGTGAGGTAGTTTCTCCTTCGACGCTAGCGTTAGTAGCTAAAATAACTTCTTTCACAGAATCATCTTTAATTCTTTTTAGTAGTTCGTTTATATGGAGCTGTTCTGGGCCTATTCCATCAATTGGGGATACAAGACCACCTAGTACATGATAAGTGCCCTCAAATGACCCTATACGTTCAATAGCGAGAATATCGAAGGGTGAAGCTACTACAGCTATTATTTGCTTATTTCTGTTGGGGTCTGAGTATAATGGAGAAATTTCCTGACTTGCGTCAATTAGTGCATAGGTTACTGGGCAAAGCTTAATAGAATCGTGAATATTGGATAAGGATTTTTCTAGTTTTTTCGCGATACTTTTATCATGCTGAACTATGAAATAAGCGTATCTTTCAGCAGTTCTAGGACCAACACCAGGTAAACCTTCAAGAGAGTATATGAGATCAGTCAGCGCCTTCGGCAATACGCTCATTATTTATAGCCCTAAATCGCCCAAAGCACCCATGAATGGCTGCATCTTCTCCGCAGCAATTTTTTGGCTCTGAGATAAAGCTTCTTTGATAGCGTCTTCAATCCAGTGCTCTAGCTGGGATATGTCTTCTAAATCAACCATCTCAGGGTCAATTCTAACGTGTTTAATTTTCTGCTCACCTGTTATTTCGATCTTAACAGCACCGTCACCTTTTTCGACTGTAATAATTTCTTTTTGAAGCTCTTTCTGAACTTTTTTAACCTTCATTAACATTTTAGCTTGATCAAATCTACTCATTTTGTCTCCTTTATTAATTACATTATACCAATAATTAACTGATTAGATAACTATGGGATATTAGTATAGTGTTGTGCGGTTTTAGAGTTATTGGGCCACGCAATAAAATAACTCCTTGTATTATAGATAACAGAAACAAAAAGAGCTATGACAATAAGTATTGATCCGAGTAATCTCGGGATGGGATTTCTAGGAAAAACCCTATACCATTTAGTGACCAAAAAAGATAAACCAGTAGCTGCTATTAAATACAATGGGATGATTATCATCGTGAGACTAACTTGTCCACCAAGTGAGTACAGGATAGAAGATACTAATAAGGTTGCCAATATTATCTTTATATAATTATTGGGCCATTCTCTAATATATCTATAAAGACCAACGAGAATTAAGCTCGAAGTAAAAAAATCTAACAAAGGAGTAGCACCAAGCCAAAGAACTGGATTCACTGGCATACTTACTAAAATATAATAAGGTAATTTGAAAAAGGTTTCTATGGTTACGACTAGATTTGTTTTAGAGGTTGGTATACCCAAAATTGAGAGTGCATGCGAAGGGTTATTAACTGTTGAATAGATAAGTGGAATTAGTAAGATAATCCCATAAATTCCTATGAGTATAAGGAATTTTCTATCTATCCTGGAAAGCAATTCTTTAATAACCTTACGTTGCCATAGAATACCTATTAGCCCAACCCATATCATCCCCGGTGTATAAAGGTAGAATACTATTATTGAAACTAAAATTAGAAAAATTTTATTTAGATTTCTATTAACTCTTAAGTAATCACGAAACCAGAAAATTAGAATAGTAGAAAGATACATAACATCTGGTACGGCAGATCTTGATACATGAAGTATCCAAGCAGAACACATTAATAAAATTGCAAGTATTGTCGCTATATTTGGGCCAAACTTCTTCTTTATCACTAAATAAAATAAGTAGATGAAGAATAAAGCCCAAATAACACTCATAAATCTATAAAGAAAAATATGATGAGAGTAGACAATACTACTCAAATAAGTAGATATTTTATAGGGGAGATTGATTGAATTACTTAAGATTACGTTCAGGCTAGAAGATGCATTAATTGAAGATATCTCAAATTTATTCATCCCTATATTCAATGATGATAATCTGAAGGTAAAAAGGAACAATACAAAAATTGCTCCTAATCCAAGAAAATAATAGTAGAAAAGCTCTCTTTTTATTATTCCTTTAATGAATTTCATTGATAGAATTATATCACTTATTCAGAAGCATTATTACTATGTCGTGAGTCTATTGATCGGAATCGTTGTTTCTGACGGTCAAAATAAAGTTCTACTGCACCAGTAGGGCCATTACGATGTTTTTTAATAAACACATCGAGAATATTTTTTCTATCCGTTTCGGGATTATAGTAATCTTCACGGTATAAGAAAGCTACAACATCAGCATCCTGCTCAATAGATCCGGACTCTCTCAAGTCAGATAATTGAGGAATTTGAGGCGATCTTGACTCTACCGACCTACTTAACTGACTCAAAGCTATTAAGGGTACATTCAATTCCCTAGCTATACCCTTAAGACCTCTAGAAATTTCTGATATTTCTTGAACTCTATTTCCATCTCCCGATGCACGACTACCACTCATCAACTGTAAATAGTCAACAATAATGAGTCCTAATGGTCTCAAATGCGCTTCTCTTCTAGCCCTAGTCCTTAGATCACTAACAGTTATGCCCGGAGTATCATCAATATAAATAGGTGCTTCACTCAAAGTTCCCATAGCTTTTCCTATCTTTTCAAAGTCAGCATCGGTTAAATTACCTGTCCTCAAATTCCAAGCATCCACACCAGATTCTGTAGATAACAATCTATCCACTAGCTGCTCCTTACTCATTTCTAGGCTGAACAATAGCACTGTCTGTTCAGCTTTCACTGCTACATTATGAGCAAGACCTAATGAAAAAGCAGTTTTACCCATGCTCGGCCTAGCTGCAAGTATAAATAAGTCTGATTTCTGTAGCCCAGCTAATATATTGTCCAAATCCTTAAAGCCCGTGGGAACCCCTCGTAACTTATTTTTATCCTTGTGTAAATCATCTAAACGATCAAAACTTTCTGCAAGGATTGTTTCAAGACTAACTACGTTTTGTTTTGTATGCTGTTGACTAACGTTGAATATGTTGAGTTCAGCTTCCTCTATGAGGTTCTGCAAAGCTTTAGTTTCATCAAAACCAAGATTGGCTATATTCTGAGATGCCTTGATTAATCTCCTCCTAAGAGCTTTTTGGGAAACAATTTCAGCATATTGCTCAATGTGAGAAGCTGTAGGTACGTAATTTGTAAGCTCGGTAATATATCCTGCTCCACCTGCTGCATCAAGAAGCCCATTATTTTTTATCTGGTCGGTAATTGTAAGCACGTCTATCGCATAATGTTTTTCATATAACTGATGGATTGCATCATAAATTTTTTGATGTCTTGGATCGTAAAAATCATCAGAACTTATAGCATCAGCAATTTTTACCAATGAATCGCTATCAATTAAAATAGAACCAAGCAATGATGCTTCAGCTTCAATATTTTGAGGTGGAATATTTACTTGATGATTGTCCATGATACCCTCTTAGAAATCTCTTTTTATGATTGTAGCACCTCAGCACCATCAAAAATATTGCTTATGTTATTTAAATCTTTGTTTTCTTTTTCGGTATCAACCTTTTTAAGTTCTGGAACATAATTAGCCGCAATATCTATATCATGGCCTGTGAGCTCCTTGAACTTCAACATAACAATATCCTTATTCTTGATATCATTTATTTTTTTCTGATAAAAGAGGTGCCCAAAGTCGAGATTTAGAGTACCATCGACCATTTTAGGTCTTGCCATCATTAAAAGACCATATAGAGTATTGTTGGTTTTTTTAACAATATTTAATAGATCTTTCCAAATAAGCTTATTGAACTCAACACTGCCAGATACTTTCTTTTTCGGCTCATTATTTTCTTCAGGTGAAACTACTTTTTCAGTAGTATTTGTTTCAATGGTTTTCTTCTTGGTAATTGGAGTTACAACTTTTTCGGAGCGTACTACTTTGGGAGGTTTACTATTTTCTATATTTATTATAGGTTTACTGTTTTGGGAACAATATTTATATAAAAGAACTTCTAGATATGCATCTGGATCGAATTTAGAAGGCACATCAATAAGATCAGTCATGAGAGATAAGTAATCAAAAGAAACCGAGTCACCTTTTATTAATATGTCACTCCTAATTTGGCTGAGTAGTTGCTTTGAAATTAAGGCCGATCCATAACCGTTATTGAAGAGTTCAGTTAACTGATTTACGATATCGGATTTTGATCCTTCATCTAAAGTTTTGATTAAGCCCGAGATAACCTGAGATGATGGTAATCCTAGACTCTCATTGACTGTATCGATTGTGATCTTTTCGTCCCTATTACGGAGCTGATCTAAAATACTAATACTATCCCTAAAAGACCCTCCACCATGACTTGCTATTAATTCTAAGGCATCGTTATCAATCTTTATTTTTTCATTTTTAGAGATTGCTTTGAGGTGTTTAACAAGATTATTTTGATCAATTGGCCTAAAACTATACCTTTGAGTTCTACTCACAATTGTATCCGGCAGTTTATGCGACTCAGTTGTAGCTAAAATAAAAATAACATGCGCCGGAGGTTCTTCTAATGTTTTCAATAAAGCATTGAAAGCTTCCTTTGTGAGCATGTGAACCTCGTCGATAATATATACCTTGTATTTCGAGTTAGTTGGAGCAATATTAACTTTATCTCGTAGATCTCTAATCTCATCGATTCGTCTGTTGCTAGCTGCATCGATTTCTATAATATCTAATTGCGTTGAATCAGAATCTGCTACGCCATTAACAGATCTAGCCAAAATTCTAGCTACAGAAGTTTTACCTACGCCTCTAGGACCGGTAAATAAATATGCATGAGCAATCTTGTTATTTTTGAGTGCGTTATCAAGCGATGAAGTTATATAGTCTTGACCAATAACTTCACCGAAATTTTTCGAACGATATTTGTTGTATAATACCTGACCCATGTCCTAGTATTATACGCTAAGGAAGGTATGTTATGTTAGTAGAAAAGTCTAAAGTGCAGCTTCCAATGCAGCCCATTCGGTACTGTCATCGTCTTCTGGAACATTTATGCTCACCTGATCGCCAGGTTTAGCTTTAAAATAGGTTACGCTAGCTAATAAAACACGGTAATTTTTCGAGCCAACTTCAACAAAATAGTGTCCAGACTCAAGTTTTAGAGTTCCTACAAGTTGCTTTCGAGGTATTGGACCGATTTGCTTATATAGAAAAGCTCCATCATCAGCAATTGTCAGCTTCAATATGTCTCCTTGCACCAATTTAGACTTACTTGCGTAATTAGCTGGGACAGGATAAGTTTTAGCATCACTGCCAACCATATTCTGTCCATCAAATACGCCTTCAATAACCTTACCTAAGGAAACTTCTTTTACTGAATTTGTTGCAGCTATATCACTACCAACTAAACTTAGAATAAGCTCACTAGCTGCTGCAAGGTTTGTTTCTGCTTCTTGTATTAGGGCTCTAAGCCTTTTAATTTGTTTGTCTGGTACATCTGCCATGTTTGTCTCTCAAATTTTTTAATGTGTTTTTTTAACCACACACTTAAACTAAAAGTATCATTTATCAAATTTAATGTCAAAAAAATACAATAGTTCTGTGGATAAGTCTTAGGCTAGTTCTACAGTAGCGCCGGCTTCTTCAAGAGATTTCTTTGCTGATTCAGCATCGTCTTTCTTAGCCTTTTCTAAAATAGTCTTAGGTGCGCCATCAACTAAAGCTTTAGCTTCACCTAGGCCAAGACCTGTTAATTCTTTAACAGCCTTAATTACTGCAACCTTTTGTGATCCAGCGTCTTTTAATACTACGTCATATTCTGACTTTTCTTCTGCTGCTGGTGCTGCATCTGCTGCAACTGCTGCTACTGCCACTGCTGGAGCTGCTGCACTAACACCCCAGTACTCTTCTAGAAATTTGACAAATTTGCTAATTTCTAATGCGCTCATCTTGTCTAGTTCTGCAACAATCTTTTCAAATTCTTTTGGAACTACTACTTTATTTTCTTCTGCCATAATAATTTATCCTTCCTTATTATTCTTAATTATTTAATGTATCAGCTCTGGCATTCAATACGTTCATAACGCCTCGAATGTTTCCAGCTAACACGTTGACAAAACCACTTAATGGGGCTGATATTGTGCCAACCAATTGACCTCTTAATTGATCCTTGGTTGGTAACTGTGATAATGCAGTTACATCAGCTGCACTTATAAAGTTACCGTCTGCAGTTAATGCACCAACAAATTCAATAGTTGGAGCTTGCTTAGCGAATTGAGCTAAGTCTTTTGCAGGAGCAACTTCATCGATAGAGTTGAATGCATATAATAACTGACCTTTAATTTCAGATTTATCTGCATCATTAAACTTATCGCTTGCTGACAAAGCTTTAATGATTAATCGGTTCTTTATAACCTTAATAGAAGTACCGTTTTCTTCAGCACTCTCTCTCAATGACTGAATCTCTTTAACTGAGGTTCCAGTATATTTAGCGAGAACAGTTAATTTAGAATCTTCAAGTAGTGATGTAACTTCTTGAATAATATCTTCTTTTTTCTGTCTAGTTAAAGCCATATTTTATCCTTTTAATTAAAAAACTTTGGCGAGCCAAAGACTTAATGCAGTAAGTTAATTAATGCCTCGGTAGCAAATTAAGTATTTCTACAGCTACTGTCTTTGGTCGATATAATTACTTTATCAATTTATCACTGTTATGTCAATAAATTAAGGAGTTATTTTATTTCTGTTGACAATATTATAAGTCGGAAGTATATTTAGATTCGTTTGATAAAAAATATGGAGAAAAAAGTGTCTGCCGAACGTTTCGTAATACCTGGAAATAATGATGAGCCAATTGAGGCTAATATCCCTATTTATGAAGATTTAACCGTCGAACAAAGACGAGAAATGTTCAATAACACAGACTCACATGAAATTTTGATACAAAGCTGGCTTAGAAGACGAACTTCAGGTCAATAATTAATCCTTCGCATCAAGTTTTTTCAATTTATAGGCAGTATACCTTTCAGCAGCTAACCTACTGAGCTCTGGATCTTCATCTTTGTTAACAAAGATCATCGATGATGCCATTATGGGATGTACATCGTACAAGATATCGTACATTTTTTTAGCAATTTTTCTATAACCAGGATGACCTTGAGGACTAGTTCTAAGTTCAATGAAGTGGATCATCTCACGCGCATTCATAGTCACCTTCCAACGCATTCTATGACCCATCAAGGTTGCGTATTGAGACTCTAGCAAGTAACCATTTCCGCTCAGTAAACTATGCAAAGCTAAACTCATATCAAAGCATTCTTCATATAGATCAGTGAGACCGGCTTGATCAATTATTTCTGGGCAATCATAACCATAGCGAGGAGTGAGTTCTTGCCACTCCATATCATCAACTATACGGTGTCTCTGCAGATCCCTGAAAATTCCATAGTCACAAATTATATCCCATGAATAGTGAATCTTCTCAAATGCACGACCCGGTTTATGGCGTCGATTCATTCTTTCGCCAATATAGGTTTCAAACACTTTTAATTTCCTTTCATATGTCCATGCATTTACTTCGTGCCTAATCTCTGACAGGGATAGGCTGCTATTCTGATAGAGAATATCAGGCACAATATCTAGCTCATTCAATGGCCAGTGATCCGAAAGCGCTACATCATTAGTTTCCATAGAATATGCCTTAGGCAAATATTTCTTAGTGAGTCTTTTCAGGGATCGGTTTGTTACTGACTTATACATACTATATGCGCCACCCCTATCAGGCATATCAGCTCTCTCTAAGAATACTGGTATGGTTTCCCTTGCTTCTTTTAATATTTCTTGACCAGCCTGATTAGATTCATCCAGGTTATCGGCTAATAAATTCATGATTAAACTCTCTAATGCTTGTCCCGAGGCGAAAATACCGACAGTAGATGTAGTGCTAACAGGCAATACAAGTCTCGCAGCATCGCAGGCCTGTGCTCTAATTGCATTCTTCCAAGCAAAATCTCTATCTTTTTCTGGAACTGATGAGTTATTTCCAATATAGTCTGTTAGTTCATGAACAATCTTTGAATAATTTTCAAAAATCTTATTCATTGTCTTCTTATATTCGTTCCTCGTCTCATCATCAAATATAACTGGCGTGTAATATTTATATTCGCCATTCTTATCTTTTTTATCATAGTAAATATATCTGGTAGATTGCTCAAGATAGGCGGCCAATCGTCCTCGCTCTAATTTTTTTGTTAACAAATTAGAAGCGTTCTCAACGACAATATGCTGACCAACCAGCTGCTGAACCGAGTCATCACCATATGCAGATATTACTCTTCTTAATAGATCCTCATCCTTAGAATCTTTATTTATAAATTCATCTTCGAGAATCGTTCTCATATCGTCACCTCTGCGTGATAATCTCGCCATTGCAGCAGCAATAGTAACTGGATCAATCTTGTCAGTAAATGCATATATATTTTTGTCTACATTGGTTACCATATCATCTATCCTAGAAACTTTTTCATGGACAATTTCAATTTCAGTTTTTTCTGATCTCTCTCCAATATTTCCTATTAAACTAGCAGACTTATGAGATATTATTTCAGCTACAGAAGTTGCTAGTTTAACTTCTTGCTCTGTATTTTCTATATTTATTTCTTTCTCAACGAGACTCCATATTTGATTTGATATTTCATCAAAATCTCCAACAGAGTAAATGACAGGTAATTTCCTTTTTTTCGCTTCAATTAAATAACCAGCCCTTACCCTTTCAAGAAAGTCTGTATCGAGATTATCAAATCGGTCACCCTGATATCTTTGGCTTACGCGATCCTTGAGTATGTCTACAGAAGCATCCAATACAATCATAAGATCGGGAACCATTTCACCAACAGCAAACTCAATAATGTCATTCATTTTTTTATAATCAGTAATATCATTTCGAGCATAGTACTGAATTGCTAATGTAGTTAAAAAGCTACGATCCACCAAACAAGTAATACCCTGCTCTATACATTGTCTTATAAAGTCCAATGATTGACTCCTTGCGGCGTTGTATAACAATACCTCAGTTTTTGTATTCATAGGATACCTAGGATCCTGAGTTAGTCTTCGTATAGCTCTTGCAGTAACATCATTCTGACTATCGGGCTCTCTCATTATTTTATACGGTATGTTGAGTTTGGCTAATTTATCAGCTAATAACTTAACCTGAGAAGTCTTTCCTACACCTTCAGCGCCTTCAATTACTATATATTTACCTTTTTTAATCATATGAAAGTCCATCGATTTTAGTAGGCATAACTCTTTTATCGTTATAAGCCTTAGGTAGCATCATCTCCGGCGTCCAATTTCGCATTACATATTCTAAATCAGTACCTTGCTGATATTTACCAGAAAAACCCTTATCCCTTCCAGATCCATAATTACCTTCAACTTCATTAGTCTCATGGAATACTGCCTGAGCTATTCTCTCACCAACCGGTAAAAGAACCATTTCTCTATTGTTAAGATTGAAAATTTCTAATGTTAGGCGATTTATATATCCTGGATCAACCCATCCAGCGTCAAAACATACTGCAATTCCATTTCTGGCCCAACTTGAACGAGCCTTTAATTCGTACGCTCCTGGAGGTGTAATTCCAAAAAATTCATGTGTGTGGGCAAGAATTCTCTCTCCCGGTTTAATTGCAATTACAGGATGATCGTCGGGTATGTTTGCTAGCGGCTTAAACCCATAGCGTTCACACCATTCCTTATGTGGCATTGCCTTGAAAGGGCCGTCAAAATATCTCTCTACGTCTTCGCGATCTAATGGATTGTATATTATCCTCTCGTCACTGTTCTCTATCCTGTAGTAATAATATCCAAGAGTTACGTCTAAACTTGCATGTGATACGTGGTTGTCGGTGTATGGGAAGCATTTTATATGTCCATCCTTAATGGCCTGTCGTATTTGAATATTGCTGTAAACTCCCATTTATCCTCCGTTTAATCCCATTTTACGATTGATTAGTTGATATACCAAGCATAAGCATTTAATGAACATCCATTTTCCTTACTATCGCTAGTTTTGTACAATGTAGTTACATGATTGAAAATATGAAAAATTTGAATAAAAACGAATTATTGATTAGAGCAATATCATTGATCGTAGCAATAAACGCCCTTTCAATTATATTTTCGACATTAATAGATCAGAGAATTTTCAATCATGGTTTAAGAATTAGTAATCTAACTGTTTCTATTAGCTTGATTGCTGGACTTTGTTTGTTGTATTTTTCAAGGTTATTATCTAGGCGAAAAATGACTGCCAGAGTGTTAGTGATGTTAGTATATGGCTTCGTTATTGTTTTTAATATATTCACTTTTGTCGCTTATGATCATAAGTTCAAAGCTTATGTGATTTTTAGAAATTTTCTTATACCTCTATTTATTATCCTAGGCTTAGCAGCTACCAAAGATTTATTCATTGTTAAAAGTGACGCAAAGAGCTTCGCCTCATCGATTAAGTTTATTATTCTACTAATGCTAATAACTTTCAGTTATGGCGTTCTTGGTTTTATGTTAATGGACAATAGAGACTTCCATCAAGAAATAAATTTTTATGGAGCTGTTAAAAATACAATCGATCAATTCGGGCTAATCGGTCAAAACTATATACCCTATACTTATAGAGCTAGACTGTTCCTAGACTCTCTTTCAATAATTAGTGTATCTGCGATCTTTCTGTCGATAACTTCTTTATTTAAACCAATAAAAACTCGTTTCATTGACCAGAATAAAAATAGAGAATTGATGCACCAATTACTGACTGCTTATCCTGCCTGTAGCGAAGACTATTTCAAGATCTGGCCACATGACAAAGATTACTATTTTAATGAGTCTCAAAACGCGGGCATTGCCTACAAGGCACATAACAGGCATGCATTAGTGATTGCTGATCCTTCTGGTGATAGTCGAGAATTTCCTTCATTGCTAAAAAGCTTTGGTGAACTTTGCTACGTAAATGACTGGGATCCAGTTTTTGTACATGTCGATGAGAACAATCTAGATCTATACAAAAATTTGGGTCTTCAAAAACAAAAATTGGGCGAAGAAGCTATTGTTAATATAAGAAATTTTCAAGAAAATGTTCTCGGTTCAAAATATTTTAGAAATATTGTAAAGCGCTTCGAAAAAAGTAATTATAGTTATGAAGTATTGAAACCTCCACACAGTGGAATGACTCTGAATGCAGTTAGGAATATTTCCAGAGAATGGCTAGATCTACCGGGGAGAAGCGAGAGAGGCTTGATTATGGGTTATTTTAACTTCTCTTACATGCAACAATGCAACCTAATTGTTGCTAAGAATGAAAATGGTGAAATCGTTGGATTTTTGAATCAAGTTCCTTCTTATGATGCTAAAGAAGGTAATTATGATTTATTGAGACATACGAAAAAATCCATCGGCAATATAAATGATTTCCTGATGGTTTCTTTCATAAATGAGTGTGCGAAACAAGGATATGAGAGAGTCAACTTAGGGTTGTGCCCTCTCAGTGGCATAGATGCTGATGAAAGCGAAGAATCCCAAACCGTTAATAAGCTATTAAAATTTTTGTATAATAACGGAGATAAACTTTATTCTTTTTCGGGTTTACGAAAGTTCAAAGCAAAATATGAGCCTGAATGGTCTCCCCGATATATTTGCTACCGAGGAGGTGTCATAGACTTCACTAAGGCAATCAGCTCTCTAAACAAAAGCTGGAAAGTTCACATAAAAAAATAGTCTATAGTGTTGAAATATCAACTTGAACGCTTGGGCCCATTGATGTAGATAAGAACAGTCCCTTAATATAAGCACCCTTGATTGAATTAGGCTTATTGGATTTAATGTTAGAAACAACAGCGTTGAGATTATCTCTCACTTTTGAATCACCAAAACTTACTTTACCAATTCCAAGGTGAACTATTCCAGTGCTATCTACTCTGTATTCAACCTTACCAGCCTTAGACTGAGTAACTGCCTTAGCTACATCCATAGTAACTGTTCCACTTTTTGGATTTGGCATTAATCCCTTTGGACCCAAAAGACGTGCATATTTACCTAGCTTAGCCATTAAAGTAGGTGTAGAAATCAAAATATCGAAATCTAACTTTTCCTTATCGAGTAGCTTAATGAAATCATCCATTCCGACAATATCAGCGCCAGCTTTTTTAGCGTCTTCTGCTTCTTTACCGTCTGCAAATACAGCAACTCTTACTGTTTTACCTGTGCCTGATGGAAGAATGATTGAATCTCTAATATTCTGATCAGCATATTTAGGGTCTACATTTAAATTCATATGGAATTCAACAGTAGAATCAAATTTAGTATTAGAAGTTTCAAGAACCAATTTTATGGCTTCATCGATTGGATAAGCTTTGTTCTTTTCAACTTTTTCAGCAACCTTTTTATAGTTCTTACCCCTTCGCTCTAAAAGAGTTCTAGTTGGCTTGATAGTTTGTTTAGGTTTTTCAGAATCTTCAGAATTGGCTTTTTTTAGTTCCTTAGTTTCTTTAGCCTTAACTTCTTCAACAGCCTTAGCGCTCCTCTTACCAGCCTTAGCTAGAGTAGTCTTAGGTTTTGCGATAACTGTTTCGTCATTAGCTTCAATGACAACTTCAGTCTTCTTGTTATTTTCTTCTTTCATATATATCCTTTCGTGGTTCAGGCGACTATTCGTCTCCCACTACTTATTTAAAAAATTATTCTACTTCAACACCCATACTTCGTGCTGTACCAGCAACCATTCTCTTTACAGAATCAATCTTCTTCGTATTCATATCCTTAGCCTTAGTTTCAGCTATTTCAGTCAATTGAGCTTGTGTTAGCTTTGTTGGCACTTTTTCACTATTTGGCTTACCGGAACCTTTGGCAATACCCAACTTAGACCTAATTAAATCATCAGTAGGTTGACCAACCACTTTAAAATCCATAGTTCGGTCGTCATAAATACTAAGGTGGGCTGTTACAGTAACATTTCCCATGTCTCGAGTCTGTTCGTTAAATGGATTAATGAAGTCCATCATATTAACACCATACTGACCCAATGTACTACCCACAGGTGGAGCCGCCGAAGCCTTACCTGCTGGAATCTTTAATTTCAAACTAGCTTTTACTTGCTTTCCTGCCATAATATGCTCCTATTATACTCTCTTAACCTGTAAACTGTCTAGCTCAACCGGAGTTTCTCTACCAAACATGTTAACGAGTACTTTTAATTTGCCTTTAGCTGGGTCAATTTCATTAATACTTCCATCAAATCCTTTAAATGGACCATCTGTAATATTAACAACTTCCCCAACTTGATAATCAATCTTGTGCTTAGGTTCATTTCGACCCATTCGCTTCATAATTTTATCAATTTCTTCTTGTTCAACTGGACTTGGTTCGCTACCACTTCCAACGAAACCGGTTACACTTGGAGTGTTTCGAACAATATACCAAGCGTCTTCACTCATTTTCATTTCCACCAAAACATAGCCTTGGAAAATTTTCTTTTCAACAACTTTACGTTTTCCATTCTTAACTTCGATCATTTTTTCCTTAGGGACTAAGACCTGGAAAATTTTATCTTTCATATCAAGACTGTCTGCTCTCTGTCGAATTGATTCTGCTACCTTTTCCTCATAGCCAGAATAAGTATGAATTACATACCATTGCTTTGATGTGTCATATCTCTTTGTCATTGCTTTAATATTACCTTCTTAAATACTTTATCTAATCCTAAATCAATCAGAGCAACTATCAAGCTCAGAACAACAGCAAAAACGATTACTGCTGAAGTCAGTTGACGCGACTCCTTCCTATTTGGCCATGTGACAAGTTTAAGTTCCTTGAAGCTATTTTTGAAATACTTGGGAACAATCTTATTACCGAGCCAGATAACAGGTTTTAAAATAGTATTGAGGAATTTCTTGATACTAACCATGATTTTGGAATTAGACAATGAATTATTCTTTGTTGTTTTATTCCTAGTTAATTTCATGAAATCACTCTACTCCAAATTAAAAAACCTACTATTTGTAGGTCAATGTGTCAATATTACCTTATAAGGGGTGAATAGTCAATCAATTTATATTAATATTATTACTTTAAATCAGGGACAAATAGTGTAAAAGTAGATCCGTGATTTATCGTGGAGCTTAATGTTATTTTGCCTGATAAAATTTTTGCTAGTTTTGCCGCAATATATAGGCCAAGTCCAGTACCGGAAACTTTGCTAGTACGATAATCTCCCGATCTGAAGAATTTGTTAAATACCTTATCTTCATCAGCTTTGCTAATTCCTATACCATCATCAGAAACAGAGAAACTGATACCATTACCATTCATTTTAGCCGCTATCAGAATAGTGCCCTTATCTGAATACTTTATGGCATTTGTAATGAAGTTTTGCAGTATCTCTTTTACATAAAGTTTAGATGAATGTATCGACTCAAGATTTGGGTCTATTTTTGTTTTGATATTGAGGTTTTTTTCATCAGCTTTGGGAGTGTATTCAGAAGCTAATTCAGTTATTAGTTCATTTGCTTTGATTATTTCAGTACCCGATAAATTCTTATTGTTTTCTGCTCGCGCTAAATTTGTTAAATCATTGATAAGTTCAGTGAGAAAGATTATTTGTTTATGAGATTGTTCAATTTCATTTCTTAGGTCATTATTATTTTTTCCGTTATCAATTGAAAAAAGGGCATTAGAAAGATTGCCTTCAGCTATTGCGATTGGGTTTCTTAATTCATGAGATACTACACTAATAAATTCATCACGTTCATCGTCTAATGATTTCTCAAGAGTTATATCCCTCATAGTTACTATATAACCGCCACTTTGCTTATTGAACCCAGAATGAACTGGAGCGATAGTTAAGCTTATATTTATTGAGCTATCATCGATTGGATAAAGAATTTTATAATCCCTAGAGGTCAGAACTTGTTTCAAATCCTGGAATAACGGTTTTATATTAACCTTATGATTATCTTTATCTGTTAGATTTAAGACTTCGTATATTTTTTTATCTACTATTGTTTTATTACTATCTATGAGATTTAGTGCAGATGCGTTATACAAAGTAATCTTATACTCATTATCGACGGCAATAACAGCATCTGACATATTATTGATTAACGAATTTAGACGCCCAGCATCTAATGATTGATTGTCGGGTAATTCCGGAAGCATGAGTACAATTATAGACTATTGAGCTTCTTATACGAACTAGTCTATCTGCATGATAGTTGGTGCGAAAACCTTCATTTCTTTTCTAAGCTTTTTCGGTGAATCAACATATTTAGATAGTTCAGACCAAAAAGCCTCACCATGATTCATATGGATAGTATGTACAAGTTCGTGGTATATAACGTAATCAACAAGCTTCCATGGTAATTGAACTAAATAAATATTAAACGTTAATTCTTTCAATTGATTACAACTACCCCATCGTCCCTTGAGGGGTTTGACATGTATATCGTTAACTTCGAATTGATTGATGCTAGCCATTTCACGGGCTCGAGCTACTACCAATTTCTCCGACTCTAGCTTTAAGGCTCTTTTAGCAGCACTTAAAGCAGAAGCCTGAACATCATTATCTTCATATCGCTTATTTGAAGGATGGGACACAGTAATATAATTGTCTTTAATCGAAGCTCTGATATTATCAGAATCTTTACTCACGAATACAATCCTATGCTCCTTACCAATCTTTTGTTGTTCTATAATTTTTTTGCTTTTGTTTCTCTTATTCTTCAATATCCAATCTTTATTCTTTTTTATGAACAGTACGCCCATTTTATATGTAACCCATACAGGCATCGAAAGCCTAACCGATCCATCGTGCGATAGGGATATTTTTAGTGTTTTATTCTTTCTATTCTTATAGATCTTAACTTGGCCTATTTCTTCAAGAATATATTCCTTGTAAGCCATAATTGATTATCTGATATTTATATTACGTCTAGTCAGATCAACTCTGCCGCGTGTTGCTGAATTGGGGATCAAATTAACCAACTGGGGTCTTTTAACGTTGGCTGTCATGTCTTCCATTGAAAGAAAGCCTAAATCGTGCATCTTCTTTATGATGGCGCTCTGCTGAGCCTTAAAGGTATGCTTACCACTTATCACTATATATCCTTCATTTCTAGAAGGATTTTCCATTGATTTGGCAATCGAATCGAATTCTTTTTGCGAAATAGATTCAGAATATTTGTCATCTATCTTTCTATGATCTCTATTTGATGCTCTATAGAACGCAGATTCCATATCAATTTGAAGCCAAATAAGTAGTGGAGTAGCCTTACATTCCTTTGCAAGCTGCATGATTATGCGTCTCTTTTTTAGTGAGTTTGCATTAACATCATAAATTACACTAAGTCCCGATGATAGAAATTCTTGCGTCATCAAAATCATTATCTTAGAGACTAAGTTGATTTCTTGTGTAGATTTCGCTGGTCTATTAAATAATTTATTGCTGATTTTATCTGAACTTATGTGTGCGGCTTTCATTTGTTCAGAAAGTTCTCTAGAAAAGTAAGATTTACCTGCACCAGGATAACCATATACCATAATCAATAGTGGTTTTGTTGGCGCAATCTTACTCATATATTTTATTATTCTATAACATATTGATGCTAAATACAAAGTTACATATCTTGGATGACAATCAATGAATTTTAGATTATTATCTATAGAAGGCAGATATAGGAGAGTAGCTCAGTTGGTAGAGCACTGGTCTCCAAAACCAGGTGTCGCAGGTTCAAGTCCTGTCTCTCCTGCCACAGAATCGAATCATTCTATATTTTATTATTTTTGTGCCTTCTACATTTCTCGGAACAATATTTAATCTGATTCCACTGATTACGAGCACTCCATTTTTTTCTGATAGTAAAGGGCTTTAGACAAACTGGACAGATTTTAGATTCTAAGGGATTTTTCCGCATAGATTAATTATAAGTTATTATTATTGTAATGAAATACAACAATAAAAATATACCAAATAGAATTAAATCGAGAATAATGCGGCATAAAAGGGTTCGATATCACAATGATGCAGCATTGTTTCCGGATGATACGCAATCTATTGATAGGAAACGAAGAAAATCTCTAAAGAAGCTTAGGGAATCAAAATAATAATTTATATTTGAGCCATTTATCAAACTGTAAATGAACTCAAATTAATAAGACCAGCAAATTGCTGGTCTTATTTGCGATCTAGTATAAATAATTAGCGCTTCTTAGGTTTAACTTCGTTTCTACCTAGGTTCTTCTTGGTTTCTACGAATAAAACATGCTTTCTAAGTTTTGGGCTATACTTTCGAAGCTCCAATTTGTCTGGAGTGTTCACAGTATTTTTGGTAGTGTAATATATCCTTTCCTTGGACTCTTCACTTACCATTCCTATAATTTTTCGCTTCTCGCCTTTTTTAGCCATAATTCAATTATTTTAACAGATGTTAAGCCTTTTGTAAATTAGTTAATATTAATTCAATTCTGGAGCCGTTGTCGGGATTTGAACCCGAGACCCCTTCCTTACCATGGAAGTGCTCTACCACTGAGCTACAACGGCATCAGAAGGTTTCATGGTGCAGGGAGAGGGATTCGAACCCCCGAAGGCTGAGCCAGATGATTTACAGTCACCCGTGTTTGACCGCTTCACTATCCCTGCAAATATATGGAGCCGACGACAGGACTTGAACCTGCGACCCGCGGTTTACAAAACCGCTGCTCTACCAACTGAGCTACATCGGCATACAATCATGTTATTTTACCAAATAATGATACTAAATAACAACTCTCGGACGTCTTTTCATTCTTTTCGGCGCTAGAGTTATTTTATCAAACTTTTTGAGTTTCTTTGCAATGTCCTTGGCCTCATCTTCCATGCCACGATTAAGGTATGCTTTACCGAGCAATGTATAGGTTTCCTTATTGGGTTCTAGTTCGACAGCTTTCTCTAATTCCTGGAACATTAGCTTCTCGTTTCCTAGCTTTTCCTGAACTTTAGCGTATGCTACATGGCGCGATGCTAAACTGCTTTCAAGCTTGAGTGCCTGTTCGAATGCGACTGCAGCTTTGCTGAAGTTTTCAGTTTCGAAATAAATCAATCCAAGGTTATGTAGACTTGAAGGTGATGCTTCGATGCTGCTGGCTATTTCAAAACAATCAATGGCGTCCTTATATTCTTTCTGCTTCGCATAGAGAATCCCGAGTCTGTTATAAGCTGCAGCATTCTTTTCATCAATTTTCAGAATAGTGAGTAGAGCTTTTTCTGCTCTTAAGAATCTGTTTTCCCTCATTCCTTGGTGAGCTATATCCCAGAGTTTACCCATTCGGTTTCCGAACTTACCAGAAATATAACCAAACTCATCATCGTGAACTTTAATATTTCTCAGGGCCAATAAGCCAAAAACTACAATTATGATTAAACCATACATAATAATTAACTAGTATACCAGTTTTATATCTCCAAAAACAGCTTGGTTAGCACAAGCTTTGCGTTAGCTTTTCTATTCAATGCATTTTTGGCGGTTAATAATTCATTAACAATATTGCTCCAGCTCATAGAACTTCCTGAGTGATTTTTGGAAGCATTTTCTAACGAAGCTCTTGATATCGTAAGTAGGTCATTAATTATGCTAGAAACTTCAGGCCTATCCTTATAAATATTATTTATTAAAACTAATTTTTCCATTTTAGACATAGAAAGAATATTTTTACATCTTTTCAATGAATCAATTCGTCCATTATCACCCGAAAGAATATTAAATGTCTCACCGATTCTATTGCTACTAGCTAGCATCGCCAGATCAACATCTTTTTGCTCAAAACCTTTATCGATGAGGTATTTTTTTAAATTTTTAGAGTCAATATTGCCAATATTTATCTGCGTCAATCTAGATAAAAGTGTTGGCAATAATGAATTCTTTGAATCTATAGTAAGAATAACCATAGTATTTTCGGGCGGTTCTTCTACCGTCTTTAATATCATATTCTGAGAATCAGATGCCAATCTCTCAGCATGCTCAATAACAACAAATCTACTGTAACCTTTAGAATCAATTGCCTTATAGGCAAGATTTTTTAATGAAGATCTAACATCATCAATTGCAATTTTATCAGTATTGTCACCTATTAAGATTAGATCTCTTAAATCTATGAGAGGCCCAGATTGAGTTTTAACTGTGTCAATAATATATTTAGCGATTGTACCCTTGCCAGAACCGTTTTTTGCAATTAATACAACCGCACTACTTGGGTTATTAATGAACAATCTAACAGATTTCTCGGTAGAAGGATTCATTAATGGGTTATTCAATTTCAGTCAACCTTAGCTAAAAAATTATTATCAGGCTTAGCAGTAAATATTTTCTTTACATTACCTGGAAGCAGTATTTCAAGGCTTTCAGCATGGAGATAAAGCCTGTCAGCTTCCTCTCCATTATAAAAGTTATCTCCAACGATAGGATGCTTCATTTGCGATAAATGTACTCTTAATTGATGAGTTCTTCCTGTTTTTGGCGTTAACTCAATTAATGAATATTTTCCATTTGTCTTAATTTGTTTATAGTGAGTGATTGCACTTTTGCCATTAACCGAAACTTTGAATCTAGATGGCGACTTTGGGTTTCTTTGTATCGGCATATCTATAATTGCTTCTTGAGGCTCAATTGATCCCCTAATAACAGCTAAGTACACTTTTTTGGTGTTTCTCTCAGCAAACTGTTTCTGTAGGAATAATTGAGCATCATTAGTTTTAGCACATATCATAACTCCAGATGTTCCTCTATCGAGCCTGTGTACTATTCCGGCCCTTTCCCCATCTATATCAACAAGTTTCGGCTTCAACCAGCTCGCGACAGTAGCTTCTGTATTCAGTGCGCCTTTTGAGTGTGAGAGAATTCCCTCAGGCTTATTTATAACAACACAATCATCGTCTTCATATAAAACAGGGATATTTATTTCGGCCACTTCCTCTGTATCGAAACCTGATACAGCTATATTATCATTGAGTTTTAGCTTATATGAGTTCTTCTGTGCCTTACCGTTAATTAGAACGTTTTCATTTTTTAAAAGTCTCTGAATAGTGCTTCGACTATAATTGGCGAAGTTCTCTTGAATATAGACATCTAGCCTCTTTCCAACCTGAGACTCATCAATAGTGAAATTATTCATATTTATATTCTAACAAACGTCGGAATTCAAGCTCAAACAAATGAGAGAATATTAACGCTTTGTAAATTGTCTTTGCTTTCGAGCGCCACGGAGACCGAACTTCTTTCGTTCTCTTTCTCGTGAGTCACGTCCAAGTAAATCAGCTCTTCGTAGTGTACTCTTATAATCTTCGTTCATTACAGCTAGAGCCTTAGCAATACCAAGTCTTATAGCCTCTACTTGTCCTGTGTGTCCACCACCAGTCACTTTGGCATTAACGTCAAACTTAGAAGCTTCAAGATCTAATGCTGTAAATGGCTGAGTTAACAAACTAGTTAGATGCTTAGATAGGTCAAAGTACTCATCAGAAGAAATTCCATTGATTGAGATATTTCCCTTACCTGACTGCAACTTTACTTGAGCGGTTGATCTTTTTCTTCGTCCGAGGCCGTAGAAGTATGAATTAGTTTTTGTAGCAACCATTACTTAATATCCTTTAAATTAATCTTCTCTGGCTTCTGAGGGTCATGAGTGTGATCTTCGCCTGTGTAAACCTTTAATCGAGCCAAACGAGCATCTCTTAATTTGTTTACTGGTAGCATTCCTCTAATTGAGTGGATTACGATTTTAGTAGAATCCTTCTCTCTTTGGTGCATTAGGCTAGTTTCAGTTAGACCGCCAGGGAATCCACTGTGTCTGTAATAAATTTTATCAGTCTCTTTTTTACCAGTCACAACTAGTTTATCTGAGTTAATGATGACAACGTAATCACCACAGTCAATGTGCTTAGTGAACATTGGCTTATCTTTTCCAATTAGAAGCTTAGCTACTACTGTAGACATTCTTCCTAATGAAATTTCAGAAGCATCTATTAGATACCATTTTCTAGTTACGTCTGTAGGCTTTGCGCTATAAGTTTTCATTATTTAACTTCCTTACTCTTTGTTGCCGCTTTAGCTGCAGGCTTAGCTTTTGCTACTGGCTTTTTAGCAACTGAGGTTTTAGCTGCTGAAGGCTTACTTTCAGCCTTAGGCTTAGGAGCTTCTTTAACTTCAGTAACTTTGTTGTCGTCTAATATAAAACTTACAGACGCTAACTGAGCGTTATCACCTCTTCGTAATGTAGTTCTACTAATTCTGAAGTACCCGCTATTACGTGATTGTAATTTAGGTGCTAGTTCGTCAACCAACTTATGAGCTGAACTTACAGTTTGAAGACCTTTAATAACTTGTCTCCTTGAGTGGAGTGTATTTAGTTTTGCTTTAGTTATTAGCTTCTCAACATAAGGAACTAATTCTTTAGCTTTAAAAATTGTGGTTTCGATTTTTTCATGAATGATTAGAGATTCAGCCAAGCTCTTAATAAGAGCTTCTCTTTGATCTCTTTCTCTATGAAATTTTCTACCTTTATAGCCGTGTCTGTGCATTTAGATCTCCAATTCAGCCAATTTTTCCTTAACCTCATCAAGAGCTTTGTTTCCAAATCCCTTAAGGTCTCTTAATTCAGCGTCAGAAAGACTAAATAAGTCTTTTAGCGTGTGTATATCGTTATTAATTAATGCATTAGAAGTTCTTGCTGAAAAGTTTAGATCTTCAATTGGCATCATAAGTTCAGCAGCATCGTCAGCTGAATCAGACTTTCCTGAATCACCAGACTTGTCGGCATCTTCTTCTTCAACATGTTGAGCAACTCGAGTTTGACCTGCAAGTGCTGTATATTGGTTGATTAGAATTGCTGAAGCTTCTTCAAAGCTATCACGAGGTGAGATAGAACCATCAGTATCAATTGTAATGATAAGTTTATCCAAGTCTGTAATTTGTCCGACACGAGTATTTTCAACTTTGTAGCGAACTCTTAGTAC
>Ga0007854_10000647_pt1 | contig 22414 bp, 23 predicted proteins | sample CryBogCBH12Aug08_FD_60382 | JGI IMG/M metagenome (GOLD analysis project Ga0007854, IMG submission 60382) | Freshwater microbial communities from Crystal Bog, Wisconsin, USA - CBH12Aug08 | ecosystem: Environmental > Aquatic > Freshwater > Lake | place: Crystal Bog, Wisconsin, USA | collected... | reverse complement strand
GTTTGGCGGGGTTCGCCGGGACCGTCCAGCCGGTAACGGCTCAGGTGGTGATCGGCGGCGGGCGGCCGGATGTCGAGGTGGATCATTCGGTACTCGACCGGCTTGGTGGCGAACTGACTCTTCCCGATCTGTTTCTTGGCAGACAAGCGGCCCAGCCCTTGGCTACCGATGGCGGCAAGGTCAGGTCGTCTGGGCCAAACAAAGACGGCGCCCACATTGTTCTGCACAAACCGACTCATAACAGTGCACCACCGCCTAAATCGACGTCCGTAGCGGCTGCCAAGCCGCGTCCGACCGCCTCAAATAAACCGGCGCAAGCGCCCCCTCCGGCAAAAATTGTCGAGCAGAGTGCCACGCCGCCAGAGCCGTCACCGACAAAACAGCTAACCGCAGGACCAGAGCCCAAAACGGACTCACCCCCCTCGGCCAGCGCCATGGCCGCCGCCGCATCCTTGCCGGCTGCGCCGCCGACAGCAGCACCGCCATCACCGCCATCACCGCCGGCGACGACGCCGACCGCCAGTCAGGCGCCGACCTCCCTGACCCCGCCCAAGGTCGAAGCGCCAATGCCACAGAAAGTCGAGTTGCCGGTTCCGGCCAAGCTCGACCCACCGCCAGTGGCGAAGATCGAGCCGCCCGCTTCCCCAAAAGCGGAAGCGTCCAATCCGCCGCAACAACCCCCGGCAGTCAGCTTACCGGTTGTCCCGCCGCCACCTCCGGCCGTTCAGCCCCCTCCCCCAAGCCCGGTGGTGGAGGTCCCCCCGGCAGTCAACCCGGCTCCTAAAGTCACGGCCATGCTGGAAACCAGCCCCTCAACACCGCCCGGCGGGACAAGCATCGGCAATGACGGGCTACAATCCCTTTTGTTTGACAAGGATATGGCCCGCCTGCCGGAAGAAACCATAACTGCCTTGAAGCGGTTGGCAACCCGCATGACGGCCGAGTCCGGTATCGATGTTCAGTTGCTGGCTTATGCCGCTGGCGACGAAGACAGTGCCAGCAAAGCCAGGCGCTTGTCATTGTCCCGGGCGCTGGCCGTGCGCTCCTTCCTGATGGATCAGGGAATCCGCAGCACACGGATTGAAGTTCGGGCCCTGGGCAACAAAATTCCGGATAACGGTCCGGCCGACCGTGTCGATCTGGTTTTACAAAAGCATTAGGACAGAATGAACCAAGTCCGCCGCTTTCTTTTTCGCATGGCGATCTTTCTGGGCGCCGTGCTTCTGGTCATAGTCAGCCTCTACTCTGGTCTGGCCCACGCCTTTACCAACAATGTCGGGTTAAACAGCCTGATTTTGGCCATCCTGCTGCTTGGCATCGCGCTCAATTTCCGCGAAGTGGTCATGTTGGGACGCGACGCCCGCTGGCTCGACGATTATCGTCATGGCCGGGAACAGGCAATCACCTCCCAGGCGGGACCACGCCTGCTGGCCTCGCTTGCGACCATGCTGGGCGATCGACGCGATCGTCTGGCTTTAAGCCCGGCCGCCCTCCGGTCCTTGCTGGATGGTTTGGCCTCGCGGATGGACGAATCGCGTGAAATCGCGCGCTATTTCACGGGACTGATGATTTTCCTTGGACTTCTGGGAACCTTTTGGGGGCTATCCCAGACCATCGGCTCAATCGGAGATGTCATTCGGACGCTGACCCTTTCCAGCGAAGATGTGCAGGCCGCTTTCGCCAGTCTTAAGCAGGGACTCGATGCCCCCCTGGCCGGCATGGGGACCGCCTTTTCCACCTCGCTGATTGGCCTGTCCGGTTCGCTTATTCTTGGCTTTCTTGATCTGCAAGCCGGTCAAGCCCAGAATGCCTTTTACAATGATCTTGAGGAATGGCTGTCCGGCCAAACCAGATTGTCGGCCGGGATCGGATCGGGAGAAGCTTCTGACCAGTCGGTACCAGCCTATATTCAGGCCTTGCTTGAGCAAACCGCAGAGAGCCTGGACAATCTTCAACGCGTCATTGCCCGGGGCGAAGAAAGCCGAATCGCCGCCAATACCAATATGCGGCAATTGACCGAACGGCTGGCCACCATGGCTGACCAGATGAAAATTGAACAGAATTTGATGCTGAAACTGGCCGAGCATCAATTGGAAATGAAACCAATTTTAGCCAAACTGGCCGATCATGCCGGCACGCCAAGCATTGACGACGGCACGCGCCATCATATTCGCAATATTGACCTGACGCTGAACCGGTTGCTCGAAGAAAGCGGACCCTCCCGCGACGAAATGGTCCGGAATATTCGCAGCGAATTCAAACTGTTGGCGCGGACCATCGCGGCTTTGGCCGAGGAAGAGGCCTCATCCGCTCCACCAAACAGTCTCGGACGGCTGGACTGAACCATGGCTCTTGCCCGTCAGCACCGGCGGCATAACGGCATCAATATTTGGGCTGGTTTTGTTGACGCCCTGGCGTCCCTGCTTTTGGTAATTATTTTTGTTCTTCTCTCTTTCGTCCTGACTCAATTTTACCTGGGACAAGTCTTGTCCGGCCGGGATCAGACGATTTCCCGCTTGTCGCGTCAATTAAACGAGATGACCGACCTTTTAGACTTGGAACGGCGCGCAACCGCTGAATTAAGAGTCAATATCGGCCAAATGAGCCAAGAATTGCAGGCATCCACTGCCGAACGCGATCAATTGCAGGCGAAGCTCAATGAATCGGCCTCGGATCACCAGCAGTTGGCGCTCCTGCAACATGATATTGAAGCCCTGAAGGCCCTGCGTGATGCCCTGGAACAAAAGATTGCCGAATTGGGCGCCCGCTCGGGCGAGGCCGAAGGCCAATTGCGTCAAGAACGCAAACTTTCCGAGGAAGCCAGAGCCCAGGCAGCGCTTCTGAACCAGCAGATGGAAGCGATGCGCCAGGAACTTAACCGCATCGCCCAGGCCTTGGATGCCAGTGAGAATTTGTCAGCAGAGCAGAAGGTCCAGATCGCTGAGCTTGGCAAGCGCTTGAATGCCGCTCTGGCCAGCAAGGTCGAGGAACTGGCCCGTTATCGCTCGGAGTTTTTCGGTCGCTTGCGCAAGCTGGTGGGTGATCGTCCGGGTATCCGCATCGAAGGCGACCGCTTCATCTTTCAATCAGAATTGCTTTTTGCCAGCGGTTCGGCCGAATTGGGCGAAGCCGGCCAGACCCAGCTCAGCCAACTGGCCCGATCCATGGAAGATTTTATCAGGCAGATCCCAACGGACATCAATTGGGTCCTGCGCATCGATGGCCATACTGATTCTGTCCCCATCAAAGGGGGCCGCTATCCTTCAAATTGGGAATTATCGACGGCGCGGGCCGTTTCGGTGGTCAAATTTCTCGCCACCCAGGGGATCCCGCAAGAAAGGCTGGCTGCGGCCGGCTTTGGCGAGTTCCAGCCCGTGGACAGGGGCTCAGACGCCCAGGCTCGGGCCCGTAACCGACGCATCGAAATTCGTCTTGATCAGAGATAACTGCGCGCAGTCCTTGCAAGCTGGCTACGGCTGGTTTATATACGCGCCTTCCGTTTTTGGAGCACGGCCATGAAGCAAGACATCCATCCCGACTACCACGAGATCAACGTGATCATGACCGATGGCACGGAGTTCAAGACACGCTCTACCTGGGGTAAGCCCGGCGATACCATGCGCCTGGATATTGATCCCAAGTCACATCCGGCCTGGACGGGCGTGCATCGCCTTATGGATACCGGCGGCCAGTTGGCAAAGTTCAACAAGCGGTTTGCCAATTTTGGGATCAAAAAGCAGTAGCCTGCTTCAGGTTCGAGACGCTCTCGGACTATATTTCCAAGGCATTATAGGGTATTTTGACTTGCGCCAGATCTTAATGGTCTGGCGCATTTTGGCGTTTCCGCTGGCTCGTCTTGGTGTTGAGCGACATTATTAGTATGGCAGACGCATGAGCACAGAGGGCCCAGCTACCGTTCATTACGAAGTCTACACGCTGAATGGTCAGCGGTGGACCTTGCATGCCCGGTTCAGCCGAGGTGAAAAAGAACAGGCGCTTAACGAAGCGAAAGTGGTTGAAAGATCCATTGGCATCGCCGCCAAGGTCGTGCGTGAAACCTACTACCCATCAAGCAATGTCTCGGAAGAACTCCAGCTTTACGCCGGCGATTCGCTTTTGCGCGCCAATGCCGAAAAGATCTCGGCAGCACCGCCTGGGCGCAACCGGAGCGGCGGACGCGGCGCTTCCTCTTCGCAAGCGGTCTCCGCGACCAGTGGCAAGGGGCAGGACGGATCAAAGGGTTTGGCTCTGCCCGGGGCTCGAACCTCAATGGGGATCTTGCTAAAGCTGGCCTTGATCGTCTCGGCGGCCCTGACCATCGCCGGAGCCGTAACCGGCGTTGCCAATATGATGTTCCAGAATATGCCCAGTGGCCGGATCGGTCTGAGCGAAGAAGCCTTGTCGCTCACATTATTCGCCATTTTTGTGCTGACCTTTTTGGGCACCGCGCTGCCCATGGCGATGACCGCGATTTCCTGGACCAGCGGCGGCAATAATAAAGCGGCGCCAGCAATAGCCCCCGCACCGCCTCCACCGCAACCCTTGCGGCAAAAAAAGCGCAAGGCTGCGGCGGCTGTTGATGACCAGCCGCTTGATGACCTTGACGGCGAGACCGATGATATCGACTGGAGTGGCGATGACTCCGGCGATGACGAACCTTTGTTGCCTCCGGCCGAGGAGGCTGGCGAAAATGACAGCAAGGAAATGTTGGAAGAGCCGGCCGCCGAGCCGCCGCCCCCAGACACTGAACCGCCGATAGAAATCCCATCTGATAGGACAGAGCCTGAAGATTCAGAAGAAACAGCATCAATAGAAATAATTAAAATGTCGATGATGCGGTTTTTGAACAAGATTCTTTCTGAAATAAAGAAAACAAAACCAAGTCTTGATAGCTATAATATATTTGGTATTGACTTGGTCCTTGCTGGTGCTATTGACGCTTTAGGTGACGAACACCACCTTGAGACACAGGATAAACGGGATATCCTTAAAAGCGCTATAGAGGTGTTGGGAACCAAACCGGCCACCGCCCAAGTCTTTGTCGACAAGATGGAAGACTATTTGGTGGAAACCAAATATCTGGCGATGATCCAGGCAGGCCGGAGTTCCATGGAAGCCTTCCTTGCTGGCGAAGACCCTGAACAGGATCAATTGAGCAAGGTCTTTCAAGTTTGGAATAAACCGCAACAGGGACCGCAAATTGGCCCACGCATTCAAACCGTTTTGTTCACCGACATGGTCGGCTCAACCGATCTTACCCAAAGCCGTGGCGATCACGCTGCACAACATATCGTGCGTCGTCATAACAGCATTGTAAGAACGGCTTTAGCCGAGTTTTCGGGCAAAGAGATCAAACATACCGGCGACGGCATCATGGCGGCGTTTTCCAGCGCCGCGAACGGGGTTGAAGCCTGTGTTGCCATCCAAAAAGCGATTGCCCAGCATAATGAAAAACATACCGACCAACCCTTGCATGTGCGGATTGGGATAAATGCCGGCGAACCCATTGAAGAAGAAGACGACCTGTTCGGCACCACGGTGCAGTTGGCAGCCCGAGTATGCGCCAAAACCGGAACAGACGAGATATTCTGCACAAATGTCGTTCGGGAACTATCGGCCGGCAAGGGCCTGATTTTTATTGACCAAGGCGTTTTCGAACTGAAGGGGTTCAAAGAACCCATCGCGCTGTTTCAGGTGCTTTGGAACCCAGCTGAGATCGCCCGCGCGACAGAACAGGAAATGACCCGCGCCGCCGAAGCGGCTTCCGCCCCGTCTGCCACCGACGCCTGATCGCTTCTCAGTCCTTTTTCTGAAAACGAAAAATTTTTGTCGGCTGGCTTGACAGGAAAGTTCATCCAACTAAATCTTCGGCATGTGGCTGCCTTACTGGGGCTACATTGTGAATGAGACAGCAAGCCCGCGGTCTCTGGGAACATTGCTCAATGGAGGATGTTGTCATGCGTAGTTTTGATCTTTCCCCTCTTTTCCGTTCTACTGTTGGCTTCGATCATTTGGCCCGGATGCTGGACACCGCATCCCGGATTGATGATCAGGCAATTTCGTACCCGCCCTACAATATTGAAAAAACCGGCGAGGATGCTTACCGGATCAGCATGGCCGTGGCTGGATTTGCCGAAAGCGATCTTGATGTCACCAGCCAAAATCGCAGCTTGGTGATTACTGGCCGGGCCCGTAAGGAAGCGGAAGGCTGCCAATATCTCCATCGCGGGATTGCGGGACGCTCCTTTGAGCGCCGCTTCGATCTGGCGGACCATATTCGCGTTGCCGGAGCAAGCCTGGTCAATGGCCTGCTGCATGTAGATCTGGTGCGTGAGATCCCCGAGACGTTGAAGCCACGCGCCATTCCGATTTCTACAAAGCCGGCGGAAACAACCAAGGTAATTGAAAACAAAGCCGCTTAAGTCAGCGCTGTCCGGCGCGGAGCCCAAAACCTCCGCGCCGGTTTCTTCTTATTTATTGGTTATTTGCGAAAAAGCGATTCGGCACCATGGCGAACCGCTTTCTTTCGTTCGATCGCCTGTCGAACCCTGGTAATCTCATCCTGCAATTCGACAATATAGTCGTCCAGTTCCTCGACCGACATGGGATCCAAAGCTTTGACGGCAACCTGCCGCTTGCGTGGTTCCAGTTCTTCCGGGTCCATGACCTGCCCTCTTGCTTCGACGACATCAAGGTACCAGACTGTTTTCGACATTGAGAAGTGGATAAACTATGAGCTTGCCGTTGGAGATGAAATGCATTGAGACGGCCGCGGACGGGACCCTGTCCGTCGGCCGCCGCCCCTTGCCTAAACCGGCTGCCGGTGAAATCTTGATCGAGGTAGAAGCCGCCGGCGTCAATCGACCGGACATCATTCAGCGCCAAGGTCTTTATCCCCCCCCTCCTGGTGCCTCCGATATTCTTGGTCTGGAAGTGGCCGGAACCGTTGTCGCCTTGGCCGACGATGTCGAGGGGCACCGGCTTGGCGATAAGGTCTGCGCCTTGGTAACCGGGGGCGGCTATGCCCAATATTGCACCGCCGCGGCATTGCTTTGTCTGCCTTGGCCGAAGGGATATGACGCGGTTCAGGCGGCGGCCCTGCCAGAAACTTTTTTCACCGTCTGGCACAATCTGTTTCAAAGGGGTCACCTGCTCAGCGGCGAACGCTTTCTCGTTCACGGCGGCAGCAGCGGGATTGGCACGACGGCCATCCAGATCGCCAAGGCCTTTGGCGCCGAGGTTTTCACCACTGCCGGCACGGATGAAAAATGCGCCGCCTGCCGAAAGCTTGGTGCCGATTTGGCTATCAACTACCGCACCGAGGATTTCGTCAGCGCCATCAGTACGGCAACCAAAGGCCGGGGCGTTGATTTGATCCTGGACATGGTCGGCGGTGACTATCTGGCGCGCAATATAAAATGTCTGGCACCGGAGGGGCGCCATGTCAGCATTGCCTTTCTCAATGGGCCGAAGGCGGAGGTAAATTTTCTTCCTGTCATGTTAAAGCGGCTGACCCTGACCGGCTCAACGCTGCGACCGCAATCGGTTGCCAACAAGGCCAGCATTGCCATCGCCTTGGCAGATAACATATGGCCGCTCCTGGACCAGGGCACCCTTTCCCCCCTGATCTCGGCGCAATTTCCCCTCGAACAGGCCAGCGAAGCCCATCACCTGATGGAAAGCAGTGCCCATATCGGCAAGATCATTCTGACAGTGTGATCAGGAATTTCGTGATTTTATCCCTCTGGCATTTGACCTGACCGGGGAGTGACCGCTATATAACAGTGGGCCTTCGGCTCCAGACCGGTTTATTCCGGAAACAGGTCAGCAGACAGTCACGAGAGAACAACAGGAGGAATTATGGCCTTGCCGCTCATGCCCAAGGCGACAGCCGTCTGGCTCGTCGAAAATACGACGCTGTCATTTGACCAAATTGCAGATTTTTGTGGTGTTCACGCCCTAGAAGTTCAAGCGATTGCGGATGGTGAGGTCGCGGTTGGCATCGTTGGTCTTGATCCGACGACCAATGGGCAATTGACCCGGGAAGAGATTGAACGGTGCGAAAAAGACGAAGACGCCCGTTTGCATCTGTCGACCCTTCCGGAATTAAGCCAAAGCAAAGCGAAAGGGGCACGCTATACACCCGTATCCAAGCGTCAGGACAAGCCCGACGCTATAGCTTGGTTGCTTAAGCATCATCCCGAAGTGTCAGATGCACAGGCCTGCAAACTTATCGGCACCACCAAGGACACCATCGCCAAAGTTCGTGATCGCAGTCATTGGAATGCGCTAAATATCAAGCCGCGCAATCCGGTCACGCTTGGCCTATGCAGCGAAGCCGATCTTGAAAAGGTGGTCATTCTGGCCCGCCCCCGCGGCCGTCAAAGTGGCTTACCCATAGCGGATGAGCCGGAAGCCCCGCAGGAATAACATTTTTTAGGCCGCCGCAGGAGCAATCAGAGCCTCTTGCGGCGGCTTGCAGCCTCTTCAACCAATCTCACAAAATTCAATAGCCGCTGGCTGGTCGGTTCGCGCAAGCGCCGATGGCGAAATCACACGAACTTAAAAATCACCACACTAGCGCCGCCACGCCATCGATGTTATGTTTCCAATACAGAAACAGTCGTCAACATCGAAGAGTGGAGAAAAGGATGCCAAAACACAGTCTTGCTAGCAGCCTCATCATATTAAGCCTTGCGATGCCGGCTTACGCGCAGACGGCACCAAAAGCGATTGAGCCCGCCCGCCCGGCCGCATCAGCTGTGCCACAGCCACAAATTTCTCAAATGGAAACAGAGGATCAATTAAAGCAGAAACACAAAGAGCAATGGGAGGAGCTTAAGGCGCGCCAAAAGGACCAACAAGCCAAGCTTCGGGCCCAACAAAAGGATCAGCACGATAAACAAAAGGCCATGGACAAAGATCAGCGCGACAAGTTGAAAGCCGAGCATAAGCAGCAACGCGATAAATTGCGCGCCGAGCAACGCGAACGCTACCAGAAGCTCCGTGACAGCCAAGCCGGCGGCGCCCCCGTCCCATCACGATAGGATAGACAACCAAGAGCTAACCCGGAGACAGCCCCCGACGGACTCGTCCGTCTGGGGCCTACCCCCAAGACACACCCCATCCCATTTGCGTTTTACAATATAGGCAGGCCTGTCGGCGAACCAGAGCCCATCAATTGGGTACGATTCGCTCCAATTCGTCCTTAATTTTCAATTTTTTGCGTTTAAGCTCCGCAACCGCGGCATAGTCCGGTGAGGGACGGCGGGATTCGTCATCAAGTGCCACTTCTAAGGCGGCATGCTTGGCTTTGAGGGACTCGACACGATCGAGAAGACCCATCACTATCCTCCATTGAGGTGAATGCCCATAGAAGATAGTAAGCTCGTTAGAAGCTCCTTGCCAAGCGGTTAAAATATGGAAAATGGCCCGATCATCGTTGGCATAACCGGCGCGTCCGGTGTGATCTATGGATTGCGTGTCCTGGAGGCTTTGCGCCGCCTTGGGGTACAAAGCCATTTGATTATGAGCCGTTCGGCCGAGATCACCCTTGGCTATGAAACTAAAATGAAAGTCGCCGAAGTTCATGCTTTGGCCGATGTGGTTTATCCCCCTGGCGATATTGCGGCCGCCCCCTCGTCAGGATCTTTTCGTACCCTCGGCATGATCATTGCGCCTTGCTCGATTCGCTCGATGTCCGAGATTGCCACCGGCGTCACAAGCTCTTTGCTGACCCGTGCCGCCGATGTCATGTTAAAGGAACGGCGGCGCCTGGTTCTCATGGTCAGGGAAACGCCCCTGCATACCGGACATCTGCGCAGCCTGACCCAGCTGTCGGAAATGGGAGCCATCATTGCCCCTCCTGTGCCAGCCTTTTACAATGCGCCGACCACTATTGAAGATTTGGTAGAACATAGCGTGGGACGGTGCCTTGACCTATTTGGACTGGACTGCACCAACCTCAAACGCTGGGGCGAACCAGTGCAGCGCTCGGGCGCCGCGCGGGCTCAATCACCGACATAAATACCCAACCCCCGGGCCGCATGGACGACGGCCCCCGTTGGATCAACGGATCGTGACCCACCGACCACCTTGGCAATGGGAACATCGACGACCCCACGATCCTGCCAGGCCACCATGCGGCTGAACCGCCCATTGGCCACGAGATCAACGGCGTGGACCCCAAAAGCCGACGCCAACAGACGATCGCGCATGCTTGGCTGCCCACCCCGCTGCACATGACCAAGCACGGTCACGCGGGTTTCCAAACCGGCCACCTCGGCCACCCGCTCCGCCAAATATTGCCCGATGCCGCCATAGCGCCGCTGGCCCTGATCGCAAAGAACCGTGATGGGTTTGCCGTCCTCAGTTCGACAGCCTTCGGCGACCACAATCAGGACATGGCTACGGCCCTCGCGCCGGACATCTTCGATTTTGGCGGCGATCCCGGAGAGGGAATAAGGAATCTCGGGAATCAGAATAATGTCGGCACCGCCGGCAATACCCGCATTCAAGGCGATATGGCCGGCATCGCGCCCCATCACTTCGAGAACCATCGCCCGGTGATGGCTGGCCGCCGTGGGCTGCAGGCGATCCAAAGCATCCACCACCACATTGACCGCCGTCGCAAAGCCGATAGCAAACTCAGTCTGATGGACGTCGTTATCGATGGTCTTGGGAATCCCCACCATCGGGACATTGCCTTGCCGGCATAAGCGATCCAGAATTTTTAAAGACCCATCACCGCCGATGACAATCAAGGCATGCAGACCCAGCATGTGATAGCCCTCGACGAAATCGGCGGAACGATCCTTCAGACTTCCATCGGGCATGGGAAAAGCAAATGGGTCGCCCTTGTTGGTGGTTCCCAGCATGGTCCCGCCCATCCGCAACATATTGCCATTGAACAGTTCCAGCGATAGTTCCTGATATTGCAGTGGCCGGTTCATCAGGCCCAGGGAGCCGTCTTTGATACCGTAAACCGTCCATCCATAATGCCGGATGGCCCGATAGACCACCGCCCGGATTGCGGCGTTTAACCCAGCGCAATCGCCTCCACTGGTCAGGATCCCCAAACGCCAAACATTGCTCATGAATAGTTATCCAATTGATGGCGAAACCTCCATCATGCCATACCGTTTTCCACGGCTTTCTGCTAGCTTGGATTTCGTGAAATTGCCAATGGCTGTGAGCGTTGGAGCATGATCGACGAGACCACCGAAGAAATGCGTGCCCGCTTGGAGAATCTGCGCTCCGAGCATCGTGACCTTGACGACGTCATCATGCGTCTTGCCGATGATGTTCCCTTTGACCAACTGAAATTAAAGCGACTGAAAAAGCGCAAACTGGCCTTGAAGGACCAGATTATTTCTCTGGAAAGTGCGATGCTCCCCGATATCATTGCTTGATTTTGCCAATCATCGCGGCATTGGCGTCCTCAAGCAGCTGCTGAGCGCCACTGTCCGGACCGATCGGGGCCAGCCCAATTTTGACATGAAACTGGAAAGTTAGACCCTCCCAGGCAAAACTCGATCGGGCGACGCTTTCCGCCAGATGGCGGGCCTTATCCGCCGCCAGGTCGTCGGCCGAAACAATCATCGCCAAAGCAAAATCCCCGCCATCCATATGCCCCAGAAGATCCGTTTGCCGCAAATTGGGCGTAATCGCGGCCAGAACGTGACGCAAAGCGGCATCGCTGGCTTGAAGGCCGTATAAAACGCGAAGGCGGTCGATGCCGGACATTTGCAAATAGACCAACGCCGCCGGAAGAGCGCTGCGTTTCGCCGCCTCGATCAATCGCGTCACACCCGACAAAAAAGCGCGCCGATTAAGGCAGGGCAGAAAAGGATGATGATCCAATTGGGCTTTTAAGAAATCCTCCTGCCGATGCGCCCTATCCAGTTTCTCGTGCAACTGGTCAATTTCCGTCACCAGTCTGGCAATCCCTTCTTGAACGGACACCGGTACCTGCCCCGGATCCTGGCCGAGGACGGAAGGCTCATCCTGAAAGTGCTGAAAGGGTTTGGGATGGCTTTGCCCGCCGTCGCGCGATGATCTGCCGTCGCTATGACGATCAAGAGCCTTGATCGCCGTGGCTGGCAATATTGTGGCGGTCCCGAACTCTTCGCTCACCGCGCGGCGCCTTTTCCATAGGGTCTGGCAACAGCCTCAGAATAGCGTTTATTGGTTAAATTTCGTTTACGATTCAATATGGTTAGGCTTTTCTTGCGTTCCCATTGGCGCCGCTTATAATGCCGCCTTTGCGCATTTCCGGGTCAAGCTCCCGGACTGTTCGGGCGAGATTATGAAACAAGCGCAGGTTGGGATCATAATGGGAAGTCAGTCTGACTGGCCGACTTTGCGCCACGCCGCTGACACCTTGGGCGCCCTGGCGATCGCCCATGAAACGCGGATTGTGTCGGCGCACCGGACCCCGGCAAGGCTCTATGACTATGCTAAAACAGCGCGGAGCCGCGGCCTTAAGGTGATCATTGCCGGCGCCGGCGGAGCCGCCCATTTGCCGGGAATGACCGCTTCGATGACCTCGCTGCCGGTTTTTGGCGTTCCCATAGAAAGCAAGGCCTTGAATGGCATGGACAGCCTTCTTTCCATCGTCCAAATGCCAGGCGGTATCCCCGTGGGGACCCTGGCCATCGGTAAGGCCGGCGCCATCAACGCCGCCTTATTGGCCGCCGCCGTTCTTGCCCTCTCAGACCCGGCTCTGACCGAACGACTTGACGCCTGGCGGGCTCGCCAGACGGCTTCGGTCGGCGAGATCCCGCTTGACGAAGAGAAAAATGCCGGCTGATAGCAAGGGAATTGGACCCGGCGGCACGATTGGCATTATTGGCGGTGGACAGCTTGGCCGCATGACGGCGCTTGCGGCGGCCCGGCTTGGCCTGCGCTGCCATGTCTTTTGCCCCGACCTTAATGCCCCAGCGACGCATGTGGCCAAGGCAACGATTGCCGCTTATGACGATGGCGATGCGCTGGCCCGCTTTGCCGATGATGTCGATGTGGTAACTTTTGAATTTGAAAATATCCCGGCCGACAGCGTCCGTATTTTGGCCGAGCATGTCCCCGTCCGCCCCAATTGGCGGGTCTTGCAGACCGCCCAGGACCGCCGCGAGGAAAAAGCATTTTTTCAGACCCTTGGCGTTGCCACCGCGCCCTGGCGCCCCGTGTCAAACCGTGCCGAATTGACAACGGCCGTTGAAGCGTTGGGCTGCCCCTCGGTCCTCAAAACCGCTCGCCTGGGCTATGACGGCAAAGGCCAGGTCAAAATCGACCGGCAGACGGACCTCGACCAGGCCTGGCAAATGGTTCAAGAACAGCCATGCATTCTCGAAAGCTTCATCAATTTTGACCGGGAAATATCCGTAATTGTGGCGCGGGCCCTGGATGGTGCGACGCTTTGCTATGACGCCGTGGAAAACCGCCATCGCCATCATATTCTCGATGTTACCACCGCCCCGGCAATACTCTCTGCTGAATTGGCAACACAGGCTGCCGAATTTGCAACCCATGCGGCGATGACCCTGGAGTTGGTCGGGCTTCTGGCCCTGGAAATGTTTATCACGCCAGATGGCCGTTTGCTGGCCAATGAAATGGCGCCAAGACCGCATAACTCAGGCCACTGGACCATCGATGCCTGCCAAACCGACCAGTTTGAACAATTGGTTCGTGCCGTTTGCGGACTTCCTCTGGGCAATCCTGCTAGACATGCGGATGCGGTCATGACAAATCTGATCGGCGATGATGTTCTGCAATGGCGGATGCTGCTCAGCGAGCCTGGGGCCCATGTTCATCTTTATGGCAAAGATGAAGCGCGACCAGGCCGAAAAATGGGGCATGTGACCCGGCTACGGCCCAGGACAAATCCTTGATCTATTCGTCCAGCCACTGCAACGCCGACCGACGCAAAACCATCAGGTAAATATTTTGGAACAATGGATCACCGACCTCGCCAATAATTACGGATCCCTGGTTTATCTGGTGATCCTGATTTGGACCTTTCTCGAAGGGGAAACCGTGGTCCTGGTCACCGGTGCCTTGATTTCCGGCGGCACCGTAAATTTGCATGTTTGGACTTTGGCTCTGGTCGCGTTCGTCGGCAGTTTCTCTGGCGATCAGGCTTGGTTCTATATTGGCCGCCGCTACGGCACCCCCCTGCTCTCGCGTTGGCCGACGATGGCCGACAAGATTGAATGGGCCTTCCAACTGCTGCGTAAAGAAGAAGACATCTTTATCCTGACCTTCCGGTTTATTTATGGGCTGCGCAATATCAGCCCGTTTGTCATCGGCATGGCCGGCGTTTCCAGGATCAAATTCCTGGTCCTCAATTTTATCGCCGCCGCCGTCTGGGCCAACGCCTTTGCCTGGGGCGGCTATACCGTCGGCAAGGTTATGGAAACCTATCTTGGAGAATCCTCCCAGATGGTATTGGGGGGGATTGTTGTCCTGGTGCTGGCCAGCGCCTTGGTCAAAAAATTCCGCAAGCGACGCTTACCGAAAGCCGCGCCATCGGCCGCCGCCGAAGATCCTGCGGATTAAAAGCGACGGGCCCGCCCCGCTTTCTTTTTGGCCAACAAATAAAGCGGATTGGGTAAAGCCTTGATGCGGCGCGTGGCATTGGCGCGAATTTTAGGGATCTGCCCGACCTCGCGCAGCCTTCGTCCCAGGAATAGCCAGGTCTCGGCAAAGCCCTCCGATTCATCTTCCAACCAACAAAGGGTGGTCGCGCTATAGACGGCCGCGAGGGTCAGCCGTCTGGAGTAATAACTGAAATCCGTCGACTTATCCCCGGCCGCTTGCCAGATTGCGTCAACCGTATGCCAGGTCGTCCGTAAGGCGGCCGCCCCGTGACCGGGCAAGCCAAACAATGAAACCGCGCGCCGGATGGCTTCACGATGGCCGCTCCAGCCTTCCAGCCGTCGACGGACCAGCCAGGCTATCCGCTCCGAAACCTTCAATGCTGAAAGATCCTGCGCCGCCGCCTCGTCCAATAGACGTTGATCGGCCAACAGCGCAAGATGCTCAACGGCCGCGACCGGACCGGCAGGAAAGGCCCGCTGCGCCGCATCCGGATCAAAACCGGCATCCTTTGATGCCTCGATCAAGGCGCGACGGCTCCAGCCTTCAAAAGGCACATGGGGCAGCGCCGCCAAAACAATCTGGTCCTGCATCGCACGGAAATTCAAAGCTTCATTCATGATCTGTCCTTTTGACCGCAAACAGCCTGTCTGTGCAGTTCAGCCGTCATGGCAAGGTTGGACCATTCCTTGACATGCGACAAATATAAAAGACCGATAAGGTGATCATATTCATGCTGCACCACCCTGGCATGCATTCCCTCGACCTCTCGCTCAATAAGTTGGCCATCCATACCCCATCCGCGATATCTAATATAACGCCAGCGAGGGACCAGACCGGCCAAACCTGGCACCGAAAGGCAGGCCTCATAGGCCTCGACCACCTCATCCGACAAAGGCTCGAGGCTCGGATTGAACAAGGTGGTCAGCGGAACGCCCTGTCCATCGGCGCTTCGCGCCGGCGGCAGATGAAAAATCATCACCTGCAGCGCCACCCCCAACTGCGGTGCCGCCAGGCCAATTCCTCCCGCTACAGCCAGCGTTTCCTGCATATCCGTAACCAGCTCAACCATCTCCGCCCGACAAGGATCGGCAACCGGTGCCGCCGGTCCAAACAAGATGGGATTGCCCAAAAGCGTGATTTCGCGAACTGTCATTCCAATAATATGGGCGGCCCGGATCTCGGGGTAAAGAGCCAAGCAAGGGCTTCCCATTGCCAAAAGCTTATGATATGTAGACCCCTTCGCGGGCGACAGGGGTCGTCCATTTCGATTCAATGCCCAGGACGGCGCAAGCCGTCCTTGCCGTTTTTGAAGCGTGAAGGAGCGGTGACGCAACGTGCAGGTTCTCGTTCGTGACAATAATGTCGATCAAGCCCTGAAGGCCCTCAAGAAAAAGATGCAACGTGAGGGTGTCTTCCGTGAAATGAAATTGCGCCGCAACTACGAGAAACCCTCGGAGAAGCGGGCGCGCGAGAAAGCTGAGGCGGTGCGTCGCGCCCGCAAGCTGGAACGCAAGCGGCTTGAGCGCGAAGGCTTCTAAGGCAGTCTTTTTCTAAGCAGCTGCTTTCTTACCGATAAAAGCCATCGAGGAAGCTTGTCTTTTTCGATGGTTTTTGTGTGTTCAGCTTTCGGCTGAAACAACCTTCGCACGATGCGAAGCGATCGGCCAATCTGACTTTAGAATAAAAATAAGGTTGTTGCGGCCTCGAGGAAGGCATATCCCTATTTGCGGATTGGGTAACGACTAGGCTTTTTCCGCGGGATTACGAATAATGCTGCGTCGGCATCTGAAATGGGGAACCGCCTTCACTGAAGTCGTGATGCTGGTGATCGCCCTGTCGGCCCTGGGCAGCTATGTGGGCTGGAATCTGTATTCCCGCTACGCCCGCATTCAGGAAACGCAACGCGAGCGGGTCCAGAACGCAGCCAGGATCATCGCCGTCAATTTGGAAACCGAGTTGCTGGCGGTGGACAACACCATAAAATCCGTTCTGGCGGACATGCCAAATTTTGATTTCCATAAATCTGGAAAAAAAGAACTGATTCATGAACTAAAAAACTTTAATGACGCGGTACCTTCAATCCGTTCATTTTTTGTATTAGATGCAGATGGAACGGTGATTGCCAGCGATCCAGAAAATATTGCAGGCAATAACTTTCGTGATAGAGACTATTTTAAAATACCAAAACTTAAACCAAACCCTTCCCTAATTTATGTTTCGCCACCCTACAAGACGACACTTGGCGACATTAATATCGCATTCTCGCGTGTTTTAATGGATACCCATGGCAATTTTTCTGGGGTTGTCGTCGCTGCCTTGGACCCTTCCTATTTCGCAACCCTGATGGGGTCAGTGCGTTATGCACCGGATGTTTGGACTTCCTTGGTTCATGGGCAAGGCCAGCTTTTCATGATGGTCCCGGCCCGCAATGACCTGGTTGGACAGAATCTCAATCTGCCGGGATCAATGTTCTTCCGACACAGGGAAAGCGGCCAAGCCAGAACCGTGTTTTCTGGAACCATCCTGAGTACCGGAGAAGATCGGACAATCGCCCAACTAACCTTTCGCCCCGCCACTCTTCCCTTAAATGAGCCACTGGTAATCGCAGTCGCCACCGATCTGAAAGCCCATTTTTCCGGATTGCGCAGCGATATCCTTGCACAGACCGGCTTGTTCGGCCTCTTGGCCATCGGAAGTATCATGGGGCTACGCTTACACCAGCGGGCGAACCGGCGTTCTGTTCAGCGAATTGAAGCTGAAAAAATCCGCTGGCAGACCATATTAAAGATGGCGAGCGACGGCATCCATATTCTTAACAAGGAAGGCTTTCTGGTAGAGGCCAATCAATCCTTTCTGAACATGCTGGGGTACGATGATACAATTATTGGAAAACTCCATGTCTCGGATTGGAATGTTCTGTCGACATGGGGCGAAATCAAGGCAAGGAATGATGACCTGATAGCCCGGCAGGGGCAGATGGTGTTCGAAACACGCCATCGCCGCCATGACGGTACGGTTATGGATGTAGAAATCAATACGGCGGGAATCAATCTCGACGGCGAGGGTTATGTTTACGCCGCTTCCCGCGATATTTCCGAGAGAAAGAAGAAAGATGAACGCCTGCAAAGGGCGGCACACTATGATAGTCTGACCAACCTCCCCAACCGGATGCTTTTCGCGGACAGGCTGCAACAGGCTATTTTCCAAACGAAAAGGACCCCTCTTCTTCTGGTCGTTGGTTATTTGGACCTGGACGGATTCAAACCTGTTAACGACCGCTACGGCCATACGGCCGGCGACGTCGTTCTTGTCGAAATCGCGGCGCGCCTTCGCAGCTGTATGCGGGGTGGCGATACGGTCGCCCGCTTGGGGGGCGATGAATTTGTTTTTCTTCTCTTAGGCTTGGATCGATTTGAGGAATGCCGGATCGCCCTTGAGCGGATCCTGAGCGCCATCAATCAACCAATAGCCATTAACGATGTCGCGGTCACTGTCTCGGCCAGCATTGGCGTTACGATCTTTCCGACCGACGGGGGCGATGCCGACACACTCTTACAACATGCCGATCAGGCGATGTATCAAGCCAAGCTCGGCGGCAAGAACCAGTTTCTTGTTTTTGATGCCGGTGATCGGCGTTCACCGCCTGCGAGCGATAGCAAAACCGAGAACGCTCCCCATTCTGGCTCCTGACCGGGCCGTAACTTTTCCAGCAACAGCTTCGTAGCTATGTTACCCTCGCCGGAAGACGGGGTAACCGTCACATGGGTGGGATTCGGGAAATCAAATGCTAGTGCTTCCGCTGAGGCTGCGCAGACTCTTTTTGGGCTTGGTGCTTCTTCTGGGATTCAGCGCCTCGGCTGCAGCCGACGCTGTCCCGCGCATCCTTCTGGTTCACTCCTATCATGACACGCTCGACTGGACCGCCGACATCAATCGCGGGTTTCTTCAGGCCTTCAGTGAAACCGGCCAACGGGTCGAGATTTATGTCGAATATCTCGATGCCATAAGATTTCCCAACCGGTCCTCCGCCGAGTTCATGAGCTATCTGGTGGCGAAATATGGTTCCAATCCGCCGGACCTGTTGGTGGTTGCCGATGATCAGGCCTTCGACCTTTTGAAAGTTGAAAGAAACCGGATTGCGCCGGGGAAACCCTTGATATTCTGCGGACTCAATGACCTGACGAAGGAACAGGTAGCCGGGCTCCAAAATCTTGTCGGCGTAGCCGAAATCCCGTCCTTCAAAGAGACGCTTCAACTCATGCGGCGGTTACGCCCCCTTTCGCGAACGCTGGTGGTTGTCGGCGACAAATCTCACACCTATCAAATCAATAAAGCGGGACTTCAGCGCGCCCTGCAGTCCCTGGACGATCCCTTTCCCAATGTCCGTTATGTCGAGGACTCACAAATTTCCCCGGTTACCGAGACCCTGGCACGGCTGAGTTCGGACTCGGTTATTTTTCTGATGGCACGGTTGGCCGATGCGGATGGCATTATTGTCCCCGCGGCCGAAGCCGGACGAAGACTGACCCAGGCAGCCCCCGTCCCCACCTTCAGTACCTGGAATTTCTGGCTGGGTCAGGGACTGGTCGGCGGCAAAGTGATCAGCGGATTTCAACAGGGCTATACCGCTGGATTACAGGCGAAGCGCGGATTGGGCGGCGCGCCAGTCCAACTGGAAGACAGTGCCTGGGAAAGCCCAAATAAATGGCAATTCGATTATGCCGCGCTCAGTCGATTTGGCCTCTCCCTTGACGCTTTACCGTCCGATTCGGAAATAATCAATCGCCCGCCAGGGATCTGGGAAGCGCACCGCGAGTTCATGCTTCTTCTGATCTTTATCGGGGCCGTGCTGCTGACCCTGATCCTGGCCCAGGGGGCCATATTGAGGGTCAGAAGCCGGACGATGAAAACAGTGTCCAATCGCGAAAGCGAACTCATTGTCAGGCTTTCACGGGCGGCGGAATTCCGTGATCCCGAAACCGGCTTTCATATCAGCCGCATGGGATATTTTTCGAAACTGATCGCGATGCAGTTGGGTCTTAGCGAGAAGATGTGCGGCCTGATTCAAAGAGCCGCTTGTATGCATGATGTTGGCAAGATCGGCACGCCCGACAGTATTCTCCTTAAAGCCGGTCCTCTTGACACCAAAGAATTGGCAGTCATGAGGCGACATCCGGAAATTGGTCATAGCATATTGGACGGCAGCGAATCGGCGCTGATTAAACTGGCGGCCGAAATCGCAATTACCCATCATGAGAAATTCGACGGAACCGGCTATCCCAGCGGTCTATCGGGAGAAGAGATCCCTTTGGTGGGTCGTATCGTTGCGGTCGCCGATGTCTTTGATGCCTTGACCAGCACCCGTCCTTATAAGGTCGCCTGGGATATTGAACGGGCCAGAAGCTATCTTTTGGAAAACCAGGGGAGCCATTTCGACCCCCGCTGTGTCGAGGCTTTTATGTCGGCCTGGCCCCAAGTAAAAGCTGTCCGCGAACAGTACCCGGATCAGGAAAGCCGATCAGCCTGACATAACCGTTCCTACAATCCGACCTTTTGCAGAGCCTCGCTTTGACGCTGCGCCAGATCATTGGCATTGAAATCGCGGATCAGATCGTGAAACAGGTTATGCCAGTTTATCTCGGCCTTCAAACGCAGAAAGACCGAGCCTAAACCGATGGCCGCCCGATCCATCAGAACAAACTCGCGCGGGGGCTTAACGCCGCCGATCCGCCGCAATTCCGCATGGACCTTCTCGGCAATTTCCCTGCCGTAAACACCATCCTCGCTGTCTTGAATGCGCCTGGTCTTATCCTCGAGCAAGGGGCCATATAAAAATCCGGCCCACATATTCAAAACATCAATCAACTCTTTGGAAAGATTGCCGAATCCCCAGGTCTGGTAAGCATGCACCGCCAGTTCCCGGTCATTGCGGTCCAAGGCATTATAAAGATCGATAACCCCACTGACGAAACTCGGAGGGAAGACCCGGATGCAGCCAAAGTCCAATAAATTAACCCCGAAATCGGGGCGGACGGTATAATTGCCAAGATGAGGATCGCCGTGAATTACCCCATAAAAATAAAACGGCACATACCAGGCCCGAAACATATTGTAAGCGACCGCATTCCTTGCTTCCAAACTCGCATCAACAAAGTTGGTGATCCTTTCACCATCCAACCAATCCATTGTCAGCAGACGGTGCGTACTGAGGTCCGAATCGACCCCCGGCAGATGAACGCCTTTTTCTTCAGCCAGCATAGTGGCGTAAAGAGCCAGATGACGGGCCTCCCTCAGATAGTCCAATTCTTCACGCAAGCGATCGCTCAGTTCCGCATGCACCTCGGAGCCATCAATAGAACGGTCATAGCCCCGATAAAGGGCAAGGATCATACGCAATTGCCGCAGATCCGCTTCGACCACCGAAGCCATTTCCGGATATTGCAGCTTACAAGCCAGTTGTCGTCCATCAAGGGCCTGCGCCCGATGCACCTGACCAAGCGACGCGGCTGCCGCCGCGTCATGCTCGAAGGACGAAAAGCGGCTTTGCCAATCAGGCCCCAACTCATTGGCCATCCGCCGCTTAACGAAGGGCCAGCCCATTTGCGGTGCATTAGCCTGCAAATGGGCCAGCTCCTGAGCATATTCCCGCGGCAGAGCATCGGGAATGGTCGACAGAATCTGCGCCACCTTCATCATCGGGCCTTTAAGACCGCCTAAGGCCACCTTAAGGTCCGCCGCCTTCTTCTCGATATTGCCTTCGCGACCCAACATTTTGTCGCCGGCCATACGCGCCGCCAGACTGCCGACCGCTGTAGAAACCTGGGCATAGCGCTTTACACGGCCACTCAGGCGATTGCCTTCGGAGGAATATTGCTTTTCGTCAGCCATTACTTGGACCGCCTGGGTTAGGCCATTGATGCCAATTCGTCGATAAAGCCGATAATCACATTTAGACCTCGACGCCAGAAGGCCGGATCACCGGCATCCAAGCCGAAAGGCGCCAGCAATTCCTGATGGCGCAGAGTACCGCCTGCCCGCAACATCTCAATATATTTATTCACAAAGTCTGGAGAGCCTTTTTGGTAAACATCATAAAGTGAATTTACCAGACAGTCTCCAAACGCATAGGCATATACATAAAATGGTGAATGCACAAAGTGCGGAATATAGGACCAATAGTTTCTATATTCATCATCAAACCGCATGGATGGACCGAGGCTTTTTTTCTGTATATTAAGCCAAATCTCACAAATTCTATCAGATGATAACTCCCCCCCTCTCCTTTCCTCATGTATTTCTTTTTCAAACTCGAAAAACGCAATTTGCCGCACCACCGTATTGATCATGTCCTCAACTTTAGAGGCCAAGAGCAAACGGCGCCGTTCCGGATTCTTCTCTGCTGCCAACAGCGCCCGAAATGTCAGCATTTCACCAAAGACCGAAGCGGTTTCCGCCAAAGTCAATGGGGTTCCCGACAAAAGCTGCCCCTGCGATGAAGCCAGGATTTGATGAACCCCATGCCCCAATTCATGGGCCAGGGTCATCACATCCCGCGCCTTGCCTTGATAATTCAGCAAAAGATAGGGATGCACGGATGGGACGGTCGAATGCGCAAAGGCCCCCGGTGATTTGCCAGGTCGGGCCGGCGCATCAATCCATCCCGAGACAAAGAATTTACGGCCAATATCCGCAAGTTCAGGCGAGAAGGCGCCATAAGCGTCCAAAACAATATCTTTGGCTTCGGCCCAAGGGATGCGTCGATCTTCGTCCCCGGGCAAGGGCGCGTTGCGGTCCCAATAATCCAGCTGGGAAACGC
>Ga0007854_10000644_pt1 | contig 22478 bp, 19 predicted proteins | sample CryBogCBH12Aug08_FD_60382 | JGI IMG/M metagenome (GOLD analysis project Ga0007854, IMG submission 60382) | Freshwater microbial communities from Crystal Bog, Wisconsin, USA - CBH12Aug08 | ecosystem: Environmental > Aquatic > Freshwater > Lake | place: Crystal Bog, Wisconsin, USA | collected... | reverse complement strand
GGCGGCGTGGCTGCGCACCAGGGCGCGCTGCAGGGCGCGGCGCTGGTCGGGCGCCACGAAGGTGGTGGCCAGTGAGCCGAATCCCGTCGAGACGCCGTAGACCGGGACGCCGCTGCGCACCATGACCTCGATGGCCTCGCGCTGCACGCCCAGTCGCGCCAGGACCGCGTCGTCGATCACCACGTCCTCGCCGCCGCGGGCCACCCGCAGCACCTCCTCGCGCGTGATCGCCGTCTCGCTGATGCGTACCGTCATGTCCCTCTCCTCAGGTATCCGGCCAGGGCCTCGAGCAGCACGAGCGCACCCAGGCGCACCGTGCGCTGATCGGCGCCGTCTCGGGCCACGTCGATCTCGGTCACGTCGAGCGCGCGCACCCGCGGGTCCGCGCACACCAGGCGGACCAGCTGTCGCAGTTCGTCGGCGCTCAGCCCGCCCGGCGCGGCGGCCGGACAGCCGGGCACCACGCTGCGGTCGCAGACGTCCACGTCGACGTCGACGTAGACCGGCCGCCCGGGCGCGCCGGCCCGTTCGAGGGCCTCGGCCACGACGTCGTCGAGGGGTCGCCGGCGAAGCTCGCTGCGCGCGATGATCGTCACCCCGCGCTCGCGCGCCTCGGCGGCGTAGGCGCAGGAGTTGGAGAAGTCCGCGAGGCCGATCTGCACCACGTGGCGCGCGTCGAGTCCGGCGTCGAGGAGCTGGCGAACCGGCGAGCCGTTGGACCTTCCCTCGCGCATGTCGAGATGGGCGTCGAAGGTGATGAGGCCCCAGTCGCCAAGCGAGTCCCCCGCCAACGCCGACAGGGCTCGCCAGGTGATCGCGTTGTCGCCGCCGAGCACCAGCCACAGGCGCGCGTCCACGCGCCCGAGCAGCTCGCCCAGCCGCTCGGCGGCGCCGTCGTCGTCCGCGCCGGCGAGGTCGCCGAGGTCGTAGACCGAGAGCGCCCCGGCGAGGTCCACCCCGTCCTCGAAGGACCAGGTGGAATAGCGCGCGAGGGCCTCGCGAATGGCCGCGGGGGTGGACTCACTCGAGCGCGCGCTCACCGAGGTGGCGTAGGTGTGCGCCCCCACCAGGGCGACGTCGACCGCGGCACCCGCAGCGGGGAGCCGCGCGTCGAGCAGGGAGGCCGCCGTGGGCCAAAGGGGATCCGGGCGTGACACGGACCCATGCTACGCAGGACTCAGCCCGCGGCGGTGCTCGTGGTCGTGGGGGCGCTCTGGGCCGCGCAGACCTCGTGCAGGGGCTGGGCGACCGCGCCGGTCGACGCCGCGCGCAGGCCCGCACTCGCCCAGTGGCAGTGCCAGTTGCCGGGTTCGGCCAGACCCACGAAGAAGTCGCGCACCCAGCCGGTGTTGTAGATGGCCGGGTCGTGCCAGGAGCGCGGAATCTGCACGAGGTAGCCCCCCGGCGCGTGCAGGGGCGCGCTGGAGGCGCCCGCGATGGGCCAGTAGGGATTGATGTCGAGCTCCATCCCCTCGACCGCCCCGGCCGCCAGCAGGGCCTCGGCGAGCTGGGGGGCGGACACGCCGGTCATGGTGGCCAGGTAGAGGAGGTTGCCGTGCGCGTCGACGCCCAGGGCCGAGCGCGGTTGCAGGGGCGAGTTCTTCAGGGGCGATCCCCACAGCGACACCAGGTTGGTCTCGGCCGCGGCGGTGATCTTGGCGTCGGCGATCATGGGGCCGAGGTTCTGGCGGTAGGCGATGGCGTGGAAGTCCTTGCCGGGGAAGCCCGGTTCCCAGAGCCCCATCTTCCAGTGACCGGCCGCGTCGATGGCGATCGTCATGTCGCCGCGCAGCATCGGCGAGACCGTCACGCCGTCGACCATGGCGCCCCCGGCGTGGGCGGCGACCTTGAAACCGCCGTTGAAGACCGCCACCACACCGGCGCGCCCCTCGGAGGCCCAGTCGATCGCCGGGCCCGCGTCGACGGGCACCTCCCCCGTTCTCGTGGGCGGGTCTTGACTGCCCACGTGCCAGCGCAGCAGCGCGGTGCGCGCCCGCAGACGAATGGCGCGGAAGTAGACCCCACCCACGTCGATCATCTTGTCGTCGACGACGACCCCGCGCGCCGAGCGGCTCGCCACCTGCCAGCCGGCCTGCGCGGTCTCGGGCGCGATGGTGGTCGTGGTCGTGGTCGTGGTCGTGGTCGTCGTCGTGGTGGTCGTCGCCGGACGCAGGACGTGGTACAACACTCCCGCGAGGAGCAGCCCGACGACCGCGACGACGAGCAGTCTCGCCGCCCTCATGGGGAAGCGGTCAGATCAGCGCTCGACGCGGCGCACGCCACTGGGGCCCTGCGCCTCGTCCTCGGCGGCCTCGGCCACGAAGGTCGGGACCGGGACCGCGTCGGCCTCGTGCTCGTGCACCTGGTCGTCGACGTAGACCGGCGCCGGCGTGGCCAAGTACTCGCCCTCGGCGGTCCGGGTCACCACGTTGGTGGTCTTGCGCTTGCCGGCGCCCTCGACGCCCTGCATCTCGCGACAGATCTTGTAGGTGATCGGGTAGGCGAGGAAGGGGGTCACGAGGCAGAGCACGCGCATGGCCCACAGCACGGTGTTGAGCGAGACGTGGAAGAAGTTCGCCATGACGTCGGTGGAGGACGCGATGAAGAGCATCGAGCACAGCACCGCCACCGACACGCCCGCGGCGGTGCGCTTGGGCCGGTTGCTCGGACGGTCCAGCAGGTTGTGCATGGCGTCGTCCTTGGTGAACTTCCGCTCGATCCCCGGCCAGGCCATGATCAAGTTGAACAAGATGCCCGGGAAGATCACCGCGGGAATGGTGACCTCCAAGGGGATGGTGTAGCCGAAGTTGTGGAAGGACCAAGCCGGGAAGATGCGCAGGGCCCCGTCGAGGAAGCCCATGTACCAGTCCGGCTGGACGGCGTAGGAGATGCGCGAGGCGGTGTAGGGGCCGAACTGCCAGATCGGGTTGATCTGGGCGAAGGCGCCGAGCAGCGCGATGGCGCCGGTGACCACGAACATGAAGCCCTGGGTCTTGGCCATGAACACCGGGTACATCGGCGAACCGACCACATTCTTCTCGGTCTTGCCCTTGCCGGGGAACTGGGTGTGCTTCTGCTTGACCAGCAGGGCCATGTGCGCGCCGACGAGTCCGAGGATCACCAGCGGGATGATCAAGACGTGCAGGATGAAGAAGCGCGGGATGATCGCCGTGCCGGGGAAGTTGCCGCCGAAGAGGAAGAAGGCCACGTAGGAGCCGACCAGCGGGATGGACAAGATGATCGAGTACGCGATGCGGATACCGGTGCCCGAGACCAGGTCGTCGGGCAGGGAGTAGCCGAGGAAGCCGTTGACGATGGCCAAGATGAGCAGCGTCGTGCCGATGGTCCAGTTGAGCTCGCGGGGCTTGCGAAAGGCGCCGGTGAAGAACACGCGGCCCATGTGCAAGACAATGGCCCCCACGAAGATGTCGCAGGCCCAGTGGTGCATCTGGCGCATCAAGAGGCCCCCGCGCACCGCGAAGGACAGGTTCACGCTGGAGGCGTAGGCCTCGGTGACCTTTTGACCATAGAGCGGCAGGTAGCTGCCGGTGTAGGTCGTGAGGTCCTGGCTGGGGATGTAGTAGAGCGTCAAGAAGATGCCGGTGGCGAGCAGGACGACGAAGGAGTAGAGCGCGATCTCGCCCAGCATGAAGGACCAGTGGTCCGGGAAGATCTTGTCGAGGAAGGTGCGCCCGCCCTTGGCGACGCCCAGGCGGTCGTCGAGCTCGTTGAGCGTGTGGCCGATCTTGCCGTAGGGGCCGGCGCTCTCGCGCTGCGATCGCTTGGTGGTGACGGTCTGACTCATGAGCGCTCCCAGAATCCGGGGCCGACGGGCTGGTTGAAGTCCGACTGCGACTGCAGGTAGCCCGAGGCGTCGAACATCAAGGGCAACTGGGGCAGGGGACGCGGGGCCGGACCGAAGTTCGGGATGGCCCCGTTGGTGACGTCGAACATCGACTGGTGACAGGGGCACACGAGCAGTTGCAGCTCCTGCTCGTAGAGGCCCACCGGGCAGCCCAGGTGGGTGCAGAGCTTGGAGTAGGCGACGTATCCCTGGGGGCCCCAGGTCTCGCGGCCCTTCTGGGTGACGAAGTCCTCGTTGGAGAGGCGGATCAAGACGGTCTGGTCCACCGCCTGGCCGTTGTCGCTGTCTTGGAGCCCCTCGGGGTAGACGGTGACGATGGAGCCGACCGCCAGGTCGTCCTGGTGCACCCGGCGACCGGTGATGTCGACCAGGTAGGTGCCCTTGGCCCAGTCGGTGTGGAAGAGGGTCCCCTTGGGCAGGGGGCCGAGCGAACGCACCAGCGGGAAGGCCGAGACCACACCGAAGATGCCCATCCCCGCGCCCAGGAGCCCGCCGAGGAACTTGCGGCGCTTGATGACGCCACCGCCGCGCTCGACGATGGCGGCCGCGAAGGCGCTGCGCTCCTCGGTGGTCGAGGCCGCCTCGTGGCGCTCCTCGACGAAGGGCCCGCGCGGCATCAGGTACTTGCCCCAGGCGATGAGGCCGATGCCGAGCAGGGTGCTGCCGCCGCCCAGGGTCGCGCCGAGGGTCCACGGCGCCGCGTTCACCCAGTAGCAGGCCCCGAAGCCGACCAGGAGGACCACGCCGAAGAAGAAGGTGAGGGCGATGACGCGCTCGACGAGTTCGGGCCGGCGCGCGGCCGGCTGAAGGTGCGGGTCGTCCGCGGACACCGTGCTCAACTGCACGGGCGTGCGCTGTTCGTGCTCGCTCACTGACGCTCTCCTACCCAGAATCCGACGAGGGCCAGCAGACCCACGCCCAACAACAGACCCACGAATCCCTCGGCCACCGGACCGAGACCACCCAGACCGAAGCCGCCCGTGTTCTGGGGGTGCTGGATCTCGGTGGTGACGTACTTCACGATGTCGGCGACCTGGTAGTCGCTCAGGTTGCCGGTGAAGCGCGGCATGTTGCCGGGACCGGTGCGGATCGCTTCGACCACCTGGTTGGCCGGGACGTTGCGCAAGGAGGGCGCGAAGGTCCCGCTCGCCAGCGCGTCGCCGTCACCTTCGATGGTGTGGCAGGCCGCGCAGTTGAGCGCGAAGAGCGCCGCGCCGTCGGAGACGTTGGCGTTCTTCAGATTGACGTTGGGCACACCCGGGTAGGCCGGGCTCAGCGAGTTGATCCAGGCCGCGATGGCCAGGGCCTGCGTGTGGTCGAGGCGCGGCGTGCGACGACGGGCCTGCACCGCGCGAGGGTCGGCCGCGGGCATGCGGCCGGACTCGATCCAGAAGTCGATGGTCGCCGGTCCGAGGCCCACCAGGTTGGGGTAGGCGCCCGAGGTGCCGTCGGCGGGGACGCCGTTGGCGGCCGTGCCGTGGCACGAGGCGCAGTTCTCCAAGAAGAGCGACTGGCCCAAGGTGGCGAGCGAGGACGAGGGTGTCGTGTAGGTGATCGCCGAGTCGCCGTAGCTGACGACCTGGCCGGCGGAGTTCTTCACGACGCTGGTGGAGTTCGGGGTGCCCGCGTCCACGCGACCGGTCTGGTAGGGGGTGTGCGGGTTGGTCGAGGCCCAGGCGGCGCTGGCGAGCGACAGGGCCGGCCCCACGACGACCAGCGTCGCTAGCACGAGGAAGGGGGTGCGAGAACGACTCATGGACCGACCTACTTGAGGAGGAACAGGCTGGAGTACAGCCCGATCCAGACGACGTCAACGAAGTGCCAGTAGTAGCTCACGCCCTGGAAGGTGGAGAGCTCGCCCGGGTCCCCCTCGGTGCCGCGCATGCGGAACAGCAGGAAGAGCATGGCCACCAGGCCGAGGAAGACGTGCAGTCCGTGGATGCCCGTCGTGATGTAGAAGACCGAACCGAAGGAGTTCGTGTACCAGCGCGTGGCCAGGTGGGTCCACTCGTAGACCTGGTTGGAGAGGAAGAGGGCGCCCATCACCAGGGTGATGATGACCCAGCGACGAGCCTCGGCGCGACGCCGGTGCTCGATGAGGTAGACCGCCCACTGCATCGTGAAGGACGACGCCACGAGGATGATCGTGAAGATGCCCGACTGCAGGACGTCGAGGTGGGTCCCCTTGGGGGGCCACGCCGCGAGGTGTGCACGAATGGTAAAAAGCGCGGCGAAGAGTCCCGAGAAGAACATCAGCTCGCTGCCGAGCCAGATCATCACGCCGATGGCCAGCATCGGAGGACGATCGTGGACGATCTTCTCTTGCTTCGCCAGGCTATTGAGGGGAATCGCCTGACTCACGCCTTACTTTCTACCAAATATCCGAGGGTCCTTGTGACGATGTGCACGAATACGCCCTATCGCAGGGTTTCGGGAAGCTCGCTCGAGGCCACGATCGCCAGGCGCCGCGTCGGTCGGGTCATCGCCACGTAGAGGGTGCGCAGACCTCGCGGAGTCACCGACTCGCCCGCGCCGGCGCCACGACGGGCGATCTCGCCGGGCTCGACGACGACCGTGGCGTCGAACTCCAGGCCGTTGGCCCCCTCGGCCCCGAGCACCACCAGGTCCGCGCCCAAGCCCTTGGAATCCTGGTCGCGGGGGTCGACGGCGTCAAGACCCGCCTCGCGCAGCGTCGCGGTCACCTCGTCGACGCGCGCCGAGACGGCGATGACGGCCACGCGGCCCGGCGCGACGATCTCGAGTTCCCGACGCACGGCGCGCACCAGCGCCGCGGACAACTCCGACGGCGACACCTGCTCGACCACGGGATCGAAACCGGCGCGGCGCACCGGACGGGGCGGCTCGAGGCCCACGCCCGAGGCCCGCAGGGTGGGCGCGGCGAAGTCGAGCACCTCTTCGGGGGTGCGGTAGCTCACCGTCAGGTCCACCCGGGTGGGGGCGCGGCGCGGCTCGAGGGCCTCGAGCACGGAGTTCCACGAGGCCGAGGACGAGGCAGTCGTCGCCTGGCCCATGTCGCCCACGATGGTCATCGAGCCGGTGAGGTCGCGGCGCTTCAAGACGCGCAGTTCCATCGGTGAGAGGTCCTGGGCCTCGTCGACCACGATGTGCCCGTAGGTCACGAATTCGGCCTCGTCGAGCTCGGCGCTGATGCTCGGCGCCAGGCGCTGGGCTTCGCGCAGCGCCGCGGCGCGCACGTCGCTCGAGAAGGCGTTCAGGTCGACTCCGTCGAGCACGTCGCTCTCGCTCGGGCGGATGATCGAACGGGGTCGCTTGCGCGGCCCGAGCAGCACCCGGGCCTCGTCGATCAGCGCGGCGTCGGCCTTGGTCCAGTGGATGTCTTCCAGGTTCTCGCTGCGCGCCCGGACGAGCAGCGCGAGCTCCTCGTCGCTGAAGAGTCCCTTGCCGGCGGCGCGCAGCAGCGCCGGGGCGCCGAAGAGGTCGTGCAGCAGGTCCTGGCCGGTGAGGCGCGGCCAGATGCGCTGGAGCATCTGCTTGAACTCGTGGGTGGCGCGGATCTGGTCGGCCAGCTCGTTGGCGTTGCCGGACTCGTCGACGTGTTCGCGCACGAAGCGGTCGTGGTAGCGCGCCGCCAGGCGCGCGGCGAGTTCGCGGCCCAGGGCCGAACGGCGCTGGTTGTGGTTGCCGGGGCGCCGGCGCGCGCGCTCGACCAGGTCGGCGGTGTCCTCGGGGCGGACCTGGATGATCGCGCGCCCCACCGGGATCGAAACGTTCTGGCGCAGCGGGCGCTGGCGGGTGCGCACCGCGCGCGCCAGGAGCGTGGCCATGCGCAGGTCACCCTTCAAGCGGTCGACCTCTTCGCTGTCGCGGCCGCGCACCTCGACGTTGGTCACCAGTCCCGAGATCGTCGAGAGGGTCACGCCGGACTCGCCCAGGGAGGGCAGCACGTTCTCGATGTAGTTGAGGAAGAGGGGGTTCGGGCCGACGACGAGCACGCCCTGGCGTTCCAGGGTCGCGCGGTGGGTGAAGAGCAGGTAGGCCGCGCGGTGCAGGGCCACGGCGGTCTTGCCGGTCCCCGGTCCGCCCTGGACCAGCAAGACGCCGGCCAGGGGGTGGCGGATGATCTGGTCCTGCTCGCCCTGGATGGTCGCCACGATGTCGCCCATGCGCCCGGTGCGCGCGCGCCCCAGGGCCGCGAGCAGCGCGCCGGGACCCCCGAGGGCCAGGCCGCCGTCCACGAGCCCCTCCTCGGTGGCGGCCCGCTCGGCGCCGTCGGGCAGCTGCAACTCGCCGCTCTCGTCGGCGAAGTACTCGTCCTCGACGCCCAGCACCTCGCGGGCTCGAATGGCCACGTGGCGCCGGCGCGCCAGACCCAGGGACTCGACGCCGGTGGCCCGGTAGAAGGCCTCGGCGACCGGCGCGCGCCAGTCGACCACCAGGGGGTTGAGGTCGGCGTCGGAGACGGCCAGGCGCCCGACGTGGTAGGTGTCGCCGGGTCCGTCGACGCGGTCGAGGTAGTCGATGCGCCCGAAGAAGAGGGGCTGGTCGCCGATCGCCAGTTGGTCGAGGCGGTGCAGGGCGGTGCCCATGACGACGTCGCGCTCCACGAGGTCGCCCGCGCCGCGCATGTGCGCCACGGCCGCCGAGTCGCGCAGGGAACGGGCCTCATCGCGCATGTGGTCGAGGGCGTCCAGCGCTCGGTCGAGGAACTCCTGCTCCTCGGCGATCTCGCGCTCGTGTGCCATACGACGTCTCCCGGTCTCGAAACAGCGTCTGACGATTCTAGGTGACTTCGCCGCCCCGCCGTCCGGGCGCCCCCGGACGGGCCGTGTCGCGTGGCGCCCCCCGCGACCTAGGCTTGTCTGGTCAAAGGAGCCCCGTGACCGACCCCGTCTTCCTCCGAGCCTGCCGCGGCGAGAGCGTCGAGCACGTCCCGGTGTGGTTCATGCGACAGGCCGGTCGCTCCCTGCCCGAGTACCGCGCCCTGCGCGGCACCGGTTCGATCCTCGAGGCCATCGCCGACCCGGCCCTGGCCTGTGAGGTCACCCTGCAGCCCGTGCGCCGCTACGGCGTGGATGCCGCCATCTTGTTCTCCGACATCGTCGTGCCCTATCACGCCATCGGCTTCGGGGTCGACGTCGTCCCAGGCCGCGGCCCGGTCATCGCCCAGCCCTTTCGCGCGCGCGCCGACCTCGAACGCCTGCGCGACCTCGAGGCCGCCGACGTCGCCCACGTCACCGACACGGTGGACCTGGTGGTCGCCCAGCTCGCCGCCAGCGACACCCCGCTGATCGGTTTCGCCGGCGCGCCCTTCACCGTGGCGAGCTACCTCGTCGAGGGAGCGCCCACGCGCGACTTCGGCGTCATCAAGTCCCTGATGCACGCCGATCCCGTCCTCTTCGACCTCCTGCTCGATCGACTGGTGTCGATCACCGTGGCCTTCTTGCGCGCGCAGGTGGCCCACGGCGCGCGCGCCCTGCAGCTCTTCGACTCCTGGGCGGGCTCGCTGACCCGCGACGAGTACCGGCGTTTCGCCCTGCCCGCCACCCAGCGGGTGCTCGAGGGCGTGGCCGACCTCGACGTGCCCACCATCCTCTTCGGCGTGGGCACCGGGGAGCTCCTCGGCCTCATGCGCGAGGCGGGTTCGAGCGTGCTGGGCATCGACTGGCACGTCGACCTCGACGAGGGGCGCCGCCGCGCGGCCAAGCCGGTCCAGGGCAACCTCGACCCGGCGCGCTGCCTGGCGACCCCCGAACTGGGCGTCGAGGCCGCGCGCGAGGTCCTGGCGCGCGCCGGTGACGACGCGGGGTACATTTTCAACCTGGGACACGGCGTGCTGCCCTCGACGGACCCCGCGGTCCTCGAAGCGATGGTGCGCGTCGTGCACGAAGAAGGAAAGGCGGGTCGGCGATGACCACCGGCGTCCTCGTTATGGCCTACGGCACGCCCACCACGCCCGCCGACATCGAGGCCTACTACACCCGTATCCGCCACGGCCGTCCCCCGACCCCCGAACTGCTGGCCGAGCTCACCGGGCGCTACCGCGAGATCGGCGGCACCTCCCCGCTGGCGGCGCGCACCGCCGCCCAGGTCGCGGCCATCGCGCGCGCCCTCGACGAGCGCGCCCCCGGGAGCTTCGACGTGCGCTTCGGCTCGAAGTACGAGCCGCCGGTCATCGAGGACGTGGCGCCGGGCTTCGCCGCCGACGGCGTCGACCACGTCATCGGCCTGGTGCTGGCCCCGCACTCCTCGTCGATGTCGACCGACCAGTACATGTCGCGCGCTCGCGCGAGCCTCGGCGCGGGCGTGCACTTCAGCGAGATCGGCGCCTGGTGGGACGCGCCGGGCTTCCTCGCCATCATCGCCGCTCGCGTCAACGCGGCGCTGGCGCGGATCCCCGACGAGCGCCGCGCCCGCACCGAGGTCATCTTCTCGGCGCACTCGCTGCCCCAGCGCATCCTCGAGCAGGGCGACACCTACCCCGAGCAGCTTCGCCAGAGCGCCGAGGGCGCGGCGGCCCTCGCGGGCCTCGAGCGTTTCGACGTCGCCTGGCAGTCCGCCGGGCGCACGGCCGATCCCTGGATCGGACCCGACATCCTCGAGGTCCTGCGCGACAAGCGCGCCGCCGGCGTCACCGACGTGGTCTCGTGCCCGATCGGCTTCGTCTCGGACCACCTCGAGGTCCTCTACGACATCGACATCCAGGCCCAGGAGCTGGCCCGCGAGATCGGACTGAACCTGGTGCGCACCGCCTCGCTCAACGACGACCCAGCCTTCATCGCCGTGCTGGCCGACCTGGTGGCGGCGCGCGCGTGAGCGCCAGACCCTCCTTCGTCGTCATCGGCGGGGGCATCGCCGGCCTCGCCGCCGCGTGGGAGCTGAGCGGCGGGCCCGAGGGACCGCGCGAGGACGGCGCGCGCATCGAAGTGCTCGAAGCCTCCGATCGCCTCGGGGGATCGCTCCTCAGCGAAGCCTTCGCCGGGCGCGTGGTGGACCTCGGGCCCGACGGTTTCTTGGCGCGCCGACCCGAGGCCGTGGCGCTGGCGCGCGAGGTGGGGCTGGGCGAGGAGCTCGTGCCCATCGCCGCCGCCGGCGCCTCCATCTACCTCAAGGGCGCCCTCGAGCCCCTGCCCGAGGGTCTGGTCTTGGGCGTGCCCACCAGCGCCAAGGCCCTCAAGGCCATGAATGGCCTGTCGTGGAGCTCGCGCTGGGACGCCTGGCGCGACGAGCGGGCCCCCAAGAAGTTCAAGCTGGAGGACGAGGACGTATCCATCGGCGCCATCTTGCGCGCCAAGCTGGGTAGCGAACTGACCTATCAGCTCATCGAGCCCATGGTCGGCGGTATCCAGGCCGGGCGCGTCGACGAGCTCTCAGCGCGCAGCGTCTTCCCCGCCCTCTACGACGCGGCCCAGCGCGGCGGCTCCTTGATGAAGGCCCTGCGCAGCTCGGGCGCCCCGAGCGGCGAGGCGGCCCAGCGCGTGCTCGGACCCCTCTTCATGTCCCTCTCCGGCGGCGTCGGCTCCCTGGTGACGCGCCTCGAGGAGCTCTTGGTCGAGCGCGGCGTCGTGATCCGGCGCGCCGCGGGCGTGACCGCGCTACGCGCGACGCCGGCCGGCAGCTACCCCTGGGAGGTCGACACCGCCGACACCGCCACCGGGGCGAGCGGCGTGCTGATCGCCACGCCCGCCCCCGTCGCCGGTCGCCTCACCCGCCACCTCGACGACACCCTGGCGGGCCTGCTCAGCGTCGACAGCGCCGGCGCGGCCATGGTCACCTTCGTCCTGCCGGCCGGCGAGACCACGCTGCCCCCCACCGGCACCGGCGTGCTGATCCCCCTGGCCACCGCCTGGAACGACGACATCATGATGACCACCGCGGTCACCTTCCTCGACCGCAAGTGGGAGCACCTGCGCCGCGAGGGCGAGCTGCTGGTGCGCGTGCACGTCGGGCGCATCGACGACCGACGCAGCGAGGTGCTCGACGACGAGTCGCTCGTGGTGCGGGTCCACGCCGAACTCACCACCCTCTTCGGTCGCGTCGGACTGCCGATGGCCACGCGCGTGCAGCGCTGGCCCCAGGGCCTTCCCCAGTACTACGTCGGTCACGACGAGCTGGTGGCGCGTTCGCGACGCGCGCTCGCGCCCTACGCGCTGCGCCTCGCCGGCAGCGCCTACGACGGCGTGGGCATTCCCGCGAGCATCGGCTCGGGTCGTCGCGCCGCGCGCGAGCTCCTCGAAGTGGTCGTGGCGCGCGGCTAGGCGCTAGACGTAGTAGCCCGAGTGGATGTAGAGGCAGGGCACGCCCTCGGCCACGTACATCGCGTGGTTGCCGGGGTCGTCTTCGAAGGCGAGGCGCACGTCGAACCCCGAGGCGCGAATGTCGTGCAGGACGTCGCGCTTGAACTCCGAGACCCCCGAGTAGTCGCCGAAGTCGCGCGTCACCAGGAGGTCCCAGCGCACCTCGAAGCGCTCGAGCCACTCCACCGTCTTGGTCTGCACGCGCCGGGGTCGTCCCGTCACCAAGAGCACCGCCAGGTCGCCTGACAGCAGGTCGAGCAGGCGCGCGGTCTCGTCGATGAGGGGGTCCTGGTCGCAGGCGTCGAAGAAGGCGCGCCAGTCCCCCCAGCCGCGCAGGTGCTGGCGCCCCGCGGCGTCGGCCAGGACCCCGTCGATGTCGACGACGACCGCCGGGCCCGCGGCCACGGGCCCGCGGCGCCAGTACCAGTGTTCTTGGGGGTTCGTCGTGGTCACGGTCTCTCGCAGATCATTCGAATCAATCTCTGCGAGACTAGACGCGATGGCAGCGAGAGAGCGACAGACGCTACCGATCCCCTACGGACACCACGTCTACGTGGTCAGCGACCTCAGCCTCTCCACGCGCACCGCCGCGCGCAGCCGGCCCCTGGCCGAGCTCGTCGCCCTGCTGGGCGACATCGACGACCCGGCCGTCGTCGTGGTGGCCGGCAACCTCTTCTTCCCCGCGCCCGGAGCGCGCATGGCCGACGAGGTCCACGCCACCCTCGAGCACCTGGGCGGACTGCGCCAGGCGATCCGCGACTTCACCGCGCACGAGGGCCACCGGCTCATCGTGCTGCCCGGAGCCGACGACGCCGCCCTGGCCGACGACGAGGAGGCCCAGTCGCTGCTGGGCGAACTCGGCGTCGAGGTCGCCGGCGACCTGATGCTCCAGGTCGCCTCCGCCGACGGGGTGCACGACCTCGCGGTCGCCGCCGGCAGCTACCCCCTCGACGTCTCCCAAGTGGACCTGGTCGACCGCGCCGACGCCGACCGGCTCGAGGACCCCGCCGCGCTGGCCGGCTTCGTGGCCTCGCGGGTGCTCTACCGGCGACTGGGCGCGTGGGTCTGGGCGGTGTTGGCGCTATTGGTGGCCGGCGACCTCTTCAACTCGGTGACCAAGCTGGTCGGACACTTCACCCATCACGTCTACAAGGTGCACGCGCCCCACACCGAGACCTTCTGGGGCAACCTGGTCGTCAACCTCGTCGTCCTGCTCGTCGCCGAGGCCCTGGTCGTGGCCGCGGCCGGCTGGATCGTGCGGCGGCGCTTCAACCGCTCGGCCGCCGCCGACGTCGAGAGCGAGCCACTGGCCACCACCCTCGTCGAGGGGGTCGAGGCGATCGAGTACGCGCGGCGCGTCGTGGAGCGCGGGGGCATCGGTGCGGTCATCGGCGGCGCGCCGCGCCCGGCGCTCGCCTTCCTCGACCGCGGGGTCTGCGCGGTGCCCGGCCCCTCGAGGACCGTGGTCGTCAAGCACGAGGGGCGTCTCGGCCTGCCCCCCGTCTTCACCTCGGTGTCGCGCCTCGGCGTGGTGGAGATCGAGGCGGCGAGCAACGTCCAGGTCCGCGTCGTGGGCGGCCAGTCGACGCTTCCCCGCTCGCGCCTGCTCGAGCGTCTCGTCGCCGGACCGTGTACGCAGGCCGGACCGCCCCCGGGGACCTCGACCCTGGGCTCGTGGCCGGTGGGGGCACCCTTCCCCCTGACGCGCGACCGGCTGGGCTCGCAGCGCCGCCAGCGCTCGGTGCGCCGCTGGGCCAGCGGCCTCATCTTCCTCGACGGCGTCGTGAACGTCGCGGTGACCGCCTCGCCGCCGCTGCGCTCGCGGCTGCACCTGGTGCTCAACTACCTGCCGCTCGGCGTCGCGCAATCGGCCGCCGTCGTCACCGCGGTGTCGGGCATCGCCATGATCATGCTGGCGCGCGGTGTGCGCCGGGGCCAACGCCGGGCCTGGTTCTTGGCCCTGGCGACCCTGGTGCTCACCATCGCCGCGCACCTCTTGCGCGGGGGCTCGCTCGCGGCCTCGGTGGTCGCCGCCGCCCTGGCGCTCTTCTTGGTGGTGCAGCGCCGCCACTTCCTCGGCGCCTCGGACCGCACCACCGCGCGCTCCCTGCTCCCGCGCCTGGCCGGCGTCGCCGGAGTGGCCGTGGTGGCCGCCGCGCTGGGCATCGAAGCGGGGAGCCGCCACCACTACGTGCTGCCCGACTTCGGCGTCGTCGTCATGGCCTGCGTCGAACGCCTGGTGGGCCAGTACAACATCGTCCTGCCGGACAAGGCCACCGACTTCGTCGACCCGGTCCTCTTGACCATCGGCGTCTCGGTGGTCATCACCGCCCTCTACGTCATCACCCGCCCGGTGGTCGACCGCCGCCTCTCGGCGACCGGCACCAGCGCCGAGCGCCGGGTGGCGGAACTGCGCGCGCGCGACATCGTGCGCCGCCACGGCCGCGGCACCCTGGACTACTTCGCGCTGCGCGACGACAAGCAGTTCTTCTTCTTCCGCGATTCGCTGGTCGCCTACGCCGTCTACGGCGGCGTGGCACTGGTCTCGCCCGACCCCATCGGGCCCGAGGCCGAGCGCACCGAGGTGTTCAACGCCTTCCGCGCCCACTGCGAGGCCCGCGGCTGGACCCTGGCGGTCATGGGCGCGGGGGCGGACTGGCTGGGCACCTACCACGCGGCGGGCATGCACTACCTCTACCTGGGCGACGAGGCCATCGTCGACTGTCAGAGCTTCAGCCTCGAGGGCGGCAAGATGAAGGGCCTGCGCCAGGCCTGTTCACGGCTGAAGAAGCACGGCTACAGCGTGGAGTTCCTCGACCCGGCCGACATCGACCCCGCCAAGGTGTCCGACATCTTGGAGTTGATCTCGATGCTGCGCCGCGGCGAGGGCGAGCGCGGCTTCTCGATGATGCTGGGGCGCCTCTTCGACCCCAAGGACAAGGGACTGCTGCTGACCCTGGTCTCGGACCCCGACGGGCGCCCGGCGGCGGCCTGTCAGTTCGTGCCCTCGCCGGCCATCCAGGGCTACTCGCTCGACCTGATGCGCCGCGACCCCGGCGAGCACCCCAACGGGCTCATCGACTACGCCCTGTGCTCGACCATCGAGTACCTGAAGGCTCAGGGCGGCCAGGGGTTGAGCCTCAACTTCGCGGCCTTCCGCTCGGTGCTCGACGGCGAGCGCGGCGAGGGCACCTTCACTCGGGTGGAGCGGTGGACCCTGAAGCGCCTCTCGGGGGTCTTGCCCATCGAGTCGCTGTGGCTCTTCAACGCCAAGTACCATCCGCGCTGGCTGCCGCGCTACATCGTCTACCCCGCCGCCGAGAGCTTCGTGCCGGTGGTGGCCGCCATCTTGCGCGCCGAGTCCATCACCGAGTTCCCGGTGATCGGACGATTCCTCACCAACGACCCGGCCAACCGTCCCGGCACCGTCGTGCCCGAGGAGGTGCTCGCCGCGGCGCGGCGCGCCGACCGACACGGCGAGCGCGTCTAGGCCGTCTCGACCGCGCCCGACTCCCCCGCATCCGATTCGCGGCGGTCGATCGCGGTGATCGAGGGCATCGCGAAGAGCAGGGCCAGGCCCACGACCCCGACTACGAGACCGGGCACGACGATCGTGGTGCGCACGCCGAAGTGATCGGCCGCCGCGCCCGCCAGGGCCACGCCGACTGGTGAGAGCCCGAGCGAGACCGCCCAGTCCACCGAGGACACGCGGCCCAGGATCTCCGAGGGGACCTCGGCCTGCATCAGCGACTGCCACAAGATGTTGCCGAGCATCAAGAGGGCGCCGGCCACCACGCTGAGGACGACGGCGATCCAGGCGGCGCGCAACACGGCGTAGGGGATGGCGAGCAGGGTCGCGACGGTCCACACGAGCCACATGACGCGCACCCGACGTCGCGGGTGGGCGCCCATCATCAACAGCGATCCCGCGAGTCCCCCGACGCCCAGGGCGGCGAAGGCCACTCCCACCATCCAGTTCGGACTGTGCAGGACCCGCCGCAAGAAGAGCGGCAGGAGGATGGCCGACGGGGTGAAGACGAAGGCGTTGGCGAAGCCCGCCACCACGATGGTCCAGATGATCCAGGGCGTGCGCCGACAGTAGGACCAGCCGGCGGCGATGTCGGCCAGCATCGAGTGCGGCGACGCCTCCGGAGTGGGCGTGGGGCGCATGGCCGCTAGCGACGCCGCGGAGATGACGAAACTCGCCGCGTCCACCACCAGGGCCCAGGGCGATCCGATCGTCGAGGCGATCACCCCGCCCACCACGGGCCCGAGGAGTCCGCCGAGCAGCGTGCCGGCCAGGCGACTGAGCGAATTGGCCGCCGTCAAATCGTCGGCGGCGATGATCTCGGGCAGCAGGGCCGTCGAGGCCGGGTAGAACAGGGCGTCGAAGAGCCCGAAGACGAAGGACCCCACGAGCAGCTCGGGCAGGTTCAGGTGACCGGCCACCGCCAGCACGCCCATGACGGCCGAGGCCACCGCGCGCACCGCGTCCGAGGTCAGCGCCGCCAGCCGGCGCGACACCCGGTCGCTCACCAGCCCGCCGAGCAGCAAGAAGAGCACCGTGGGGACCAGTCGCGCCGCCACCACGAGACCCATGTCGGTGGCGTTCTTCGTGATGTCGAGCACCAGCAGGGGCAGCGCCACGTTCAAGACGCCGTCGCCGAACTGCGAGATGCTCTGTCCCGCCCACCACAGGGCGAACTCTCGCTGGGGCAAGGACGAGCGCAACGTGGCAAACAGTCGCACACCGCATGCTAGCGATACCCGCCGCCAACCCGCGGTGGCGCCCACCTAGGGTCGTAGCGTGCCCGAGAACGAGCCTCCCCCCGTCGACGCCGAGGCCCTGGCCGAGGTCGCGCGCCGTCTGCGCGAAGGGGGCTTCGTCGCGGCCGAGGACGAGGCCGCCGATCTGCTCCTCAGCGCCGGGGGCGACGAGGCGCTCCTCGAGTCCCGGCTGCGGCGGCGACTGGAGGGTGAGCCCCTCGCCTGGATCACCGGGACCACGCGATTCTGCGGACTCGAACTCCACGTCGATGCCGGCGTCTACGTGCCGCGGTGGCAGAGCGAGGAGCTGGCCCGCCGCGCGGCCGCGCTGCTGCCCGACGACGGCGTGGCGCTCGACCTGTGCACCGGGTCGGGCGCGGTCGCCGCGTACCTCGTCAGTCAACGACCCGGCGCGCGCGTGTTGGCGAGCGACGTAGACGAAGCAGCCGTCGCCTGCGCGCGCCGCAACGGGGTCGACGCGTCTCGCGGCGACCTCTTCGACGCCTTCCCCCACGACGTCAGAGGCTGCGCCGACGTCGTTGTGGCCGTGGTCCCCTACGTCCCGACGCGGCACTTGGCCTTCCTCCCGCGCGACACCTTCACCTTCGAGTCCACCCTCGCCTACGACGGCGGCGACCAGGGGACCGAGGTCCTGCGTCGCGTGATCGCGCAGAGTCCGCGCTACCTGCGAAGCGGTGGCGCGCTCCTGCTCGAACTGGGAGGCGACCAGGCGCGACTGCTCGACGACGACTTCGCGCGTCATCAGCTGGTGGTGCGCGATCACCTCGTCGACGACGACGGGGACCTGCGCGGAGTGGTGGCCGTGCGCGCGCCCTCGCCGTGACCGGTCCCACGGCCCTGCGTCCGCTCGCTGACGAGCGGACGCAGGCGTGAATTTCGTCCGTAGGCTGGGTGGTGAGAAGGGAGTCCGTCGAGTGAGCCACCTCCCGGCGGCGCTCTCGCAGGCCTGGGAACCCTTCGTCCTGGTCATCGGACTCCTGCTCATCGGACACGTCGCGGCCAAGGACGGTCTCTTCGTCGCCGCGGGCGCGAAGCTCGCCGGTCTGCGTGGCGGTCCGAGGACACTCTTCGTCGCGATGATGCTCCTGGTGGCGATGGTCACCGCGGTGCTCAATCTCGACACGGCGGTCGTCTTCTTGACGCCCGTCCTCTTGCACACCGCGCGAGCTCGCCGGGTGCCCGAGGCCCCCTTCCTCTACGGGGCCATCTTCATGTCGAACAGCGCCTCACTCTTGTTCTTCGGTTCCAACCTCACGAACATCCTGGTCTTCTCCCACGCGGGGGTCACCGGGGCCCACTTCGCCAGTGTCATGGCCCCGGCCTGGCTGACCTCGGTCGTGCTCACCATCGCGGTGGTCGGCGTCGTCCATCACCGCCACCTGCGAGGGACCGCGTCGCTCGAGGTCGCCGTCGCACCACGCTTCATCGTGGGACCTGGCGTGGCGGGCGTCGTCGGCGCCACGCTCGCCATGTTGACCATGTCGCAACCGGCGCTCGCGGTGCTCGCGGTTGCCCTCTCGGTCATCTCCTACGACGTCGCGGTACGCCATCGCCTCGCCCTGACCCCCTTGATTCGCAGTGCCAATCTGCCCGTCGTCGCGGGACTCTTCGTCCTGGCGGTCAGCGTCTCGGTGGTGTCGCGCCAGTGGCACCTCAGCGAGCACCTCCTCGCGGCCGCCAGCCCCTGGCGCACCGCCCTGGTGGGCACCGTCGCGGCGAACGTCGTCAACAACCTGCCCGCGGCGGTCCTCCTGTCGAGCACGCTGCCCGCCCACCCGTACCATCTGCTGCTCGGACTCAACCTCGGGCCCAACCTCAGCGTGACGGGCGCCCTCTCCTCGGTGCTCTGGCTGCGGGTGGCGCGACGTGAAGGGGCCACGCCGTCGGTCGTCACCTTCACCAAGGTGGGCGCGGTGGTGACCATCGTCACGATCGGCGTCGCCTGCCTCGTGCTTTGACCACGTACCTCGACCCAACCGACGATGTCCCTGATGACGGTCGGAAGAGTGCGCCGACGGCGAAATTGCCTCCTGACGACGTCAATGACCGATCGGGAGGACCATGAGCACTCGCAGAGGTATCCACAGCCAGCGGCTCCACAAAGCCCGTTCCTCGGCGTAGTGGTCGAGATAGACGGACTAAGAAGATCTCCTCATCTCCTTTGCGTGCCTGGGCACCAATGGGGGGTCATCGACCTCGTGGTCGGAATGGCTCATCCGTCGATCACACGTCATGTGCTGTCGCCCGGTCGATGAACGACAGCGGCCCTGGCCCTTGGCGCGACCCTGGGTATGTTGTAGTGGTGGCGACCAAATCGACCGACGTCCTCTACGTGGTCGCGATGGTCGTGGTCATCGTCAGCGTCGATATCCTCTTCTTCCGCCATCACGCCATCGCGCGCCTGCTGGTCAACGTCGGCATCGTGCTCGTCTTCGGTGCCTTCTACTTGACCTACCTCAAACACCCCTGAGGCACGTCGCTCGACCACGCGACCAACCCAACGATGACGATGGTAGACGCCCGTCGCCTGACGCCGAGCTAGCAGAGCTGGGCCTGGTAGGGCCGTTGGGTGGCGGGACGCTTGCGGAAAGTGACGCACACGCGCACACCGCGTCCGCGGATCGTCAAGACGACACTCGCCCGCACGGCGAGCCCTGTACGGGGGACCGTCGACGTCAATTGGATCGCGAAGACGGAGGCGTAGCGGGTGACCGCGCTCTTGACGTTGGCCACGGTGATGAAGTTGGGCGATGTCGCGTTCTTCCACGAATCGTCCCCCGCGGCCGGGAGCACGATGTGCTGCATCCTCGACAGAGCGAGATAACCGTCGTCGATGTTCGAACACACGGCACCACCTTCACCGATGGACGCGAGCATGGTTCGAGCCCGACGGGCGATGTCGTTGGCTCTCATCGCCTCCGCCCTCCATCGGGTCGCGAAGTCGGCTGCCGAGATGGCGCCACCGCGATACTCGTCGAGAAACTTGTTGAGCGCGTGGAGCAGAGACTGCTCGGCCCCGAGGTCGGTGAGAGCCGAGTTGAGCGCGGGGACGACGTCGGCACGTGGCGTGTACTCACGAGCGTTCGCCACCGCCGTGGTGATGGACTGCAGAGCCTGGAGCCACCCGCCGGTGTCCGTCTGGGTCCGATCGCTCAGAGCGATCGTCGGCACCGGCGGCAACCGATACAACGAGGCGCAGTATTTGGCCAGCACCGGTTGGGCTGAAGACGCCGCTGGCTGCACGACAACGTATCCGCTGAGGAAAGCAATCAGGGCAACGAGGGTCCTCAGCCTTGTCCTCATTATCGCCACCTTCCCAGGCCTTCGAACAGTGAGGCACAGCCACCCATTGACCAAGGGACCCGGTCAACGACTCGCTGTTTCACCTTGTGCCATCATCCCACGAATGCGATGCCTTCCAAGGTCGAGGAAACGTGTTGATGGTCGTGAGGGCATCACGAGGGGGGTTATAGGCTCTCAACGAGCGCTCGCCGTCGTCTTGGTGGGCTGTCACGAATAATCGAATCTCGAACACTTTCAACTTCGCATCGACGAAAGGAATTCGCAATGTTCGCAAAGATGACTTCGCGTCGCAACAAGACGGCCACGTGGTTAATTGTCACGACGACCCTCGGAGCGCTCGCCGGACCACTCGGGTCAGCGCCGGCGGCCAATGCCGCGACGACCTCGTGCCTCAAGATTACCGTTGCCCAGGTCTCATTAGCCATGGGCGTGAAGGCCACGGCCGCCAGCTCAATCTCCCGAGGGAAGGTGACGATGTGCATGTATACCGTGGGGGGCGACACCAGTGCTGTGACTTTTCAAGTCGTGTCGTCGTCAACTCTCGCCACCTTCAAGGCTGGCATGAAGCTCGCCAAGACGGTTGGAGAGTCGCCCAAGACGGATAGCAAGTTCGCGCCCTACCCAGCCTTCTCAACGGCCATGAAGTCCGCGGCGTACCACTACACCACGGTTGGCGTCACGGTATTGAAAGGCTCCAAACAGATCCAGGTGGTCGCAAATTACTCGCTGTCGAAGGTGGAGTCCCTCACCAGGGTGTTGTTGACCAAGTTGTAGTCAATCGTCGCCAGCCCATCGTCTCACTGCGGGACAGCCATTTCGACCGGAGACTCCCACCTGGCCGACCACGGAGGACTGGCATTGCTTGTCCCGTAGTCGATGAGCCATGCCCCGTCCTCAATCAACATCACGAAACTTTCCCGCAACGCACTCGAAGAGGGCGCATCGATGTGGGTGGAGCGCTCCCCTTCGAATCTTCCCCCGACGACGTTGCGTCGGAGATTCCTACTGCAACTCAATCTGTCGGAGTTGTTCGCTGATCCATAGTCCCAATTCCGTCGCCCCACGGCGACTCGTTCTCACGGCGAGGACGACCGTGGCACAACCGGAGGCAAACATCAGGCCGGGAACAATCACGAAGGCTACCGGCGCCCCACTACCGACGGCCAGCGTGACGAAGGTCAGAATGAATGCGAGCCACACTGAAATGAAGGGGCGAAATATGGGGTCTAGGCCAATCGTTCCTCTCAAGACCGTTCCTGAACCATCCACACTCATCACTCCCCTAAACCTCGGTGTGAATGGATTCCTTCTCTCGCTCACTTTGAATATCGTCACGTAGGGACCTTTGACTGTGCCGTAGTGGGTGAGTCGACGCCTGCCGAGACCGAGAAGCGTCCAGCGAGAGGAGTCGAGTCTCTCGGCGAGACCACTGCTGAGAACGTCCGACGCCACCGCACTTCGCCACAGGTAGGTGTCGGACTCGAAGACCTTGGTTCGCGATAGTCCGATGAGGCCCAGCAAAATCTGACTGATTGCATCATCGCTCGAATCGGACATCTTTCCATACTGCCCGACGGGCACCAAGCGCAATGACGGCGCCCAAGCTCGAGTGGCTGCGTCTTTCACAAACTCGTGAAGGTCATTGTCTTCTCGTGCTTCCCCTATGTTGGCGAGATGAGATTTCCGCGGCTCCACCTCATTGCGCTCGACTGTCCCGACCCCAACGAACTCGCCATCTTCTACTCGGCCATGACGGGAATCGCGGTTGAGACAAGTCCCATGTACGAACCCGACGTCGACTTGGTCCACGACGTCCTTCCTACCTTGAGTTTTCAATAGGTCGAGAACTTCGTCGCCCCGACCTGGCCCGGTGGTGAAAGCCCCAAGCACATCCATCTGGACTTTGAGGTCGACGACCTTGACGAGGGCGAACGCCACGTCCTCTCCATCGGCGCGCGCAAAGCCGCCCACCAACCCGGGACTACTTTCCGAGTGTTCTTGGACCCCGTGGGCCACCCCTTCTGCCTCACTCAGAGGTCCGACTGAGTCGTCCGCTCATATCCAGGACTCCCGATCACGCCCGAAGAATTCGACTCATCGTGTGTCGAAGGGCCGACTTGCACATTTGCATATTCCGACGGTTGTTGTACACCCGTTCCGATTGAAGCTGCACAGCGATTCCGACGTTGTTGTACACCGCGGGAGGTCGTGACGCCGGCAGTGGCGTGAGTGAGAGGGCACCGGCA
>Ga0007854_10000642_pt1 | contig 22544 bp, 25 predicted proteins | sample CryBogCBH12Aug08_FD_60382 | JGI IMG/M metagenome (GOLD analysis project Ga0007854, IMG submission 60382) | Freshwater microbial communities from Crystal Bog, Wisconsin, USA - CBH12Aug08 | ecosystem: Environmental > Aquatic > Freshwater > Lake | place: Crystal Bog, Wisconsin, USA | collected... | reverse complement strand
GATGCCTATGCCGCGCAACAAACTGCAGCACATGACTTGAGCAGCGCGCTGGTAAAAATGTACCAGGATAACGCAGCCACTTTAACACCCGATCCGCTTTATTCCACGTTCTACGACTCGCACCCGCCCGCACTGGTGCGTATCAATAAATTACATACTTTATAGAGGATAATCATGAAAAAAATCGTGGCACTTATTTTATGCCTGGCAACCAGCCATACCATGGCAACCCCATTTTCAGACGGCAATGCACAAGCCGGAAAAAAACTGTTCGGAGAGAACAAATGCAACAGCTGCCACATTCAAAAGGTAGGTGGCGACGGCAGCAGCATTTTTACCCGCCCAGATCGCATCGTGCATAATCCGGATGAATTGGTGGATCGGATGCACGTTTGCAGCGGTGTGGTGGGAATGACATTAACAAAACAGAAAGAGCAGGATCTGGGGGCTTATCTCAACCAGACTTACTACAAGTTCAAGTGAGGGCAACATGATCAACGTTTGCGATCTGACCAACAAGCAATGCAAACCCTGCGAAGGCAGTGTCCCTCCTTTGTCACAGACAGAGATCGACACCCTGCTCAAGCAAGTTGACGGCTGGATACTGGATGACAAACTGATCAGCAAAACTTTCGAATTCAAGAACTATTACCAGACCATGGCTTTCGTGAATGCGGTCGCCTGGCTGTCCCACCGCGAAGACCATCATCCCGATCTTCATTTAGGCTACAACAAATGCCGCGTGGAATATTCCACCCATGCCATCAATGGTTTGTCAGAAAACGATTTTATCTGTGCTGCCAAGGTGGACGCCTTGTTCAAGATTTGAAGCTGCAAGGGCAAATAATTGCCGCATTCGGTCGCCGCTACCTGGTTGAACTGGCAGACGGAGAATTGCTCGCTTGCGTACCGCGCGGAAAGAAAAGCGAAGTTGCCTGCGGTGACCAGGTTGAAATTCAGCGCACTGCCGAGCGTTCAAACGATTTACAGACTGAGGCACAGGGTGTCATTGAACGAATTCTCGAACGTAAAACGCTGCTTTACCGCTCGGTGGCCTTCCGTGAAAAGCTCATCGCGGCCAACGTCACCCAGATTATTTTCGTGGTCGCAGTCGAGCCCTCTTTCGATGATGAGTTGCTGGCACGCTGCCTCATCGCCGCCCATAACCAACAACTAAGTATTCTGATTGTGCTTAACAAGTGCGATCTCACAGCACAGGCCGATGCCGCCCGCGCCCAGCTGGCTCCTTACTGTGCAATTGGCTATAACGTGCTGGAGCTTTCCGCAAAACGGGATGTAACGGCTCTGCTTCCCTACTTGCAAGGTCATACCAGTGTTCTGGTGGGACAATCCGGCATGGGGAAATCCACCCTCATCAATGCCTTGCTGCCCGAGGCTCAAGCCGCCACCCGAGAAATATCCACCTCGCTGGATTCCGGAAAACACACCACCACGCATGCACGCCTGTACCACCTAAACACCGGTAGCCAACTAATCGATTGCCCCGGCGTACAAGCATTCGGACTGCATCACCTGACTTTCGGAGACATCGAGGAAGGTTTTGCAGAGTTCTCCCACTATCGTGGCCAGTGTCGTTTTAACAACTGCCGTCACTTGCACGAACCGGGCTGCGCTCTGCGTTTAGCTGCAGAGCAAGGATTAATAAATACCCGGAGATTGCAACTCTTTCAGGAAATCAGCCACTCAACCTAATAGGACTTAAGTTGCGCCTCAAACTGTTCAATCGGCATCGGTTTGCCGAATAGGTAGCCCTGGTATTTGTTGCAACCGGAAAGATGAAGGAATTGTCGTTGTTCTTCTGTCTCCACGCCTTCGGCAATCACATCCAGGCCAAGACGCTGTGCCATGCCAATAATGGTACTCACAATCGCTTTGTCACTGCTATCAGTCGAAATATCACGCACAAACGATTGATCGATCTTGAGCTGGTCAAGCGGTAAGCGCTTAAGGTATTGCAAAGAGGAAAAGCCCGTTCCGAAATCATCCAAAGAAAAGCGGACTCCCAATGCTTTCAATTTATTCATCGTGACAATGGTTTCCTCTATATTTTCCAGTAATACGCTTTCTGTCGGTTCAATCTTGAGCAGCATCGGATTAATCTGATTAAACGCCACGGCAGCCCTGACTTTATCCACGAATGCTGTTTCCTGAAATTGCTTGGCACTCACATTTACCGACAAGGTTAATTTTTCGGTGAGCGCTTTTTCTTGCCAAGCCTTGAGTTGGGAGCAAGCCGTGTCCAGAACAATTTGCCCGATAGCTAATATGAGACCAGACTCTTCCGCCAGCGGGATAAATGCCGCAGGGGATACCATGCCACGAACAGGATGGATCCAGCGTATCAGCGCCTCCGCTCCCAGCGGCTTGCGATCATTGTCAACTTGTATTTGGTAATACAACTTAAACTGTTTATTTTCTACAGCCAAATTCAATTCTCTTTCGAGAACAGCACGTTCATTTATGCTGGCCTGCATTTGCTGGTCGAAAAATCTCAAAGTATTGCGTCCGGCCTTCTTGGCCTGATACATGGCAATATCGGCTTGCTTCATAAGTACATCAACCGACTGCTGGTGATTACTAAACAAAGTCGCGCCAATGCTGGGAGTATTCCGGCAATCATGTTCAGCAAGCTTGTAGGGGGAATTCAGCGAAGCGAGTATTTTCTCCGCAACCAGCTTGGTCTGGGCTGCGGCATCCAAACTGTGTTCACTCAGATCTTCCAGCATGACAACAAATTCGTCCCCGCCCAGTCGTGCAACCGTATCCCCTTCTCTTACGCAAGCTTCAATTCGATGCGAAACCTGTTGCAGCAGGAGATCACCAATGTAATGTCCCAGTGTATCGTTGATCGTCTTGAAGTTATCCAGATCAATAAACAACAGCGCACCTTCACGGCCGCTTCGCGCACTTGATGCCAGAGCGTGATGAAGCCGGTCAAGCAAAAGTCGGCGGTTAGGCAATCCCGACAGTGTGTCATAAAAAGCCAAATGTTTAATCTCATCTTCTGCGGCCTTAGATAAAGTGATATCTCTAAACGCACCCACATAATTCGTGACCATGCCATGATCATCTTTGACTGCCGTGATAGTCAACCACTCGGGATATTCCATACCATTTTTACGCCGGTTCCATATTTCCCCTTGCCATTGACCGGTATCATTAATTGAACGCCACATTTTTTCATAAAACTCCTGGGTCTGCCTTCCGGACTGAAGCATTCTTGGATTCTGGCCGAGAATTTCCTCGCGTGCATAGCCGGTTACCGCAAGGAAAGCCGGATTGACTTGAAGAATCTTGCCTTTTTTATCAGTGATGGTAATGCCGTCAGAGGCTGTATCGAAAACACTGGCCGCCAGCTTCAATTGATTGGACTGGTGTCGCAATCGTATTACCACCTGAAAAACATAAGTAAGCAAAATGAGGGTCGCCAACAATAGGAAAGCCCTATAAATCGCAGCGCGCTGCTGCTGTCTATCGTAATAGATGCGATACGCCTCAGCCAGATCGGCTGATTCAATATTACTGGAGAGCTGCGAGATCAGACCGGGTATTTCCATGGAGATCCGGTTAATATTGCGAATGTGATTAAGCAGTTGATTGATTTTTTTACGAAATGTTGGCGGAAGGTGCAAGGAATCTTTTTGCACGTTGGCAAACGCCGTGTTGAATTCGCCCTGTTCGACCGAACCACCTTTAATCCGAATCAATATCACTTTTTCGACCAGATCATCAAGCTGCTCATGGAGGACCGTTCCCACTGGAAAAGCCTGTTCTACTTCGTCTCTTGCATTAGGCAGATAGATTAAAGAGTTTTTCAATACCGCATTCGAGGATTTAAATTGCTCCAGCACCTCGGATTGCATCTCCAGACGTTTTTCGAGTAACTGCAATTTTTCCTGGAGTCTCACATCCTGATTCAAATAGCTTGAGGCATTACTCTCTCGAAGCAAGCGTGTTGCTTCCCGCATGTGTTCAAAAATTGCGTTGACCTTGTCATAGTTATTCGACAGGCTAAAGTTCAGTTCAAGAACCGTTTCAACAAGGTTGGCCTGATCACTTTGCAACTGACTAAAATAACTCAACAGGGTATTGTGGCGTTGCTGATTGATCGGCTGGGTGATTACAAAAAAGAAAACCAGCAAGACGGCCAAAATAATTGCAGCCCCAATACGATGTGGGTCGGAAAAGTGATTGAATTTCCTAAACATCCTCATTCGAGTGTCTTACCCAAATATTGTCCGGTCAAGGTACGCAGAAATGCAACAATTTTGGTTACTTCGTCCTGATCAATCTTTTTTCCGAGCTGAAATCGTGCCATAACCTTCACTACATCTTCGAGCTTTTTGGCTGAACCATCGTGTAGATAGGGAGGTGTTACGGCCACATTGCGCAATGACGGAACCTTGAAAAAATGGCGATCCTTTTCTTGTTTGGTGACATTGAACCGGCCCTGATCGGCAAGGGTCGGATTGCCGCGTGCGGCAAAGTAGTCTTCCATGACACCTAGCTTCTGGTACATATTTCCGCCGATGTTCATGCCTTGGTGACAGCTTACACAACCGAATTTCTGAAAAAGTTGATAGCCCGCTTGCTCCTCCTGATTCATCGCGGTTTTATCGCCGCGCAGAAAGCGATCAAAACGGGAGTTGGGTGTAATCAGTGAACGTTCAAAGGTAGCAACAGCGTCTTTTATATTTTGCGGTTGAATACCATCACTATAAAGCTTTTTAAACTCGGAGCGATACGAGGAATCTGCTGATAGCACTGTAACAATATGTTGCCAACTGCTAGCCATCTCATCGGGGTGTTGGAGCGGTCCATCAATCTGATTTTCCAGTGTATCTGCGCGACCATCCCAAAACTGGCGAAAATTGAAACCACTATTAAAAACAGTCGGAGCATTGATTCCACCTTCCTTACCTCCAATACCCCGTGAGTGAGGCTGCCGATCGACTCCGCCAGTTGCCAGATTATGGCAATGCGCACAGGAGACCGAGCCATCACCGGACAATATTGGATCATTAAATAAGCGATCGCCGAGTGCAACTTTCCGATCATTCAGCTTAATAGCAAGGGGTAATGGCTCCAAAGGAGCTCCTGTTGCAGTCGTTTGTACAATCATTGCCGGGAGTTCTTTGAAGCCTGAGGAATTATGCGAAGTAAAATAAATCAGACTGCCGCCCCCCAAAAGGACTAGCGTCAGCGTCACAACAGCAACCAAAGAATTGCGTGAACTCATTTATTTGAGAAAAGCTCAGAAAGTAAAATTGATGGGCATTCCGAAAACGCCATCAGTCATTACACCAGCTGCCCGACTAAATCATTTTAGACTAGAAATACCTACAATTTTTATTACAGGCCGCCTCCAAGGCCCATCCAACAACGCAGTTGCATTCATAGTAATTAGAAAAATCAGATATGGCAACGAAATTATGTCGTTGACTGCAATTTGGAAGATTCGATCAGCCTGTTTTTAGTCAAAAACTGGTATATCTGCCGCAAGCAACTCTATCAGTTCAGGCATTCACTTGTTTGCGTGTCTTTATAGTTTTCTGCCAATCTGGCGCTAACACTGAATTTTTTTATGAGGATTTTTTTTGCAAATTGATCAAAGATCATCAAAGGGATTGAGGTGTCGGGCTCCCATAACCCTTTATATCTAAGCTTATGACCTTGTTGAATGGGTTCGATATGCCAATTCCCCTCAAAGCTTTTTGAACTGCCGGACAATTGCTTGAAGGCAATGCCTTCGAATGGATTTTCTGTATATTCCAAAACTGACTTATTACGGACACTAAAAAATGAGATTGGCTCATCTGCAGTGAGTTCAACTCTTACCTTATTGGGAGATTGGCGAAATACCAGCAATTCAATCACACCCGGCATCTGCTTTTTAACCTCATAATCAGTCAAATAATGGTAAGCAGCGCACGTCGTTAAAGTCGTATCAAAACTGGCATTGATTGAGAACACTCTACCGTTTCTTTTTACCTCGACCTGCAATCCCTGGTAGAACTCATCCGACCATACAATATTATTGCCGGCCATGATCAATAATAAGAGAACGATTAGCTTGGACATAAATTGTGTAGGCTTAACATCCTGTAAATTGACTAAGCTGCAGGAAACTGGAATTCTTGGATAAATAGAAATAGGCTTAGCTATTTAAAAAGTGAAATGCCAAAGGAATAGCCAGCGCCCCAAAAATGCCATGCATTCCCATCGCCAGGCTAGCATAAGCGCCTGCCTCGTGATTAATGCTGAAGGCCCAGGAAGTTCCTATTCCATGTGCGGCAACACCAGTTGAAAATCCTTTTTGCCACCAGGACTTCATGCCCAGACTATTTAAAACAAAGGGGGCCAGAATGGCTCCAAGAATACCTGTTGTCACCGCAAAAATTGCTGTAAGCGTGGGGGATACGCCAATTCGCTCGGCTATGCCCATTGCAATAGGGGCTGTAACCGATTTTGAATACATGGCAAGTACAATTGATTTATCCGCGCCAAGCGATGTGGCAATTCCGACTGCACTGAGTATTGAAGTTGCTCCACCGACAATTAAGGAAATCATCAGGGGAAGAAAATGGCTTTTTAACCTGTTTAGTCCGCGATAAATCGGCAGAGCTAAAGAAACGGTGGCCGAGCCCAATAAAAAATGGATAAATTGCGCCCCCTGAAAATAGGTTGCATACGGCATATTAATTATCTGAATAAAGGAAGCTACCAATATGACGGCAATTGCAACAGGATTGGCGATGGGATTCTGTTTGCACTTTTGATAAACAAACAGTCCGGCCTGATAAGCAGCCAGCGTGATGAACAAGGCCAATAAAGGGCTTCCTGAAAGATAGACCCAAATTTCAATGATCGAATTAGTCTGGCTCATCAGAATTAATATTTTTACTGAGTAGTTTTAGAGCAAACGCACTGCAAGCAATGGTTAAAACAACGCTACCGACTAATGCGCCAATGATCGGCAGCGCATTGTTCTTTAATTGCGGAAGAAACAGCACCACCCCCACAGCCGCAGGCACAAACAAGGCACCCAGATATTTGCTGAATCCATCAGAAACCAGGAGCAATGACGGGTTGACTTCTTTCTTGAAATTGAGCCAAAGTAATAGCAGAACCAGACCAATAACCGGGCCAGGTAAAGACGGCAGGACGATCTTGGAAATTAACTCTCCCAAGCATTGAAAAAACAATATTTGCACTAACCCTGAAATCATGTTCTAAAATCGCACCTATTAAATTGATTTTCACCCACCCACCATGGTCGCCAGCCCCAGCAAAAGCAATAAAATCATCCAAAACACCAACGCACGCCACACCAACCCCACTGTACTTTGCATGAAGTCGACATCGGCCTCATCCCCTATTCCCAGTTCAGGTCGATCGAGAGGCAGCCCATCTTGTGGAATCGGCATTCCCAAACGCACACCTATTGCGCCTGCACCGCTGGCGAGGACAATACCCGCCTCGGGATCAGGCCAGTTTTGCGCTTGAGTACGCCAACAATAGGCAGTATCTTCAAAATCCCCCACGATAGCAAAAGTGCTTGCCGTTAGACGCATGGGTAGCCATTCCATCAAATAATAAGCTTGCCGGGAAAACACACCGAACTGACCGAATTCGGCATCATCCTGCTTTCCCCAGCGTGAATTTAGAAACTGTGCAAGGCGGTATAACACAGCGCCGGATGGCCCCAATCCCGCCAACATGGCAATGACAAACCATGTCATCACTCCGAACACATGATGGTGCGATGCCAATAACGCTTCTTCAATGGTCACGCGCGCCACTTCTTCCTCATTCAGTTCATGACAGGGCGCTCCGCGCCACTCGGAAAGCAAGCTGCGCGCCTTGTCCAGTTCCTCGTCTCGCAGGGCCCGTTGGATATCTGTAAAATAATGGCTGGACTGGCGAAACCCCATAGTGAGATACAACACAAGCACGCAGAAAACCCATGCGAACACCGGGCTGACCCGAAATAACAGCCAATATAACCCGGTTGAAAGCAGCATGGGGACTAACACGGCAATTAGCCAGGCAATTTTGCCATGCTTGTGTTCGCCGGCGTTAAAATGATGCTGAAAGAAGTGAACATAGCTATTCAGCCATGCAAACATCTGTTTGCGAGAGGAAAGTGGATGAAGTTGCTCCAGTAACAAAGCAGCAATAATTGAAAACAGGCTCATGGCATCTCAATGTCAAATTCACGGACGGGTAAGCGAAAGATACCACACAACGTTAGTGCCCTCTACAACAGAAATCAAGAAAATATCGTCAGGAATATGCTTAAATATGCCCACAACCCCAATCATAATGTGACATGAACACGCCCCCCAAGCCCGGCAGAGCGACTCAAACACTTGAAGCACGGCACCACGCCTCCGGATTAAACAGCCGATTCAACGGCAATCAATTGGAATTTGCCGATTATGTTCTGCATAATCGCAAGTTGATTGAAGAGGTTCGCCCGGATTTACATTCCCCCAATCAGGAAAAAATAATTGATGGCAATGCTCCGTTCGAACTTAGACCGACTGGCAATAACTCTAAAAGGCGGACAAAACCCTATCAGCGTGGCGTTCTGCTCACCCATGGCTTGACCGATTCGCCCTACTTCATGCGCCCTCTTGGCCATTTTTTTCAGGAAAATGGCTTTCGCGTGATGGCCTTGTTATTGCCGGGTCATGGAACGCAGCCGGGAGATTTGCTCGATGTACGCTGGCAGGAATGGGCGAAGACCGTTGCTTATGGTGCCGACAAACTCGCTGCTGAAGTGGATGAACTCTATCTGGCCGGTTTCTCTGCTGGCGGAGTATTGAGTGTTTATCAAGCGCTGCGTGACAAACGCGTGCGCGGCCTGTTTCTGTTTTCCCCTGCTTTCAAAGTTTCCCCCAAGGCTGCCTGGGCACACCTGCACAGGCCATTTAGCTGGTTGTTACCGACCGCAAAATGGGTCGGCATCATGCCGGACCGTGATTCCTATAAATACGAATCTTTCCCAAAAAATGCAGCTTCCCAGATGCACGCGCTAACCCGGGAAATTAATGAACAAGAGCTTTTACACAAGCTCAATCTTCCGGTATTTACTGCCGCAAGTGCCGATGACTCCACGGCAGATACTTCAGCAACTTTAAATTTCATGATGCGCATACCCCATGCATCAAGCAAACTGGTGCTTTACGCAGCCGATCAAGGACAACATACACTTGGCTTTCCGGAAGAAAAACTGGAACTGGTTAACAGTGTTGTGCCCGAGCACAAAATATTAAGCGCCTCCCACACATCAATCATGCTGCCACCCGATGATGAGCACTATGGTGCTGAGGGAAAATACTCCAATTGCACGCACTATTATCCCAGCGAAATGGAAAAATATAACGCGTGCATCAATCATCCTGATGAAGTATTGCAAGGTGAAATTACCCCACAAAATCTTGCTGCCGGGACGCTGCGCCGATTGATGTTCAATCCGAATTTTTCCAGGCTGAAAAGCTCTATGCAGCAGTTTATTGAAAAGCTTTAAGCTACTTTAGACCTCAAACCCAATACGTCGTCCGCGTCATGAGTTTGGAACTAAGTTGCATCGCTAGCTTCACCGGTTTCGGCAATTCAACCCCTCCCAGTTCCACTGCCATATCTGAGTGTCTGGTTTCATCCTCATACATTTGCTCGACCACAGCACGACTTTTTTCGTCCTGTTGCGGTAAGCGGGCAAGATGGCTTTTCAGGTGCGCCCCTACCTGACGTTCTGTTTCTGCCAGAAATCCCAGATTCCACTTATCTCCCAGCAATCCCGCAAAAACGCCCAGAGCCAGCGAACTTCCGTACAACACAGGATTCAAAAGGCTCAAATGCTCGCCCATCTCATGCACTCGCCGCGAGGTCCATGCCAAATGTTCAGTTTCTTCCTGCGCCGCCACCTGCAATTGTTGCTGGACGACAGGATCACGCGCCGTCAGCGCCTGCCCCTGATATAAAGCCTGCGCGCAAATTTCGCCACTGTGATTCACCCGCATCAGCGCAGCCGAAATCTTTTTCTCTTTCTCGTTTAACAACGCCTCTGGCAAATCAGTATCCGGGAACGGGCGTATGCTCTGCGCCCTGCCAAACAACGTACGCAAACCCTTGTCAAACTCTACAATCAGGCTATCCAGACTTAGCATGGTGTTCTTTCTAAAAGTAATCGCAATTCAATAAAGGGAACCGCTAAAGTTCGTCCTAAAAGCACGGCATGCCGTATGTTAGAATAAATCAATCCTACTCAATTTTATTTTAAGAATCCAATGAGCCAATCTTCCACTAAACTCCCTTCCCGAATTGTAATCGCATCGCGTGAAAGCGCACTGGCCATGTGGCAAGCTGAATATATCCGGGATAGATTGCGTGCATTATATCCTCAAACGCAAGTCAGTATCCTGGGCATGACCACGCAGGGTGACCAGATACTCGATGTCACTTTATCCAAGATTGGCGGCAAAGGTCTGTTTGTAAAAGAACTTGAAACTGCGCTGGAAAACGGTAGCGCGGACATTGCCGTGCATTCGTTAAAAGATGTCCCGATGAATTTACCGGACGGATTCATGCTGCCCTGCATCGGTGAACGTGAAGATCCCCGCGATGCTTTTGTTTCCAACAATTTTGCCAATCTCGCTTCACTCCCCGCCGGAGCAATTGTGGGAACTTCAAGCCTGCGCCGCGAAAGTCAGTTGCGCGCGCGTTTCCCCCACTTGAAAATCGAACCGCTACGCGGCAATGTACAAACCCGCCTGCGTAAACTGGACGAAGGACAATACTCAGCCATCATTCTCGCCGCTGCAGGGTTAAAACGACTGGGCCTGGGTGAGCGCATCCGTGATGTGATTTCCAGTGAGGATAGCCTCCCCGCTGTCGGCCAAGGAGCACTGGGAATCGAATGCCGCGCTGACCGTGCCGATCTGATCGAAGTGTTGGCTCCTTTACACCACGCTGACTCGGCAGCCTGCGTACTGGCAGAACGCGCAATGAGCCGCGCACTGTCAGGCAGTTGCCAGGTTCCACTGGGCGGCTTTGCCGAAGTTGCCGGTGACCAACTCAGAATGCGCGGCTTCGTTGCCACTCCCGATGGTGCGCGACTCATTCGTGCCGAACACATTGGTAGCGTAAATAACCCGGAGGCTCTGGGTAACGCCGTGGCGAAGGATTTGCTGGCACAAGGTGCGGGAGAGATTCTTGCTGCACTGGCTTTATAAAGCGTCGGGATATATCGTACTTCTTAATGCAACTTAACCTGCCTTTTACCGGATTGAAAATCGTGATCACCCGCCCGCGCGAGCAAACTGCGCAACTGGTTCAACGGATTGAACAAGCAGGCGGCAAAACTGTGTTCTTTCCACTATTGGAAATCGCTCCTGCTGCCGATCCTCAGAAATTACGCGCGATCGTCTCTCATTTAAATGAATTTAATCTGGCTATTTTTATCAGCCCGAACGCTGTGCGCTACGGTATGGAAGAGATTCGTGCAACGGGTGCTTTACCAATCCAATTAAAAATCGCTACCATCGGCCAGAGCAGCGCCCAAGCCCTCAGGGATCTGGGAGTACCCAAAATTATCGCTCCGCAGGATCGCTTCGACAGTGAAAATCTGCTTGCCTTGCCTGAATTACAAAGTGTGGCAGGCTGGCGCATCGTTATCTTTCGTGGTAACGGTGGACGCGAATTATTGGGCGAAACCCTCCAGTCTCGCGGAGCAACGGTTGAATATGCCGAATGCTACCAGCGGTCAAAACCAGCATTGGATAGTACCGCATTGATTGGGCAAGCTCCGCATGCCATCATTGTAACCAGCAGTGAGGCGCTCGGGTACTTGTGGAATCTATTTGATGAGAAAGGAAAAGTATGGCTAACCGGTATCCCATTTTTCGTTCCCCATCAGCGCATTGCCGAGGCGGCACACCATTTGGGAGTAAACAATGTGATCGAAACGAAAGAAGGAGATGACGGCTTGCTCACAAGTTTGGTAGCATGGGCACAAAATCGGAAATCACTATGAACGAGCAAACCGCACCCACAGAACCCAAGCTTCCAGATGGAATGGCTAGCCCTTCGACCAGCCCATCGTCCGAAGAGCCTTTGGCCGGGCAACCGAAAGACAATAACCCAAACACTGGCAATGCCAAACTCGAGGTCCCGGTAGCGCCTGCTGTCCATCCACACCACAATCCTGTAGCGAATTTTATCGCACGGATGAGCGTTACCCAGATGACCCTGGCGGTGGTTTTTGTACTATTTCTATGGCAATGGTTCGACGCGCACCACCAGATGGATACCATGCAGCAAGAGTTGGCACGCAGTCTGGCAGAGATGGATGGCAACAATAAAGCCAGCCAGTTGCTGGTCACGCAAAGCCAGGAAGCCACGCGCGAGTTATCCGCCAAAGTTGCCCTTCTGGAAGCGCATTATGCTGAAGCACAAAACCAGCGGGTCGCCCTTGAAACTTTGTATCAGGAACTCTCCAGCAGTCGCGATGAAACCGTGCTGGCTCAGGTCGAACAAATGTTGCTGATCGCGGGCCAGCAATTGCAACTCTCCGCCAATGTAAAAGCCGCACTGATCGCCATGCAACAGGCCGATGATTATCTCAAACGCATGGATCGGGCTTCGCTGACTGGCTTGCGCAAATCAATCTCCCGCGACATGGATAAATTGCGCGCGTTGCCCAATGTCGATGTACCGGGTATTAATCTCCGCCTCGACAACCTTATAGCAAGCGTGGATACGCTGCCCTTGTCGCAAGATTTTCACCAGCCACAAAAATCAGAAAAGCTCCCTTCTTCTGATGACCCGGAATCTGGTTGGCAAAAATTACTGCATGAAATATGGGATGACGCCAAACATCTGGTGCGTATCGAAAATATGCAGAAACCAGAACTACCTCTGCTCTCGCCCACACAAATATTCTTTCTGCGCGAAAATCTGAAGCTGCGTCTGCTGTCTGCCCGCCTGGCACTTCTGGCTCGCGACGAAACCAGTTTCAAGCATGATATACAGGAAGCTCAAGGATGGGTGACGCATTACTTTGATACTCAGGATGAAAACGGAAAACTTGCATCCCTCACTTTAAAATCTCTGCGCACATCCAATATCAGCATCGAACTGCCCGATGTAAGCGCCAGTCTGGAAGCGGTACGCAACTACCGCGTCACCCGCGAGAAGCCGGCGCGATGAAATTCCTGCTCTGGTTACTCGGCTTATTTGCTCTGGCGGTCGCGCTTACGCTGGCAGCACACAACCCCGGTTATGTGCTGCTGGTATATGCACCTTACCGCATTGAAATGTCGCTTTCACTCTTTGTCGTCAGTTTACTGGCCCTGTTTGTATTGAGTTATCTGGCGCTGAGACTATTGACCGCAGCTCTAAATTTGCCAGCATTCGTTCGCCAATTCCGCAGCCAACGGGCGCTGGCGAAAGGGCATGCTGCCATGATGGAAGCGCTTAATGCCTTCTTCGAGGGCCGTTATGCGACAGCAGAAAAAGCCGCTGCACGCGCGATGGAATTGGGCGAAAAAGCCAGTATCATTCCCATCATTGCTGCGCGTGCCGCCCATGAATTGCGTGAATTCAACAAACGCGATGCTTATCTTGCGGCATCCAAGGAAAAGACAGTGGGCGACTCCACCCTTTACCTGATGGCTGCAACAAAATTCAATCTCGACCAACACCACCCTGAAGCAGCCCTGGAATCCTTAAAAGCATTGCGAGAATCCGGAGTGCGCGGGCATGTCGGCGCTCTTTATCTGGAACTCAAGGCGCAGCGTCAGTCCAAAAATTGGGAGGGCGTTCTGGATGTCATCACCCGGTTGGAAAGGCGTGAAGCAATTAATACCATCTACGCCTCGCAGATGAGGCAACAGGCTTGGCTGGAAAAAATCCGGGCCCAAACGCAGGATGCCCAAGCCCTGCGGACTGTCTGGAAATCTGTCCCTGACGAATTCAAACAACTGACCAAAATCGCTACCGCAGGCGCCCGTGCCTTTATTCAATCAGGTGATTATAAAAAAGCACAACTGATCCTTACCGACAGCCTGAATGCAAACTGGGACACTGACCTGATCAAACTTTACGGCGACTGCCTGTCAGGCGACGTCATCGACCTGATAGAACAGGCCGAACTCTGGCTGAAAGAACATAACAAAGATGCCGGATTGTTGCTATCTCTGGGTAAACTGTGCCTGCATCAGCAATTGTGGGGCAAGGCCCAGAACTACCTGGAAGCCAGCATCAGTATTGCCCCCAGCCGTTCTGCTTATTCACTTTTGGGCCAACTGTCCGAAAAATTGCAAAAGCCGAACGAAGCTTCTAAATATTTTAAGAAAGCGATCGATCTTGTAATAGAAATTAAAGCAGGGGAACGAAGAATCGTGATCGAGGAGTAAGTCCGAAAATCATCATAGTGGAGCGGGCGAAGGGAATCGAACCCTCGGCTCTAGCTTGGGAAGCTAGGGTATTACCATTATACGACGCCCGCGACACATTGATTTTACGTGGGTTGGCAACATAACTCAATACCAGTTTTCCGACAGTGGCGCAATTTTTTCCCTTGGCAATTTATTTAATCCGCTTTAAAAATATAAATTCAAACAGCTTGCAGCCCACATCAAGTCAGTCGAGCGTACTAGCGCATTTCCAACTGGGATTTGGTTTTCTTTTCCTGCTTAACTAATGGCCTATTGCCAACTAGTCGGCAGATCATGACTTCAGACTTTATACCATCCTCAAATCGAGTTGCATGGCAATACATAATTTCACTCTTTGCCTTGAGTTCAGACAGATGTTGATGCACGTTAATGAGAGGTAAACCAGTAGCAAGTGCAATATCGGTATCAACGCTCTCGCCATGCTTTTTCAAGTAGTCCAGAATTTTCTTCATTTCGGTCAGTAAACTTCTATTCAAAACAGGGAACTCTTAAGATTCCCGTTTTTATCGTTAGTTCCGTTTATGGGATAACTTGTGCAAAAAAACTTATCCCGAAAGGGCGTTGATTCACAACAATGCTGCCGGACTATTTAAGTTGTCAACTCGAATAATCCATAAGACACTAGTAAAAAAACCGTAAGCTGCAGGTCAAGCATCACTATAATACATTGTTAATTATATAAAAACATAACCGAAAACTCAACTAAGATTGCTGAATCAAGATGAGTACAGCGTAACATCTGATATAGGAGTCACGCATAAATAGTTAGTATTAAAATTTGCTTTGCGATCCAGCCATTTCGAAAATGCCAGAACTTCACACTTGAGAAACCAGACAAACGAAAAAATGACTGCCGATAATAAAAAAGCCCGTCATTAAAAACGGGCAGTTGCTAATATTGCTGAAGAGGAATACCTATTTTGCAGGTTTACCTGTAAATATAACCATCAACCCAATAACAACAAATGGTGCCATAACGAAAATTAGCGGTAATGCAATCATGGTAAGCGCCCAATATATTAAAGACCATTTTCTCAGGCCACAACAGGTTTCTGTTACATAGCAAACAATTAGTCTGACATGAGTGAAAGAGGCTAACCAAGTTGTTGAGGCATAGTGTCACCTATTGATTCAAAGTGCAAGAACAATGAAGGAATGCTTCCGCTTAAGTAACCTGTTTAAGGCTTAACTCGCCTGATGAATTTTGGCGATTGAGTAAATTCATACTCCATATCGAGGCTAATCGAGTTTCCCTCTACTAATAGAAGTTTTATTTATTTGTGTGTATAATTCACACTTAAAGCTTTGCATCTGGGGATTAGACTTAATAACTTGCTCTCTCCTCCTAATCTGGCTGGCCGCAGATTACTTATCTTTTTTCGTGAGTTACCACTGTGATTTACATTTTTCAGAGAAATAAAAGGTTTTTAAAGAGTGCGACAAGTTGTAACAATCATTACCAAGCTGCAATTGGCAAAGCTGACAAAGGATTTTTGCTATACTGCAAAACAGTTGCTGTACATTCGAGATTCAAGCAAGTCTCCCTCATATCAAATTCATAAGCTGAGGATTTTAATTAATGGTTATTAAAATTGAAAATGCCAAACGATCCTATGCCACCTGGATGATCGTATTGAGAGTAGGCGTTACTGCGGCATTCTTTTTCTGGTTCTACAACATCTGGAATAACACATCAAATTTAGAGCAAAAGCTGAATAACGTCATGTCTCAATATTCAGCAATCGACGACCTTCAAATTGAATTCAAAAACGAAATCCAGGAATGGAAAGACGTGCTGTTGCGTAGTCATGACAAAGAAAGCCTAAACACCAATTGGGGCAAATTTGAAAAGCAGTATGAAAAGGTGGCTTCCACAGCACAAGCGGTCATACTGAAAAATGACATCCGCGCAGTCAATGAAAGGTTGCAATCGTTTGTCTCCGAGCATAAGGAGAATCATGCAAAATACTTGCAAGGTATTGATATTTTCGTCAAGAACGGATTCAACCCGCGATTGGCAGACTCTTTAGTCAACGGTATCGACCGCCCATTATTTGATAGCCTTGAGGCAGCTGACACGGTTCTTCAATTTGAAAAAAATAACATCAATGAGGATATAACGGCCAAATCACGGAAGCAAATAGAACAAAGTATTTTTTCATTGGTCTTTTTGGTTTTGTTTGCTGTATGGATGCCTAGAAAATAAGCCCTCAGTATTCTCAAAATAAGATAAACCAATCACTTGTTAAAAACCATGATTACCCACCTCGGTCGCTATGAAATTATTGAAGAGTTGGGCAGGGGTGCCATGGGGATTGTCTATAAGGCCAACGACCCTCTTATTGAACGCTTGGTCGCAATCAAAGCCATCAATCTTAAAAATCTAACCGCAAGTGAAAAAGAGGAATACGAAGCTCGCTTTTACCAAGAGGCCAAGGCTGCAGGCCGTTTAAATCATCCCAATATAGTAACCATTCACGACTTGGGCGAAAGTGGCGGCGTTGCCTACATCGCAATGGAACTGTTGGAAGGTTGCGAGCTTCAGAATTTTATTGAGGATAATCCGCAACTGTCTCTTGATGACATGCTTGATATTTCCATTCAAGTAGCGACAGGTCTGGCCTATGCGCACCAGCATGGAATTGTGCATCGTGATATTAAGCCTTCAAACATTATGGTATTGAAAAACAATCACGTAAAAATTGCCGACTTTGGTATTGCGCGAATGTCATCTTCATTAATACGTACACAAACCGATGTCATTATGGGGTCGCCTTATTATATGTCACCGGAACAAATATTGGGCCGCCCTATTGACTCCCGTTCAGATATCTTTTCTATGGGTATCGTACTATACAAGATGCTGACAGGACGGCTGCCTTTTTTTAGCAATAACGCCAATTCGGTTATGTACCAGATTGCCAATGAAATTCCTGAGAAGCCAAGCGCACTCAATTCCAAAGTGACATATTCACTGGACAATATTATTTCAAATTGCCTGGCTAAAAATCCCGATGACCGTTACCAGAACGCCCATGAAATGGCTGAGGATCTGCTTAAATGCCGAAGTGGATTACCTGACACTAAATTAGAGGTTAATAGTAGCAGGCGGTATTTTGGAAGTGACGCATTTATTTATAACAGCAGTATCGCAAATTGGATTCATATTAATAAAGTCAGTAATTGGAAATTAATTTGCATTCTGATGCTGACCGGATTCATGTTTATTTCAACTTATCAGATGATTGTACAATTTTATTTCAGTAAATAGTTTTACTGCCTAGGTAAGTAATTCCACAATACAAATGTTGATACTAACCTAATCACCACCCTGCCAATCACGGTCAAAAATCTCAGGAGTTCGAACATGAGTTCAAGTCATGCCCACGTCAATCTAACGACAGCTATTCATAACATCAATGCACTCCCGACTATCCCTCTAATAGCCCAAAAGATTCTTGCACTTGACCTCGAAAGCAACGAGGGGGAAATCGCCATGCTCAAGCTTATCGAGAAGGACCCCCAGATTGCAGCCAAACTGATCGGGTTGGCTAACACCCCATTTTTTGCTCCTTCGAAAAGGATTTCGACCCTGTTGGAAGCCGTGATGTTGCTGGGTACCTCACGTGTCAAAACGATCACCTTGGGTGTGGCATTTATGACCTCCATGGAAAAAAAGTCAGCTGGCAAACTCGATATTCAAGCCCTATGGTTACATAGCTTTTGTATTGCCATTGCTATGCGATCCCTTTCCCGTGCCATGCCAATAGATTCACGTCCATTTCTGGATGAAATATTTTTTGCAGGACTGCTGCATGATATTGGGTACATGGTACTGAACCATCTTGACAGAGAACGCAGCGATGAATTGCATAGCCGGTTTACCTCCGGGAAGGGGCAACTTTCCTCAGAAATTGAGGCTGAGCTGCTCGAAATGAATCATTGCGAACTGGGAGCAGAATTGGGCAGTTATTGGAGCCTGCCCAATACTATCGTTGCCGTTATTCGCTATCACCATGATCCCGATAATGAAAATGCGGCTGTCGGTCAACCGCTTGTGCGTATGCTCAACCTCGCGGAAAAAATATTGCCCGCCTTGGGAATTTCTGAGTATGTCCCCACTGAAATCAGCCCTGAAGAATGGCTCTTGTTGGGAATTGATCCCGAACAAGCAAATGACCTGATTGAGCAAATTACCCAACAAGCTGAAGAAGCCAAATTGGCATCCGGGGCGCTTCCTGGATAAATCAAGCAACCCGTGATAGGAATCAGGTTCCTGCGTCACCGCACCCAACGCCACAGAGGTATAGTGTAAAATGTATGGATATTATCCTTGGCAAAAATTTTGAACGTGATTTCAGTCTCAATCAATGGCAAAACCCGCCAATTCGATTCCGCGATCAGTATCGCTGCGCTGCTGGATCAATTACAACTTGGTAACAAGCGCATTGCACTGGAGCGCAACAGTGAAATCGTGCCCCGCAGCCAATTTACCCAACAGATGCTCTCCGACGGCGATTGCCTGGAAATTGTCGTCGCAGTCGGTGGAGGTTAACTTTTCTCTCATTTGAGCAATCGAATAACCAGGTCAACCTTAAATTCTGGAAATCAACCAATGAACAATGACACCCTAGTAATCGCGGGAAAAAGCTATCAGTCGCGCCTGCTGGTCGGCACAGGAAAATACAAAGACTTTGCTGAAACTCAAGCAGCCATTGAAACCAGCGGCGCTGAAATTATAACCATCGCGATACGCCGCAGCAATATCGGGCAAAACCCGAACGAGCCAAGTCTGCTGGAAATTTTACCCCCCTCTCAATACACGCTGCTTCCCAACACTGCGGGATGCTACAGCGCCGACGATGCCGTGCGCACGCTACGCCTCGCACGCGAATTACTCGACGGTCACAGCCTGGTCAAACTGGAAGTGCTGGGCGACCCGCAATCACTCTATCCCAATGTCGTGGAAACTCTCGCCGCCGCCAAAACACTGGTGGCAGAAGGCTTTCAGGTCATGGTGTACACCTCGGATGATCCGATCATTGCCAAACAACTGGAAGATATCGGCTGCGTCGCCATCATGCCGCTGGCCTCGCTGATCGGCTCCGGCATGGGCATTCTTAACCCGTGGAATCTGCAACTGATCATGGATAGGGTGCAAGTGCCGGTGATCGTGGATGCGGGAGTGGGCACGGCGTCAGACGCTGCCATTGCCATGGAGCTGGGTTGCCATGGTGTATTGATGAACACAGCCATCGCCGCTGCGCAAAAACCGGTACTGATGGCACAGGCAATGAAGAAGGCAGTAGAAGCCGGGCGCGATGCCTATCTGGCCGGACGTATGCCGAAAAAACTGTACAGCGCCACCCCCAGTTCGCCGACCAGCGGCTTGATCGGCAAACCCTGATGCAGCCACGCTCGACGCACATACGCAGTTTTGTACTGCGGCAGGGGCGCGTTTCCAACGCGCAGCAACGCTGCTATGACACCTTGATGCCGCAATTCGGTATTCCGTATGCTGTGCAGCCGCTGGACTTGAATATTATCTTTGGCAGAGCAGCCCCGAAGATTCTCGAAATCGGGTTTGGCATGGGCGAAAGCACCACCGCCATTGCCCTCGCCCATCCTGAAAATGATTATCTCACGCTCGAAGTACACACCCCCGGCGTGGGCAGCCTGCTAAAACAGATTGATGAAAACGAACTGGGCAATATCCGCATCATCCAGCATGATGCGGTTGAAGTATTGCGCGACATGCTTGCAAACAATGCTCTGGATGGCGTTCATATTTTCTTCCCGGACCCCTGGCACAAAACCCGCCATAACAAGCGGCGGCTGATTCAAGCCCCCTTCGTCGCGCAGCTGGTACAGAAACTCAAGCCCGGCGGCTATATTCACGTGGCAACGGATTGGCAGGATTACGCGGAACAAGTGCTTTCCGTATTAAATGCCGAACCCCTGTTGGGAAATACGGCAGTGGATTATGCACCACGGCCTGCCTACCGCCCGCTGACCAAATTCGAGCAACGCGGCATCCGACTCGGGCATGGGGTGTGGGATTTGGTGTTTCGCAGGAACAAGTAATTCGCCCCTATTGTTGGCCTCGTAACTTTCTGGGTAAGTTAAAGCTTTACACTAATAGCTATCATATAGCTATAAATCACTTGGTGGGGGTAAAAATGGAAATCAGTACAATTGCTCAGGCAAAAAATCACTTGCCTAAACTGATCCATGCGGCAGAGGCTGGGGATGATATTCGCATTTCACGACATGGCAAACTGGTTGCGGTGCTGATTTCAGCAGAACGCTACCAGCAACATTTCAATACAAGCGAAGGATTATTTCGGGCAATTGTCCAGTGGCGGGAAAAACAACCCGGCTTTGACCTGAGTGACGCGAAAGTTGATAGCTGGCGTGACCGCTCACCCTCGAGGAATTTTGCATGGGATTGAGCTATTTGCTTGACACCAACATCCTGTCAGAACCGGCCAAATCTCATCCCAATCAAAACGTACTGCACAAACTAAACCAATACAGCGGAAAATACTGTACTGCGGTGACAGTCTGGCATGAGTTGCATTACGGTGTTGAACGCATGACTGACTCGAAGCGCAAAGAAAGCTTATTTGCTTACATCAAGGCTCTTGAACACGCCGGCTTGGTTATTTTGCCTTATGAAAAAATAGCCGGAGAATGGCTGGCACAAGAGCGTGGCAGATTATCAAAACAAGGCGTAACTACCCCTTTTGCGTATGGCGAAATTGCTGCGATTGCCTTCACCAACCAACTCACCTTAGTCACGCGCAATGTGGATGACTTTGCAAATTATAAGGGGCTGATTATTCAGAACTGGTTTACGGCTTGACGAATATTCAAAACTGTTTTGAGTAACTACTTGCATTAGTGTTGATTTGCTATGATTGTGTGTGACTCTGTTGTACCATGACCAGCAAGTCAAAGCGCAGATTAAGGGACTGGTTCTGGTATTGGAGCTGCCGCTCGTTGTATAGAATGCTGAGAGAGTAAGTTCGGGCAATAGCGGAAAATCATCAACAATTTCGACTAATCACATTTTTGTAGGAATGATGAATTGATAAAAATCACTTATGAAGCACAAGACCTTCTTGATGATGTTGCGTCAGAGTTTTCCAGACTAAATGAAGTAAGTGCAGTTGCCCTGTCAGGATCGAAGTGGGGCGAGTTAGCAGATGAACTCTCGGATATTGATTTGTATATTTACTCTGAAACTGAGCCTTCTAAAATATGGCGTTCCGAGTTGGCGCAACAGTATGGAAAACACGAGAGCATAGGTAATGAATTCTGGGAGCATGGTGACGAGTGGGTCGCGACTCGGAATGGCGTGGTCGTCGATATTATGTATCGCTCTCCGTCATGGATCGAGGAGCAGTTTGTTCGTGTGATAGATCGGCATCAGGCTTCAGTGGGCTACAGCACTTGCTTTGTGCATAATGTCCTTTGTTCTAAGCCCTTGTATGACCGCGATGGCTGGTATGAATCTCTCCAAGAGAAGGCGAGGCAGCCATACTCGGATAGGTTACAGAAGGCCATCATTGCAAAGAATCACCCTATTTTACGCGACACTTTGTCCTCATATTTTCATCAGATTGAAATCGCATTGAGTCGCAATGATATAATCAGTATCAATCATCGCGTGACTGCATTGTTGGCTAGCTATTTCGATATTCTGTTTGCGGTAAATCGAGTTTTTCATCCCGGAGAAAAGCGCCTGCTTGGTTATGCATTGGCAAAATGTCCTAAACGACCTCCACAAATTCAAATTCAAGTGAATGGGTTATTGGCTTCTATCGCTGATACTGAGCAGTTCATCCTATTACAAAGAGTCAATGAGTTGCTTGATGGATTGGATGCATTTCTTGTGTCGGAAGGATTGATTTCGGCAAAATAAACTCTGAGAGATGGCGGTTTTGGTGAAAAGGAGGCACTAGGCATTGCGAATTTTTTCATAAGATTGAGAGTCTGCAATCTGACGTGAAGCTGCCGCCTAATTGCCCCTTCTTGTAGTTCGGCAATGGGTCG
>Ga0007854_10000639_pt1 | contig 22584 bp, 17 predicted proteins | sample CryBogCBH12Aug08_FD_60382 | JGI IMG/M metagenome (GOLD analysis project Ga0007854, IMG submission 60382) | Freshwater microbial communities from Crystal Bog, Wisconsin, USA - CBH12Aug08 | ecosystem: Environmental > Aquatic > Freshwater > Lake | place: Crystal Bog, Wisconsin, USA | collected... | reverse complement strand
CCGAACACCGCGCGCGAAATGCCGGTGAACGCCATCGTCAACAACTCCTTCGGCTTCGGCGGCCACAACTCGACCATCGCGGCGAGAAAGTTTAACGGATAATTTTTGTGAAATTCACAGATTTATTTTCAATTCACTTGTGCGAATAAAAATAAATCCGACCGCACGCGAGCAGGGCATGAATTTAATTGAACTTCTCGTGTTCATCGGTCTAATTGTTCTAGGTGGGTTTCTTGGTGCAGGTATCGCAGAACTAATTGGGTTAATTCATGGTGGAGACACAAGTAAAATCGTAGGACACGGGGATGCTATTGGAAGTATTGCAACTTTTTTAGGGCTTATCTCTTGGGGGCTGTGGTTCAGAAAAATGGATAAAATTCATCCGCCGTGCCGGTGTGGAAAGTTCGCTTGGAAAGATTTTGAATTGAGCCGTGCTGAAAATTTCAGAGATGTATGGCAGTGCGTTTGTGGGAAACAATATTCGTGGCCAAAATGGCAATTATGGTTTGAAATTATAGATCAAAATACCGTTCAGCTTTTCATGAAACGGAATTATTTTAGGAGTTGGAGAGAGGCAAATGAACAAGAAATTGCAAATCAATCAGTCGAGATAACGCGTTCTCCCAAATCGCCTAATTAATGGCGATATTTACAATTTTGTGAATTTTCTTTCACTCATTGAACAAAAACGCGAAGGAAAAATTCTCGCGCCGGCGCAGATTCAGGAATTCATCCGCGAATTCACCACTGGGAAAATCCCCGACTACCAGATGGCCGCGATGCTCATGGCTGTCTTTTTTCGCGGCTTGAACACCGCCGAAACCACCACGCTCACGCTCGCCATGCGCGATTCCGGCGACGTGCTGAAGTTTCCGAAGGACAAACGCCCGCTCGTGGACAAACATTCCACCGGCGGCATCGGCGACAAGGTTTCGCTGCCGCTCGCCCCGCTGCTGGCGTGCCTCGGCTTTCGCGTGCCGATGATTTCTGGTCGCGGCCTCGGCATCACCGGCGGCACGCTCGACAAGCTCGATTCCATTCCCGGCTTCCAAACGCTTTTGCCCGCCGCGCAAATCATAAAGCAGGTTCAAAAAGTCGGCTGCGTGATTTGCGGCCAGACGGACACGATGGTTCCCGCCGACAAAAAGATTTACGCGCTGCGCGACGCCAGCGGCACCGTGCCGAGCATTCAGTTAATCACGGCTTCAATCCTTTCCAAGAAACTGGCTGAAAGTTTGGACGCGCTGATTCTCGACGTGAAATTTGGCTGCGCCGCGTTCATGCAAACGAAAGCGGACGCGTGCAAATTGGCGCAAGCAATGGTCGCGCTCGGCAACGAATGCGGCGTGAACACGCGTGCGATCTTGACGGACATGAACTCGCCGCTCGGCCGCGCCGCTGGCAATTGGCTGGAAGTGAAAGAAGGCGTTGATTGCCTTGAAAACAAAGGCTCGAATGATTTGCGCGAACTGGTCGTGGATTCCGCCGCGCATCTTTTGGTGCAGACCAAAAAATCCAAATCAATTTCCGCCGCGCGAAAGGTTACGGAAGATTGTTTGCGCTCCGGCGACCCACGCGCGAAGTGGGACGAGATGATTGTGGCACAAGGCGCGGACTTGAAGGCGTTCAATAAAAAAATTGCGCTGGATTCTACGGCAAAAGTTGTCGCCGAAGTGAAGTCGCAAAAGTCCGGCTACATTTCCAAATGCGACGCGCGCATCATCGGCGAAGTCATCCGCGATCTCGGCGGCGGGCGGCTTACGAAAGATTCGCAAATCAATTACGACGTGGGCGTGGATAAAATTGCCAAACCCGGTGAACGCGTGGAAAAGCCTGAAACGCTTTGCCGCGTTCACGCGGCGGATTCGGCGCAGACAAAAACAGCGATTGCCCGGCTAAAAACGGCGTTTGCAATTTCCGTAAACTGTCCGGCAAAAACTCCGCTCGTCGCTGGAATCATTTCGCGCTAGGCAATTTGTTCCCAGATTTTGATTTCAGGAAACGCCACGCACAATTCATCCACGCGCGGCAGCAATGCCTGAATGTGCGCGTTGGCCAAATGCGCGTCGAGGTGCGCCTTGCTCGTCCAATTTTCGTGAAACAGAAACTTCGCCGGGTCTTCCGGCAGCGCGTGTAAATCGTAATTAATGCACCCCGGCTCCTTACGCGTCGGCGCAACCAAGCTGATCAAAGCTTTTTTCAATTCCGCTTCCTTGCCCGGTCGGGCTTGAAACATGGCGACGACGGTGATGGTTTTTGCGCTCATAAAATAAATCTGTGTTTATCTGTGCCCATCTGTGGTTAAAAAATGGATTCCAAGATTTTCTCTGCCGCGAGGCGCGGGTTTTCCGCCGCGTAAATCGGCCGACCAATCACCAGCCAGCTTGCGCCGGCTTGTATCGCTTCGCGCGGTGACAAGGTGCGCTTCTGGTCGTCGGCTTTTTCTGCGCCGGTGCGGATGCCGGGCGTGACGAGTTGAATCTCCGCCGGCAGGATCAGCCGCAGGTCGGTGATTTCCAGCGGCGAGCAAACCAGCCCGCGCAAACCGGATTTCACCGCGAGCTGCGCCAATCGTTCGACTTGATGACCGACATTGGGTTCGCAGCCGATTTCCGAAAGTGTTTCGCCATTTGAACTGGTCAGCACGGTAACGCCGAGCACGAGCGGCGCAGGGCGGCCAAGAATTTTCGCCGCGTCTTGCGCGGATTTTTCCGCCGCACGCATCATCTCACCGCCGCCGCAGGTGTGGATGGTCACCATTTGCACATCGAGCCGCACGGCGGACGCGACGGCCTTGGCGACGGTGTTCGGGATGTCGTGAAATTTCAAATCGAGAAACACATTCGCGCCGGTCGCACGGACGCGCTTCACGATGTCCGGCCCGGCGGCGACAAACAGTTCCTTGCCGATCTTGAATGCGCCGACGGCAGGCGCGACCTGTTCCGCAAGTTTCCAGGCCTGTTCCGCCGACGGCACGTCGAGCGCTACAATGATGGGATTTTTGTTAGCCACAGATGGACACAGATAAACACAGATGAAAACCGAAGAAAAGTTTATCCCGCAAATGCGCCGGCAAAATTTCCCTCAACTGATGAATTCCTGCGGTGGAATTTTTTCGAGCAGTTCATAATCCACCAGCGCGTAAAGCAGCTTGCCGTCCTGCCGCCGTTTCAGCGTGCCATCCTGGTTGAACCGTAGGATGACGTGCGCCGGCTTCATGTCCAACACACGGAAGCCCATCTCCGCCATTTCGTCGGTGACGAAGGCGGTGGTTTTCTTGAGAAATTCCATGCGGGGTTCGCCTTCCAGTTGCCACAGGTCGGCGACCTGCTGCGCGTCGTAGCCTTCAATCCAGCCGTAGATCAAAATGTATTGCCGACGGATGTCTAGTGTCGCCTGCGGATAACGCGCGAGCTTCTGTGCAATCTTGGATTCCAGCCGGCCGCTCTGCCAGAGCTGGAGCAAATCCGGCGGCTCGAAAATCGCCAGCGGTTTCTTGGTCGGCATCCGGCGACGCGGCTGGCCACGTCGCGATGCGCGCAAGTCCATCAACACTTTGATTTCCTCGAATGGGCTGTTGAAATCCGCGTTGAGAAACTCGTTCAGCGTCAGCGTGTCCACCGGCAGCTCCTCGCCGACGCGGTTGTAGCGCACGACGATTTCGAGGCTCTTGCCGTCCACCGGCTTGGTGAGCGTGCGGTAAATCGTGCTCGTCCCGCGCAGCTTTTGCCGGTGCGCGACGAACCATTCCGGGTCGCGCCAATTTTCGGGCAGCAGTTGCCGCGCGAACGGCAGACCGAACTCCGTAAAATACAAATCGCCGCCGTCGGGCGTCTGCGTGTGGAAATATTTCACGCTCAAAATTTCGCGCGGCTGAAAGTCGGGCAGAACATGGCTCATAAATTTCCGGAAGTCTGGCGGGCGAACCATTTTGCGCCAGCCTAAAATTCTTCCTTCTGCCGCCGCTTTTGCTAGGCTGTCCGCATGAAAATCGTGCGCCACACCGACAAGAATTTCTCCGCGCAGCTTCGCGAACTGACCGCCAACGCCAGCCTGTTCGACGCGGAAATCGAGGCGCGCACCAAGGCGATTCTGCACGAAGTTTTTATTCGCGGCGACGACGCGGTGCTGGAGTTCACGGAAAAATTTGACGGCGCGAAACTTACCACCGAACAACTTGCCGTGACGCTGGCGGAATTGTTCAACGCCTCGCTTACCGCCGATGAACCGCTGCGTGCCGCCGTCGCCGAGGCGGAAAAGAACATCGCGGACTTCGCCAAAAAATCTTTGCGCAAAGGTTGGTCGTCCAAAAATTCCCACGGCGCAAGCGTCGGCGAGAAGTTTGATCCGTTCCAGCGCGTCGGCGTTTACATTCCCGGCGGCACCGCGCCGCTCGTCTCCACCGCGCTGATGACCATCACGCTCGCGAAAGTTGCGGGTTGCAAGGAAATCGTTGTGACGACGCCGTGCGGCAAAAATGGCTCCATCAATCCCGCAATTTTGTTTGCCGCGCGGGCGGCGGGCGCAACGGAAATTTACCGCGTCGGCGGCGCGCAGGCGATTGCCGCGCTGGCTTACGGCACCAAGACGATTCGCCGCGTGCAGAAAATTTTTGGCCCCGGCAACGCCTACGTCAGCATGGCCAAGCGGCTCCTCGTCGGGCGCGTGGCGATTGATTTGTTGGCTGGGCCGAGCGACTTGCTCGTGATTGCCGACGACACCGCGAATCCAAAATTCGCCGCGTCCGACATGCTGGCGCAGGCCGAGCACGGTTCCGGCCACGAACGCGTCTGGCTCGTGACGACTTCCGCAAAAGTTTTGCGCGACGTCGAAAAGGAAATTTCCAAACAGTTGCCCAAACTCTCCCGCCGCGCGCTCATCCAACGCGTGCTTGACCGCAACGTCTCGCTGATTCTCGTCGCCGGCATTGCTGATGCCGTGGCGCTGGCAAACCAGATTGCGCCGGAGCATTGCGAAGTCATCACGCGGGACGCGCGCAAGGTCAGCGGCGGCATCGTGACGGCGGGCGCGATTTTTCTCGGCAACTGGTCGCCGACGGTGCTGGGCGATTACATCGCCGGGCCGAGCCACGTTTTGCCGACCGACGGCGCGGGCGCGTCGTTTGCCGGGCTGACGGTGGATCAATTCCAGCGTCGCACCAGCGTGGTGGAATACAACAAAGCTTCGCTCAAGAAGGCGCTGATAGGCGTGAAGAAATTCGCCGAACTGGAAGGCCTCGACGCGCACGGCAAGTCCGCGGAAGTGCGATTGAAGTAAAATTCTCGCGACGAAGTGGCGGTGATCAGCGTTTTTTTCCGTCCAGCAGAATGGTCATGCCTTCGCGGGCCGCTTCGACTTTCAGGTTGCCACCATTTCGTTTCACCAGTGCGCGGGCGTGTTTCAGGAAGGCATCAATTTTCCGGTCGTCGTGGTCAGGGTCGTGGTGAAACATGACGAGTTTTTTCACGCCGGCCGCCAGCGCCAGCCGCACGGAATTATCCACGCAGCCGTGGCCCCAGCCGATGTGTTTCTTGTATTCCGCGCGGTCATATTGCGAATCGAGAATCAGCACGTCGGCGTCGCGGATGAAGTCCAGCATATCGCGGTCGTTGCCCGGCTGCGGTTCGGTGTCGGGGAAAAAACAGATGATGCCATTCGGTGAAAACAACCGGTAGCCAACGGTTTTTCCCGGATGGCTGGCCGGATGCGCGCGGACGAGAAAATGGCCGAGGGCAAAATTAATTTCCTCCATTTCCTCAATCTCGATGTTGCTGGGCAGCTCGGAAAACGGCACCGGAAAATAAGTGCTCTCCATCTGCCCGGTCAGGGCGGCGACGAGTCCCTGACGCGCGCCTTCACAGCCAAGGATGCGCAGCCGGCAGCGGGCCTGATAAATCGGCGCAAAAAACGGCAGACCCTGGATGTGATCCCAGTGGGTGTGCGAGAGCAGCAAAGTCAGGTTGAGCGGACCGCGTTTGAATTCCTGCAACAGCGACTGGCCGAGTTTGCGCAGGCCGGTGCCGGCGTCGAGGATGACCAAGTCATGGCCGCAGCGCACTTCGACGCAGGTGGTGTTGCCACCGTAGCGCACGGTTTCCGGGCCGGGCGAAGCAATCGAGCCGCGAACGCCCCAAAACTTTATTTGCGTGGCCGTTTTGATGAAACCACTCTAACGCAATTGCCCGGAAAAAACAAAATTCAAAAATTACCGCCCCGTCCGGCGGCGCAAATAATCTTGCGTTTGGGCGGTTTTAATCTATTTTCCTCCGCCCTGTTGGGTTGGTAGCTCAGTCGGTAGAGCAGTGCCCTTTTAAGGCATTGGTCGAGAGTTCGAGTCTCTCCCAACCCACCAGCCTTCGCTTTGAACGCAGTGAAAAGCGCGGCGGCCGCGCCGAAGTGAAACGCAGGCGGGCGAACCTCCAACTCCGCCAAGCGCTACGGCTTGGCCAGCCAGCAAAAAATCCACCGCGCGACGACCGCGACAATACTTGCCCCGACCGTCACCCGCCGATTAACCTACGCCATGCGGTTGCACGACCGATACCTGTTCCGCGAACTGCTCACGCCGCTGGCCTACTGCCTCGGCGGTTTCCTCATTTTCTGGATCGCCTATTTTTTCTTCACCGAAATCGCCACGATGCAGGAGCACCGGTTCAACCTGCTCGACGCCGTGGAATATGCCGCCGCGATGACGCCCGGCTTTTTTATCATGGTGCTGCCCATCGCGCTGCTGCTGGCGTTGCTCTACGCGCTGACGCATCACGCGCGGCACCATGAACTCACCGCGCTCCGCGCCGCCGGCGTGGGCCTGTGGCGATTGTGCGCGCCTTATTTCGTGGTCGGCCTTGCGGCGTGCGGATTTTATTTTGTGCTGAACGAAGACGCCGTGCCGCGCTGCGCCAACTGGTCGGAGGAAATTCTCGCCCGCCACGTCCCGGCGACGGACAGCCAGAACGCCAAAACCCGTTTCACCAACGTCAACTTCCGCACCACCCACGCCAACCGCATCTGGTATATCGGCGAATACGATGCCGTCACTCGCCAGATGACCAATCCCAAAGTCACTTGGACGCTGGCCGATGGTTCGTGGCGTTCGTTGCAGGCCGAGCGCGCCGACCGCACCAACGGCGTCTGGGTTTTTTCCAAGGCGCAACTGTTCGTCCAAGCTGGTGCGAATGGCAATCTGGTTCCGTCCTATTCCACCAACCGCATCGCCATGCCGGAGTTTGACGAAACTTCTCTGGAAATTTTGAGCAATATCCGGATGGCCGACACCCAAACCCTGCGCGGCTCGCGCAGTGCCGACATCCCGCTCAAGGAACTGCGCGTCTATCTCAAACTCCATCCCGATTTGCCGGGCGACGACATGAACGCGCTTCTCACCAAATATTACGGCCGTCTCGCCGCGCCGTGGACGTGTCTCGTCGTGGTGTTCATCGCCATTCCCTTCGGCGCGCAATCCGGCCGGCGCAACCTGTTCTTCGGCGTGGCCGGCAGCATCGCCATCTGCTTTTCCTATTTCGTGCTGCAACAAATCAGCCTGGTGTTCGGCATGAACGGCCACCTGCCCGCGTGGCTGGCCGCGTGGCTGCCGAACCTGTTTTTCGCGGCGGTGGGGATAATTTTAATCCTGCGCACCCGATGAGTTTTTAAGTGAGCGAGCAACTGGAAAAACTGAAATCGAGCCACGAGCGTTTGCGCCTGCTGTATCAGGTCAGCAACGTCATCCATTCCACGCTCGACTCGCAGGAAGCGCTCCAACTCATCGTCAGCGAAGCCGTCCGCGTCATGCGCGCGTCGAGCGGCTCGCTGGTGCTCATCAATCCCACCACCAACTTTCTCGAAATCCACGCCGCGCAAAATCTCTCGTCCGCCGCGCGCAAATTAAAACTCCGCGTCGGCGAAGGCGTTACCGGCTGGGTGGCCCAGCATGGCAAGCCCGTGCGCGTTGGTGACGTGACGCAGGACAAGCGCTACGTCAGCGTTCGCCGCGACGTGCGCTCGGAACTCGCCGTGCCGCTCGAAGTGCAAGGTGAAGTGCGCGGCGTCATCAATGTGGACTCCGAGCGCGCCCATGCGTTTTCGGAAGATGACCAAGAACTGTTGCAGGAGCTCGCCATTCAGGCCGCACGCGTCATCCACAACACCTGGCTCTATGAGCAACTGCGGTTGAAGGTCATGTTGTTCGAATCGCTTTCCAGCGTCAGCCGAACCATCAATTCCACGTTGAATCTCGACGAAGCCCTGCGCGCCATCACCAAGGAAGCGTGCGAGCTGATGCGCGCGCGGATGTGTTCGCTCATGCTGCTTGACGAGACACGTGAGTGGCTGGATTTGCGCGCGAGCTTCGGCGCGGGCGACGCCTATATCAACAAGCCGCGCCTGAGCGCCGGCGAAAGCCTCATCGGCGTGGTCGTGCGCCGCAAAAAACCGTTGCAGGTCGCCAACGTCCAGACGGACACCCGCTATCAAAACGTCGAGCTGGCGCGGCGCGAAGAACTCGTCTCGCTCCTCTCCGTGCCGCTGATTTTTGCCGGGCAATGCATCGGCGCGCTCAGCGTCTATACTGCGCGGCCGTATAGTTTTTCCAACGAGGAAATTAAAATCCTGTCCGCGCTCGCGGAGCTATCCGCCATCGCGATTGAGAAGGCGCGGCTTTACGAACGCGTCGTGGACGTGGAAGAGCAGTTACGCCAGAATGAAAAGCTTTCCGCGCTCGGTTTGCTCGCGGCGGAGGTCGCGCACGAAATCCGCAACCCGCTCACGGTGATGAAGCTGCTCTATCACTCGCTCAATTTGAAGTTTGAGCCGAAAGACCCGCGCAATAAAGACGCGCAAATCATCGAGGCGAAGATCGAGCACCTGAACAAGATCGTGGAGCAGATTTTGGACTTTGCGCGCACGACGGAACCCAAGTTTGCGCCGGTGAACCTCAACGACCTCGTGGACGAACTCGGTTTGCTCGTGCGGCACAAGCTCGCGAACCAGGGCATCAAGCTCGCGCGTGAATTGGAGGAAAATTTGCCGCTGGTCGCGGGCGACGCGCCGCAACTGGAGCAAGCCTTCCTGAATATCATCCTCAACGCCGCCGAGGCGATGGCCGAGGGCGGCACCCTGACGATTCGTTCGCGCGTGCTGACCGGCACCGACAAATCCCGGCACGTGGCGGTGGAATTCAAGGATACCGGCGGCGGGATGACCGACGAGCAGAAGAAACACGCCTTCAAAACCGTGCTGGCCACGACCAAGGCCAAAGGCAGCGGTCTGGGCATGGCGATTGTGGGCCGCATCATCGAAACGCATCATGGCACCATCCACATCCGCACCAAGCTCGGTCGCGGCACCACCATCCGCCTCGCCCTGCCGGTGAAGTGAAAAAACGTCCTGCCGCCGGCCACGAACCGGATGCCGCACGCGGAAACGAATCCTAAAAAAACTCCCATCATTCAGTCCAAGGTTCAATGAATCCTAAAAAAACTCCCATCATTCAGTCCGAGGTTCAATGAATCCTAAAAAAACTCCCATCATTCAGTCCGAGGTTCAATGAATCCTGAAAGGATTCAAATCGTTCAGCCCAGGGTTGCGCGGCACGCGCTACCCTGGGTTCGCATCGCCCGCGGGTTTTCAACCCTGTAAGGGTTGAATCAGCCGTCGCGCGGGCAAAAGATTCAACCCTTTCAGGGTTGGATTGTCGGGATGGGGTTTCCTAGGGTAGTCCGCTGGCGCGGCCAACCCTAGGCTGAATGAGTCAATCCTTTCAGGATTGGAAACCGCCCCCCAGCCGCCGGCTCGCCCTTCCCGCCGCCGCGAAGCCTCCAAAATTGGTTAAAACAGTCGTCCGCGCCAGCCGAATGACCAAAAGACCGTTCGGATGGTCTTCCGCCGTTTAGACTAGACCAAAAAGCCTTCCGTTTGGTCATTCGTGCCAGAAAAATGACCCAAAATCCGTTTATTTGGTCATAGCTGGAATTTGGACGACCGTTGCACACGTTTTTTGCTCGTAGCTGAAATTTGGAAGACCATTGCACGCGTTATTTGCTCATAGCTGGAATTTGGACGACCATTGCACAATCAATTTGGTCGTAGCTGGAATTTGGAAGACTATTGCACGCGTTATTTAGTCATAGCTGGATTTCGGATGACCCTTTCACTCACGATTTGGTCATTGCTGGAATTTGGATGGCCATTGCACGTCAATTGCGGTCTATAAAATGGCAAAAACGGTTTTGAAGTGGACTTTAGGTTGGGTCAATAATGCCATAGTCGCATCGGCATAACTTTTAACCCTATCATGGCCCACTGGGGACATTTTCGTTATGGTCAGGCTCATTATGATGAGCCGGAAAGCCCCGCGCCGCGCGTTCGCCCCGACGCGCATTTGTTTGACCTCCATCGGCCATTTTTCAATCCCTTCGACGACCCGGACATCAGCCTGAACCGGCTGCTGACCTTCACCACGGATAATTTGCGGCGGATGCAGGGCGGCAACACCGGCGGATTTTTGACGGCGCGCATCGCGGCCACCACGGCGGCGCTCACCGGGTTGAACACCGCGATCCAGCTCGATAAGGGCGCACTCGGCGACCGCAAGTCGGCCAAGCAATTCAAAAAAGCGTTTCGCCGGAAATTAACTGCCGGGCTGGCGGAAATTCAGGTGGCGCTGAAAAATATCTACGGCCGGAAGTCGTCCGCGCTGGCCACGTTTTTCCCCATCGGCCTCACCGCCACGGGGCGGGCGCGGGACGAGCAACTGGGCAACCTCCTGACGGTGCTGGTGACGGCGCTCACGGAGCATCAGGCGGAAACCGGCGCGGAGCTCGTAGCCACGGCCACGGCGTGGCAGACCGGCTGGCTCGCGGTCCATGCGCCCAGCAAAACTGCCAGCGGTGCGAAAGATGTCACGATGAACGCCAAAAATGCGGCGCGGAAAGCGTTGCAACTGGAGTTGTGGTTGAACTGGCTGACCATTGCGCGGCAATTCCCGCGTCAGCCGGAAAAACTGGATGTTTATATGCGACAGTATCTGATCTCGCCGCGCCACGCGTCGCCGGACGTGTCCGCACCCGCTCCGGCACAGGCGAACTGACCGGAATTTAACGCAAGGGCGCCAAGGCGCAGGGACGCAAAGTTGAAACAAAATAAATCTGAACTGGCCGCGCAGGTGATGGCATTGACAAAAAGTTGCAGGCGTATTCCGGCGGCAAAATGCTTCTGCTTCCCTGCGCCTTTGCTCCCCTGCGCCTTTGCGTTAAAATTTCCCCATTTGTCCCCGCGTGACGCCGAGTTGGTTGAAGAGTTTCAGTTCGCGCCAGAGTTGCGTGCCGGAAATCTCCCCGCGCAAGAGCTGCCGGTATTTCGTGATGGTGCGGACGACTTCGTCAGGACTTTCATTGAGAAATTCCACGCGGAACTGCCGCACGCCCAGCGCGAGGAGCCGTTCCACAAATTCCGCGCCCGTTTGCGCCTGCGAATTGAACACGGTATTCCGGCAGCCGGCGTCGGCCTTGAGCGGATGCTCCGCGCCCACGCGGTCGCGCAGCCGCACGTCATGGGTGTCGCACGGCCGGCCGCAGTCGTGGTAATCCTTGCCCTTGGAAAGAAACGCGCAGAAGACGCAATGCTCCATGTGAAACATCGGCATGTGCTGGTGAATCGTGACCTCAAACCATGCCGGCGGGGCGGCTTGCAGCAGCGCATCAAGCTGCGTGACGTTCAAATCATAGCTGGCGGTGAGGCGTTCGAGGCCGAACTGATTTTTGAAGTAGTCGGCGGAAATTTTGTTCGCCACGTTCAGCGAGAAGTCGCCCACGCGCCGCGTGTCCGCGAAAAATTTCAGATGGTCGTAGTTGCGGACGAGATAGCCGTCGGCGTTGCACGAGCGGACGATTTTCAAAATCCATTCCTCGCCCATCTTGGTGATGCGCGGCGGCGCGACAAAAATACTCGGCCGTTCGCCGCCCGGCGCGCCCGCCGCGCAGCCGTAGGCGGTGTGAAACGTCGTGACGGCCTCGCGATATTTTTTGGGGTCTTCCAACTCGCAATAGAGCGTCGTCACGCCGCACTTCAGCGCGGCCTCGAGCTGCGCGAGGCTGCGGACCAGGACGATCAGTTCAGGATTCGTAGGAGACGACGTCAGGAGTCTCTGACTAATTGCTTCTTCAGTTATAGACTCGTCACCTCGTCTCCTACTTTCGTTCAGTTGCCACCGCTTGGGTTGCGCGCGGAGTTTTTCCAGCTCGGTCACAAATTCGCGACGCAGCCGGTTGAGTTCGCTCACCGGCACAAGGACTTCGCCGGTCAGGAAATTTTTCAGCGCGCCGAGCTTGAACGGCGTGCCGCCGAGCCGGCCCAACTGGTCGCGCAGCTTTTCTTCGGTGAGCGGAATTTTTTCAGCGGTCGCCAAGGGCATGGCGGATTCGACTTTCGCGACGTGACCCTCTTCGTCCCGCGCAATCAGCGTGAGCGGCTTCCCCGCGAGACCGTGGACTTCGATTTCAATCGGTCGCTGGTAACGAATCTTGTCGCCGTCAAAACTTTGGCGCAAACGCTTGTCGAGTTCGGGATCGTTCGTCTTCCAGATCTTGTCGCCGATGTGGACGCGCAAGAAATCAATGTTGCCGTAGCCAAAACGCAGTTCGGTCAGCTTCTCGCCGGGAATCTTGAAGCGCGGCTCCTGAATTTCGTAGATGCGTCCGCCTTCCTCCTTTTCGTCCGGCTTGCCCGCGTCGAAGACGATGCCGTCGCCAAGTTTCACCGGCGCAGCGAGGCTAATGACGACGCCGTCACGGACAATTTTTTTCACCTCGCCCAGATAGACGCCGCGCTTCTTGCCGAACCGCGCATGGACGAGTTTTTGATTGTCGGTGCCGCCAAACCAGCCGGTGAAGAGCCCGCGCGAGAAACTCATCTCCAATTCGTAGCGGTCACTGGCGGGAAGGGCGGCGGCCTGGCCTTCGGCAATTTTGTTCAAGGCCGCGCGATACACGCGCGTGATACTCGCCACATATTCGGGCGATTTGAGCCGGCCCTCAATCTTCAGCGAGGCCACACCGGCGCGAACCAGTTCCGGCAGCACTTCGAGCCCGGACAAATCCTGCGGACTCAGCAAATAGCGCTTGTCGCCCAGCGGAACCTGCGCGCCGTCGGAAATCAAATCGTAAGGCATCCGGCAGGCCTGCGCGCATTCGCCGCGATTCGCGCTGCGCCCGCCGAGGGATTCGCTCGTCAAACATTGGCCGGAATACGCCACGCACAACGCCCCGTGGACGAAAACCTCAAGGGGCAATTCCAGCTTGGCCAAGCCGAGCGCGGAATTCATCTTCTCGATTTCCGCGATGGAACATTCGCGCGCGAGGACGGCAAGCTGGCAGCCGAGGTCGCGGGCAAATTCAATTCCCGCTGCGCTGGAAATCGTCATCTGCGTCGAAGCGTGAATCGGGAAGTCCGGCGACCGCGCGCGGATTAATTTACAGATACCGACGTCCTGCACAATCGCGGCATCCACCCCGGCGGCGATGATGGCACGCAGATAATTTTCGGCATCGGCGATTTCGTTTTGGAATACGAGGGTGTTGAACGTGATGTAGCCTTTGACGCCGCGCCGGTGGAGAAATTCCATGAGCTTCGGCAAATCCGCCTCGGTGAAATTGTTGGCGCGCATCCGGGCGTTGAATTTGTCGAGGCCGAAGTAAATGGCGTCCGCACCATTCTCGACGGCGGCCCGCACGCAGTCCCAGTCGCCGGCGGGCGCGAGAAGTTCGGGCAATTTCAAACCTGAAATTTCAGACTTAAAATTGCGGGCGGCGGAATCGGCTGTGGCGGCACCGGTCATTCAAAATGAATTTAGCAGCGAAGCCGGGGCGGCACAAAGCATCTTCGCGCTTGAAAAATCAGTTTTCATCCGGGTTTATCTGTGTGAATCTGTGGCGGACATGATTCACCCCACGGCCATCATCCATCCGTCGGCGAAACTCGGCGCGAACGTCCGCGTCGGCGCTTTGGCCGTGATTGACGCGGATGTGGAGCTCGGCGACGGCTGCGTGGTCGGCCCGCACGCCTACCTGACCGGCGTGACGAAAATCGGCGCGGCCAACCAGTTCCACGCCGGCTGCGTCATCGGCGATGCGCCGCAGGATTTGAAATATCACGGCGAACCGACGCGCCTCGTCATCGGCGACCACAATGTTTTTCGCGAACACGTGACGGTTCATCGCTCGAACAAGCTCGAAGAAAACACCGTGGTCGGGTCGAACAATTTTTTCATGGCCGGTTCGCACATCGCCCACAACTGCCTCGTCGGCGACCACGTCATTTTCGCGAACGGCGCAACGCTGGCCGGGCACGTCACGGTGCAGGATCGCGCATTTATTTCCGGCAATTGCCTCGTGCACCAGTTCTGCCGCGTCGGCACGCTGGCGATTATGCAAGGCGGCTCGGCCATCAGCAAAGATTTGCCACCATTCACCGTGGCGCGCGGCGACAATGGGATTTGCGGGCTAAACACCGTGGGTTTGCGCCGCGCGGGCTTTTCCGCTGAGGAACGGCTGGAGCTGAAAAAACTTTACCACTTGCTTTTCCGCAGCGGAAAAATATTGCGGGTTGTCTTAATTGAAGCAGAAAAGATTTTCACCAGCAGCGGTGCGAAAATTTTGCTGGAGTTTGTCTCTGCCGCTAAACGGGGTATATGCGCGGATACAAGCATCGCCGGACATAACATTGAACATTGATGAGGCCTATATTGTTTTAGCAATTTAATGCAAAGTTATCGATTAGGGAAGATACGGCCATAATTCATCTTTTTTAATAAGAAAAATATAAATATTAATTTAGAAATATTTCTGTATATTTATCCTGTAATTTCTTTAAAGTAGTTGGAAATAAATAAATTATGACTATTATTAATGTTTATATATCCTAAAAAATATGATGTGATTGTTGTTGGCGGTGGACATGCTGGGGTAGAAGCTGCCCTAGCGGCAGCTCGGATGGGCTGCGATACCTTACTCTTAACAATTAACGTTGATGCAATTGGCCAGATGTCTTGTAATCCAGCAATCGGTGGTCTTGCAAAGGGCCACTTGGCGCGTGAAATTGATGCATTAGGCGGAGAAATGGGCAAGAATACCGACATGACCGGAATTCAGTTTCGCACTTTAAATAAATCTAGCGGGCCTGCCGTATGGGCACCTCGAGCTCAATGCGACAAAAAATCTTATCAATTCAGATTAAAATATGTATGTGAGTCACAAAACAGATTAGATGTTAAACAGGATCAAACCTCAAAAGTATTACAGAAAGATAACGTCGCTTATGGTGTTGAGACAAATCTTGGCGTTCAATATTTTGGAAAAACAATCATTATTACAGCTGGAACATTTTTAAGAGGTTTGATGCACATTGGATTTAATCAACAACCCGGCGGTCGAGCTGGCGATGCAGCTTCAATTAATTTATCATCTTCATTAAAAGAATTGGGAATTGAATTGGGACGACTAAAGACCGGAACACCGCCAAGATTAATTGGAAACACAATAAATTATACGAAGACCGAAATTCAAGATGGTGACTACCCAGTGCCATTTTTTTCATTTTGGAATGAAGATTTGTTCCATGTGGAACATCTCTGGCCTAAACCGAGGGGATCTCAGCCAAACAATTCAATCTCAGAACAATCAATTATTAGCAAAATTGGCCGCCAACTTCCATGCTATTTAACCTACACCACAAAAAAAACTGCAGAATTGGTTAAATGTAATCTTCACAAATCTCCATTGTATTCTGGTGTAATAGAAGGCGTTGGTCCGAGATATTGCCCATCAATCGAAGATAAGGTTATTAAATTTTCCGATAAGGACCGTCATCAAATATTTCTTGAGCCTGAAGGGGTACAAACAAATGAAATATACGTAAATGGATTCTCAACTAGCCTCCCCTTTGATTTGCAGATTGACATGATTCGATCAATAATTGGATGTGAGGATGCAGAAATATTGCGGCCTGCTTATGCTGTTGAGTATGACTTTGCTAATCCAATACAGCTTAACCCATCTTTAGAATCAAAGAAATGCACTAATTTGTTTTTAGCTGGTCAAATAAACGGCACATCTGGCTATGAAGAGGCTGCGGCACAGGGGTTAATGGCTGGAATTAATGCAGCGCGAAAAGTTCAGTTAAAATCTCCAATCATATTAGGCAGAAATCAAGCCTACATTGGAGTTCTAATTGATGATCTTGTTACCAAGGGAACCGTGGAGCCTTATCGTATGTTCACCTCTAGGGCTGAATATCGTTTGTTGTTACGACATGATAATGCAGATTTAAGACTGTCACGTATTGGCCATGAGATAGGATTGTTACCTGCTCGCTGTTTTGAAAAATTTTTGGAAAAAGAAACTGTTATTAACAATGAAATTGCTCGTTTGCACAGCAGTTATTTTAAAAATGACTCTCTTGCAAAAATTCTTAGTCGGCCTAAATTATCATATAATGATTTATCGAGTAAGAACTTATCATTATCATCTGAGGCAATCCAGCAGGTGGAAACAACGATAAAATATGCTGGCTATATTCGCAGACAAGAGGTGGAAATTGCCAAAAACGCCAACCTAGATAATAAAATCATTCCAAAAGATATAAATTATAAAATCGTCCCCAGCTTGCGATTAGAGGCCAGACAAAAATTGGCGAAATTTTTGCCGCACACAATTGGCCAAGCCGGACGAATTTCAGGCGTCTCACCATCTGACATAAGTGTTTTGTTGATTTGGCTGAAAAACAACAGCTAAACAAACAATGAGAGTTTCATCTTTGGGCCATACCATCCGCTGTTTTGCGAATTAGGCGGCGAGTCATGGCATCCCAGCATAGATTAGGATGTGCCTTAAATACCGGCATCATTTCCGCTAACAGATGTTTACCAACTTGAGGCCAATTTGCCTCGTTTGATAGCAGTTCTTTCGGTGCCGGCCTTCCCATTGTAATGCAGTAGCGCCAAGTGCCGTCGTGGGTGATGGTGCAGGGAATAATTTCCGCCTCAAAGCGATTGGCCAGACGGATAGCCCCAGTGGCTAATTGAAAATCCCAGCCTTCGCAAAACGGCACGGCCATTTGCTTGCCGGTCGGCGCATCAATGGCGATATAAATAATATGTCCTGCGGCAACAAACTGCGCCAATTCACGCAATTGATCGAGGTAGATTGCGTCTGGAACTTCACGCATCGGCAAAAATTGGTCTTGCAACCGGGATAGGTTGGTGCGCCAAGACGATTTGCCGCCGACCAGTCCGCCTACGGGAAACTTCAACGCACCCCGCAGCCAGTGGACAGCAATGGGAAACGACCCAAAATGCCAGTAGGCCAGCACCACGGGGCGGCCGGCACGGCGGGCTTCCTCCAGCGGCGCCAGACCGGTAATCTGAAAGCGCTCCAGCCACTTGGGGGCAGACAGCCGGTCAGGAAAATTCAGCAGGACATTGTCCAGATACAAGTTCGTTCGATCCTTAAGGTTCGTGCCGAAATTTCTTGGCGACCGCAAAAAATCCGGCACCGGCGGGCCGGGCCGGACTTTCTTGAACCCAGAGCGCAATAATGCCCGCAGGAAACAATGCACGCGCAGCAACCCAAGCAGTTTTTCTGAAGACAACCACTGTTCCAACCAACGGTAAAATGAAATCAAAACCACGCTGGGAAGGTCTTTGAATCTAATTTTTGGCATTTTCGTATCTGATGACATGGCGGCTCGCTGTTAGTGTAACAAGCCTGCTTGGCATCCGCAACGGTCAACCGGATTGTGGCCCTGCCTCGAATCTGGTGGACTGGGTTTCTATTTAGACCCATAGCACCCCATTCATTTTCGTGGATACCCACGTCGCCGACCACCAGCAACGATTCTACCGAATCTTTGACGTTTATCCGTAACCGCTTACCGGCACTTGAACGTCCACGCCGCGCCGGTTAATGTTTCGCCATGCCGATCTACGAATTCCATTGCGGTAAATGCGAGCGCGACAGCGAAATCCTCGTCCGCTCGTCCAATTGGAGCGGAACCAAATGCCCGCACTGCGGCTCCACCAAGCTGGACAAAAAGCTTTCCACCTTCGCATCCGCTGGCGCGGGCAACAATACTTCCGCGAGCAAAAAAACCGGCGCTGGCCGCCGCCGCAGGGGTTGTTGTGGCGGACATTGCCACGGCGGACATTGAGCGGAGAATTTCGCCGCATGAATTTGAAACCCGATATCCGCACCATCGCATACGAATTTCAAATCGCCGGTGATTTCGTATCGGCCGAATCCTTCGGCAGCGGCCATATCAACGACACCTACCGCGTTATCTTTGCTTACGGCGGCGGGCAACACCGATACATTTTGCAGCGGTTGAACCACACCGTTTTTCCAAAACCTCTCGCGGTGATGGAAAATTTGCAGCGCGTCACCGCGCATCTTGCGCAGAAATTCGCCGGCCAGCCGGACGCCGTGCGCCGCGCGCTCGCGCTCGTGTCGGCGCGCGATGGAAAATTTTTTTACCACGATGCCACCGGCAATTTCTGGCGCGTGTTTCCATTCATCGAACGGACACGGACGGTGGATGTTGTCGAAACTCCGGCGCAGGCGTTCGCGGCGGCGCAGGCGTTCGGACAGTTTCAAAAAATGCTCGCCGACCTGCCTACGCCGCGCTTGCACGAGACGATTCCCGACTTTCACCACACGCCGAAACGTTTCGCCGCGCTGGAAAAAGCTGTCGCCGCCGACACCGGCAACCGCGCCACATTGGCAAAACCAGAAATTGAATTCGCCTTGCGCCACCGCGCGATTTGCGGCGTGCTGCTCGACGCAAATCTGCCGGAGCGCGTCACGCACAACGACACCAAGATTAACAACGTGCTGCTTGACGCCGCCACCGGCGCAGGCGTCTGCGTGATTGATTTGGACACGGTGATGCCTGGCCTGGCGCTTTACGATTTCGGCGACATGGTCCGCTCAATGACCAATCCGGCGGCGGAAAATGACCACGATCTGGCGAAAGTCGAGATGCAATTCCCGGCATTCGAGGGGCTGCTGCGCGGCTACCTGTCCAGCGCGGCGGATTTTCTGACGCCGGCGGAAAAAAATCTGCTCCCGGTTTCCGGCGCGGTCATCGCGTTTGAACTCGGCCTGCGGTTCCTCACAGATTTTTTGAATGGTGACGTTTATTTCAAAACCCGTCGCGCTGGCGAAAACCTCAACCGCTGTCGCGCACAGTTCAAATTGTTTGAATCCATCCGCCGGCAGGAAACAGTAATGCAGAAACTGTTGGCAACAGTTTGACTAAGCCGTCAACGCCGCGTCCCAGTCTTTCCACACCGGTTCGTAGCCAAGCTTGCGGATGCGCTCCGCCACCTCGCCCGCCGAGCGTTCGTCGGCGATGTTGAACTGGCCGGTCGCATTCGTCGCATGGCCTGCCTGCGGTGCCCATTCGCTGGAGCCGGACACCAGTTCCTTGATGACGCCACGCTCGGTGTGATGGATGTTTTCCTTGCCCGCGCCGGTGTAGCCGCCCGGTTCGGTGCGCGCGCCGGCGCTCATCATCGTCACGCCCAGCGGCAGCAAACCGTCGCGCAGCTTCGGCGTCTCGCGCGTGGAAAGCACAATGCCCACGTCGGGAAACATGATGCGGATGGCGCAGATGAGTTGCGCGAGTTCGCGGTCGCTGATGTGCGTGCGCGCCTGAAACTCGCCCGCGCACGGGCGGATGCGCACGGTGGAAATCGTCAGCGCCGCCTTCCAGCAATTCCGCAAAAGATAATCCGCGTGCGCCGCCGCGCTCAATGCTTCCAGCCGCCAGTCGGCCAGACCGTAAAGCGGGCTGATGCCGAGCCGGCGAAAACCGGCGGCGTAGGCGCGCTCCGGCGTTTCAAGTCGCCAGTCAAAATTTCGTTTCGGTCCGGCGGTGTGCATTTCGGCATACACCGCGCGGTCGTAAGTTTCCTGATAAACGACGAGCCCGTCCGCGCCGGCGGCGACGAGCGGACGATATTCTTCCGTTTCCATCGGCCCGACTTCGAGCGAGATGCTCGGCCATTCCGGGTGCAGCATTTCGATGCAATCGCGCATATAACCGTTGGAGACAAATTTCGGATGTTCGCCCGCGACAAGCAGCAGATTGCGGAAACCCTGCGCCTTCAACGCATCGGCTTCGCGCTTCACCTCGTCGAGCGAGAGCGTGACGCGCAGAATCGGATTGTCGCGCGAGAAGCCGCAGTAGGTGCAGTTGTTGATGCACTCGTTGGAAAGATAGAGCGGCGCGAACAGGCGGATGGTTTTGCCAAAGCGTTGCTGCGTCATCAAATGCGCGCGGCGGCCCATCGCCTCCAGATTTTCCGCAGCCGCCGGCGAAATCAGCGCGGCGAAATCGGCGAGGGAAAACTGGCTTTTCCCGGCGGCTTCGCGAGCGGCGGCGGTGCTGGTGCCGAGCGATTTTTTGACAAGCGCGTCCAACGGCAACGAATTGAATTCAGCGACAAAACTCACGCAACCATTTTAGCCCATTTCAACGCGAAGTCGAGAAACTGAAACCGCGAAATACGCAAACCACGCGAAAGGAATAAAAAATTGTTCGCGTATTTGGCGTGTTTCGCGGTTAAAATTCTTAAAATGAAAACCGCCTTGTCTGGGATGGGTCATCGCACCGCGCCACCGCCGATTTCGTGGCTGATAAAAGCCGCGCTGTCGCGACCCAAACTGATTTCGCTCGCCGCCGGTTTTACCGACAACGCCACTTTGCCGGTCGATTTTTCGCGGAAGCTGCTGAATGAAATTTTGCGTTCGCCCAAAACCGGCCAGCCCGCGCTGCAATACGGCACCACCGCCGGCGAGGAACCGCTGCGCCATCTCACGGCGTCGCACTTGCAAAAACTCGACGGCGGACACGACCGCGCACACGCGCCGGAACGCACGATTATCACCGGCGGCTCGCAGCAGTTTCTTTACATGACGCTCGAAGCGTTGTGCGACGAGGGCGACACCGTGCTGGTGGAAGACCCGACCTATTTTGTTTTCCTGGGCATTTTGCAAAGCCACGGTATCAAAGCGCGCGGCGTGAAGCTGGAACGCGACGGCGTTGACGTGGCGCATTTGAAAACCATTTTGGAGCGGCTGAAAAAATCCGGTGAAATCCGGCGGCTGAAAGCTCTTTATCTCGTCACCTATTTTCAAAATCCCACGGGCGCGACGACGACGCTTGTGAAAAAACGCGCGGTGCTGAAGCTGCTGAAGAAATTCGAGCGCGCCGCCGGCCATCCGATTTATCTCATCGAAGACGCGGCGTATCGCGAGCTGCGTTTCGACCACGGCGCGGATGTGCCGACGGCGCTGACGCTGCCCGGCGCGAAGAACCGCGTGATTTACGCCGGCACTTACAGCAAACCGTTCGCGACCGGCGTGCGCGTGGGCTTTGGAATTTTGCCGGAGCCGGTTTACACGGCGGTCTTGCGCATCAAGGGCAATCACGATTTCGGCACGGCGAACCTGCTGCAACATCTGCTCGCCCGTGCGCTGGCATCCGGCGTTTACGACCGGCAGGTGGCGAAGGTGCGGAAAAATTACGCGCGCAAGGCGGCGGTGATGAAGCGCGCGCTGGCGGAACATTTTCCGGCGAACGTGGAAATCTGGGCGGCAGGCGGCGGCTTGTATTTTTGGGCGCGTTTGCCAAAAAATATTTCTGCCGGCGTGAAATCAAAAATTTTCCAAGCCGCGCTCAAGAACGATGTGCTCTATGTTCCGGGCGAACTGTGCTACGCGGATGATTCGTCGCGCCGAAAACCGGCGAACGAAATGCGCATCAGCTTTGGCAGCGCCTCGGAGAAAAATATTCGCGAAGGCATCCAGCGGCTCGGCGCGGTGCTGCGGAAATTTATTTAGGCTTTTCGCCGTAGTTGATGGCCATCGCGCCGCCGAGCAGGTTGATGACGCGGACGTTGTGCAGTTTCAGCGCGCGCATTTTTTCGGCCACGGCGAGCTGCGCGGGATAATGTTTCAGCGATTCTAAAATGTAGGCGTAGGCCGAGGCGTCGCCGCAAAACAGCCAGCCCATTAGCGGCACGGACATTTTCAGGTGCGTGAAATAAAGACCGCGCCAGAGCGCGTTCGCCGGCTTGCCGAAATCCAGCACGATGAGCCGCGCGCCGGGCTTGGCGACGCGGAACATTTCATCCAGGCCGCGTTCCCAACTCGTGAGATTGCGCAAGCCGTAGCCGACGGTGACGATGTCGAAGGAGTTTTCGGGAAACGGAAGCTGCTGCGCGTCGCCTTGGATGAATTTCAAATTTGAAATTTGAGATTTCAAATGGCGTTGCGCGGCGACTTCGAGCATTTGCGCGCTGAAATCGAGGCCGGTGGTTTCCGCGCCGCGTTGGGCGAGGGCAAAGGAAATGTCGCCGGTGCCACAGCAAAGATCCAGCGCGCGGGTGCCGGGCGCGGCGGCTGCAAGTTTGACCACGCGCCGCTTCCAACTCCGGTGCAAGCCGAAGCTCTGGAGGTCGTTCAGAAAATCATAACGCCGGGCGATGCGGGCGAAGAGGTCGTTGACCTTCGCGGCGCGCTGGTCGCCGGG
>Ga0007854_10000637_pt1 | contig 22598 bp, 18 predicted proteins | sample CryBogCBH12Aug08_FD_60382 | JGI IMG/M metagenome (GOLD analysis project Ga0007854, IMG submission 60382) | Freshwater microbial communities from Crystal Bog, Wisconsin, USA - CBH12Aug08 | ecosystem: Environmental > Aquatic > Freshwater > Lake | place: Crystal Bog, Wisconsin, USA | collected... | reverse complement strand
CGAATTTCTCGGCAAGCCCGTGAGCAGCGCGAAATTGTTCTCGGCCAGCGGCATCGAACCGGACTTCGTCTTCTTGAATCCACGGCGGAATCACCGCGACATTTTCTGCCGGAATCTGCTTGGCCACGATCCGGTCGCGCATGAACCGGTCGAGCGCGATGATGCTGGTGGCTTGACGCAAGCTGAACCGCGAAAGCCGTTCTAGAAATTTCGCCGCCACCGAATCCGCCCGCAGCCAGCCGGCGGCAATGGCTTCGTCGGGATTGAAATCCATGACCCAGTAGCAAAATTTCGCCCGCCACAATTTCGCCCGAACTGCGCCGATGAAAGAAATCAACGGCGGGGTGGTGAGCGCCACCACTACATCATGGCGAGGTAAAAACAGCAGTCGCACACAGCATGAAACAAGAAAGCTGGCGAAGTCCGCCGCGCGCCGCCACTTGGCGCCCTTGCCGAAGCGGGTGGAAAAAACGCGGAGGATTTTTACGCCGCGCCAGTTTTCGCGGGCGGGGTAAATGGTTTCCGGATGTTCATACGCCCGCCGGCTGCTGACCACGGTAACTTCATGGCCGCGCGCGGACAGTTCCGCCGCCACGTCGGCCAGATACTGCGAGGTGGCAACGACGTCTGGATAAAAAACCTGGTTGAGCAACAGAACTTTCAAGCCGAGAGGGTCAGGAATTTTTCCGGCGAATTTTCAACTGGATGGCACCGGGAACCGGACGCCGACTGACCAGCACCAGATAACCGCCACCACCGGCACCGGATAATTTCCAGCCGAGGGCGGTTTTTTCATGCTGCCGGATCATTTTCTGAATCGCGGGATTGGTCATTTCCGGGAACATGGCGATTTGCGCTTCGTAGGAGGCGCGGAACTGCCGGCCGAATTTTTCCAAGTCCATTTTTTGAATGGCCTGCCAGCAGGCATCGGCGGCGGTCGCCAGCGCACGGACTTTGGCCGGCGTGATGCTTTTGCCCTTGAAGACATCGTAACCGGCGCGGCGCGGACCCAGCGGAATCAAATGCAGATGCTGTTCAATCCACCGGAGAATTTTTTCGTCGTGCTGCGACGTGATTTTTTCCGGCCAGTATTGGCCGCGATAATCCAGCCGGTTCAAGCCTGGAAACACGATGCCGATGGAATCCTGCGAGCCGGCGAAAATTTCCGTGCCCGGTGGATTCTCAAATGCGAACAGCATTTTGGCGAGCTTCTCGCGATCGCCTTCGGGAATATCCGTCTGCCAGAGATCAATCGCCCGGCGGCGGGAACTGGAGGACATGCCGCTGCGCTCGTTGAATTCCATCACCGGCTCGATGGAAATAGTCAGCACCGGCCCCGCGCCAAACTTGGAAACGAACGGCTGATCCAGCCAGCCACCGGCGAGGTCGAGGCGGTAGGGAATCCGACATTCCTTGCGCAGGCTGGTGGTGGAACGCGCCGGCATATTCACCGGCGGGAGCCGCTTCAAGACGACATATCGGATGCCGAGCTTGCGGCATAATTCGGCTTTGTCCGGCATATTGCCGTCTTCATTCACGATGAAGATGTCCGGCGCGACCCGTTTTATTTCCGCCAGAAAATCCAAAATGCCGGAACCGGTGTTGATGTGGCAGGCTTTGACGTGACGCAGCGCTTCGATCAGATACTTCCGTTCCGATTGCGTGTTCACCGGCGCGCGCCCTTTTAGTTCCCAGATTGTCCGATCCGAGCCGAGACCAACATGAACCTCGCCGTAACCGGCCGCCTCCTCCAGAAAGCGGACGTGGCCGCTGTGGAGCATGTCAAAGCAGCCGCTGACAAATATTTTTTTTCTTGGCATAAATGCAGGTTGAAAAAATTAATGAATTGGAGAAATGATTTTTTCCAGCAGGTTTTGGATGGCGACTTGGGCCGAGGCTGAATCTTGTGCGCCAATCACGGCAATCTCGATAACCCGCTGGCCGGAATTACGCAGGCCGGCCCACACCGGTGGCAGCCGCCAGGCATAGCTCAAGCGGGTGGCTTCAAAGCTCCGCGTGTTCGCTCGGTCGTCCCACAAACAATAAGCTTCGAATACCGGTTGGGGAGTATCGGTAAGCTGGTAGAAACGGAACGGAAGTTTCAACCCTTGGGCGGTCAGATAATGCAGCTCTTTGCCTCCGATAAATTTATGACCGGCGGCGACTAGGCAGGCTTGCGGGGTGTGTTCCCCAGCCAACCGTTGAGCAATCGTTCCAGGTTTCCAATGCACGAAAATTACCTGCCAATTCAAGCTGCCTTCCTGCCAAGTCGCATAACGGGCATCGCTATAACGAAGCAATTGCCGGGTTATCGGGGCAAGCTCCTGCTCCTTATAGGTCATGTTATCGGTTGGCCATTCTACTCGCCATTCTACCGGCGCTGGCAAGCGAGCTTCGTGATAGCGATACCAGCCTTCCACACCCGTTTCCACCAGCAAAATCCACGCGGCCAGTGCGTATGGAATAAAATTAGGGGCAGAGGTTAGGAAGCAGGTTTCAGAGGTCTGATTGCGGTTTGTCGGCGATGAGGGCAGAACTTCGGTTTGGGAATTGATCGTCGCCAGTTTTCGTCCGATTCCCCACAGCGCAAAAAAACAGCCGAGCAAAATGATCACGCCGGCGGGGTCATGCCAGCCGGCAATAGCGGGAATTCCTTTGTGAGCAGCCACCCAAACCAGCACGGACAATCTTGTCAAATTTAGTGTCAGTGCCAGTAAAAAACCGGCAAGCACACAAATAATCCGCCGACCAGCACCCAACCTGTAAAACTCGCCGAGGAATAGGGAGAGCATCAGGGTGGCTTGAAATGACCGGATGCCGCTGCACGCCTCGTCAATGCCCACCGCACCGGTCGCCACCTCGATGACGTTGCCGTGCGGAATGGCAGGGATGCCAAGCCAGTTAGTTAGTTCGCAGGTCGCACCCACGTCCATACGGGTCAGAGCCTGAATCAATGGCCCTTCCAGCAGCGTCGGCCACGGCACCGCCACGAGGAAGAAACAAACCGGAAAGACAAAAGTAAAAAACCCGAAGCGCACCGGGCCAGACCTCATGCGCAACAGGCAAAGGGTCAGCCCGATGACTTCCAACGCCAACGCCCAACTCACCAGCCGCCAACCGGGGTTGGCTTCTTGAATCAACCGCGTCGGGGCGTAGAGGAAGGCCAAACCAATTAAAATAAAATGAAAGCCGAACGCAGGAATTTGAGGAAGATGAATTTCGGGCTGCCGTCTTCCACTTTTCAAATTGAAGATATTTCGCCCCCAGAGATACAGACATAAAAACGGCACTGCCCAACCATAATTATATTGCGGATCAACCGTCCATTCCATCCGCAGGTCGTTGAGCAGGACAAACCAGAGCCAGATGAATGGCAACAACCAAAAACCTTGATGAAATCTGGACGACGGAAAATTAGAACGTGAGTTCATAAGTCAGAAAGGGGCAACCCCATGCCACCCCCAGTAGCCGATCAGCTTAGGATATTCCATCCGCATATACGCTTGAACCTCCCCGCGATTCTTGGCGTCATAGCCAAAATAGGACGGGCGCGAGAAGAATTTAATGTCGGGTGCCAGATGTTCAAAGGTCGCCTGCGCCCGCCGGGAATGAAACCATGAGGTCACAATGATGACTCGGTGTGCGCCCATTCGGCGAAGCAAGGGAATGGAGAATTTTGCATTTTCGAAAGTAGAACGTGATTCACATTCCCGTTCAATCGCCGCCGCCGGCACGCCGTTGGTTTCCAACACCTGCTCGCTCCAATCACAATCGTTGGTGCCACTGACCAGAATTCTGAGGGCTTCACCCGCCTTGAATAATTCCGCCGCCCGGTCTGGTCGGGAGGGAACCCCGCCGCCAAGCACCACGATCGCATCGGCGGTCGTTGCTCCGCTGTCCATGGTCAATACTCGTTCTGGGAAAGAAACCGCCGCCAATCCCAAGAGCAGAAGGAGTCCTCCCAGAACAGCAAAGAGTTTCAGCCCGCCCCGCACTTTGATTTGGTAGCTCAACTAAATTTTCCAGTTAATGAGGTGACTGAATTAACCTTGTCTCCAACCACTTTCTTATCCGGTCAGTATTTCGCTCGAAACACCACCAAACCAGCGTTGTGAAAGATAAAACCACGACCAATAACCCCAGAAACCATAAGCCACCCATCAACCCTGGCTGCATTTTCTGCCCTTTGAAGCCGACAAAAAAGATCAACGCCAGAAGCGGGAAATGAGTGAGGTAAAGCGTATAGGTGGTTTCACCCAGAGCGGTTGCCACCTTGGCAAAGGAAACGGACTCGAAGTTCCGAACCGACAAGCAGGCAATAAACAGGGTGAAGGCAATGCCGACTACATATTCTTCCGCCCAGTTCATGGAGATTAATTTAGTCAAAGCAAGAGATCCAAGCGCAAGGAAGCCGGTGAACACCAGAAACCCCAGCTTGCCGCCGTTTTTCTTGAACCATGAGTTTTGGCTGGCCAGGTAAACTGCCACTCCCAGCAACCAAACGAGGCCAAGAAATAAAATATATTTTGGCAACCAGATTACTAATAACCCCACCAGTGATAGGGAAAGAATTTTTCCTGGCCATTTCGGTAACTTGAATATGCCCAGCAGCAGTGGAAAAAGCAGGTAATACCAAAATTCATTAGCTAGGCTCCAGAGCGGGCCATTGGTTCCGAAAACTGGACTGGTGATAGTCTGTAGGAAAAAACTGTTACCGAGGAATGTGCTAAACCGCCAGTCGGCTGGCTCATCTAGGGCCGGTCCTGAATTATAGATTGTGTGATATTCACCACTGTAAGCGGCTGGAGCCAGATGCTGGCCGGCCAAATCAAAGGCCAGCGTCAATAGCAGGGCGGGCAACAAAACAATCCATAACCGGCTCAACCTTCGGATGGCATACTGTTTCCATGACCATTTATTTTGTGAGAACGCTTTGACCACGCCGCCGCCGACAAAAAAACCGCTTAACACAAAAAAAATCACCACAGCTTCATGTCCCAAACCGGTCGCAAAATAAAATATTTTATTGATCAGGCTGGGATGCTGGAGGCGGGCGTTGTCCATCAGCAAAAAAGCCCGCAAATGATCTGCACAGACCATCAATGCGGCTACCCCGCGCATGATATCCAAGCATGCTAGGCGGTTTTTCATTTTTCAAGTTGCGTCAATGCTGTCCCCGAACAACCCGTTCCTTGACCGCCACCGCCGGGTTGCCGCGATAAATGGTGAATGGCTTCAAATCCACCGTCGCCACTGAACCCGCGGCCAGCACGGCATGAGTGCCCACCCGCACACCCGGACCGACCCAGGCATTCGCCGCAATCCATGCGCCGGCCTCAACTTGAATCGGTTTCACGATGAGGTCGAATGTCGGTGACTGGTAATTATGACCGCCGGTGCAAAGAAAAGCGCGCTGAGAAAGGCAGACATGGCTTCCAATCATAATCGGTGCCAGGTTCAGCAACCAACATTCCTCGCCAATCCAGACATGGTCGCCGATTTCTAATCGCCACGGAAAATGAATATTGACACAGGCACGGATTACCACGCCCCGCCCGATTATTGCGCCAAAAGCCCGCAGCCAGAAAACGCGGAACGCGCTCGGCAGCGGCACCGCCGGTGCAAAAAACAGGCACCGCACCAGCACCCACAACGTCTCTTTCAAGCGGGAAGCGCCCCGGTCAAAACTTACGCTCGAGAAACGTGACAAATCAACTGACGGAGAACTCATGAGAAAGTTAAACAGACAATACAACCAGAGAACAAATTTAAACTAGTATTTCCATCTTCCCGCAGTCTAATTTTAATTTTCAACTTCATAGCTTACACCACGCATTCTGGTTTCGCGCCGCCGGTCTGCATCCATTCATAAACGGACCGCATACTTTGACTAATTCCGGGCCACAGGTATTTAGCTGTGACCAGAGAATATCCACGCTGCCCCATTTCTTGTCGTTGAGCATTGGAAAGTAATATGGCTTCATTTAGCGCTTGAATTAGCGGGTTTACTCCAACTTCAATCCACCAACCGCATTTATGAAGGGTTAAATCCTCCCAAGGCGCTCCTTTTGTTGTAATTACCGGGACACCACAAGCTAGGGCTTCAACAATTACAATTCCGAAATTTTCACTGTAGGTTGGCAGCACAAACAAGTCGGCATCCCGATAAAATTGCCAGCGAGCATCTCCCCAAGCTTCGCCGGGAAATTCCACACATTTTTCCAAGCCCGCCTTCTGAACGGCATGCCGAACTTCTGACAAATGGCCTATTTCATCGGGTCCAACAATAACCAACCGCCAGCCCAGCGGAGCCAGTTGACGCCACGCTTCAATTAGGTTTAACAATCCTTTTTTCGGGTGGATGCGCGAAAGAAAAAGCACCGTCCTTGTCCCAGACTTGGCTCTAAGGGCGGCGCGTTGCTCGCGATTTCCATTAATATCTTCTGGTGGCAAATCAACCCCATTGGGGATAAGCGCCACTGGATTCTTGAAGCCAGCAGCACGGATGCTTTGAACTTCCATGGCAGCGGTCGCATGGATACATGCAGCATTACGCAGGCAAGCTCTTTGAAAAAGCAGCATGGCAAGATTTTTTTTATTGCGGGAACGTTGTAATGCCCAAGGCTCTAACATCCCCTGTGGAGAAACAATGTAGGGACGGTGCGTCTTGTGAGACCATCGGCTTGTAATTACGGATGGATATTTCCACAGTCCGTGCAAGTGGACTATATCTGGATTGCTGTGACACAAGGTAGGAAACATTTTAGGCGCGTAACCAATACTCTTCGGTCCTATCACCCGAAATGGTTTGACCTGAATCGGGTTCCATTGCGGTAGATCGATTGCTGTCTTCTCATCTTCCAAGCCAAGCACTTCCTGACAGACACCTTCATTTTGCGACAGGGACTTCGAAAGGAGGCGCACGCAGTCCAATAAACCGCCCGCAAGTCGTGAAACTGACGAGGTGACATGAGTCAACTTAATTTCTTGCATAGTTGTGTTAAGAATATATCTGGAACCTCCGTCACGGAATCAGGGCAAACTGTCTAATTTATATTTAGGAACGCCATGGAACTTGTGGTCTCGGGTGCTGTTCATAGACATGAGCCGTGACCTCTTCCACATATTTGGCAATACTTGGGGCCTCTATGCATTGCGCCCAGTTTTGAATCCGTTGCCGTTGTTCTGGTAAGATTTTCCCTTGCGCGCACCATTGCGTCATTGCTTCCGCGAGAGTCGCGATGTTTCCCGACGGGAACACGGTTCCAAGCCAGGAATGGCGGATTAATTCGGCAGCCCCGCATGCGTTGCTGCAAATAACTGGGGTGCCAACCATGAGCGACTCGTTTACCACAGCCCCCCAACCATCTTCCCGACTTGGCAGAACGAGGATGTCGGCGATAAAGACTTGATTCTGAATATGCTCCAAATCCATCTTTCCAAGCCAGATAACCCTTTTCCCAATTCCGCTTTCTAATGCTAGTTTCTGAAGGCTTTCTCTATCTACGCCATCGCCAATGACCACCAATTCGCAATCTGGTATCTGTGCAAGCGCATGCAGCAAAAAATCCACACCTTTACGAGGAATCAGTTGTCCCACAAAAACAAAACGAAATGTTGTTCCTGTTTCATTCTTAGAGGCGTTTCCAAGGCGGTCGGTGACATACGCAAATGGGAAAATAAAGGAATCTTTGTAACCGCAAAGTTTAAACCAGTTAAATCCCTTCTGCCCCATGGCTAAAATGAAATCGAAGTGTCTACCCATGAAAACCCGCTCTGCGGTATACTTTACTCTGCGCAAAAAGCCTCTAAATCCTCGGGGATCGGGCGACTCGGTGATAATCCCCATCCGACGGGGAGATTTACGGCATGCCTGTGCTACCTGCTTCCCAAGCGGAATGCCCCTAGCTCCCGCGATAAAATGAATTGAGTCGGGCGTGCTTGAATTCACAATCCGGATGACCTCTTTCTCATCCGGCCCTAAAACTATTTGCGCCTTGCCAAGCGATGGCACATTCCACCCCATCTGGTGTCGAGTTTCGGACATCGCTTCAGCCGTCACCACGGTAACTTTATGCCCAGAACTGGCTAGTTCCCGCATGAATGGGGCTTGATGCGGACTAATGATGTTGTGCCAAAAATAGAGGTTCATGGATTCATATCAGCTATAGCTGGTCATTATGTGGGTTCAAACCTGAATGACGGCGTGAACGTTCCGGGTATAGCAATGCTGGCTTCCGACCTTGCCTTGCTGCCGGAGGGTTACTTTCCCGATTCAGCCACCAGCAAATCGCATATCCGAAGATAAGTGGATACATCGCCATAGGGCCAATGTCCCGCCCCATGTTGAAGGTTAAAATCAAACCCAAACCAAAAAGTGGAAAATATCCAATTTGCCGCCCCAACAAATCAAGCCTGGCAACCCAGCATCCCCATAGAGCAATCAGGAATGCCGCCACTGCGGGACCAGCGTAGCGACCGCAATTAATAACCCCCTGCCCAATCATGCCATCAGATATAGTTACGGAAACTCCGATGTCAGTGTCCGCTCCACCGCCGCCGCGGGCGTCAGCATAGTCCAGTCCGATGGTAGGCTTCCCCGGCCAAAGCGAACGTGGAATGGGATTGGCGAAATTGGCAAAATAGTTATGCCCCCATTTAATTTTGTAACTACCGTCTTGAATAAACGTATTAATCCAGCAAAGTTCTTCAAACATGTTTAAACCTTCGTGCGCTTGCTTGCTGGCGTCAGAATATTTGAAACCCTCTTCTCTCAATGCGGTGGTTGTAGATTGTAGAGAACGGTTGGCAATAATAAAACCAAACCAGGCGTTAACCAGAAGGAATAAAATGACAAGAGCTACTACTTTGATTGGGATACCAAAGCGTAGACGAAAAAAAACCCAGCTAAGAAGACCTGGAATAACAGTGATTAGAATGTAGTTACGAATATAGCTAAAGATGAAAAATGGCCAGGTCAAAATAACTCCAACTAGGGCACAACTTCGAATCAGAGGGTTATTTGACAGAGCCGCCACAACTCCAAAAAGAGTCCCCACCATCATTTGAAAATTATTTGCTAGAACAAACATGGTGTCCATACCACCGCCGGCAATGCCATTTATCGTCCAAGGGCCGGGATGTTCGCCAAGATATGGGAACAGGTAATAGAAATAGCGTTCTTTGTATCTCAGAATGGCAAGGATTAGTAGCACGCCCCAGACGACAGCAGCAGAATTGAAAAGAATGGTCAGGGTGCGCTGAAACTGCGGTTCTCCAACACCATTCCTAAATAAATTCATGGCCTGACTGGAATTTCCCAGAATACGACGATTAATCCGCTGATGAAGCGGCAATACTATGAAAAGATACACAGCAAGGAACTCAACCACCTGCCACCATGCATTATTGAGCACGGTTGGCGTAAATTGAGCCATGTGAATCTCTTGGTAGTCATTATAAAGCACATCACCCACATACCAGAACGCAATCGTGCCAAGTAATGCTACCATGGGAATCCCAATGCCCTGACGAATGTATTTGGCCGCATAATAGAAACCGCCACACAACAAGGCAATAGCTATCCAGAAGGACAACGGCAACAGGGAAAGAGTTTTTAGCATAGATGAAAAACTACAGGTCTAATTAATCTGCGACAATACGTCATTGATGGACACCATTTTTGGCTGGCGGCTATTGGAATGCAGCCAATGAGCACCGCTCACAGTGTAATATAACGTGGCGGACGGGTTTTTAAAACCTTAGCATAAAATAAATCAAGGCCGAGGCGGGCAAGGAGGCAAACTGCCAGCGTCAGCCCAATGGAAGTGAATAGGTTGACCAGGGACGGAATCTCGAAATGAGCTAATAGCTTAGTGCAGGCTGGTAATAGGATAGGTGTGTGCCAGAGATAAATGCTGCCCGACATGGATCCCATTAAAAGCAGCCATCTAGCATTCATCAACTTTGGAACCGTTCTGGCCAAACCCACCAGTAACGGTGGCACCGCCAGGGATAATCTGGGCAACTGCATACACACGAGCATGATGAGCACAACCAACAGCGCCACTGCCCATATCCAAGCATGTTTTATTTTAAATCGATTCTCGAAAAACGGCCGGCTAATCACCCCAGACAGAAATGCTGCTAGATACAGCGGGATTCTCGAATAATACTGTCCACAAGATGATTCTGGATATCCTCGAATCAGATAAAAGGACAACACAATTACCAGTAGTAACCAATAAGCCCGCCCACCATAAGGCTTCGGCAGTTTGTCCACACCGCCGACAAACGTGGAAATCAAAAACAAATATACTAAAAAATAAAGTTGAAAGGCAGGAGACAAAACCAAACCATTAGCCAACCAATGGAAATTCATTTCAAGGCTGACATTTTGGATCCAGCCCATGGATTTTATCACGGTAAAAAACACTAAGTAGAACGCATTGTATAGGAAAAATGGCAACAGAAGGGATTTCCCTTTTTTCTTCACAGTCACAGCTAACGGTTCGGATCTTTCGTGCAGATAGCCTGAACAATAAAAGAAGGCCAACACCGACCAGTCAAAAAGCCTTGCCATGATGGTTTGAACCACCATTGTCTCCCGGGTAAAGCGATTCTCAAAACAGGAGTGGAGCATCAACACCCCCAAAATTGCCAACCCGCGCAAACAGTCTAATTCTGCAATTCTGGTTCCCCTCTGATAGGAATGGGCAGTCAGTTGATCAGACATAATAATTTCTATTTGTCAGTGCTGAAAGAAAAGTGCCGATGAATCGTGTTTCCCCACTTGCAGCTGAGCATGAATTCCCATCATATTCGGGGTCGGCTTTCTTCCTTGGGGCGGGTCACGAGCGAATATCTTTCCACTCCCAGAAAAAGCAGCCAGCCGGCAATAACACAGCCAAGCACCGATGGTAGCACGGGCCAAAAATGCCCAGATTGCCCACCAGCAAATAGCCATGATTTAAGTAGTGTCAGCACCGGTGCGTGAATCATATAAAGCGAGTAACTAAATAGGCCCATCCAGGTAAACAACCTGCCTACCCGACCCCACCTCGCAAAATGCTCGGGATGCCGGATGGCCAGCAGTAGCAGCAACGCAAAGGGTATTGCCAGCAAATTGGTTGTCACGGGCATACTCAGTGCCATCAGGTGTAAATCTGAAGCAACCGACAGCGCGAGGAGCACTGGTGCCATCACCATAAAATATTTTGTGGGAAAGTAGCACTGATGAATTTCATGCTCTGCAACCAACACCCCGACCACCCAACAGAAGTAATATCCGGCAAAGGTGTTTTGGGCTGGCGCGCCAAAAAACCAACATGTAGCTGCGCTAATCACGCCGGTCGTTACGACGGCTAGCCACACGCCGAATCTTTGGAGAAAAAGGAATAGCAGCGGATAGAGGGCGTAGAGCTGTATTTCAACCCCCAGACTCCAGAGCGGTCCGTCGGAACCGTAAGCCGGAACAATTGCTGTTTGGAGACCGAGCAGGTTGCCGACGAAGGTTTTTACCGATAGGTCGCCAAGCTTCATATTCCCCGGTGCCAGCCAGGTCGAAAGGTTGTCGATGAGAAAAGTGAGGACGAGTGCTGCTACCAACACGGGGCCGATGCGCCGGAGACGTTTCCGGTAAAATGTCCTGACCGGAAGAATATGCTCTGAACGTCCGGCCAGCGCCATCCCAGACCGGTGAATGCAATAGCCGCTGATGACAAAAAATAATGCGACGCCCCAATAGCCGAACCGGAATGGGTAGGATGCAGCCCCCATCAGAAAATCGGGATTTGTCCGATGCACCGTTGGATCCCGCATCCAAGCGGTAAGCCCCACCCACAAATATTCCCGGGCATGGAATACCAACACGCTGAATGCGGCAATCCCTCTTAAGATATCAATCGCTTCAAAACGTTTGGCGTTTACGCTCATTTGTTAACTGCATATCTGTCGCCCCAAATACAACAGGCTGGAACCGAACTTTTCCAAAGCGAACAGCTTTGATTTTTGGAGCGCGGCCTGCCGCTGCTGCTCAAGGGTATCTGGTTCCTCCAGATAACGATGAATCGCGCTTGCGAGTGCCTTCGGGTCGCGGGGAGGCACAATAAAACCATCCACTCCTTCCGTAACCACGGCACCGCAGTTCGGGGTGGCTATCACCGGCAAACCGTTGGCCATGGCTTCCACCTGGGTAATTGCAAAATTATCCGAAAGCGTGGGCAGAACGAACACGTGTGCGTTGCGGTAACAACCGAGGATTTTGTTTTGAGTGACTCGGCCATGGAATGTGACGTTGGGCGGTGCCGATGAAACGGCCTGCCGAGAGATTTGAATTGACCCTACAATATCAAAGACAACCGGAAAATCTCGGAGTAATTCCGCCGCCTGAACTAGATACTGAATGCCTTTGCGGAGCATCACCTGCCCCAGATACAAAACCCGCAGCGGATTTTCGCGTGTGAACTGACTAAATATTTTCTGCGTCCTAGCGGGCTTCTTTTCAGGGTCAATCTCTTTCCGGTCATCCGGCAGTTCAAAACTTAGCGGAATCACTGCAATTTTGTCTCCCGAAACTCCCTGTTGTATCAGCCCTGCGCGGGTGAATTCTGAACTGACCACCACGCGGTCGGCGATAGCCCATTCCTTCTGATGGCGGGTAAAAAACGCTTCCGGAACATCCAGCGGAGAATCCTCCCATCCCGGCCAAACTCGCTGTTCAGCTCGCACCGTTTCAATTTCCACCCGACAAGGGTCAATCTGATATAAAATGCAGGGGATGCCGCGCTCCTTGAGCATTTCCATGACCTCGAGACTGGCGGTGTCGAACCCAAAGAACACGGTGTTTTCCGGCGTCAGGCGGCGGGACTTCAGGGAGTGCGCAACGGTCTGGGCGAAGCGGCTGCCCACTTGGCAATAACCTAAATATCGTCCCGTCACACCACCCTGCTTGGTCATTTGCCGCAGTCGGGCTTCCCAAATGAGGGCGCGCAGATTCCAAGACGTCACCCGGTTGGCTGGCAAATCTGGATGAAATCGGGATTCAACGACCCGCCACGACTTGCCCGGCAGCAATCCGGCTACGCCTTTGGTGACTTTGCCCGCCCAAAAATCCGTCATAAACCCGCCCAAGGCACCCGCCGCATGCAAGGCGCGAGGAACCGCATAATGATCCTTCCGGCCCAGTTGAGCACAATACCAAGTGGATACTGGTTTCGTTGAATTTGTTGAGGTTGAGGACATGAGGTTTTACTTCACCGGTTAAGCAGCCAATATGAAAATTTTGGATGTGAATGCACCCGATTGCGGATCCATTCACGCAGGCCGGCGGGTAGTCTCTGGTAGCCTTTCGCTTGCCCGATGTAAGTGGCTGGTTCCTCCGCTGGCATGCCAGTTTGTCGTTGGGCTGGATGCTGGTTGGCATGCACCATCACCTCATCAAGAAAAGCCACCAGATTGCGGCTCATCGTTTCCGCATTGAATGTGCCACGCGCCCGTTGGATGGTTTCGGAAGAAAGTTCCGCGAGCCGCTTGCGGTCATGGTGGAGTTGGCAAATTTGTTCCGCCCAGGCGCGGATATCGCCGAGTGGAATCAGCAGGCCGCTTTCGCCGTGCTCAATGATTTCAATGCTGCCGGAAGGAATGTTGTAAGCCATCGGGACACAACCCATGCTCATGGCCTCAATAGTGACCATGCCAAAAGATTCTTTGCGGGTGGGCATGAGCAGAAGATCCGACTCTGCCGCGATGGTATAGCATTGTTCATGCGGCACTCGGCCGGTCCATGTCACCATCTTGTCTAAACCTTTGCGTTGAAGTTGGCGTTGCAGCGTCGCGTTCTCCCCACCGACAAGGTTGAGGGTGGCGGGCACGCCCAAATTTTTGAGCCGTTGAAGCAACGGCACAAAATCAAAAACCCCTTTGAGCGCCTCCACCCGTCCCATGAAAAGCAGCCGCAACGGACCAAGGTGTGGCTGGCGGTTGATTAGTGGAGGAAAATTTGCACCATTATGAACGGTCCGTAACAAGCCGTGGAATCCAACCGCATGAAGGCTTTTCCGCAAAGGCTCTTCAATGTGCTTACCAACGCAGGTTACGCCATCAATCCCTACCGCATGGCGCACGGCTACCGCTTGATAACGCCGGGCTGAATCATGGATTTGAACGATGTGCCGGGTGGCGGATGGCAGGAAGCGGAAAGCCGGTTCGAGGCGGCAGACATCGCTGGTGATGATCAAGTCCTGCGGATGGGCGGCAAGCCATTCGAGAAACCGCCGAGGACAATTGCCGTCCAGCCCCAGCCCAACAATCCGCAAGCCGCTTGCTGCATCCGCAAACTCGCCAACCGGATCGTGCAAAGCCAGCAGTGTCATCTGCCAGCCTGCCAGCTTTGCCATACCTTCGGCCGCGTAGCGGCATACAGGACCGATGCCGCCCGCCGTAAGCGAGGCGATGACTGAGGCGATGCGAAGGGGCTTTTCTGGAAAGCGATTCATTTCAGGCGTCAGGGAGCAAGACGACGTTAGTCAAAGTCATTGCTTCAATTTCAGCGAGCGAAAGTTTTTCGCCGGTATTTCCATCATCATTCAAAGCATGAGGGAAATAGCGGATGGCTTCAAATTCACGGTAGAGGTCGGCCGGCGAGAATCCAACCGAGCGCAAATTCACAGGACAAATCTCAATCAGAACAGCGGCGATTCTTCGTTCCTTGAGAAGCGTTCTGGCTCCTTGCAGCACATACGGCTCCATCCCCTCGACATCAATTTTGAGGAGGTCAATATGTTCAACTCTTGTTCCCGACAATAAGTATCAAGACTGGTGGTGGCCACTCTTTGAAGGCTTTCGTGAGAGTAATCTTTAGCCTTATGACTAGACTGGATTATTCGATTGGTGGAGGGTGAATCTTCTTGAACATGGAATGTGACTAACCCCGGTTCTTTGCCAACCGCGAGACAATTCAGGTGGCTGCGCCCAAGTTGACCATTCACCTTGATGTTGGCTTTAAGCCGGCAGAAAGTAGATGGGATGGGTTCGAACGCATGAATTTGGTCTGCCCCCGAGGCGGCCAAGAGACAGGTGAAAACGCCGATGTTTGCACCGACATCAAAGGCAATCGGGTGAGGTTTGCCACTTGATAGGCATCTTTTGATGAAGAGGCGTTCACATTGAGATGCGGCTACTTGAAAAGACCAATATTCAGAAAAGCTCAACCAGCCACCCAATTTGAAGTTTCCTGCCATATTGAGGACGGAGGAGCCGCGTAGTTTGGCGAATAACCAACGCAAATAGGCATTCCGTAGCACTGGGTTGCTGATGAGCAATTTAGTTTTATTCAGTGGATTCATAGTCTTTAATGGTGTTTTCTATAAGCTTTGGCGACTGACTCAAAAACGGCCGCGTAAGCGGAGCTGGAGCAGTTCTGCTCTACCCACACCTTTCCTTTCTCTCCCATTGCGGTGGCAGCTGCCGGATGGGTCAACAGCGCAAGCAAGTGTTCAGCAAAGGCTCCGGCATCGCCCACGGGGGCAAGGTAGCCGCCACCGGATGCCCGAGTTATTTCGGAGCAGCCGCCAATATTTGAGGCGACGGTCGGCACGCCTTGTGCCCAAGCTTCCATTAATACCATGCCGAAGGATTCCGACTCACTGGGTAGCACACAGACATTAAGGGCGGCAAATGCCGCCGGCATATCTCGTGCTTGACGGTAGCCAGTAAAGGTGATCGCCTCGCTTATACCAAGAACCTCTGCCTGATGTTGCAATTCTAGCTTGTAGGCATACTCGTTAGGTGAACCATTATCTGCGCCGATAATCAGGAGCCGGGCGGTATCCACCCGTTTTCTTACCAGTGCCAGTGCGGCGACGGCGGTCTCAATCCGCTTGGCACGATCCAGACGACCGACGTAGCCGATAAGCGGGGCGTCGCCTAAACGAAAATTCTGCCGGAACGTGGTAATCTCATTTAGTGTGGCGGCATGACCGGTATAGGGATCGTAAAAACGAAGCACTCGGTGATTATGTTCTTTGCCAGTCCATTCCTGCACCTGTTGCCTTACTAATTCCGACGGGCAAAGAATCACCGCCGCCCGGCGCCAACACCAACGGTCAAGCCAACGCGTGGGTGGTTTAAATTCAAAGCGGCTGAACCGGATGAGGGGAATCTCGGTTCGGACAGACGCGATGGTTATTAATGGTGTGTTACCATCGAGGTTAATGACTATCAAATCCGGCTGGCTTTGTTTGAGGATCCGTCGCACTTCTAAGTAAAATTCAGCGTGCCACAGTGGATTCTCCAGCGCGGCATACTTGCCGAATAACACCGGATGCACCTTGATTCCTAACTGTAGCAATTCATGCTCCAACTCTCCGCCGCCGGGGCAGACGACTTCGGCTTCAAACTGCCGTGCTCGCAACATGGTCAGCATGCTTCGCTCGGAACCATAGATGCCACTTGCTGGGCTGAAAAAAAGAATTTTTAGTGGTGCTTCTGACGGGGCTGGAAAATATACTTCATAACGACGACGGAAAATTCGGAGGAACGCCGGCGGCAGACTGCCGCAGAAACGATGGCCTAGCGATGTTTTCGGGGCATCAAGATACGCCGCCATGGCGTGTATTTTTTTAGCCAGAATCCCCGAGATGTCTAACCGCCAAGCTCCAGTCAGGTTTAATCTTTTCCGCAGCCCAAAAGAGGCGTGATACCAAGCCCACACCGGATAATAAAAAGTAGTGCAAGGCTGTTCCCATAAACACACCGCTTGGTTGGTGAGATGACTGGTTGCGATATGGTCGGCATGAACATCCTCAAAGTGCGGGCAATAAATCTCCTCTGGGGCAAAAGCCTTGATTTCCGCGAGTAAAGATCCAACCGCCGCATCAAAACCCGGCTGGCCTGGATGCGGCAAATTTCCATCCGGCAAGTGCAACCAGCGCACGGAATCTGCCTCCACTCCAAGCCGATGGGCGGCATTCGTAGTCTCAAGCCGCCGTGCGGCGATGACCGCTTCCGGTGACTCGCTCAAGCTTTCAGCCACCGCCTCGCCATCAGTGAGGATGATTATGCGCACCGGAACTCCCGCTGCCCGTTTCATCTGGATAAGCCCGCCGCAGCCAAAGGTCTCGTCATCCGGGTGTGGAGCTACTACGATGACTGGCTTGTTGGTGATTTTTTGAAAGCCAATGGGACTACAAATAACCGAACAGCGTATCGAACACCCTAGATCTCTGGCCAACTGAAGAATCCACTTCGGCGTCAGTTTTTTAATGATTTGTAAGGCGGCCATAAATCAGACAGTTTGATTGGAATGGTCAATTATTTTTCTGACTGGATGGAATTCTGCTTCCGCTGGCACCGCAGGTTTTTCCAGAAATTTGTCGCGGCGAGAAACCATGACCGTTGTGTTAAATAGGACAAGATCCAAATGCTAAAATCAGATTGGCGTGCCGCCAGAGATTTTCCGCAATATCGCACCCGCCTTAAAGGCGGCGAGCTGAAGCTCCGGAATCCGCGATTGCAGTTGGTTCCGAATGGCTACCTCATTGTCCAGTAGGACGCGCAAACCTTCGGTAAAATTCCCGCTGGTAAGATTGGAGACATGGATACAGTGTTCGAGATGACCGTATATGTCCCGGTTAATACCTTTGGCTTTGAGGCTATAGGCGATGCTAAGAGTGGGAACGTGGGAAGAAAGTGCGGCAATGGTGGAATGGGTTCGGGCACCAGCGAATACAGCGCAGCGGGCAATGATCCACTTGAGTTCAGCCGCATTGAGGCCGTCAGGCAGCACTTGCACTTGCACCGGCACGTTGCCTGATACCGCTTGGCAAACTGAATTCAAGAGGCCAAAGTCACTATTGTCAGGCTCGCTGGAACCAACATGGGGGATGAGCAAGATGGGGCGCTTGAGGGTGGCGGCGGATTTCACCAACCCAACACAGCAGCCTAGCCATTCCTTGAGATCAACGTCCCCCGGGCGCTGGCCACGGTAGAAGGCCACCATCTGGCTTAAGTTGATTCCAATCGCTCCTTCGGGCAAGGCAAAGCCAATTTTCCCCAGTGGCGGCTCCACCGGTTTCATTACAAACGCCGGGTCGGCGATGAGGTGGACGTTTTCCACGACCCCATTGGCTCGGAGATAATTGTAACTATCACTTTCCCGCACGAAAATCGCGGACAGACTGCGGAGATGATTAAACATGTGCGGGGCGAATGCTGGGTCGGCATCGAAGGGACCGACCGACGCGCCCCATAACACCACCGGCACCCCATATTTCTGTAAGAAACGATCCATCGCCAGGTAATAAGTTGGCTTGCCATAATCAAGCGAGTAATGGTCGCCACCGACTTCGAGCGCGACGGTGGCGGATTTGGCTGGCTCCTTTAGGTCTTTGAGGTGGGGATAAAACGCGGTTCCCAAATGCTGATTGGCTTTTTGGATAAACCACCCCGGCGACCAGCGTGCCCCTTCGAGCTTGTTAGACAGGGCAAAAGAATTAACCGCCGGATCGATTTCTGAAGCAATTTGAGCCGCTACGGTGGCCCGGCTGCCAATAACTCCCGCCCGGACGTTTATCTCCGGACCGAATTCATGGCGCAGGATTTCCATCGTGCCGCGCACAATGGCTTCGCATCCGCGGTTCCGATAGGGGCCGACGCCAGTAAGAAGAATACGAGGCGCAGGATTTGTTTGATGAGTGATCATGTGGAAAGAGCTGCCTGATTAACTTATGGTGCGGAACAGACTAAAAAAAGTGCGCTTGATTTTGCCTAGTATACGGAAAATCAGCGGGCGGCGGTAATGGCGATCATAGCGGGTTATGAGCGGCTCCATGGCCCGAACAAAATAGCTAAAATCGTTTTTGGCTTTCGCAGCGGCAAAGGCCACATGGCTGGCTTGCCCCAGTTCGTAGCGCAATTTGTAAATCTCCCGAAGCTTGGCGGTGAGATGTTTCTCTGCCGAAGCGACCCGTTTGGTAGGGTGCCAGCGTCCGGCCTGATTTTCGAGAAACAACCGATAAGCTAAACCCTCGCGCCGATGACGGAACCCGCCAGCCTGAGATTCCACAACTTTTGCCGCCGGGATGGAGTCAAGGTGCAAACGACCCGCAGCCACTGCATCAGCGAGCAGCTTATTGAGCCCCAGCGAACGCACCACTACTACGTTGGTGCCGGCGGTATCCGCCACATATTCCGGAAGCCAGGCATCACCAATTGAAATGTCGGCGGTTTCCCCCACCACATCGTCGCAAAAGTCACAAGCCTTGTATTTGAAGAAACCATGACCCCAGTTGCTGCCGTAAAGCTCCGAGGTGGGTTTGGTAACTGTAATATTAGAACCGCCGCGTTGCCCTTCGACCGTAACCGCGTAACTATGCGCCGGCCGGCCGGGAAGTTTTGTGCGAAAATCTATGACAGTCAGTTCGCCCGGAGTTATCCCGCATTGCCAGGCAAACGATTCGGCAAAGGCCGAGCTTTTCAGGTGGCCGCAGACGATGCCCACGGTGAAGGCAAGCCGTTCCTTGAGAACCGCCGATTCGCGACCAGCGAGCCGCAGCGCCTTAATGAAACAAGGAATGCCAACCACCGCATAGCGGCCGGGACGCCGGAGTATCTCCTGAATGACGCCGAACATCTCCACGGGATAGTAGCGTGACTTGGACCGAGTGCGGACTTCCTCGGGCGTGGAAGAAACAGCGAAGCGGAACAGCGGTTTGCCGGCATCCGGGGCAGGTTCCGGGGTCACATGCACAACATAATCAACCAGTCCGTGATTCAGCAACTCCACCAACAGCCACGAGACTAAGCCACCCGAAGAGCCTTTGGTGCGGAAATCCGACTCGACCACCCAGCCGGCATAATTGGCAACATGATATCCAATATGGGGATCAAACGCGCCAGCCTGACCGAACACCTCGCGCGCCAACTCATCTTCATTGGGTATGCCATCCGCAAAGGGGCAAACGCGGGCCGCAGTCGGATTGTCGGGAGAACTTTCGGACTGGCGTGTGGCCACATACCGACCAAATGCATCCAGTTGGAGGCGGATGTTTGAGTCAAAGGCAGCACAAGTGCCACAACCGATGCAACAGCCAGATTTTACGACCGTGTCAAAAAGGTCGACTGTTTCAGATTTTTGTTTGTTTGCGAACTGCTTCAATTGTCACATTGCGAATGTAAAATAACTAAACTTAAAAAATATCTGCTCACCGCTCCACTTTCTTCTTCTTTTTTAAATACCAGTTTTTAAAGTAAGTGCGATCATTGGTCAAATGATCCAAAAATAGCTGCATATCTCGTTGTCCAATTATTTTTGCGGGATTACCTGCCACAATCGAGCCATCCGGGAATGATTTTGTAACAACCGAACCAGCTCCGACAATACATCCTTTTCCCAAGACAACTCCGGGCATAAGTATGGCACCTAAACCAATCCAACTCGCCACTCCAATTTCGACTGGCTTGAGCAATTCAACCTCATCGTAAGGTATGAGTCGGGCCGGGTGATGATTATGCTTGGAGGTCATGATGGTCACTTGTGGGCCGATAATCACATGGTCGGCGATGGCTAGTCCTCCACGACCAAAAAGTTGCCCGCCCGATCCGATATAGACCCAGTTACCAATCTTGATTCTCTCCGCATAGTCAGCGAAAAGATCCGGAAACAATTCCGTATTTGGGCCAACGGCACCAAGTCTGCGCCGAAGACTCCTGATGGCATAGACCGAAGTGCAAGCGTCCACCCGCCGCTGGAAGACGTTCAGCAATCCTCCGATGGTCAACTTAACAAAGTAATAACGCATAAAACAAAACCTGGGTTAGAGACCGCAAACAAGCCGGGCACCCGGAAATTTAAGGGCCAGTGTTACAATGCGGTGGTGTTCGCCAAGCCGTGCCGAAATCCCGCGCAGCGAAACCAGACAGGCCACACCGGTGATAAGTGCTCCCAGAACCAGCTCAAAAAGACCATTTGTCAGCTTCAGAATAACAAAGGCTGACCCGATTATTCCGAATGCAGCCAAGAACAGCCGCCCAGCCGCCGGCGACCAAGTAAACTTAGAAAGCCGACGGGCAATAACAAAAACCACCAGCCCATGAATATACGTGAAAAGCGCAAACGCCCAGGCAATGCCAGTCAGACCGTGATTTTTGATCAATAACATTGTCAGTCCAAGATAAACCACCCCATATTCGGTGCGAGTGAAAAACATCCATTTTGTCGCCCCTTTGGCCATTTGAATCGTGCCCAAAGGCCAGCTGATCACCTGCCCAAATACGCCGACGACAAACCACGGCAGCAAGGCCGCGCCCGGCAGAAACTTCACAGTGTAAAACAGGTGAATTGCCAGCGGAGCGAAGGCGAGGGTTCCGAGCAGCCCCGGTAAAGCGAGTAAGATGCCAATTTCGGTTTGTTCATTCACCAAGCGGTTGACGTGCTCATTGTCCTGCGCCACGGCAGTCAGACGTGGATAAAAATCAGTCCCCATAGCGTTTAGAATAAACGCGGCGAACATCCCGGAAATACCCCAAGCCGCCTGATAGACACCATTGGCATCAAGGCCAAAATTTTTCACAATAAGCGAGCGAATCATCAGGTCAACTACGGAACCAATAATGGTTCCATACATGAACGCCGCCCCGATGTGGATAAGCCGTTTTGAGTTACCGAGTGTTTCTGACCAGGTGAGTGTAATCGGGGACACTGGAATTTTACGCGCAAACCACCAGGAAAAACCTAAATTGATGACGGCTGTGACAATGATTACCGGCACGATGCCTTTCTGCCCCAACCAAGCATAAAGCCCGACCGCCACCATGGTTCCCGAAACCGCCCCCAGCACATTCATGCGGGCCAAGTCGCCGATGCGCCGGGTTCCTTGGATTAGCGCGCTTTGCCCGCCGGAAACTGAACTGATGAGAATTGTCACCCCTAGGATGGCAATCGCCCACGCGTGCTCCTCTGACCCAAACGCATAGACACTCAACGGATAAGACAGCGAGGCACAGAGCAGCCAACCCAGAATACCGGTGACCCAGCAGACTCGGCGCAGGGTCTTAACGGTGCGGGCAATTTGTTCCGCTTTGTTGCTACCATGGGCATCAGCAACCTCGCGCACGCCACTGGAACTGATACCAAAACCGGCCACGGTGCTTACCAACCCAGTGGCAGACACATAAAGCCCAACCAAGCCGACGCCAGATGGCCCCAGCAATACCGCCACCACCTTGGTTCGCACCATGGCAATGAGATAATTGATTCCCTGCGCTCCGCCAATGATGGACGAAGACTTCAGAATCTGGCCGTAACTATGATTTTTATGCACGTCGAAACTGGCGGTGAATGGGAAGGCTTATTAAAGAAAATAACCTAGCCACCTTGTTTATCTGGCGGAAAACAGCCGTTTGATTTTCTAGGATGCAGGCCACCCGCCTCATGTGGAGGCGGAAATAATCAGCCCTTCTGTAGCGATCAGAGGGATTCGATCAGAGCGTAAAGCCAGCGGCCTTGGCGTCATTGGCAAACATCTTGACGGTATCCAGCGAGAGGTCGCCGAGGTCCATGCCGGCCATTTTGATCGCCTTGCCTAAAATATCATGCGGCA
>Ga0007854_10000636_pt1 | contig 22601 bp, 19 predicted proteins | sample CryBogCBH12Aug08_FD_60382 | JGI IMG/M metagenome (GOLD analysis project Ga0007854, IMG submission 60382) | Freshwater microbial communities from Crystal Bog, Wisconsin, USA - CBH12Aug08 | ecosystem: Environmental > Aquatic > Freshwater > Lake | place: Crystal Bog, Wisconsin, USA | collected... | reverse complement strand
CACCCGTGACTGATAACCATAGCACCACCGAGTAGCGCCAAGGTTCGATATGCCCCCTCATCAGGAGCGAGGCAATCAACATGGTGACAAGCGATCCACCATAAATGAACGAGTGATCTACACCGATATAACGCCCCCGCATGGTGGCTGGTACGATACTGGTGATCCAAGGTAGGAATGCCGCAGAGGAAATCCCTCTGATCGCATTGAAAAAAAAGAGGCTTGCTAGCAAAAAACCGAGTCGAACTTCCTTCGAGTAACAGAGCAACAACGGCACGATGGCGGAAGTAGCAATAAATACTGAACGAAGGCCCCATCCCATAAGGGCAAAGGAACGGTAGCTGTGTTTTCCCAAGTGCCGTGCAGCTGGTAGCTGTAGAGTAGTCATCAAGGGAGTGAATGCCTCGATGATGCCAAGGGTCGTCGAATTGGCCCCAAGATCCTTGGCCAAGAGCACGATCGGCGCACCCAGGATAATCTGGAAACAAATGGCATTATAAAAATTGAACCAATGAAAATTGAAAATCGCGGGCGAATACGGAACTGGAAAGAATCCTCCCGGCCCGCGGTAACCCGGATCTTCCGTTTCCCCGCCGCGATTCACTGCTCTCCCGCTGCCGCTGTTCCCTCAGCATCCACAGCAGCTCCATGAGTTCCAGAAAACTGTGACCGTTGCTTGAGATGGGGAAAAAGGATCACTTCACGGATCGACTCGGCTCCGGTAAGAAGCATCACAAGTCGGTCGATACCGATGCCTATGCCTCCTGCGGGAGGCATCCCGTATTCGAGAGATTCGAGAAATTCCGTGTCGATTTTCTGATGTTCTGCACCCGCTTGGTGCTCCAAACGCTCGCGCTGGAGGTCGGGATCATTGAGTTCCGAATAGCCGGGGGAGATTTCCTGCCCATTGATGATCAGTTCGTACACATCAACCGTGGAGGGGTCTGTGGCGTTCAATCGAGCCAGAGGGACAAGTTCCTTAGGCACGTGGGTGACGAAGCAGGGATCGTAGGTTTTCTCCTCAACGAGTTTTTCAAAGACATGCTGGGTCATCTCGAACTCCTCCGGACAATGAGAGATGTCAAGGCCCAGTTCTTTGCACCGTTGAATTTTGTTTGCCTTATCAAGTTCAAACCATCCCGGGACGGCCTCCTCGATGAGATCTCGATAAGAAGCCCTCTTCCAAGGGCGGGAAATATTGATTGTACGGATAATGTTGCCCTCTCCGTCGCGGTGATGGAGATGGTGATCCCCATGCCCGAGTGTCGAGGCCAGATGGCAAATCAATTCCTCCACGAGTACCGACATGATCCGAAAGTCGGCAAATGCCCAGTAGGCTTCAAGCATCGTGAATTCGGGGTTATGCCTTCGTGAAATCCCCTCGTTTCGGAAGCTGCGGTTAAGTTCGAATACCTTCGGGAATCCCGCTACTAAAAGTCTTTTCAGGTAGAGTTCCGGAGCGATCCTAAGGAAAAAATCCATCCCGAGCGCATTGTGGTGGGTCTTGAAGGGCTCGGCGGCAGCACCCCCGGGAACCGCCTGCATCATCGGTGTCTCCACCTCCAGAAACCCACGTTCTTCAAGAAATCTCCGAATTTCGCGGACGATCACCGTTCTTTGGCGGAAAATTTCGCGAGAGGCAGAATTGGCTATCAAGTCGAGGTAACGCTGCCGGTGACGCGTTTCGGAATCCTGTACCCCGTGCCATTTGTCAGGAAGTGGACGAAGTGACTTGGAAAGGATCACAAGCCTCCTGACTCTCACGCTCTCCTCACCGGTGCGTGTGGTGAAGCATGCTCCCTCAACCCCGATAAAGTCGCCGATGTCGAGAAGTCCTGCCACTGTCAGCGAGCTCTCGTCGAGTTCCTTGGCGTTGAGATAAACCTGCATTCTGCCCCCGAAGTCGGAGAGATCCAGAAAGCGGCTTTTCCCCATGTCTCGAAACGCAGTGATCCGGCCGGCGAGGGATACGTCTCTGCCCTCTGAAAAAGACTCTCGCACTCCTGAGACAGTACCGCTGGTTTCAAACGCCGCCCCGTATGGATCTATGCCATGGTCGCGGAGGGCTTGGAGTTTTTGCCGACGGACGGCAATGAGTTCGCTGAGGGGTGACTGGTCCACTCTCAAAGAGCAAACGGAGAGGCCATCCCAATCAATAAAAAAGCGCAGTATTAATGAAAAGAATTGATGGGCTAAGGGTAATTTAATCTTCCAGCCCTTAACCCAGTCGAGCCGTCAATCGTTCCAAAACGGTCTCGGATTAACTATCCCAGAAAGATAGGGTACAAAATCTCATTCAGCGCACCAGTGATGCTGCAAGCCTTACTGCAGCAAGAAAACTGTCAGGGCGAGCAAGATCTCTTCCTGCCAGTTCGAAGGCGGTGCCATGATCCGGGCTTGTGCGAATGAATGGCAGTCCGAGCGTTACATTCACGCCATCGTGAAATCCAAGCAGCTTTAGTGGAATAAGGCCTTGGTCGTGATACATGCAAAGGACAGCGTCAAACCCTCCCTGAGTGGCACGCCAGAAGATGGTATCCGGGCTGAAGGGACCGGAGAATGAAGATTTAGGATTTGCCGCGGACAACAAGGGCAGTGCGGGCATGATTATCTGTTCCTCCTCATTACCCAAATCACCTTGTTCTCCGGCATGCGGGTTGAGGCCGGCAACAGCAATAATGGGATGGGCGATTCCGCGGCGGAGTAGGAAATCGGAAAGCAATCCACCCACCCGAACGATCTCAGCAGTCACTAACATATCAGCAACCAACCTTAGGGGAACATGCGCCGTAACAAGCGCAACGGTAAGAGGACCACCGGTTAGCAGCATTGCGAAATTTGCCACCCCCGCGCGTGCGGCAAAGAATTCCGTCTGCCCCGGAAAGCCAAAGCCCGCCACATGCAGATGTTTTTTGCTCACCGGCCCGGTCACGACAGCGGCTAGTTCTCCACTCGTCGCCCGCCTTGCCGCCTCTTCCAGTCCCGCAATGGCCCGTAGGGAGCCCTCACGGTCGGGATATCCAGGCGACATTGGAACTGCGTCGCCGATTACTTCAAGACGAACTCCTTCCGGAGGATGGCGCAATGCCTCCTCGACCAGTTCAGGTCCTACCCCCGCAGGATCACCTGCCAAGAGACCGATGAGAGGGAGGTCAGGCATGGGAGGAGCCCGGGATCGTCCTTTTGGTCAAAGAATCTTGATGTAAGCCTTGTCCCTAAGGCCCTGCAGCCAGCGATCTTGGGCCTTGAGCTTCTCTTGCTGAATGAGATTCTGGACGATTTCCTGCTGCACCTCGGATAGTGGCTTTGTGATGGCCGGTTTTTTTGCCTCCACCATCAGGATGTAGTAGTTGTTATCGAGAAAGACAACCTGGCTGACTTCACCCGGCTTGAGCGAAAATGCCACCTTGGCGAGATCTTCGTTGAGGGTCTTACGTTCAACCCACCCCCAATCACCACCGGATTCCTTGGTCGAGTCGTCAGAATACATCTGGGCCAGCCGATCAAACTCAGCCCCACCGGCAAGCTTGCCTCTGATCTCGTCGGCCATCTGCTTCTTGCTTACCGCTGCATCGCTGGATGCATCCCCTGATGCGGCCCCCTGTTGCAGGACAATCATACGGAGTTTCACCTGCTCCGGAGTCGTGTAGGCGGCGCTGTTTTTGTTGTAATATTCCCGGATCTTGACGGGCGAGACGATGATGTTGTCGCTGACCTTGGACTGGCGCATCGCTTGGACGGTAATCTTGTCCTTCTGCACTTCGCGAAAGCGGGACATGGTATATCCTTGGGCTTGGAGTGTGCGAACGAATGCAGCTCGGTCCCCGCCAAAATCCTTCCGGATGATCTGCTGCACGCTATCGTCAATGACATAGGCGGGGATGGAAAATTCTTTCTTTTTGAATTCCTGAAGGATCAGGTCTCGGTCGATGAGGTCCTTAACGGCCTGTTGACGCATCTCTTTAATTTTTTTCTGCAAGTCATCCCCGTGATAGATTTCTGCTGCTGATTTTTCCTCAGCGCCAACCAACTCGCGAACCTGGGAAAAGGTGACGACATCTTGGTTCACAATGGCGGCTATGCCGTTGAGAACCTCCTCAGCGGCATTCAGTGATGCCGAAGCCGTGAGGAAAATGACTGTAAGATAAAAAAATCGGTGCTGGGTCATGGTCGTAGGATACGAGAAACAACAGGAAGCCAGAAGTGGCACCTACGGTTTCATCGCCTCCAGAAAGCGTAAAATCTCGGAAAGCTTGGAATCGGGCTTGGAGGCCGTCAAGCGTGGAAACCTGTGACCCATCAACAGAAGATCTCCTCGCCGTGTCAGCATGAGCCGTTCAGCCCTTGTCTCGACCCTCGTAATTCCCTTCATGGAGGCTGTTCTGCGGATGCGTTCCGTCTTCAGGAGGTTGCAAATCTCCGGTGGCAACGGACCAAACCGATCCCTCCAGGAAGCAGAGAGAGAATCGAGTGCAGCGGCATCCTGGGCGGCAGCCAGAGAGCGATAGGCGTCAATTCGCAGTTTCGACTCAGGCAGATAAACTGAAGAAATATAGGCTCCGCAACGACTGGAAGATTTTTCGCCTGCGGAGACAGATGAGCTCAAGAACTCCTCCTGTGAATTAGCCACAAAATCCAGCCTCAGCATGCACTGTCCTGCTTCCATCGGGACATTGGCGACAGCGGGATCCTGCTTCATCCGCTCCACCGCTTGCTTCAACATCCGACAATAGAGATCGAACCCGACGGCTGCAATGTGACCGCTCTGTGCCGTTCCAAGGAGATTCCCCGCGCCGCGGATCTCCAAGTCGCGCATTGCAATACGAAAGCCGGCCCCCAGATCCGAGTATTGACGAATTGCCTGTACCCTCCGTCGCGCCTCCCCAGCCATCATCAGGTCGCGAGGCAGCATTAGGTAGGCATAGGCTTTCTGCCTTCCTCGTCCCACTCGTCCACGAAGTTGGTAGAGATCGGCCAGTCCAAATCTATCGGCCCGATCTATAATGATAGTGTTGGCATTGGGAATATCGAGACCGCTCTCAATAATGGTTGTCGAAACCAATACGTCTGCCTCTCCCTCGACAAATCGCTTCATAACCTCCTCTAGTTCCACTTCTCCCATCTGGCCGTGACCAACCAGTATGCGCGCCTCCGGACAGAGTAGGGCAATTCTGGCAGCAAGCTTTCCAATTGATGCAATCCGGTTGTGGAGAAGATAAACCTGCCCACCACGGGCCCTCTCGCGTTCAATCGCGTCGCGAATGACCCGTTCGTCATAGGCGCAGATCACGGTCTCGACCGGCTGTCGGTCGGGTGGCGGTGTCTCAATAACCGACATGTCTCTCGCACCCATGAGTGAAAGGTAGAGAGTGCGGGGGATCGGCGTGGCCGAAAGAGTAAGTATATCAACCAGCCGAAAACGATTCTTAAACTCCTCCTTATGTTTCACTCCAAAACGCTGCTCCTCATCCACGACGACCAGTCCCAGATCCTTGAATGTCACGTCGGGGGAAAGTAGACGGTGTGTTCCCACCACCAGATCTACTGAGCCATTGGCCAGCCCTTTCACAACCTCCCGCTGTTCCGCGGCGGTGCGGTAGCGACTCAGCAACTCAATCTTCACAGGGTACTCGCTCATCCGTTCCCTGAGCGTCCGCAGGTGTTGCTGAGCGAGAACCGTGGTTGGCGCCAGAAAAACTACCTGTTTCCCTCCCATCAGGGATTTGAATGCAGCACGGAGTGCAACTTCCGTCTTCCCAAAACCGACATCACCACAAAGGAGTCGGTCCATTGGACGACGGGACTCCATATCCTGTTTGATCTCGGCAATCGCTCTCAATTGATCCGGGGTTTCGCGGAAAGAAAAACTCTGCTCCAACTCCCGTTGCCATTGCGTGTCGGATCCAAAGGCATGCCCCCGACCTGTTTCCCTCTCAGCCTGTAGTTTCAGGAGGTGTCCTGCATAGAGAAAAACCGACTTTTCTGCAGCACGTCGTGTCTTCGACCACTTGTCATCCCCAAGCGAAGAAAAACCAGGGGCGTGCTTCCCCACTCCGACATATCTGGAAACCTGCCATGCATGGTCAATGGAAACAAAGAGTCGAGCATTCCCTGCAAATTCCAACGCCAACACTTCTCTATCGCCTCCATCGGCTTCTTGGAGACGCTGCAGCCCCAGATAGCGGCCTATGCCGTGCTCGGTGTGGACGACAAGGTCACCCTCGGCGAATTCGCTGAAATCAACAGCGGAGCGTGATGTCTTCTGGCGTTCCCGTCGAAGATGAAGGCGTCTGAGACGCTGGGTTGCAGAACGCCCGAAAATCTCGGCATCGGCAAGCACGGCAAGTCTCCCCTTCGGAAAACAGAATCCCCGAGAGATCGCACCGAGGCGCATTTCTGGAATCTTATCCTTTTCTCCGTATCCCGCAGCCACGGCTACCTCATGGAATCGTTCCCTCTCACCCTCCGTGGCACTAAGCAACACTACGCGCCATTTTTTGGCACCCCATCGGGAAAGCTGTCCGAAAAATTCCCTTCTTCGTACTTCGTCAATAATAAAATCGCCTGCTCCAAACGAGGCAAATGGAATCGGATCGAAAGCTATATCCGCGCCATCTGAATCTATTCTCTGTCTGATAAATGTAGGAAGGGCGGAAATTGCTAGTCGTCGAACAGGCGTCTGAAATTCATTGTGTTTCCCCGCCTCAGTATGTTCGCGGTTTTCCCATCCAATCTCAACAATCAGATCATCATCCCTCAGGTAGCCGGAAAGACGGGTGCCACGCCGATCGGTGTCGCCCGTCTGAATCTCGCATGTCATCACCTCACCAACCGAGACTTGGGTGTCAGGGTCGAATTCCCTAATCGAAACAATTCCTTCCTCGTCGAACTCCAGACGGCAGGGCATGGCATCCTGCCAGGAAAAAAGATCCAATATTCCTCCACGCAAGACGAACTCTCCACGGCGGACCACCTGCGCCACCCGTTCATAACCGGCTTTTACCAAGAGACTGACAACTGTATTTGGAGAACCTTTCCACCCACTCGGCAATGACATGAGGTTTTCGGCAAGTTCCTCCCCAGTGGGAACAAGTTCCGCCCACTGCCCGGCGGTTATAACAGGTGCTAGCAACTCCCCCCGTGCAAGCCGGCCTAGAATCTCCAGCCGTTCCGCTGCCGTCTCTGGATCTGGCAGCCCAAGACCTGCAGAAGGAATCTCCAAGTCGGGGAAAAGAGCTGCCTGATGAATCCACGATCCTAGTTCGGAGGCGATCTCCTCCTGAGTCCTCACATCCTGACAGACAAACCAGACCCTATGGTCACCCCCAAGCGCTCTGGCAGTGACGGCACCAAGAAACGGCCACGCCTGTTCCGAGATATCCCCTAGAACAACAGTACCGGAACCGATCGAGACGCGTTCAAGCATCGAGCGGAGTTCCGGTTGGCCAGCAGCGGCATCCAGCAGGTCGTCATGCGCACCGGAATAGGCCATGGGATTTCAGGTAGTCATTTGCCAAGGCAAGAGAGAGGGATGGATCTGGAAGAATTCTGCCATCAACTATGGTCACAGGCATCACGCCGAGACGGGAATTGGTTACCGCCATAGCCACGGCACGGCTAATATCAGAGGTACGAAGGGAACGCTCCATAACCCTGTGATTACGTATTACCCAATCAAGTAGCACTCCAGATCGTGCACCGAGACCGACAGGCGGAGTACAGAGTCTAACTCCACGTCGAGAAGGGAGCCAGACAAGCAGGTTTCCCATTGCACAGGAGAGAACCAACCCCTTGCCATCAAGCACAATCGCCTCATCAGCTCCTGCGGAGCGGGCCTCCGAAATTGCAAGCAGATGCTGATCATAGTTGCCACACTTAATTCCCCAGTCGCTGCCGAGAAAGGGATTTTTCCGTATCGTGAGTCTCAGCCCCTTCTTTATTTTGGAGGAAGTCGGAAAAATGCTCTTCTCCCATGTCAAATAACAACGGGAGTTACGGATAGGCGATGCGGGCGCACCCATGCCAGCAGTTAGGTAGATCCTGAGCATTCCGTCGGACAAACTAACGTACCGAAGAAAATACCGGAGAGCTGTGGTAAGAGTCCGCGGCAGTGGAATGGCTTTTGTTCGTGCCGAAGATTTCAAAAGCTCCAAATGTTCTGGCCCCATCAATGGTTGCTTCTTCCGTACAGCGATGCTCTCAAACACATGCTGTCCGTACCTGAATCCGCGGTCATCCGGTGGGATACCCCCGCGAAGCGGTCTGATTTCACGCCCATCCCAATGCCAGGACAAGATACCCGAATCGGATGCCCTCCTTCTCACGAGATTGAAATCAGTCCTCCGCGGTAGACCCGAGCGATCCAATCCTTTCGAGACGCTTGCGGAGCGTAGCACGCGTGATCCCGAGCAATTTCGAGGCCTTAACTTGATTTCCACCGGTCATCTCCATGGCCCGCCGGGTAAAATCCTCCTCAATCCAAGGGAGCAACTCCCGTTCCCCTCCCTCCCTTATAAGAGCTTGGAAGAGAGCTTCTGCAGCCCCCTCCACCGTGAGTGTCGTCGCAGGCTCCCCCGTAGTTCCGGCGACCTCCGCCACTCCAGCCACTTGGCCTATCGGAAGATCCTTCGGAAGCAGCACATCACTTGTTGCAAGCACGCAGGCCCGCTGGAGGGTGTTCTGAAGCTCGCGGACGTTGCCCGGCCACGGATAAGCCTCCATGACCTTGATCGCCTCCTCGGAAACCTGAAGCAGGGGGCGGTGCTGTTGGTTAGCGATACGGGCGAGAAAGTACTCGGCTAGAGGACGGATGTCCTCGGTTCGCGCACGGAGAGGCGGGAGATGGATGCCAACAACATTAAGACGATAGAAAAGATCCTCACGGAATTCCTTTGCCGCAATCGCGCGCTCCAGGTTCCTATTAGTGGCGGCCACAATGCGAACATCGGCCTTGATCGTGGAACTGCCGCCGACACGCGAAAACTCTCCCTCCTGCAGAACGCGTAGCAACTTGCTCTGAACCGCGACGGGCATCTCCCCGATCTCGTCTAGGAAGAGTGTTCCTCCATGGCATTGCTCAAACCGTCCGATACGCTGGGTGGCAGCACCCGTGAAGGATCCTTTTTCGTGTCCGAAAAGCTCGCTCTCAAGGAGATTTTCCGGGATAGCTGCACAATTGATCGCCAGCAGGCTTTTTTTGCTCCGCTCACTGTAGTTGTGGATTGCGCGGGCCACGAGTTCCTTCCCGCAACCGCTTTCGCCGGTCACAAGAACGGGGGCGTCGCTCATTGCAACGCGTCCGACCATTTTGAACACCGACTGCATCGCCTCGGACTGGCCGACAATATCGTCGCGATACTGCTCTACGGTTAGCATCGGTTTGGTGGGGGCTGCTGCCCTCAGCTCGGCGGCAGCCTTTAGAGCCGTATCAACAACCACCTTCATCGTGAAAGTGAGCGACTCCTTTCGTAGAAAGTCGAACGCCCCGAGCTTCATCGACTCGATGACCGACTGGGTTGTCCCGAAGGCACTAATGATTATCACCAGAGCGTTGCTCGACTCAGAGCGTATCCTCGCAAGCAGATCGAGTCCTCCAATGGGTCGGAGTTGCATCTCAGCAATGACGAGATCCGGCTTCTCAAGGCAAAAGATCTTGAACGCGTTGTTCGAGTTGGTCTCGGTGATCACCCGAACACTTGACGCCTTGAGTTGTAGCCGAACCCAGTCAAGGAAATCAGTATCACTGTCAACAACGAGTACCGTCTGTCTTATATTTTCCGTACTGCTCATGAGGAAAGGGGCGAGGGGTTTTCTCTTGCTGTTCCGTATCGCCGCTCTCGGGACTGAAAGTCAGCAATGGCTGCGAACAGATCATCTCTTCCAAAATCGGGCCAGAGCTTCTGGGTAACGTGAATCTCCGTGTAGCTAAGCTGCCAGAGCAGAAAATTCGAAATGCGCATTTCTCCGGAGGTGCGGATTAGCAGGTCGGGATCGGGCATGTCACGCGTGTAAAGATGTCTTGAAATCACTTCCGCAGTGATTGCTTCCGGTTCGATGCCTTCGGCACGCACCTCGGTCGCAATTTCGCGCATGGCGTCGACCATCTCGTCACGACCGCCGTAGTTAAGAGCTAGCGTCAGGGTGAGACGGGTGTTTCCAGATGTCTCTGCGATCGCCCGCTCTAGGCGTCGACGCACGGGTGCAGGGAGATCATGAGTGCGGCCTATGGTTGCAAGTCGGACGCCGTTCTCGTTCATCACGGCGACTTTTTCAGAAAGGAATCTTTCCAGTAGCAGCATCAGTCCAGCAACCTCATGGGCTGGTCTTTTCCAGTTTTCTGTGGAGAAGGCGTAGAGCGTCAGATATTCAACTCCACGACTCAAACAGGCATCAGCAACCTTTTCAACGGACTGGGATCCCTGTTCGTGCCCCTTCAGACGGGGCAAACCACGCTCGCGGGCCCACCGTCCGTTGCCATCCATGATAATGGCAATATGTCTTGGTGTCCGAGATGGCTCCGTGTTTTCCAAACGGCTCTCAGGAGGGATTGTCACGGGCGTTTCGACTAGGCAATTTCCTGAGGAGACTAAATTCACAGGCGGATAGTCTGCTCGCGACCAGGACCGACGCTGAGAATCGTCAGTGTGGTTCCGCTCAGCTTGGCAAGCATCTCGACATAACGACGGGCCTTTACGGGGAGATCGGTGTATTTCCGCGCCTCGTGGGTAGGAGTCAGCCAACCAGGCATGGTCATGTATACGGGTCGGCATCGCGCAAGCTCTCCCGCATCTGAAGGCGGAGTATCCAGTACAGTTCCCCTACCGTCGATGCGGTAGCCGACACAAATCCGAATCTCAGCGATACTGTCAAGGCCATCAAGGTTGGTGATTGCTAGCTCATCAACTCCGTTGATCATCGTAGCGTAGCGGGCCACAACAGCATCAAACCAGCCGCAGCGGCGAGCCCGACCTGTGGTGGCTCCGAACTCACGCCCCATCTCATGAAGCAGCTGACCGAGCTTGTCTTCCTCGGTAAGAAGTGGTCCTTCGCCTACACGGGTAGTATAGGCTTTCACGACACCAATTACTGTGTCGATCCTGTTGGGGGCGACCCCCGAGCCGGTGCAGGCACCCCCGGAAGTTGTGTTGGAACTGGTGACAAATGGATATGTCCCATGATCAATGTCAAGGAATGTGCCTTGCGCCCCCTCGAATAGGATATTCTTTTTCGCCTCCATTGCCTTGTGCAGATAGGTGACTGTGTTTGTCACAAATGGTTTCAACACCCTGGCGGCGGCGGCATATTCGGCCAGCACCCTGCTGCCATTCACCGGTTTGCCACCGAGTCCCTTGAGAACAGCGTTATTCTCTCGGATACGGAGGGCGAGCTTCTCCTTGAAAACATCCTTCCGAACAAGGTCGGCCATCCGCAGACCGGTGCGATCGGCTTTGTCACCGTAAGCGGGTCCAATGCCGCGCTTTGTGGTGCCGATCCTATGCTTTCCCTTGAGAACTTCACGACGCTCGTCAATAGCCCGATGGTAAGGCATCACAAGATGTGCGCTGTCACTGATGAGAAGGTTTTTCTCCACCTTGATGCCACGATCCCTTAATCCGCGTATCTCGCCGACGAGAGCAACCGGATCAATCACAACACCGTTGCCGATCACGCAAACTTTCCCCTTGCGGAGGATGCCGGAAGGAATCAGATGGAGCACATATTTTTCATTCCCGCTTACGATAGTGTGACCTGCGTTGTTCCCACCTTGACTGCGGACAACTATATCGACCTCCCCCGTGAGGACATCGATGATTTTCCCTTTACCTTCATCCCCCCACTGGGAACCAACAAGAATGGTGTTCGACATATTTTTTGCGCGAAAAAGCCGGACCATAGTCCGGCCAAGTGGATAAAAATCGACACTTGCAGAGAAAAGGGCAAGTAAATACTGGGAAAACTGAGGCTTGCCCTGTAGGAATCACTGAACAAGGCGTCCCTGCAGCCGGAAAGTTCTAAAATCTCCGTGGCAACGTAAGCCCTGCATTCACCACTCGACAACGCAGGAAGCCCAAGTCAAGCCCCCTCCAAACACAACCATAAGAATCTTCTCTCCCCGCTTGAACCGGCCTGAACGGGCAGCTTCGTCAAGGGCTATGGCTACAGCGGCAGCGGAGGTGTTGCCGTAGCGGTCGAGGTTAATATGAAAGCTTGCCATCGGGACATCGAGACGATGAGCGATCGCCTCGATGATTCGGATATTCGCTTGATGGGGGATAAAACAGGCCACTTCGGAAGCTGTAATCCCAGCGTCTGCAAGAACCCCGCGGGAGGCCTCGACCATGGCGGTGACAGCGTGCTTGTAGGTTTCCCGTCCATTCATCCGGATGGTAGCCGGCCGCTGGGCAGCATTCTCTGCGGTGACCGGGCAGGCGCTGCCGCCACCAGGAATGAAAAGGATGTCGGAAAGTCTTCCATCGCTTCCCATGCGTGTCGCCAAAATGCCGCGTGATCCCTCTCGGTGCTGCAGCACAACAGCCCCGGCCCCATCACCGAACAGGACACAGGTATTGCGGTCTGTCCAGTCCACAATGCTGGAGAGTTTGTCGGCGCCTATTACGAGGACGGTCCTATACGTGCCTGTGGCAATATACTGGCGCGCCGTCTCGACGCCGAAAAGAAAGCCTGAGCAGGCTGCGGAAATATCGAAACAGGCCGCGTTCACCGCGCCTATTTTGGTCTGTACAAAGCAAGCGGTACTCGGAAAAAACATGTCGGGCGTGACCGTCGCGCAGATGATTAGGTCGATCTCCTCGGGAGTAATGCCGGCATTTTCCATCGCCGCTCTTGCCGCATGGGCAGCCAGATCGCTGGTCGGCTGCTCCAATCCCGCAACACGCCTTTCTCGAATGCCGGTGCGAGAGATGATCCATTCGTCACTAGTCTCGACGATTTTCTCGAGCTCGTAATTCGTCATCACGCGATCCGGAACATAGCTTCCGGTGCCGATAATGGAAACGGTACGCTCAATCTGCATGTGACTCCTCTGCCTTAGAAAAAACGTCGGAAGCGTTCTTCTCATTGTAAGCCCTGACCGCCTCGACAATGCGGGGATTGACTTGCTGTTCTATGAACTCGATAGCCACTCGGATCGCATTCTTGATGGCAAGAGGGGTACTGGATCCGTGGGCGATGATACAGATGCCATTCACTCCCAGAAGGGGACTGCCACCGTAGTTTTCGTAATTGGTGCGGCGGCGGATTGCAAGGAATGCATTACGCGCGATCCAAGCCCCTAACATCCTGAACTTTGTCTTCATGAGTTCGTGCTTGAGCCAATGAAAAACAGCACTAGCTGTAGCTTCAGCGGTCTTGAGAACAACATTACCAGTAAAGCCGTCGCAGAGAATTACCTCCACGGGATGCTCGAAGAGGTCGTGCCCCTCTATATTGCCTCTGAAATTGAGGGATGAAGCCTTCAGGAGCTTGAAGACGTCCTTGGTAAATTCACTGCCCTTTACATCCTCACCACCAATCGACATGAGGCCGATTTCTGGGTTCTGGTAGCCGAGAACCTGCTTGGAGACAACCGAACCCATGATTGCATACTGAAGAAGATGGACGGGGCGGGCGTCAACATTGGCTCCAGCATCAATGAGCACACAGATGTTCTTTTCAGTCGGGATGTAGGAAGCAATTCCGGGACGCTCAATCCCCTCGAGCGTGCGGAGTTTAATCGTGGTAGCAGCCACGGCTGCACCAGTGTGTCCAGCGCTAACAATGGCGTCGGCATCGCCATTCTTCACCAGATCAACGGCCCGTGAAACCGAGGAATCTTTCTTGCGACGAACGGCCTCAACGGCCGCATCGTTCATCTCCACGACCTGTGTTGTGTGAACAATCTCAAGGCGTGGGTCAACGCATCCGAGCCTGGAAAGCTCGGCCCTAATCGCCGTTTCGTCTCCTGTAAGAAAGAGTCGCGTGATCTGCGGATACTCGCGAAGCGCCATCACCGCCCCAGCAACAGTATTTTGCGGAGCATAGTCCCCGCCCATGGCATCGAGTGCGATCCTCATTAGACGGTTTGGGAAACGGCTACCGACTTCCGTAATAAAGGAAATCGGTCGGCTTACGCCAACTCGACATCAAGAACCTGACGACCACGATATGTGCCGCATGCGGGGCAGGCTGTGTGCGAACGAAGCGGAGCTCCACACTGGGTGCACTTGCCGAGTTTCGGCGCATGCCAGCGGTTTGCAGCCTTGCGGGTGCGAAGGCGCATTTTTGAAGTTTTACGTTTGGGGACTCCCATCTGATGGCGGTGTTTTGAGTTGGTCGAGTGCTTCCCAGATTGCCGGACACGCCGTTCTTCCCACTTGCACAGGGGAATTCCGGTCGGCCACGGGGTAATGGGCGGGGCAGGTCTTTTCTCCACCCGAATCGCATCGGGGATGCGCGGGCAGAAGGAGATGAATATCCTCCCTGACCTCCGGGGTCAAGTCCACTAATTCAGTTCCCCCCAACTCAATCTGAGTTGCAAAATGATTATCCCTGACCTCCAGCTCAAAAGATTCCAGACAGCAACCGCAAGTCATCCTGACCCTTTGAGCCAGATTTCCAGTGGCGAAGAGTCCTCCATCGGAAACACCTACATCAAGGGAGTACTCCAGAGGACCAATCGGTTCGGCCCCTGCCTCCTCAAGACCGAGCGCGCCAGCATCCTCATCCCCCTCAAGGTGAAGGGTCTCACCCTGGGGAATCTGCTGAAGGTGGACTTTCATATGAATAATTTATTCGTAGTTTCCGAATTGGGAAATGCTGAAAGCAACCCTTCTCATCCGGACTATTCAGACCTTATTTCTTTAGGAAATTTTTTCCTCAGGGCAGTCAGAACTGAAGGAGAAACAAACTGATCAACATCCCCACCCAGTCTTGCAACCTCCTTCACGATCCTCGAACTCAGGAAAATACAGTCTTCCCGGGGGGTCAGGAAAATTGTCTCAATCTTTGGCTGGAGGCGTCGATTTGTTAGTGCCATCTGGAACTCGAACTCAAAGTCTGAAACTGCACGCAACCCCCGAATCACCACAAATGCCTCTCGGTGTCGGCAGAAATCAACAAGCAGTTCCTTAAGGGGCTCTACGGAGAGGCCCTTACAATCTCCAATGCTCTTCCTGATAAGGGCAATCCGCTCCTCTGTGGTAAAGATGGGGCTCTTGGCCTCGTTGTCCGCCACCGCGATAATCACCTCATCGAAAAGCCCGAGTGAACGCGCAATCAGATCAAGATGACCGTTGGTTACCGGATCAAAGCTTCCTGGATAGATTGCGCGGCGCGAACTCATTTAGCTATTCCCACTCGATGGTGGCCGGCGGTTTGCTCGATACGTCGAGAACACAGCGGTTGACTCCATTGACCTCATTGATAATGCGACTGGAGATACGACCAAGGAGGTCGTACGGGAGGCGAACCCAGTCGGCAGTCATCCCGTCCTGACTCTCAACGACTCGGAGTGCGATCGTGTAGTCATAAGTACGCTCGTCACCCATGACACCGACCGATTGCACGGGCAGAAGCACGGCGAACGATTGCCAAACCTTGAAATACCATCCCGACTCCTTCATCTCCTCAAGCACGATCCGGTCAGCGTCGCGCAGAATGCGAAGACGTCCCGGAGTGATAGCGCCGATGATTCGTACTGCAAGACCGGGGCCGGGAAATGGCTGACGGTCAACAACCTCGCGCGGAAGGCCAAGTTCACGACCCACCTCGCGCACCTCGTCCTTGAAAAGCTGGCGGAGGGGCTCTACGAGCTCAAACTTCATATCCTTCGGAAGCCCGCCAACATTATGGTGACTTTTTATCAAGGCGGCCGGATTTCCACCGATCGGAACACTCTCGATCACATCGGGATAAAGCGTGCCCTGGGCAAGGAACTTGAATGGATGCCCAGTTCCTTTGGCCGACTTCTGCAAATCAGCAGCCGCCCGTTCAAAGACACGGATGAACTCGGTGCCGATGAGCTTGCGCTTCTTCTCCGGATCGGTAACCCCAGCAAGCCGTTTGAGAAATCGTGATGTCCCATCCACAATCTTAAGCCGGATCTTGAAGTTCCGTCCAAAGAGTTTTCCGACCGCATCACGCTCACCGTAGCGCAGGAGGCCATTATCCACAAAAATACAAGTCAACTGGTCGCCTATTGCCTTGTGAATCAAGGCTGCTGCGACACTCGAATCCACACCTCCACTCAGACCGAGAATCACCCGCCCGTCTCCGACCTGATTGCGAATTTGGTCGCAGATGCGTTCGATAAATGAGCCCATCGTCCAATCACCGGAACAGCCGCAGATCCGGTGAAGGAAATTTTGAAGGATTGCCTTCCCCTTCGGGGTATGGTGCACCTCGGGATGAAACTGCATTCCGTACATCCTGCGCTTGATGTCACCAATAACTGCGTTCGGGGAGTTTTCCGTGCGCCCGATCGCAACGAAGCCCTTCGGCAACTTCTCAATCCGGTCACCGTGGCTGTTCCAGACATCCAGCTTTCCGGGTAAACCTTTGAAGAGAGGAGCAACGCCGGTTGTAAGGAGTTCTCCCTTGCCATACTCGCGACGGTTGGAGCGAGCCACCCTGCCGCCAAGGTCGCGGGCGAGAAGCTGCATGCCGTAACAGATACCCAGCACTGGGACTCCAAGTTCATAGATCGCCGGATCGACCTTCGGGGCCTTTGGAGCATAGACGCTGGCGGGTCCTCCGGAAAGAATAATGCCCTTCACAGACCCGTCGGCCGCTATCACGGAAGCCTTGGTGTTGTGGGGCAGAATCTCGGAATAGACGCTACACTCGCGGACCCTGCGTGCGATCACCTGAGTGTATTGGGATCCGAAATCGAGAATGACTATTTTGGAGGAGGCACGGGAAGACTCCTCAGTTCTGGAAGAGGGCTTTCCCTTCACGGCTTTCTTGGGGCGGATTGGCATGACAAAAAAAGTTCTGAACAGGCGGGTGATACTCTTTAACGATATTCAGATCCAAATGAATCCTTCATCGGCTTGTCGGAGGTTACGGTTCCCTGTCCCATCAACCCCTTGATTGCGGTGTCCGCAACGGAATCAGCATCTTCGTCCATGTCTGGCGCACAACCGGTCAGGCACACCATTGGGATAAGGCTGACGACCAATAATGCAAAAAATTGGATTGGTTTCACCCCATGACCGTAAAAGATCCTTCAAAGAAGGCAACCCGGCAGAAATGAAAAAGGATGCGTTATTAAAATCAAGGGCTGACGAGCTGGATTATCCGGAAGTGTACCCGTTGTGAAAAAAACACTCTCTCCCAGTCTCCTCCTCGAAGCCTACGCTGCAGGCATCTTTCCCATGGGAATGCCAGACGGCAAAATCAATTGGTATTCCCCAGATCCCAGAGGGATCCTTCTTCTGGATAGTTTTCATACTCCACACGGACTTCGCCGTGCCCTCAACCGAGCGGGATGGGAAATCCGGATCGATACCGATTTTGGGGGAGTTTTGAACGCTTGCGCATCACGCAACGAGACTTGGATCACAAAAATCATTGCCCAGAGTTACCTGGAGCTTTTCAAACTCGGCTGCGCCCATTCCGTTGAAGTCTGGGTTGATGACGAACTCGCAGGAGGCCTATATGGAGTTGTTCTCGGAGGGGCCTTTTTCGGTGAATCGATGTTTCACAGGGTCACCGACGCCTCCAAGATAGCCCTCTGGCATCTCGTTAGAACCCTCAAGGAGAGGGACTTCTCTTTCATCGACACTCAGTGGATAACTCCTCATCTGGCCCAATTCGGCGGAATTAAAATACCGCGCGAGGAATATCTTTGCCGCCTGGGTGATGCCATCAACCGGAAAGCAATCTTTCCTCCGCCTGGAAAATTGCTTTGAACAGAGATGCTTCCCTCAGGTCAAACCTACATGACAAACACCATAATAAATTTTTTCCTCTCCCTTGCCGGAGGAATGACGACCTATGTAGGACTTCGATACATCTTCACTTCTCCGGTTCAAAAGAAAGTCGAAGTCAGAAAATAATACATCCCTGATCCCTTTTAATGGCTGGTCTGTTCACAGAGGCGGGGCATTGTAAAATAGTATTCTCATGCGACCGAATGGCATTCCCCACTGGAGGAAAATCAGTTAAATAGTGGCAGCTCAGCGGTCGGGTCAGGAGCCCCTGTAGATTTGCGGCGGGTTCCGGCCAAAGCGGGTCGCCCTTCTGCGTTGAGTTCTGCCTTTTCGAGGTTGGTCAGGATTTCACGAGCACGATCCACCACTGTTGAAGGCAGACCGGCCAGACGGGCAACCTGGATGCCGTAACTACGGTCTGCAGCCCCCTCGACGATCTTCCGCAGAAAAATGATCCGATCGTTTTGCTCTCTTACAGCCACATTCAGATTCCGGACACCGGACCGAGTACGGGCAAGGTCGGGAAGCTCGTGGTAATGGGTAGCGAAAAACGTTCGGGATCCTGTGACATCATGCAGATATTCCGCCACGCTCCACGCTATGGAGAGCCCGTCGAAAGTGGCAGTGCCGCGTCCTATCTCATCGAGAAGGACGAGGCTCCGCGCGGTGGCATTGTGGAGAATGTTCGCCGTCTCGTTCATTTCAACCATGAAGGTGGATTGCCCTCGGGAAAGATCGTCACTAGCGCCAACACGAGTGAATATCCTGTCGGTCACGCCGATGTGGGCAGAAGCTGCAGGTATCCAGCTTCCCATCTGCGCCATGATAGTGAGGAGTCCGACCTGCCGGAGGTAAGTTGATTTGCCTGCCATATTAGGACCGGTGATGATACCAATGCGGTGGGTGGATGCATCGAGATCAGTATCGTTGGGAACAAAGGGCTCCCCTCCGGCACGTTGATCGAGCACCGGATGCCGCCCCTCTCGGATCTGCAGAAGCGTGGAGTCGTCCACAACGGGGCGTGTATAACCATGTAGTCGGGCAGCCTCCGAGAGCGAGGCAAGGGCGTCAAGCGCACCTGCAGCTGCAGCTGTCTGCTGTAGTAAAACGACTTGATCAAGCACAGACGCCCGCAGTTGCTGAAAAATCTCTACCTCAAGTGCCTTCGCGCGTTCCTCGGCTCCAAGAATCTTTCCCTCCACCTCCTTGAGCGCTGGAGTAATAAACCTCTCTCCTCCCGCGGTGGTCTGCTTGCGGGTGTAGTCTTCAGGAACGCTGGCGAGATTCGCCGTGGTCACCTCAATGAAATAACCAAAGACGGCGTTGAAACGGACCTTCAGCGACTTGATCCCAGTACGTTGAATTTCTCTTTCCTGAAGAGCGGCAATCCAAGCCTTGCCCTCCATGGAGGCACTCCTGAGTTCATCAAGTGCGGTATTGAACCCGGATCGGATCATTCCCCCTTCGCGAATGATTGGCGGCGGTTCTTCCACGATCGCCGTTTGAAGCCGCGCCGCAAGTTCTGGTAGGGGATGCAGCATGTTTCCCAATCCTGCAAGCAAGTCATCGCCAAAGGAAGTAACGGCTTCCCGAATTGCGGGAATTGCAGCAAGCGAGGTCGCCAATGCCGCAAGATCACGGGCATTGCCTGAGTTCTGGCTGAGACGGGAAACGGAACGCTCGATATCGCGGACGGCACCCAAACAACTGCGAAGATCCCCGAGTTTCATGGGTGAATTCAGCAAGAGTCCAATGGCATCCTGGCGGGCTTTTACCGCCAGTGGATCAACCAGCGGGTGAAGGATCCAGTCACGCAAGGTCCGCGCGCCCATCGGTGTCATTGTTCGATCAAGGATGCCAAGGAGGGTCATCCCACGACCCGCACGGGACTCAACAAGCTCAAGATGTGCCTGCGTAGACGCGTCGAGCAGCAGATGCTCCGATTGACGATAAGGTCGCAGAACACGCAGATGCGAAGCATCCCGACGAAGAGTGCGGGTTAGGTATTGAAGGAGCGCCCCCGCCGCCGCAATGCCCGAAGGGAGGTCAGCAACACCGAACCCGTCAAGGGAATGGACTTTGAAATGAGTTAAGAGCATTTCCTCTGCTGCCGTGCCGTCAAAAAGGTAAGCCTCAACCTCCTCTGCTGCCGGAAAGCCTAGAGGAAGATCCTGTATCATCCCTTTTTTACCCTCTGGAATAAGGATCTCGGCAGGGGCAACGCGGACGATCTCGTCGAGCAATGCTCCAGCGCTGGAAAGCTCTGTGATGCGAAACTCTCCTGTGCTGAGATCGGCGCAAGCAAGGCCGAACACACCTCCCTCTTTTCGCGGAGGGAAGACAGCTGCAGTGAAATTATGATTTTTTTCTTCTAGACCCGCATCCTCGAGTGTTCCCGGGCTTAGAATCCTTGTGATTTCACGGCGGACGAGTTTTCCGGCCTGTACTTCCCCAACCTGTTCGCAAAACGCAACACGTCTCCCGGCGGCAAGCAGCTTCTCCATGTAGCCACGAGCGGCGTGGTAGGGAACCCCGCACATGGGAACATCGCCCCTCTTGGTCAGCGCAACATTGAGAATCCCCGAAGCCTCGCGTGCATCGTCGAAGAACATCTCATAAAAATCACCGAGTCTAAAAAGCAGAAAGGTTCCGGGCGGCAGATCACGCCGAAGGGCATGATACTGTCTCATCATCGGCGTTGCCTCGTCGGACATCAGAAATCAGCAACTCCTAGAGGAACCCAGAAAAGCAGTGAGAGGACTAGTCGGCACCGCCTCATCGGCACGCATTGGAAGCCCTGCAGCTACTGCCTCGGCTGCACCCTCGACAGCCAACCGGAAGGCTCTGGCCATCCGAACTGGATCGCCAGCCGCCGCAATTACAGTATTCACAAGGACGGCATCCGCACCGAGTTCGAGAGCCTCGGCGGCATGGCTGGGAGCACCGATTCCTGCATCAACTACTACTGGAACCGTAGCCTGCTCGATGATGATAGCGATCTGGGAGCGGGTCTCAATGCCACGATTGCTGCCGATAGGGGATCCAAGAGGCATAACCGTTGCAGCGCCCGCCTCCTGAAGTCGCTTTGCAAGTACGGGATCGGCGTTGATGTAGGGCAGAACCGTGAATCCCTCCGCGACAAGCATCTCGGTTGCCTTCAAGGTCTCGACCGGATCAGGCAACAAATAGAGGGGATCGGGGTGGATCTCGAGTTTTACCCACTTGGGAAGTCCTGCGACTGCGGCGAGGCGGGCCAATCGGAGTGCCTCCTCGGCAGTGTTGGCACCACTTGTATTCGGCAGCAAAAGGTATTTTTCGGGATCAATGAAATCCAGAATGTCGGCGAATGGGCCACCCTTCCTACTCAGATCTGCGCGGCGTAGTGCCACCGTAACAATCTGGGTACCACTAGCTTCAAGAGAATCGCTCATTACCTGACCTGAAGAGAACTTTCCCGTTCCAAGAAGAAGCCGTGAAGAGAACTTGCGGCCGGCAATGATCAGTGGCGATGCTGCGGACATGATGGGAAATTTATTGTTCCAAGGAGAAGATTGGCAGTCAGTGATTGAACCCCACAGGTGAGACTGCAGACAGCCTTAACGCTCTCACATAAGCGCAAAGGGACACACACGGAAAGGGCCTAAAAGAGTTTTTTCTGAATTTTCCGGCGGTTTTAATTGAAAACCCATTCCAATAATACTGCACTGATCCCACAGACCGGAACTCAAGATACCGTGGAAGAGATCGCAACCAGCGCCTCTTCACGGTTCTCAAGGATCGGATAGGCGGTCTGGAACTGGGCGATGTCAAAGATGCGCCTGACTTCAGGTTGAAGGGAACAGACGACCAATGACCCCCCCGCCCGTTGCAAATGACGCCCAAGAAGGAAAAACTCACGAAAGCCGGCGCTACTCACATATTCGAGACCGGCCAAGTCAAAGACAACTCCCTTTGCGCCGGTTGAATTAATCTCGTTGGAAACCGATGAACGAATCAAGTTGTGCTCGGCAGCATCTAGGCGCCCATTCAGAGTCACCACAAGGACGGAACCGACTTTTTCGAATTGAATATCCATGAAAGGACATTACTCAAGAGGCTTCAGGCAATATCCGTCAAGCCCTACTTGCAGTAGACTGAAAGCAGAGGCACCGAGACCTGCCTCCGATTTTCCAATGCTGCAATTCCCTCCATGACTTTAAAAAACCATTTTTTTCAATTGTTCATCCCTCGTTCGATCGGGCAGCGGTTTGCAATTGCAATTGGTACTGGAGCTGGATTGATCCTTATCGTCTTGGCGGTAGCCAACTACTTTAGCGGCAGGGAGCTGCTTCTGGAACAGACCTCTGGCGAAGCACTCAAGGAAGTCCGCGCTGAAATGCGCAGCATGGATGATCTAATTGACCGGATGGCGGTGCTCCCTGCAGTCATTGGTTCGACTGAAATCATGGATGGAAAAAGGGGGGGGGTCTCAGCGCCATGGCTCGCCTCACTTCTGGAACATTGCCCAATGCGAGCCGCATATGGTCTCTACATGGCCCTCGAGGACAAGGACTGGAGGACACCAGAGGCGGACATCTGGGTTGATCGCAAGAGTTGGCCCCACGCCGCCCGTCTCAAATACGACTTCCACGACCCCTCACAGGACTGGTATCGCGGAGCTCACGAGGATGG